>Ga0065711_1005444_pt1 | contig 22112 bp, 9 predicted proteins | sample Hoacrofraction12_FD_59098 | JGI IMG/M metagenome (GOLD analysis project Ga0065711, IMG submission 59098) | Hoatzin crop microbial communities from Cojedes, Venezuela - Epithelial fraction 12 v2 (version 2) | ecosystem: Host-associated > Birds > Digestive system > Esophagus > Crop | place... | reverse complement strand
AAAGGCAGGAGGCCAGACTTTATTAGTTCTGATATTTATTGAGCTACTTGTTTCCCTTACTTCAAAATTTTCTTTTATTTTTTTCTAAAAAAAAAAAAAAGAAAATAAAAAGAAAAAAGACATTATTCAAAACATTCAAAAGGGACAGACAGATCTGGATATGTGGCAGGAAAATAAGCAGCTTGATTTCATTCCCATTATATTGGGTTAAGTCAAGAGTAAACTCATTGAAATCAGTCATTATGATTATGAAAGCCACGCAAAGTGTATTCCAGTTTAATTGGATCCTTCAACAGGCTATGAATAAGCACTCCTGGAAACCTAATTTCCCATTCAACATATATTTTCATCGACTCTCTTAAAAAAGGGAGCAGGGTGTTTCTTTACCAGTGCCTCACAGCCAATATCTCTTTTTATATTTATTGTACTTTACAAAATTGTATTCTTATTTTCCAAAAAAATCGTATTAAACAACTTGTTCTGTGATTTATTGTGTTTACACCATTTGCCTGTTGCTGATCCTAGGGCACCTCAAGGAACATAAACTCACTCCCTTTCTGTCAATTACAAGTTTTCAGTTGATTTTCTGTTATAAATGGAAGTAATATGTCTCTCCTGGGCTTCCTCAGAGATCGAAGCCTTTGCTTTCCAATGCATTTTTTCCTTATTTGCCAACCATGCATGGTTAAGGTATTGGAAATTACAGTTATTACTCAATTTTTATTTGTTTACTACATCTTAGTTGGCTTCTCCTCTTTATTTTGCATTATTTGATTATTATTTACTGTGCGGTTTACCAGCCACAGCACACTCGGCATGCTCATACTGTTCCAGGCACTGTGTGCACCTAAATGTTCAATTAAAAACCACTCATAAAATTGCCTGTCATTTTTACACTTAAATCTTTACAAAAATTCAACAAGTAAATCAGCACGGTCTTTGAGGTCTACCATGCTCGTTTCTTGCTCTCTACGAGCCTTGAAAAATGCATCTTCGTTTCCTATGCAAAAATAATGTAACGTTGCTCCAGGGGCATCAGGGGATAAGCCCCGTACACTTCGTAGTTTTTAACTGGGTTCAAAATTTAAGCCTTAAACTCATGTACGTAGTTTTGAAAAGATTGCTTTTAACTATATTACACATTTCCTCTAAGAGAGGTTGTAACACATCAGTGGGAGACCACTGAGTGCAACCAGGACAAACTTGCTTCTTGCAACTCGAATTTAAGAGACAAGAGCAGTTGTGGGAATCCCACACTACAAATGACTTCAGGAAGCCTGCAAAACAAAAGTTGGAAAAAAAAAAATAATAAAAGAGGCATACAGACCTATGACAGAAAGGAGAAGGATAATTCATAAAATTTATTTTACACACAAAATGTACAAATCCTGAAGGTCTTCTCTGCTGGTCACTCCCCCCCAGCTCTTGCTCCTTCTGGTCTGCACCACCGCTCCTACACGCCTGTTTAATGTGTATCCGCTAGCCCCGCAATTCACACCCAAACAAGATTTCTAAAATAGCCAAAAGTAAATGTTGTGAACAATACTGTTCTGAAACTTGTGTTAAAAAACTGATTGGATTTCAATTAGTGAAGTGGATGTCTCCATAAATATTTCTGGAAATAAATGAAAAAAACTTCGATTTTGCATGCACCAAGCTGACTGAACAACAGTTAAAGAGGTCTTAAGCTTTATTTGTAAAGACAAGAAGTTTCATGTTAATCGCTGATACCCAAACCTATATTATTTCATAGAGTTTTCCAATTCAGATTCTACAATATTCTGTAACAGAGATGACAGGGGAAGCTGAAATACCCTGGTATTCTCTGTCTTCAGCTGGCACTCTGCCTAGCCCGCAGGATGGTGTACAGCTTTTAAAAAACTGCTTGCAAGAAAGTAATCAGACAAAATCTAGCAATGACAGAAACTGCAATTAAAGACACAGAAATCTGTAAGAACCAGCTATTTTGAATTCTCTACCTTAGAGTTAAGAGTAGAAGTAATGAGAAAGTAACACTGATTTTGAGAGGATAATGACAGATTCCATAATTAAGGAGGAAGCCAATTAGTTCATCATTTGGCCCAGTTTCAGCTCAAACTGTGATGAAATGATAGAAAACGGAGCAAAGCCTCTCGCTTGGCGGATGAGCGCTGCTCGGGAAGGAGCGAGCGCCCACAGCAGACACCCAGCCATCGGGTCCCGTTTCGTGGGGCAGGCGCATGCAGAAATGTCAATTTGTCAGCAGTTGTACAGCTGCCTGCATGGGAACCCCTGGGAAAGTGCTAACAAATTATTTAAAGGTAGGACATTCATCTGCATGGGGTAAAGGGCATTAAACTCCCAGAGGATGCTCTTAACCTAGATGTAAACTGTCCTTAGTTCCCTGCAGCTTGATCCTTAGAGGATTACACTACGCAGATTTTGGTCACTCTGCTCTTGGATGCGAATGCCCCCTGGGCGTATAAGGAATTTTATCTTACATGTGCTACCTTCAAGCCTCTCATTAACTATTTTTCCTTTCTCACTTGGGCAAACTCTAGCTACTTTACTCCCATTAGTTCACCGCCTCGAGTAGTCCGTCCTTCCTTTGGCAAACCAGCCCAACCAGCTGCAAGGCTATTCCTGGAGCCTGGACTTCAGCCAAAATCAGAGGTAGTGCTTTTTCTCTGCCATAAGATAAATCACATCTTTCTCACTTTTTTGGCAAACATTAAAGGTTGTTTTACAAATAAGAAAAGTCTTATGCACTGTAGGCGTAAGACAAGGTGTTTATCTACTCCAATATGGAATCATCTAACATACACGTAAGTTGGATGTTGTAATGTCTTTAGGTGCTGCTGTCAAAAGTGGTATCATTTTGACAATGAAAAAACACTTTAGAATTTTATTGGAAATAAAATGTACATCACTTCAGACTTTTAGGGTATACTCTTGACCACTTTAAATGCCCAAAAACTGAAGAACTGTCCTGTGTTCAACTGGGAAAAACAGAACAAAACTCTGACCGTGTATTTCCAAGGGGCATCCTGCATTGTTTGCACACAGGTAGTTACACCACTAATTACGCAAAAATCTTTAAATGTTCACAAAAGCTGCAGTCCGACTTCAGAGTACAGTCTGTCTATAAACTGGAGGTTGGTAGTTTATAGTCTGTTAATGTTTTCTATGCAAAAATAATGACAATTACAAAACAAACTCTATAACAGGGCTTGAATTGTGGCCACCAGCAGTAAGGCGAGACAATGTGTACCTGGTTAAAATAGTTGTAACATTTTCCCAACTTGGGGAAAAAAAGTTTGGAGATTTATAAATGCTTCTGAAATTCCCCCTGAACTCTTCCGAGTAACTCTCTTCTGGCTGAAGATATTTCTGCTTATACAAAATGTAAATTGCATGGTGGGAATGCGAGTCCAGGTACAAAAGGCTAAGAACGCATCCCAAGAAACTCATTTTATTCCAGAGAATATGGAAACACCCCGATTTGAAACTAATGAATACCATTAATCTTTTTGGCATAAAAGGTGAATTATTTTGTTGTATAAAAGATCAATTTTCAGCATGCTGTGCAGGTAATTAGGCATGCAACTTCTGTGTATGGAATAACCCAGAACATTGAGAGCAGGACGAGAGACCTGTGTAATACCCTGCAATTTCAATCTACACATTTAACAAGAATATTGAAATGTTTCAGCCAAAAGTGCAAGGTTCCTACTTCAGGCTGACACCTAATTTTCATTTTTAAACAGAACATGGTAAGAGTCCACTCGTTTTCTGATTTTGAAATGAGCTAGTGTGATGTGAAAAAAGATGCAATTCCTTAAACATAGTCGCAGCACGAATCAGATTTTTCTCTGCCGTTCCCTCGCCTACACCACCAGCACAGAGCGGCCAAGCAGGAACTGCACACACCGGTCTGTCACCTTCGCACGGCCGCCGCGGGTGACAAAGCTCCAGCGACGCAGACCAGCCCACTGAAGGTCTGTCTGTCTCTATGCTCGACAACTTGCAGAGTTTCTCCGAGTCTTTCACAGCAGTGTCCAAAGCAAAGCACACCGCTAATTAAAACATAAATACTCATAAGCTCATCTTTGGGAAACACAGATGTTCAAGACCAGCAGCATTATTTCTTTGTTAACACCACAGAAAAACTCCTGCTAGGTCCATTTCCAAGCAGCATATGCACTGGAAAAGCAGCTCAGCAATGCGGCCTTGCCTGCTGTCTGCCTTTTCCCCCGCCCTTCTCCAGTCACACATGGGGTTTGACCATTAACTAGTGTTAAGTTTCAAACCAAATGTGACCTCGTAATGGAGAAGTGCTCCTTAACTCGCAGGTTAAACGTTCATCTTGTTCCAGATGCTAGTGGGAGAGTTTAACAAAATGCTTTTCTACATTTGGGTTCCAGTGCTGAATAAAAACCCAATTTTGCTTCCCCTGGAGCTGTGCCGGATAATGGATTAGTTTCTCTTTATCCCATTTCTGAACTAATTGTTTCGGACTAGCTGTGTCATTCAAACTGCGCTGCCTCCGATCACATCGCTCATCCTCTGCAAGTATGCAGAAAAGAAGCTGCTTTAGGAAGCAATATTTAAATACATACCCATCAGCCATATCCATTTCAAATGACAAATTGTTCTTTTAATCACCTCCCTGGAACTTTACATTTAATTGCTCAGAGCATTTCTAACAACTCTGTTGTGCTTTTTCAATAGTTGAAAGTATTTTAAATTGCTTCCTGCCTATAATAATTTTGAGGATAAAAAGATGATAGTTTAGTTTACTGCTCAACTAAAACATATCTGATTCTGTCTCCTGTTAAATATTAGGGAGCTAAACTAAGGGACACTAATGGAAATACCCAAGTGTAAATTTTCAAAGAAACACAGTAATGTTTACAGGCTAAACTTGTGATTAGCGACAAACTTCGTTTCGTAGTCTTGCACTCATTTAGGAGAGGGTACTCGGTAAACCCCTGTGAAAAACAAACGTTACTTGCAGTACTCTTGTGAAGAGTGTAATGATCAGCGATGACTGTGTGCTGGGACTGCAGCCATCTCCCTCCTGCCTCGTCCTAATCAATTATCCTGCTTCAAAAGGAAAATTCAAATACTTTAGTAGAGAAGATAATAAAGAGCTGGAGGAGAAAAACCCCACAGTAACAATTTAGGGATAAAAATAATCTTGGTAGAGAGCCAAACACCATTACTTTGTCTAATATTCTCCCCTTTTTCACCAAGCAAACCTGAGATACTTGGGACTAGCTAAGGGAAAAGCCTCGACCTGAATGTTTTCCTCGCCATTTGGTTCTTCCTAATCTACCCCTCCCTCTTTCTTCGCACCCTCCCCTTCTCCCAGCAAACACCCCATCACCGAGCGGCACAGTCTCCCACGAAAACACTCCCCTCATACCGCTGCCTCTTTCAGTTCATTCAGGTTCAGGAGAGAGGGACGATACGAGCTGGTATCAGCAACCAAGCGCACACCCCCCAGTCTTCCGAGGTCTCCTGGAGTGCCCACACACATTTTGCTGAGGTAACTTATGCAATGTCAGTCCTGCCAAAGTCTGCTCTACTCTTTGCTCTCTCCCACAACAGCCCACCTTCTATCTGCTACCAGGATAGGTACTAACACCTTAGTGGCTAGGGGAAACCAGATGTAGCGCAGCCAGCCTCTTTGCTTTCTCCTCCTGGGGCTTTAGGTGAAATCGTACCCCCCACACAGACTACAGCTTCTGACAGGCTCTGCTGCCCCGCCAATAAAGAGAAAAAACAAACTTTAAAAAAACCATGAGATTTACAAATATCGTTTTGTTTTCTGATTTGTATACTTGGCAATGCCACTTTAAAAAATAACTAAATATGAAGGACTGGGGGCTAGAAGCTTTCCTTAAAAACAAAATGACAAAAAGCTGCAATATTCCCACAATCATCTTGCAATGGGTATTCAAGATGTAGTGCAAATTTATAAGAGCTAATATTACTAATCATAGATGCTTCCAGGCTTTACGCTCTACTGACTACCTGGCTACGAAGCTATCCTTTGCGATTTAGACACAACTCAAACTCAGACTTACAAAAAGGACAGAAGATCCAATATCTAAGAAATAAACCAGAAATACTAACACCTTCATATGTTCAGTGGCATTCATGTACACAATGAAACACGGAGTTCACAAAGAGTTCTGTAAGGATTTTCAGTGACACCATGCTTGTCCAGTTTGCCTCTTCCCAAACTGGAATCATGCATCATTTGCTAAAGTTTGAGCCAGTTGTACACCCCATGCTAGCTTAAAAACACATACTGTGAACTAGCTGCACATGTGGCACAAATATATAAATAAGGACATACTAATTTTAGTGTGGTTTACTTCAGTATAGAACACAGGTTCATCAAGAGAAGAAGTGCTGCAGAAAGACTGTATTTGATGAAGTGCAGAACAGAGTGCCTCTGCAGCACTGCTTTGTTACTGGTGGTGAAAATAATGCTCTGACAGATAAAAATCATTGTAAAAATCCAGCTGTGAACATGTATTATTGTCCCTCATATGGACAAATATAAGCGTCTCTTGGGTATCATTTGATTTTAAACTGTCAGCTGAAATTTGTGCAGATGATGATGACGACACCAGCAGGACTACTGCACAATATATTTTTAAATAAAAATATCATATCTCCTTGGCAGGTTGAGAACAGCTTGAGAACACTATGGAACCATTTTTAAGGCCACTACTTTTACAATATTCAACATGCTATTCTCCTTAGAATGCATTTTTGTGCAAAAACTTCATAATGTGCCTACTACAAGTATGATTTATTGCTCATGCCCAGATGAGCGTCATCCACAATCTGCAAAAAAGCAAGAAGTAAAGGTGCAAAAACAGGATGCTTTCCACCTCCTGAAAACACATTGGTAGGCAGTAGAAAGAAACCATATTCTGGAGTTCTATCAATTCGGTTTTGCTTTGTTTTACAGGTGTGACGCGTTTCCAAAGTCAACTTAGTAAAATTAATTCAATCTATAGTTCCCTGAAAAATAGCATGTTGATATTCAAGAGTTGCAAAAAAGAAATAATCAAAGCATCGAAATATTTCTGGCATCTGAGATACTTCCCATACCATGTTATGCGTGAAGCACAGTCTTGCCGGAACTTGCAGGTCTCCAAATGGAAATACAAGAGACACGAGCAAAAATTTGCAAGTCTAAACACTAGTCTGCCACAGACACGACATTATTCACCGAATGATCTCAAGCAGTGAGCAATAAAATTGGGATCTATCTAATATCATTTCAAATCATCATGTCATAACTTTAAAATAATAAGCTATAAGCTAGATTGATCCCTATCCTTCAACTACAGCCTCATTTATTGATTAAGTCTACATTTATCAGGGCATGATAGAAAGAAAGACAAGTTCTTGCTGCTTTCTATGTGTAGAAATACCTTTGCCATAGCACGTCAAACAGGAACGCTAATCATGATTATAAAGACAAGTAGAAACTCCTTGCAACTTCCAAGCAACAGTTTGTCAGCTCCACCACGTTCTTGTGGGTTATGGTTGTATTCCACATAGCAACAAGATAACAGGGAGTATATCCACCAACATTAACTAATGCCTAGTTCTTCCAGGCAAGCCTGCATTTCTTGAAAAGTCTAAATAACTGTCAAGCAAATCTTCTACCATTAAAAAAAATTATCTTTATAAAGCAGCCCTGAAACCACCACAGACAACATAGGAGGACTACGCCTCCTTGCTTCCTCCCCTCCCAAAGAACACAATACACCTTATAAATCAGTAGCATTTTCTGAAATACAAAATCAATGTCAGATTAGTAAAACTGACCGTACTACACAAATATAAATCACAACACCTAGCAAACAGAAATAATGGCTGAAGACAAGCTACATGATAATCAAGTTACATGCACAGTAGTAACAGCAGGTAAAACCCTAAAGGAACTTGCAGATCTGCTTTACTCTGGGCTTTGTCACTCCTTAGATACCAATTTTGAAACAAAATCAATAGTAGAGAAAAATAATTTTTAGATCTCCATATGTCTAGCCTTTTCCATTCTTGGCAGAATGGAAAAAAAATAGCATCGCATGAACGTTTTTTAACTGGCTCCATGTTAAGTGTGTCCAATATCAAGTTTTGTACATGGAGATGTTTGCTATACTGACAGTCCTTTAAAACCATCAAAGATGTAACAATAACACAGTAAAATGTCAAAATAGCTGTAGAGAGTTCAGTAGAATTTAATGATTATGACAACTGAAAAAGAGAGCAGCAGATCCACATAAATAAATTTTAGATGTCATTTTATCTTTTGAGTAGGCGGGTGAGATGATTTACCAATGTGTGTAAAAAACAGGGTATTTTAACAGGTGCCCTGTAAAAGAATTAAAAATATATACAGAAGTATAGTCTTGATGTCCATCTTAGTTACCAAAAAGTCACTGCTCAGTGATACAACTTACTTTTTTTTTTTAAATGTTAGATAACCAGCTGAATTAGTAAAACATTTGGGAGAAGCCTTCACACACACACACAGACGGTCATTTACGGAGTCTCCCATTCAGTAAATCACCAACAAGACTGCTAAAAAAGGGAATGCCAAAAAGGGAAAACGTGCTAGCACTAAAGAAAATGTTGGGGTGGTTTGTGACACAGCTTATGTTTAATGACAGAAATAAAAAAGAACACTGATCTGCATACCCTCAATTGGAAATATCAAGCACCGTCCTCTCCCCCCCGTATGCCAACGGCCATCTCAGACAAAGCCAAAATACAAGCTCAGCATGTGAGCTGACGTGTATGAAGTTAAATGGAGTTTCATTGTTGGTTTAAATGGTAGATGTCCATACTCTGATGGAACTGGAACTGCAGACTTCAAGAGGACAAAAGTACCATTAACTACATGAATAATTCGCTCCCCATTGAAAGGCAATATTCATATTACTTATGTAAATATCTGTGGCTAAGATAAGCAAACGAAAAAATATGCCAGGTTGTAGGAGGGAAGCAATTTCCTTTTTCCATACTATGAACTGGTATTTCTTTTGGGATGAACACTGGTTTCTATTATAACAAAATGCTGCAGATGGAGGAATAACCACAATTTAATCAAGTCTCTTCCCGAAGGCTTCTTAGAAAATGTAAGAAATAAGTGCAAATCCCCATCAAGCTAGCAAGAACTTAGGAACTGCACTACACGGCAGAACACAAAAGAGCAGTATTTCAGAGGCTAAAGCGAGAGAGAAAAGAAGGTATTAGAGAAGGTTTTTAAAATTAGAGTTGTCTGGAATTATTTGATAGCTCAGTGCAATAAATACAGAAATCAAACATAAAAAAAAATCAGATCACTGACCTGGAAAGGGCTCAACAGCCCTCAGAGCCCTCAGGCCAGGTCAGCTGTTCTAAACCATCCCTGCTCTTCCTAACAAACTACCACTGCTTAACGGACCGATGTTTTATCTAAGGCTCACTGACCTGCATCCTACCATGCAGGTCCAGAGGCACTGTATGCTGCACACCACTGCGCTACGGGTTTATTTTAGAGAAGAAAGAAGAGGAAAGATTTTCCACCTTGCTCCGTGTCTCCTGAAAATTTTAATGGTTAATAAACCCATGGATTTTAAACAACTGTGGTACCAATTCCCAATTCCATTTGATAATTCAGAGAGCCCTCAGCTCTCTCTTTTTTGCATGAATAACACAATTAGTGTGTGGGGTGTCAATCACATCCCATCTGCTGACTGTGGAAGAAATTCTCACCTCTTCCACGTGTTGATTTGAAGCACCGTTCTTCGCGATATGAGCGTGTTTTGTCTCACCTCCTTTTAACACCTCAAACACCGCAAGGCTCAGCACAGAGCTGTAGTCAGTTGGTGACCACCTCTGGCTGTACACCCATGCACAGGATGCGAGTGTAAGAACAGCCGGGGTAATTCAGGCTTTGGACTGCATATAGAAGCAAAATTTAATCATTCTAATTCTTATAGATAGCTGGGAGAACGACCCATTTTCTCAGGAGCTGAAAAGACAAAGCTGTTGTAAGGCTATAAAGATGATTTAAGAGTATGTATCAGTTTAGAGAGAGAAGAATTCTGCAAGCTCAGACAGTTGTAAAATTGCCACTTTATGGCTGTGTTTGCTTGGACTCTGTCAAATTTAAGAGGCCACAATACCTACATGATTGTATTCAATGTTTAGCTTATATTACCTTGTCTTTGCAATCAAATCTAATGCTTAGCATCACAGCCCTTCAATAATGAGACTACATATCAATTAAAACCAGTTAATTTCAAATAGTACTTGAGGCCCAACAGCAATTAGTCAAAGATGGAAGATGCAGAATGAACGATAAAACGTACTTGCAGCTTTTGGTCCACCAAGAATCCATATATCCAGTTTTCTCACCCTCAAGACAGCAGTGCTTTGAATTATGCCAGCATCACTACATTACACTATCGAACATCTTGAATGCAAGAAAACAGGCAGATACGAGTGTAATTAAAGACAACAACATACTCTTTGCAATTGTCTGGTTATAGAGAAAACCAGATTCACTGAGGTTTGGCAATTGTGAAATCAGGCAGAGTTTAACTCCTGAAGATACTCAATTAGCTACTAGAAATATCGTAAAAATCAGACATGTTAACTGCACAGAAATTACTAGAAGGCATTTCAAGATAAAAGTAAATCTTCCTAAGTACCTCCCCTCCCCCTCGTTGGTTTTGTTTCCTTTCTCTCTGTGTTTACTTCAGAAATGAGGCTTCGTTCTTGCTCTCTGAAGGTCCTCTCTCACATTTCCAGAGGGATAGTCAGCTCCCAGTGAGCCTGGGCCGGCCGCAGGATGCAGCCCGGTGGGTCCCTTACCTCCTGCCCGGGGCGGTGGTCCACACAGCAGCACGACACCCTGCCCCTCTCGAACAGACACCGCGCTCCTCATCTTCGTCCTGGGGTTTTCAAGTTCTGTTGTTGAAAGAAAAGTGAGCTGGGTATTAGGAAAGAGAAAAGACCAAACATACATGAGTTTTTAGTTCAAAGAACCTGATATCACATCTCTTGTCTGCAACCGAGTTCAGCGACTGCAGTGGGTCAGCGCCAAAAGAAATGGCAGCTCAGCACGAGGGAGGGTGACAGAACGAGGACCGAATCGAGCTAATTTACAAGAACATAATGAAACAGATCCTATGGCCAATTCTGTTCTTATGCCAGGCTTGTACTATCCTCATTTTGATAACAAAAAGGAGTCATAAGCATAACTGAAAAATAGGTTTCAGCTGCTGTTCATTCTGAAATGAAGGCTCTGATGAAAACAGCATCAAGATCCTACTGAGCTCCTCTAACCAACCGTAAAGCAACGCTAATAACGCAGCTGCTCAGAAGAGAGATATGTATCTCTTCAAACAGCCGAGAATCCCCCGACCATGTCCCCTGTCACATGTGCTGTGCCCCTGGGCGCGCTGACCCAGCGCTCCGCCCGGCTTCAGGCCTTCCGCCATCTTCTTCAGCCATGCAAGACGGGAAACAAACGCCACCGAGTGCACATAAACACAAAATCGCAGAGCAGCAGTGTTTTATCAGAATTTTATATTAACTTTAACTGGTGACTCAAGACCCGAGGAAGAATGGTCTCATTATATCCTTGAGTGAAGCTATATATAACATCCAATACAAACTAAGAGTGTGATTCTACACTAAGAAAGATTTTTCTATGAATAAATCATATTTTTCTGTAAGAAAACCAAACAGATTACAATTTTTGAAAGTTTGTCTATGACCTTGTAAAGGATGCCCACACACAGTCCTTCAAATGAGGCCATCTCTATAACCAAGCATAATAGCCACAAGTTGACCAGCAGTAGCTATTTCATAAAATATAGTATTCTTTCATATTGAAAAGCAACTGCTGTTACAGTCAGAACACTGAGCCGAAGTGATCAGAATTTCAATGCTTCATTTGAAAAAATACATTTTTTGACCACAAGAAGATATTGTTTTATTATTCTTTGTTACTCCACACAAAGATCACATGAGGGTTTCTTAAAAGGGCTATTTTCAGGTTTCCAACTGAATTTCCATGCAGACACATGTCAGGGTCTGTGTTTTCACCCACAGAGGAAGTTTGGGTCTTTCAGCTGGTACTTCAGAGCGAGGAGATACGCTATCCTACACTAGCTATGCATGTGTAGGATATCCTACACTATGCGTATGCATGATATGCTATCCTTCACAAAATAGCTATGCAATATGTATTTTAAAATTTACAGGAAAAAAAAAAATCTATTTTACATATAAAATTAGTTTAGGCCAAATTTTGCCCTCTTCCTTCCCTACCACCATAAGTCACAAATCATACGCAATACCTATCATTTCTGTAATTAAAATGAACCGGTTTATCGCTGCTTTCTAAGCATTCTGTACATTCATTTAGTGCGAACGTAACACCTGCAGAAACGTGGCTACCTGAGCTGTCGGACACATGGCACAAGCAGGACGGGCTCGGCCTGGGAGCACCTCGGGCAGGGACACGAGCCACGGGCCGTGCCGAGGCGTTCCGAAGGGCACGTCCCGCCCAGCCTGCCGGGACACAGCAGGGACCCACCGCAGCTCCGCGGCTTCATCTGCTGCGATGATATACTGCAGGAGTTGTTAATCACTGATTGCAGATGCAGACTGCTGTCACAGGGGAAGAGTTTTTTTGGAAACAAGAACCAATGCAGAATCCATCAGAAAATGAAGAACATGAGCCATACTACAATGAAAGAATAATTTTTCACTAATTAACAGGAAGCTCTCCATCCTACCTTCTAGAGTGGTTTAAGTACCAGACTAATCACACAGCTGCAGAAATACCATCGCTTAATTCGTTTATATACTTGTATATTCTCTTTGCACATTGTCTGGCACCACCTTGAAAATAATTAAAAGTCACTATGCAAAATAACCATAAAGTTCTCTATTAGCATTACACAGTGAAGTCTGAACCTCTGACATTAGAAAGAACTCCCTGCTTATATATGAGATTCTGGTCAGGTTTTCAGGCACCTCTGTAGCATATTCAGAGTATTTAAGGTCAAAGCCAGTCCTGTCTGGTGGAATATCAGTACAGAGTGGTTTGGGGTTTTCTTTGGTGTTTCTTTTTGTTTGTTTATTTGGGGGGGGCTTTTTTATTTCTGTTTTTGGTTTGTTTTTTTTTTTTTTTTAATAAAGCCACTATTTTAACAGCAATAACACTAGAGAGAAATGCTGTATCTAACAAAACTTGCTGTTACATGAAATCATTGGGAAGGAACATCAAGTTCTCAGAAAACTGACAGAGTAAATAAAATACTGGAAAAGGCCGGCAACTAGTGGAAAAGCTTGTTTACTTTTACAGACCATTCTGTACCTCTGAAATCAGAGGCTCTTAACTATTAAGACATTTCAGCAGGATAAAAGTATAACTGGAAACAAAGAATGAAGGTAAGAACAGGACAGAAGACAGTTTTAAGGAGCAATAAGTCAGAACAGGACTCGCTTTCCAGTGCCCCATGGGATGACAATATCCCACTGTTATTTGAGAAAAAAAGGGCAAAAACACATATAAAGTATTTCTGTGTTTTATCTTCTGATCTATGAATTGTCTTACTTATCACTAGATTTTTAAAGCTTTATCTACTTTCTCAAACTGGTCACCAAAACAAAGTTTAGTTTCTCTTGCCTACGTATTTTTAATTCTTACTTGTATTTATTACGATATATTGTCCCCCATTTATATCTCCCTTCCTCTGAAAGGCTACCATTCCAGTAGGAAATGAGCTACTTTATTACTTAACTCTGGCAGGCAAAGTCTCCCATCACAGCACTGAAAATATTTTGGTAAAAATGTTACAAAAACCTGACTCCACAAGAAAAAAAAAAATTCAACTTCAAACCAATCTAGAACTGTGTAATCTGGAAATTACAAGTTTTTATTGTCTGTTTATAGTTTGCCATATAGAAAGAAAGTTTAAAATTAGTAACTGAGACTTTTCTGGCTCCTGAAACAGCATTTTCTTCTCCCTTCCCATGCTAACACATTTGCCTCATTGCCTTAGTACCAAGTACATAAAGCTACATCAACTGAAATACACATGCCATTGCAATAAAATGGAGCAAGAAAATGCAATTCAGCTTTATTAAAAAGCCTTTTATTCTGCCCGAAAAGAACAATGAAACGTGTTCTTGCACATCCAAACAGCAAGGATATGAAAACTGTGTATTCCACTGGGTTCTCGCCTTCCATTTAATAAGTTAAGTTTTAAGTCTCAAACATGTTGCTAAGAAAGATTTCAAATATGGAGTAAAAGTAACATGAGCATCATTCCCCTTGCCTCTGCCCTGGAATAACTGTTTCTGCATTTGGAACAGAAGCATATAGAAGTTCATCTGATACCCACAGATATTAAAAGACGTGGATTTGTAAATTCATGGGGGAGACGAAGATTTGTATATGCGGGGGGGAGCATATGCTACCTGAAACATCTGCAGAAGGTAAACCAGGCCTTGTACACGTGAGAGAATAAAAACCTCACCTGCAGAGGACACGCCTGCTGACAGCATTCACTGCCGCTCACTGCGAGCATCTTCTAAAATGTTTCCAGATTCTGTCGTCTTGCGTAATCAAGGAAGGGAAGCAAACGGATCATGCAAGATCAGATCACATATTACGCCTACACTTTGAAAAGACATAGAACACCACGTTGTGAAAAGTCCAGAGAATTTCTGATGACAGACCTGCTCCAGACAGGCGACTCCTAGCCCGTGGCAGCACTGAGCTGTATCACACTGTGCCAAGAGACCTGTGTGATGTTTCACCCCAGTCACACGTATCTGTACACAGGAGCTTCGTAAGATTAGTAGAGGCTGCTGGGAACTGCACTAACTTCTAACTTTGTAATGTACAAGACACATTCACTCCCTGGAGAGGAGCAGGATTCAGTAGGTTCCCAACTCCAAGCCTCGTAATACTGAAGCATCTTACTACACTTGTACCGATTGATATTTATTGTCAAGACACATCTATGAGCAATTCTACCATGTTTTGATAACTGCAGAACACGGGTTCATGCTCTACAAACACAACTGTCCCTTAAGAGCCACGAAAATATTTATTCCATTACTTAGACTCATTATTCAAAGCAACAGAACTTGTTAAATATACTTTATGTATAATTCTGTACTGGTAGGATGCTCAAGTACCTAAATGAGTCAGACAACCAAATCTTAACTGTTTTCTTGAATAGGTAATTCTGAAGTGGGGACTTTGTTCGATGTTAGCACATAATGAAGCACTAACTCACAAACCGCTCGCCCTGGTAAAAGTCGCATTATTAAGAGGAAATGAAATAGCAGTCTCTTGGCTCTTAGGAAAAAATAACAGCCTCAGCATGTTGTAATAGCTATGCTGGTAATGACGATTTCCAGAGAAAACAGAATAAGATGCATTTGTTTCTTCAAAAAAAAAAAAACCAAACCAAACCTCTTCACCAATGCCTAAATCGCCTATGTGCATAAGCCAACCTTCTTCCCCGCCACCCTGTACCCCCAAAATTTGCTATACCAAGACATTTCCCTGAGCAAATATTTTAGGCTTCTTCAGACAGACAGCAGAAACTGAATGTACACTTGGCATAACATTAAGCTTCTTAAAAATACCTGTGTCCGCCCCACAGAACAGCTGGGATACAAAGCTTGTTAACCCCAGCACACTGCCTGCAGACACACAGCACTTGGAAAACGCACAACAGAGCCGCACTTGGAGCCAGCGAGGCTTCATGCTGCCTTCCCTGGGCTGCAGACCAAGCCTGGGAGCACCATGCTGAGGAGAGAGGGAGGGATAAGACCAAAAATTATCTCCATAATCATCAATTACTGTTGGAGGTAGAAAGGAGGAAGATATTAACAGTGCAAAAGTGAACATTACTCAAAGGACGCAAAGAATCCGGGCGATTTGTCACTCCAGCAGACGCTCGCTGGCTGCTGAGGAACCATCTCCACAGCTTCATTTCTGTCAGGCTGGCGTTGCGGGCAAATCATGTAATTTCACAGCAACCTCTACAAAATCTGTTAACGCTCTGACACACTACTGAAATTTCATTTTATCGTACGATATTCATCTGTATGAAGGTAGCAGTACAGCAGGTTATGCACTCACACACACACACTACAGAGTATTTTTAAAACCCCATTTCAGCAGGAGCCACGGCTTTGGCAGCAGCATCACTCCCTGGGCTGAGACCCAGCTCCGCCACTCACAGCCACCCACGCCCTGGCCACCGCGTGCCCTGAAGGCTCCCACCCTCAAGGCACTCTTTATCCACAAGCCAAAGCACTACTTTGACAACTCCGAGTTTTCAGCTTGAATTACCGCTCCCCTCCCCGTTCCTATTATTCTATCTCCTTCTGCAAAGCCCAGTTGAGTCAGTATCTCACATACATAGAAATATTACTAATAAAATGCAGCAAACTTCTATGCAGTGCAAGTGGCTCCAGGAAGAGACCCTGCAGCTAGCTTCCACTGCAGGGAAAGTAGAAGATCTAGTGAGGGAGCCATGGAGGGAATAACAGGCTGCTGAAGCCAGCTGCCATGAACAGCACCAACCAACAGCATCAAAAACTCACAGAACTCTCAGGCTCTGCACCTCCCCTTCAGCCACTTGGGGTGCAGCAAAAAACACACCAGAAAACAATTAAGCACTCCTACAGCAACTGAAGGAGAATAATTTAAGAGTCATACAACAAAGTCAGCATTATACAAGCACACACATGAAAAGCTAAAAAGAAACTGGCAGGGATGTATCAGAGTGCAGTGAATGAGAGACGTCAGCGTGGAAGGAGGTAGAAGGGTTGGCACTAACAAGGGAGAAAAGGGACAGAGAGATGAGACGCTTTTGTGGGCTGCGTGGAACAGAAGGAAGCGACCAGAGACAGTAGAATTAAAAAAAAAAAAATCAGTAGAGGAACATTAGTAGCATAAAAGTTGAGGCAACATCTGATGAGCAGGGAATTTTTTTTTTTTTGAACATGCTTTGCATTGGCAAAAATACACCGACAGAACTGGAAAAACAGCTTTGTAAGGGAAATGCAGGTTTTGAAGGAAAGACATTCTCCAATAAATATTTTTAAAAAAATATGCCTTCCATAGATTCATATTATCTGGGATTTATCCTTGAACTCAAGGCAAACACAGCACTGAACAAAAGCAATTCAGGTAATTTAAGAAATATCTCTGGAGGGAAGGATGTTTGCTCAAGGAAATTATCCTACAGCCGAGTTCTCAGGTGCCACACAGATTTCACCTCCGTAAAACAAACCTTAAGAATATCCTGACAGTCTACAAAGCACCTCCACCACTGACCACTCAGGACCATAAAGCAGTTTTACTGGTGAAGAACACCAGGCTATTCACATTTTAATACGCAGATGGCTAAATGCTTTGCCAGATCTAGGTCTAATTACTTGAAAGTTTGTTTATTTATTAAGTGACAGTGTTTCCAGGAAGACTTTCCTCATTAAGTAAATAAACCAGTGAAAGCCATCCTACAATGGTTCAGTTTTGAAGCACTGGGAACATGCTGATGACAAGAGGACGTTTTTTCTGCCACTGACTTCACTCTTATCTTTGCAAAGACAGCCACTTTCCTTAAAGAAAAGGACATGTTCTCCCACAAACATCACAAAATACAGCTGGGTTGTCACCAGAAAGTATTGCCAGCATACGGGTAACCAAAATCTGTCATTTTCCCCATCCCACTTGGTATGGAGCACCTGGCAAAAAGCCCCACGGCTTTGATTAGGGCCATGTGGACTACAACAGATGTAACGATGACAAATAACAGATACAGCAGATGAGTAAGTGTCCTGTCAACAGATGTCCGACCACAGCTGCTGCTTCACACGTAAAAATACACTAACTTGTTAGTCAGCACAAAAACCCAATACTCACAGACCTTCAAAATATTTATAGTTCTCATGTCAAAACACGTGTCCTACCTGGGTTAAGCAAAATAATATGAAATGCATAAGTTTGTATAGAGCTGCAAACATAGTAAGGAATGCTGTTAACGCCAACACAGCTAATTAAAAACACGGCCCCTGGAGGAAACCACGCCATCATCCCGGAGCTGTTCCAGCTCTGCCGAGCGAGCCCCCAGCCTCAGCAGCCTGCAGACCACCCCTCTGGGGATGAGGCCCTCCACAGCTCTGCAGACCCCAGACCGCTCTCCCCGCTGTGATGCGAACCCTGCCGTGCCTTCAGCTGTTCACAGCCATCCCTCCACCACCGCCTTTGCAGCCAGCAGGCACGCGCAGTGACCCAAGCCATCTCCCCGGCCACGAGCCACAACGCAAGAGCCATTTGCCTAGAAGGGAGCAAACCCTGCCAGAATCACCTGTGCCTTTTTGGTTTTTCCCCAGAATCGGTTGGGTTTTATTTCTAGCTCCAGCTGCTGTTCAGTATTTTTAACTTGACATGCTGGGGATCCTGAAGAGCCAATGGATTTATATTTTTTGTTTTTACTTTAATAATTCTTCAATATACTTTTTCTCATCCTAAAACCAGATGGGTTTGCCACGTACATCACACCTCAACTCTTCAATGTAACAAAAAAAGCACAAGGGAATGTAAGAGAAGATGACTATTTCTACAAAAGCAATTTCAGTAACCTCCTTGAAGCAAGCCACAGAAGGGACAGGGTGAAAGCACAGAAATTAACACTATATCAAGAACAATATTTACAGAGGAATCCAGAAGAAATTAAAACTTTTAATTTTATTATCGGAGTTACTGGTAGATGAAAAATGCAGAGGCAGAAATAAAAGCAATACTTTTTCATGGTAGCACATTTGCCTGGCTCGTGTGGAGGAAGAACAGTTATTTTACTGCATTAACTATCCACATCGCAATTTTCAGGAAGAGGTAAGTGAATTTTCACATCTGACAAATGATATAACCCAGACTTAGTGCCCTGAACATAGCATGTAGTATGACATTAATTGCCTCTGGGATGCTCAAATCTAACGCTTCTGACACAGGGACATAACACACTCCTCGCCGGGCGCTCCTCTGCAACGGCAGCAGTGCCAAGCTGAGCACAGGGATGTTGCCACAGCAGAAAACGGATTCCGGAAAACTGCTGCCAACATTGATGACTATAAATTTCTCAGGTTACTAACTAGGATTAGACTACATTAACAGGCTCAGCAGGACAGGAGAGATAAGAAAGATGATCTACTTCTATCCAGGCACCGTACAGCAGCACGCAGGTTGTAGCTTAACAAATGCTCAGGAGCACATCAAAGCTAACCAGAACGTATTTTGTTCACTTCTTTACAGTAGCCAGAAGTGGCCAACACGGATGGTCTGCAGTTGCTTTCTTTCAGACTTTAGGGAACAGCGATGCAGTGAAATGCATTTCTTGCCATGATGTCATTTCCAGCTGAAAACCAAGCTGGTATTTTCTACTGCAGATAAGACAGAAAAGATATAAAAGAAAAAACAAACATCATTGTGATGCTGACAGCGGAGATATTTAAAACACCACAAAATTTCCAGGTTCACATTAAAATGCAAAAATGAATAAACGTAACTCGATCTCCAAAAGACAGGACATTGTGCAGTCCAAGCAGCAGCATCATTTCTTGAATACTTAAGACAAAAGCTGAATAATGAAAAGTTTCCCATGAAGCTGTATCTCCAACCTGTGCACAAGCATGACTTCTTAAAAAAATTAATCAAAATCTAAAAAATACTGCATAATCTAATTCAGTATTCTTGTGCAAACATACTACTCTGTAGTCCCTACTAGAGTTAAAAGAACATACTGAGGCTGCAAACTCCATTCCGATTCAGCATTAGAAAATGCCAGAATTAAGGCTGCTCAAAAATTGCAAATATTGGCCAAGGAAAAAAAACACCAAAAGAGTACGATTTCAGCACCAAGGGCTTGGGCTGCGAGCGTGCGTTGGCTCCTGTTGGCTGGGGACACATTGCAGCTGGGAAAGGCACCGAGGGGCATTTGCTACCAGAAGAGAAGCCACCGGGAAGGTTATGAACATGGGTCGCGTGAGGGAGCCACCCTGACTGAAACCCCCGGCTCCAGAGAGCCCCAGTCCCAATGCCGTGGTCCCTCATGGAGTCTGGGATGCTCCCACATGCTTTGGACATTCCTCCCACCACCTCCGCCCTCTCCCCTCTCCCCAAGGGCTTCCCTCCACTCCTCCATTCCCCACCAGTTCCAGCCTCCTCAACTCTCACCGACACTCAGGCTCAGCACCTTCCTCAACTTTTCCCAAAATCCCTTTATTCCCAGTCTCAAAAAACTCATTCTGCCAATCTCTTACCCCTCAATTATGATCATGATATTAATTACAGTCAAATTCCTCTAGCTTCTCTGTTTTCTTTTCATTCAGATGGATTTCATAGCTTCTGCTACTGGGATCTGAACACAGGAAGGACCATCTCTCTCAACAGCGATGTCAGACGCTGTTAGGTGACTGTCACAGAGAAACAGCAAGAAAGCGGAGCGACAAAGAGTTTGGCTGTACCCTCACAGCAAGGCTTCACCTGTAGGGGAAGAACTAGAAGGAGATTTTCTTGCCTATACCTACAGTACAGGGAGAAGGAGAGGCTGCACTGAAGCTGGGAACCTTCAGGGAGCAGAATTTGATGGATAAAAGTCAATTCAACCAAAACAGCCTAAACAAGACCATCTGGTCTCATTTTGGAGCTACTTAGTACAGGGAGTCGATGATTCATACCAGAGTTCCCTGCTATTAGAGCGGAGAGTTTCTTGTCTGATCTGGAAACCTCTCCTCTCCTCAAGTGCTGCTGAGTATTTAATTAGTTTTTGAGAGTCTGAATGTTCCGTGGAAGGTGTCAAACCGTTTTGCACCTACAGCGAGCTGCAGCAGGCACCGAGTGCAGAGCAGCTCTTGCTGAGCACAGACCTCGTGCTCCTGGTAGGACATCTCAGGAACCCCGATGAGCAGTTGCAACTGGCAGCTGCTCCAACGCACACAGCAGCAGCTCTACTTATCTACACTGAAATATGTTTTCACTGTAAGCAACTTTCTCACACTTGTACCTTCCCACCAACAGACTCTCAGCGGTGGATAAAAGAAGTCATTCAGAGCGGAGTGACAGCACACACCGGAGCCGTAACCACTACTGAGACCTGCGAGGCTGGCGCTGGCTCTGCAGCAGCCCTCAGCAGCACGCTGCCATTGCATTTTCACAGAAGTTTCTCCTGGTATCATTTCTTAGGTAGGACAAACGCAAAGGCTGGAGCCAGATAGCGTCAAGTTAGAATTAAAACTCCAGACAGTTCAGAAGTAGGAAGTTTCTGCATACCAGGTAAGGGTTAAATACAAGGGTCACTGAGTAAAATTGTATTGCCATATCCAGGAGATCAAAACAGATTATCTAACAGTCCCTTCTGATCTTTCATCTTAGACACGAACAACCCATGGCATCGCTTATTTTCTCAACTCTAACGTGCTGTAAACACTGCCTTTTACCCTACCGAAGAACCACCCTGCTCCTACCAGGTACACAAACACACACTTATCAGCCTGACCACAACTACAGACAAAGCCTACCCACTGCAATTAAGCCAAAATTTAATTTCACTTGCTCTGTCACACATCCACTTTTGCCCCTCATATTCTGTCAAACCTGCAGGGCCTTTTCAGTACACGGGCCAGAGCTTCAGTCTGGTTACAAAACCTCTCTTCCAGTGTTAATCATTGCTCTGACCCACATATAACAGACATTAAAAAACAAGCAGTTTAATCCCCATGCAGAAAATAAATCCCATGTTTTGGTTTACAAAAACAGGAATAATAATTGTTACACAATTAAACAGAAGGGATAAATAAACCCTAAAATTTAATTTCACAGAATCACAGAATGTTCGGGGTTGGAAGGGATCTCTGGAGATCACCCAGTCCAAACCCCTGCTGAAGCAGGGTCACCCAGAGCAGGCTGCACAGGACCGCGTCCAGGCAGGTCTGGAATATCTCCAGAGAAGGAGACTCCACAGCCTCCCTGGGCAGCCTGGGCCAGGGCTCCGTCACCCTCAGAGGGA
>Ga0065711_1035576_pt1 | contig 22113 bp, 13 predicted proteins | sample Hoacrofraction12_FD_59098 | JGI IMG/M metagenome (GOLD analysis project Ga0065711, IMG submission 59098) | Hoatzin crop microbial communities from Cojedes, Venezuela - Epithelial fraction 12 v2 (version 2) | ecosystem: Host-associated > Birds > Digestive system > Esophagus > Crop | place... | reverse complement strand
TTTTTTTTTTTTTTTTGTCTGGCTGCTATTAAGACTTGCGAAAGACAGATTGCCTCACTTTTGAATTTTTGGCAGATGTTGTGGTGCAGAAACAGCGAGTCAGTAGGAAAAGAACAGGCCCAGAACCTGCCCAACTTGGGCTAAGGGTGCAGGACAAAGACTAAGACACCTTCACCCATTGGGACTCACTCACTGGCTTCTTCCCCGGGATGCCCAGAGGCAGGTAGCAGTTACATCCAGGGCTGGCTTCAAGGAGCAAGGGTGGAGACGTGGAGGTCTTGGTGCTGCACTGGATGCAGGAGCTGTGGGTGCCATGCGGTGAGGGGCTCAGCAGGGTTTGGGGGGCTCAGAAGCTTGCCTGGGGAGGAGGAGCTGCAAGGAGGAGGAGGCCTGATGGAAAGCAGTGGCTTACAGCTCCAGGCTGAGCTGGAGAGCTTTTCAGCACAGCCAGTACCTGGTGTGGGCAGCAAAGACCTGCAAGCTGGTAAGTTTGTGTATGAGTGCTTTAATGATGTTTAAGCCCTGTCAAAGAGTAAATGTGGAAGCAAGCAGAAGAAATGTGGGCGAAATATAGTTCTGACTGTGTGTTGCTGGACAGTATCTGAAGGAGATGCGTGGATGGGAGAAGTTTGGCAGCTGAGCAGAGGAGCCCAGTTCTGCAGCTGTTTCACTCTTGTTTAAGAAAAAAATTATAAAAGCCATCACTGCTATTTGGCGTGACTGTGTTAGGATTTGCCACACCAGGATGGACATACTTCATTAACTGATGTGTGGAAAGCCTTACGAAAAAGAAACCTTTGTGATTACCTTTGAAACAGTGGCGATCTTGGCAGAGCTGTGGGGTGACAGGGGACAAATAGTGCTATTGGCTTTTTTAGGAGGTGAGGAGGAGGATCAGGTGTGGAGAGGTGGATGGTGAGTGGGGCAAGCCCTTGCTCCACTGGGCACTCAGGGAGCACTGTGCCAAGAGCGTGAGTGGACCGGGGAAGGGTATTCTGTAACGTTTCCTCATGTTAGATGTGCCCAGCAGCAGCAGTATGCTTGCTGCTGTCATCACCATGCGTGCATCAATATATGTGGAGTTAATGGCTATGCTTATGGGTGGTTTTCGTGGTTGTTAATGGTGTGGGGAATAGCAGCTTGGCGCAGAGTGCAGGGAGGTGTATCTGGGCCTTGCTGCCTGGGTGTCCGGCTGGCCTCTCTGCTCTTGAGGAAGTTCCCACGAACTTCTTCAGCACGAGACTGGTCCTCCTGTAAAGCTCTTCTGTGCCTGGGTGGTATTATCCCTGCCATCATGCAAGAAAGCTTGACCACTCACGGTCAGACTGGTCATTTTACCTTGGTCTTACTTTGGCAGGGTCCTAGGGTAATGTGAGTCCTTGGACAGGGCAGGTGACCTTCCTTTCGAGCTGCTTGGCCAGGGCCTCTGTGTGGTGGTCATGTAAGGGTGCACTCTGTGCCTCACCTCTGTGCAAAGTGACCAAAGTCTGGGCTTTGGGGGAGCTCTAGTGACTCCAGAGAGAAAAGACCATGGTGTGGCCGGGGAGAGCAGAGGTGAGCTGGTGATGATTGTTTTTGAAGTATCTGTTATGCAAGAAGAAGAAGCTGCTCAACATTATGTGGCCCAGACCTCAGAGCTTTTGACACCAGTGACCTAAAATACCAGTGTGACAGGAAGAAAAGTGAATGGCTCCATGAGATGCAGAAGCAGTGTTGCTTAGCCAAGAGAACAAACTTCCCAATCAATGGTCTGGTTTCTGTTTTGTTACTGCTTTTAGGTAGTGTCTTCTGACCGTTTCACTCTTCACTTCCACTCCTAATTATTAACTTCTTATCTTGTATCTCTCTTCATCTTTCACAGTCTGTGAGGTCTCATAACTGCCTCTAGCTGTTGCAGATTGTCACTGTGTAACATCTCTGAGGTATAACCTATTCTGCCCTTGTATCTCAAGATTCTTCACTGGGGCTCTTCTCATCTGCCCAGCTCTTGAGTCAGCAGCATCATCTCTACCCTCAGCACTGTGCTGCCCAGCCTGCCTCAGGCTGATGCTGCAGAGGTTCTTCTCCCATCTTCAATCCTCTCTGTCTCTTTCCATGTATCTCCTGCACCTAATTACATTACCCATGCTTTGGAGTCCCCTGTGATGTAGACACTCCCACTCAACGTGTCACTTCTCGCTTGACTTCAAAGGGTGGCATCTGCCTTTGGCTGGTAATGCTGGATTGTGTCATCCATGTGGTCAGATTTGAAAAGGGCATTCTTATACTTTCTTCCATGCTGTCTCTGGAGGTCAGTGATATTTCGTTGTTTTCTTCCTTCCTAGTGATGGTGTCTGAACCACCCACCACTTCCAACCCCCAGACTTTCCGAAGTGAAGTGAAGCAAAATGAGGAGCCTTGACCAGTCAGGCTTCTCTGATCTCTGCCTGGCTCTTGGACTGTATTGCATGTCAATTGTCTCTGCTCTCCCATCAGTCTCGTGCAAGCGGTTTTTCCGAGTGCCTGTACGTTGTCCACTACTTCAAGGTTCTGGCCCCAGATCTACGTCTTCTAATAAATGCGGTAACACGCATAATGGATGCTGAGACTCATAGGAACAATATCGCAACAGCTGAAATTTCTTGCTGAATTTTTCAGAACAATAGGTTGTCCTGTATTGCGTTTAACTGGGTGTTGGATGGGTCTGTCGGTGTCGCCTGAGCAGAGGGAGGTTTCTGGCTGCGGTCGTGCCTGCAGCTCCAGGAACCAGAAGAGGGTGCTGGAGACCTTCGGCTGGCTCTGGCCTCTGTGCCTGCCGTGATCGCAGGTCTTGAGTGACCCTTATTGGTACTTTGTTTTTCTAAACGAATGTAACTCAGTATTCTAGATTTTTTTGCTACTTTACTATGCCAGCCGCTAAATGCAGAGACAGTTGTACTGTTCATAGAACTGTTCTGCTTTGGTGTGATTCATGACTACATTTGTGAAACGACTGAAATAACTGCCTGTTGTATGCTGGAGTTTTGCTGGAGATGTTCTTAAGAACAGACTGCCTGTATAGGTATGTTGTCAATCAAGGAGGTAAACACACTTCTGTTATGTCTTTAGCTACACAAACTCTGTAGTGAACACTTCTTTAAGGAAAAGCTATGAGCAAAATCAGTTGTGTTCTCTGTTCTGCTGAGATTCTCCCCTGAGGTAAATCTTGTACTTGAATATTGCTGATTGCATCCAGGTGCTGTAGCGAGGGTGTTGGGAACTTTGCAGTTGGAGTTTAGGGAAGGCTGATGTTTTTCAGTCAAAGCCTGGCCTCTTTTTGAGGTGTCTCTACCAGTGTGCAGTGTTCACAATAGGACAGGTATTTCTTTGCTTAAAAAAAGCAGTTAAAATGTAGAACAGAAAAAGGCTTGTTCTGATTCTGTTCATCACAAAAAGCTGACACTAGAGGACAGAAAAGATGTAGCTGAGATGTGCTCTCATTTATGTATTTGCAGCTAGACTGCTTCTTGTCAGAGCTGGGATGAGATGGCTTTTTACAGCCTGCAACTTGCGGCTCACTTGAAGGAGTTTTCCACTGGATTTTTATGAGAAGTTTTTGTCTCTCTCCTGCACTGCAGTTCTGATGCTGATGCGTGCCTGTTGGAAATAAGCCATGAGCCCTTACAACAAGTTTTTGTGGCTTTTGAACAAATTCTTTGAATGTAGTTGGCTAGCATGAAGCACTTTTATTTTGACATGTAATTGCCTCATTTTTCAAAGATGAGAGCAGCCCCGTTCCTGTTCATCAGTGGGAGTAACAGATAGTCACCATGGTTGAAAACCAGGCTTCACGACTGGGTTTTAGACTTTCAATTAAAAGCATTGTTAACTGTCCAGACCTGAAGGAATTAGGCAATACGATATTTTAACATGCCAATCTGTCTCTGGGATACGAGGTGATACTCTTCCTCTCATGCTTAGGGAGGAAGACAAGACTTGTCACTAGCTTCTTCTGTTGTCACACTAATTGAATAAGAGATGCTGCAGGTGTTTGTGTCCTGTGTTAAATGCCCTCCAGCTCCTTGGCCACATTTTTTTTTTTTGCAGTTGTGGGCATATCCTCCTGCTGTAGGGAACAGGAGATTTGTGGGGCTACAAGGCTGCTTAAGGATTTTTAGAAATAAAAATCAGAGGCTACATGCACTTACATGTACAGAGCTCTTTCATGGGGATTCGTGCAACATGTGACTGGAGGAGGAGAGGCTGTCTTTTATCCTGCAATCAGTCCAAATGAAATAAAGCTGTCTGCTTCTGTCTCCAGCTCCTTGGAAAACGTGAGGAGGTGTCCATCCAGGAAGGGAGAAATAAATCCATAGGTCTCATTTTTGTTACTTCTGTAGTGGAGGAAGTATTCTCCCATCTGTCCGTGCCTCAGCTTGAATTAAGGTGATACTCAAGAGTTTTTGCTGTGCCTCTCATGCAAACCTTTACTTTGTTCACCTTTTGAATCATGGCCTGGATTTTCACTCCCTTAAAAAAAACTCAAAACACACCTGCAAAGAGTCGTTTAAAAGAAGCCCTCTGCCCTCATCTTTCACCATTTCTTCAATTGCTTTTTTGCCCTGTAAGAAGAGTTTGGGCATTTCTGTTCTCCCTTTGCTCAGCAGCAATATTATGCAGTGTTTCAAATCTGAGGATTTCTCCTGATTATGCCAGAGGCAGAGCAGATTACATCTTTCACACGTTGATGATTACAGCAATGCTGCACGAGCTGGGGCGTGCATGGTGCATCATGCTGCAGTAAGCAGGTAGCATCGCTGTCCGGCTGTGCTCGGGTCAGAGCTGCGCAGCAGAAGGAAGTGCAGGAGCTCCAGTCCCATAATATTGCTTTCATTGCCTGTAAGACAGACCAAAATAATTCATTTTTCTAGGAAAGAACATTTTGTAGCCTATCTCGCTCTACAGGTAAAAGCAGAATACATAAAGCAAACCAAAATACAAGGGATTAGGCTGACAGGGCAGTAGGTGTTTGAGTGAAGACACTGGGAGTACTCGCCAGTCTCTTTTCTAGAGTAACTGGAGAATAGAGCAAGGTGAAGTAATGGAGAAGTGAGCAACCATCTCGTAAATATCGTTGTGTGATGTGATGTAGGATGCAGTACATTCTGGAGGTCAGAGTTTTGAGCAGGAAAAGTACTTTCCTTCAGCTGAAGGCTTGAGGTTTTTCTTGTTAAACCTTTTGTATCTTTCTGTTGGAGGTGGAAATCTGATAAAAAATTGAAAATATACATCGAAGATTTTTAATTCTTAGCCCACAGAAAGCTCTTTAAAGCCAATGCATATGTGTGTGCATGTATATACATGTACATGTATTTTTTAAGCTCTGTGAGGACTCCATGGACAGATCCTATCTCAGTTCACACTTTCTTCTTGCGCTATCTCATTTTCCATGGGATGTTTCATTGTTTCTGCGTTCCCTGTTAAAGGACACACTGCTAAGAAGTTTAAAACTGTTGTAGGTGCTAAGGCCCAGGTCCTAGGTGATTGCAGTTTGCAGAGATGCGGCTTTTACTGAAGGCGCCTTGTTTGAAGAAACACGAGGAGGTTCAGAGGAGCACCCAACTGCAGCATGTGCTGTCTTGTGTAAACACAATATGCCCTTATCCTCCCTCCAGGCTGCAGCTACCTCCCAAGAGTCATAACAAGTTAGTGTCTGTGTTTTGTTACCGATTAAAACCCTGCCTTGGTGAAGCCAAATCTAAACTCTTTGCTGAGGCTTGAGTGCTCTTGAGTGATGAAGCGTGGTAGGCATGGACTGAGTAAATTTTTGAGTGAGGACCTGGAAGAGCAGATTAGGAGTAACGGTGCTGTCTATTTAATAACCCGCAGGTGGCACCTGTGCCAGCATAATGCCTACAGATCTTTCTAAAAACATCTCTTCAGTGGGTACTTCTCGTGCTGGCTACTGTAATTTTTCAGGATGTGCTAAACCACTTGGTAACTTCTGAACATGTCATGCGGTTCTGCGCAGAGCGAGGGGTCCGGTCTGCCCCTCTGCCGTGCTCTCCCTGGGGATGAGGAGCATTGCCGAGCATGAGGCTGTTGCTGGGGGGTCACTTCTGGGGTCACCACTGCCAGTGTTGCCCACCAGGTGCAGGACAAACAGCTCCGCTTTTCAGGACTCTTCAAGAAAGCCAATTCTTTTTTTCCTGAAGTATGCAATTTACATTCACGTTTGAGCAGTGAACTGGCTTACTTTGCAGGGAAATCAGAGGCAGTCTTTCCAAAGGTTATTTACCATATGTCTAAAACCCACAATGAGTAACTGAGAAACAGAGTGCTCTTCTCACACAGTATGTTTGTACATACAAATTAATATATTCTGGGGTGAAAGCGAATGCTTAGTCCAATGAACTCATCATGTTTGTTTGTTGGTTTAATAGACCTTACAATGTGCATGAGTTTACATTTGGGAAACAAAAGCAGCAATCAGCAGCAGCTCTTGGCTTTCGTGTATCAGATCTTTTCTAACTGGAATGCAAATATACTTTTGTAATATTTAGCTTGGTGTTGACATTATTTATTCTATTCTTTCCTAACTGTCAGTGCTGGTCACGCCAATAAAATAAAAGGGTAGAGGCAAAATAATTTTTTTTTAACTAATATTGTTGTAACTCATTACCTGCAGGTGCTAAAGCTTCATTTTCTTCCGTATTTATTGAGCAATGAAAGTAACTCAATTCATGTCTTACTGATTTTTGTGTTCCTATCGATCTGACAAATTTTCAGTTTTCTTTCCAGATCTCTCTAGTATTCCTACAGGCAGGGTCTATAAACTGCATAGCTCCCATGCACCAGAATAATATTTGATTTGCAGCCATGCAGAGGCAGCTCGATTAAACCATTTTTCTTTTCTACCTCTCAAGAAAAGATTTCCGTTCCTACTGGGCTCTTACTGAAACCATATTTATATAGAAAGTCAAGATTTTCTTGGACCTAAGATCAGCTGGCAGTGTTCATCTAAGCATGATGATTTGCATTTTATGAGTTTTGAAATCTCTTATTGTGTTCTGGTTCTATGATCCTCAACAAGAGCATTGGATAGAGTTGGTAACGCTGTAATTTTTATGAGTTTTATATATAGCTGAACAACTATCTTCAGTAGGAACTGAGAAATCTTACGATTTCACGGAGTCACAGGATGGTGGGGGCTGGCAGGTATCGCTGGAGGTCATCTTGCCCAACCCCTCTGCACAAGCAGGGGTTCCTACAGCTGGTTTCAGAGGACCGTGTCCAGAAGGCTTTTGAGTATCTCTAAGGATGGGCAGTGTGTTCAGATTCATCAAGCTTACTCTTGCCTGCTGCAGTAATGTGACCCTGGGCTGCCTGCAGCTCCCACCTCCTGCTGCAGGGCCATCTCCAGGGCTGTGCCAGCCAGGCTTGTCTCTGGGGTGGTGCCAGCTGCTCTGGGCTGTGTGACACTGCGGCATGGGCACAGGCAATTTAAGGGGCTGCAGTGGGGCTGTGCATGACCTGATGGGCTCTGCAGCACCGTGCCATGCGGCTGTACAGCCAGCACGACGCGTGCTACAGGGTGCTGAAATGCATCATGCTCTGGCACTGAGCTCTGCTCTATGGAGCTGTGTCCCTGCTGATGGGAGGTGGTGTTCAGGGCTGCCAGCCGACCCCGCTGCTTGGAGATTGTCCCTCTTATTGCTGCAGTAGGGACAGTGTGAAAGCACATGCGTGTCCCAATTATTATCGTACGCAGAAGCCCTCAAAGCTGCCTTGGACATTGTGGGGTGTTGATTTGGGCTGCTGCTCTGCCAGAACCTCAGTGGTATGGGGAAAGGGTTTGTCCCTAATACCGGGTAAGAACATGGCCAGCCTGCTGAGCCGTTGACACTTGCTAGGTGCTGAATATCTACTGACAGCAGAGCGCTGCCCGAGTTCACTGCTATCGCTCCTCCGTTTATCACCAGTGTCAAAGCACTCAGAACAGAGCAAGGAAAGCAAACTGGAAGCGAAATGGATAGGAAGGTGGAGGAAACAGCTTTTCTTTGTCTTTGTGCAAGGTTTGTAGGGAAAGTTTTAAAAGGCCTGAATACCTGGCATTTGTCCACCTCAGAGGTGGTCCTTTTGCTGATGAAACTGCTCTCCAGGGTCTAGATATCAGACAGTACTCTGTTGTCAGGAGTGAGAATTGATCCTTAGGGATGAGGAGAGGTGCAGAAATGGTCCTTGGGAAGAGCTGTGTAACTCATCTCCAGAAGAGTGGTACCAGCTGCTGATGGGATCACTTTGAGTTTATGGAGAAAAAAGGTGGATGTCTTTTGGATTCCTTCAGGTTCTTGAAAGTTTAACTGGGAACATAAGAATATTTTTTTGCCAAGACAAACAAGCAAGTGGTTATTTAGGAAAGCAAAACAAGACAAAAAACTTTCTGGAGTTTAGGAAAAAGCTTATGAATGGTAGCAGCAGGTGAAAAGCTTGTGTGTTAGTGATAGTGCCCTAAGACTTGGTAATGTCAAACACTCTTCAAAGAAGGAAGAGAGGAGACCTATTGCACCCAAACAGCTTGCAACCATTTATTGAGGGCATAAGTCCCTGGAATTAAGAACATGAAGGATTTTGTGTGGAAGATGTGCCACTCACTTGAAAGCAACACCAGCGTCTGACCTGAAATAATGAATATTATACGAAGAGAAGAAGTGCAGAAGTAACTGTGAGTACAAACATGTTAGCCCTGTGCTTCTGCTGTGGCACGACATGAAGAACATGAGCCTTCCTGACGTGCCTGCACAACTTTTTTCCCATTTTTCATAGAATGCTCTGTCAAAACAGAGTCAGCTCTAGGGTACGTATCGTCTTCAAAGTGACATTGTAGGTGCTTCCCACCAGCTGTACAGAGGCGTGGGAAACTGCAGCCAAAGTGACCGCTCCTGCATGAGCTGGAGTCAATGGTGGAACTGAAGATGGAGACTTTTCTCTTGGCACCTGGGCCTCTCTGCAGGCGGGGCTCCATCCTTGCTGCGGGTTTGTGGTACCATTAGCAGATGCTGGGGAATGTTGCCAGGTAACTGGCCTGTGTACTTCTGTGCATTTGTCATTCCCGTTGTTCCTGTTACAGTGACCTTCGTCTTGCTGAAGTAGTGCGGTACTTTTAGCTACCTTTCTTCTGGTTTCCAGCGTAACCCTGGCCAACTGTGCTGTGATAATTCAATTGCATACCCCTAGCTTTTATAAAACTTACAGACTTCCCTTTTCACAGTCCAGGTAAAATTGTAACTAAATCTTTCTGCTTATTAAAATGTACTCATAAAATTGAGTTATTTTCACATTTTTCTGAGAAATCCTTAAGACAATATTAACAGTTGTACAGTGTTACATTTTGTACAGCTATAAGATGGCTGTATTTTATATAGCAGTGGAACAGAATGGAAAACTGGCAGCATTTATTTTCCCAGCCATGCTGGCCTTCCTCCCTCCTGTTGTGCAGTCTTTGGAAACAGGTCAGACTTTGCTGAATCGCTTTATTTCTTGTGAACGTCTTTACAATCTGGGTAGACTTGCACAGAACTGTTAGTATGAATTAGGCCAGCAAGAAGAGGAGAGATCTGAGGTTTTAGGGATATGTATCTGACTGTGTAGGGTAACTAGTGCCCTGCATAACTCTCTGCTGGCTCCCTTCCATCACAGTCAATCAGAAATGCATGCAAATTAATGAGCCCTTTTTCAAAGAAGTCCTTAATCAGGAGCTGGTGCTGTAATAATTACATCCTAGTTCCTCGAGGGCTTGTTGAAGTAGCTACTGATTTGAGGACATCTTTGACTTGCAAGCGCGTATGTGAGGGAGTATTTGGAAAGCGGTAAGTAGCTCTAACCTTCTCAAAGGCTGTGTTTATTTGATTGTAGTATAAATCATGTAGCACTGTAAGGTCAGACTCTTCCAACAATGGGGGAACGTTGTTCCTCGTGTGTATTCTGGTGAGCAAAGTTTAGTGTTCGAAGAGGACATGCCTTGTGAGGGTTTGCTGTATTTGAGAGCCAGTGTCAACTTCTAAATCAATAGCTTATTTGTGAGCTTGTGCACAGACTTCATAAAGTGTGTTCCTGCAGAGACTGTGGACAAGCATTGCCTGCAAGTGCGGTGTTACCTTCGCAGTGAAGCCACACCACTAGAACCTGTACATAATGCATGTGAAAGGTAAAGCTCAGTGATTGGGGTGGAAGATGAGATTTCAGGCAAACACTAAGCATGAAGAAATCATAGCTCATCAGAAACTGATTAGCTCCTACTGTGCTGGATGTGTTGTTCGATATCTTAATGCTGAAGTTAAATGGCTGATCCTGCAGGCCATCTGCTTTATAGTAAAAGGGCAAGTGCTTTAGATTATTTGTTCATCTGTAATTCTTTATACAAACAAAGACAGAGCTTCCCCAGCCTCATTTAATTGATGCCATTAATGCTCAGGGTGATTTCTTGTTCCTTCACCTTGCAAGTCTGGCAATGGTGGTTTTGGGGATCTGTAAGAGAAGGTGTGTTGCCAGCATCCATCAGAAGGTACGGTTCGCTGGTGGCTTACATTTGTTATGCTCAAAGACAATCAACTTTCTTTTGAAACGTGGGGAGTATTTTCCATACCTTATATTAAAGAAGTTCCATTTACGTCAAACTCTTGATTTCCAGGAAGGATGAAGAATGTCCAGCAGGGTTATATCAACACTGGATTTTTTTTTTAACCTAAACACTATCTGACTAAATGCAAAAGCCCTAGCAGAAACTGCTGACCTTTTGCGTGATTACAGCCTCTGCCCTGCTGAAGAACCATAAATGAATCATCTTGCAGTGAAATGTAAACAGGATGCTGCCCTTCCATTGCTGCTTTGTTTACCAACATATGCTCATCTGAACTGCAATGATATTAAATTAGGTGACAACAACAGTTTGGAGCGACACAGGGACCCAGGGTCAGAGTTGTGGGAGTGGGTATTCCTCCCCTTCTTCGCCCTCTTCTTCCAAGCACAGAATGAAGCAGAGGAGTTCTCATCCTCTTCTACCAGGTCTGAACAGTCTTGTTTTGACACTGGTTAGGATAAAAGTTAGCAGTGATATCTGAAGCGCATGGGGTGCATGATTTAGGGCTCTCTTCCTTTTGTTCAGGTTTCACCTGGAACCACAAAACTCAGCCAAGTCTCACAGCAAAATGAGAGTCTTTGACTCTCTCTTCTCCTGCCAGGCTTCTCACCCACATGAAAGTGAAGAAACAAGGTGCAGAACTAAGTCCTAGAAGTTCAAAGAACATGAGACAGGGTAGCCAATATAACTATGCTGGTTTGGTTCACATCCATGCAGTCTGGCTGTGTCTCCACTGCACTTCCCCATGCTGCTTCTCTTTTCTGCTCACTGTGGGTGAAGCCATGGAAATCCAGCTTTGCCTTTTGTCTGCTGTCATAGCAATAGGAAAGCAACCTGGCGAAGTTTTGGAGCAAAGGAAGTAACAGCAGAGCCAAAATTGTTCAAGATGGCCTTAAGAAAATTAATAGATATAGACTGAATATACAAACCCTAATTCAGGAAGCCAGTAGGTACAAAATTTTGGAAGCTGAGGTGAAGTCCCAAGGAAGTATCACTATGGTGCCATTCTTTTTGCACCAATACTTCTGCTCCCGGCTGCTGGAGGAGGCAGAGTATTCAGGTGGACCTAGTCCAAATTGTTCTTATGGGTAGGATTGATGAGGTTTGGGTTCATAACAACAACTTCAGTTTTCTGTACTGAGTTGACTTTATGACATTTTTGGACTCTATCATGCTTGTGATTAGCATTACTGGGCTTTAGAAGGGTGCACTGATTTTTATGCTGTGGGCATCCTGCCACCATTTCAAGGTCTGAGGTTCTTAAAATAGTTTGCTTGGAATGAAAGCCAGCATCAATAGGAAAATTACAGTACAGCATGAAGTCAGATAAAGAGGAGAGAGACCATTGAAGTCTATGGATGAAAATTATTTGGAGATGCTTTAGGAGAGCGAAAGGGTGCAAGGATATGCTGGTGTTTGTGAAAACTGAATTCTGTGATTCAGCTCTAGTAAATCCTGGGAGTTTCTGGCTTTTGCTTCCAGTTTACTCCTTTTTGGACAGTCTTGTGTTAAGTTACATCTGTTTTCATAGGGGGAGATGATTGAAAGAAGATTGAAATCTGGTTGTGGGTCCCAACCCACAGGACAACCAAAGACTTCAAAGATTATTAAAGATCTTGCTGAATCAAAATATCTAATATTTGGTTTGGTTTTTTTTTAAATTTGAGTTGGATAATCCTGGAGATAGTGCTTTAGGATGCTCAAGTTTGTTTCTTGCCATGCTATTTTCCCCCTACAAAGCAAAGTGAGTCTAATTTCCAGCCAGAGCATGGAGTTGAAAGGGATGGTAGGAACCAGACACAGGAGTCTGAAATGAGTCTGAAGCACAGCGTTAGGCCAGCTCCTGCAAGCCAACAACACGTGCTGATGAGTCCTTCCCTAGTTCTGCCTTGTCCCATGTGCATTTGTTTAGTTATGAACTTCAGTTTTGTTGTTATAGCAGGCACATTGAGAGCTATCTGACCTCTAACGGCATCATGAGGTGGATATAAACAGCCAGAAATCCTGGCTGGAGAGTTGTCACTTTTCCAGGAGGCAGAAAACATGGGAGCAAGAGCACAGAAATGGATCTTTTATCCACAAGATTTATACAAATGAGCAAATCTCCATAGGAAATTGCAAACTATCTTTTTTTCTGTCATGCTTCTTGGAATGTTGGAAGCGGGGGGAGCTCTGTTTATTTTGTTTTTCTTATTTACATAGGTGGATTCTGGGAACCGCATTGGGTTCTTTGTAAAATATGATCCATGCTGAGTCTTGTTTACTAGCTGCAGGATGACAGGAAAGAATCTGAAGAGTTTTCACTGAAATTAAGTCTTTTTTCTACATAAGTTTTCAAAGTTTGTATGTTTGTGTGAAATGTATAGGCTGTAGACTCCTGCCAGCAAGTGACACTTTTGCCATTTATGAGAAGGAAAACAATGTTCCAAAAAGGCTCTTTGTGTGACTTAAAATGTTCAGTTGCAAAGCATACTTGGATCATAAAGAGCCAAGGTCAAGTCTCATATGCCTATAAAAGCATAATTTTCTAATTTTGGATTTGAAAAGCTTAATGTCTTGTCGTGGGATCCTTCTCAAATATTGATCAGTGAGTCTTAATTTCTGCACCAGCTGAGTTGGGGAAGGAGAGTTCCACCTTATGCAACTACAAAGATAAATTCAGTTGCAGTTACAAAGTGTTTATGTTATGTTAATTTGAGAATTCATAGTGTAATTTTTTCCCCAGATAGGTCCTGTTGTGCACCTCCGACGCTAGTTTGTGCCATTGTGATTCCTGTTGGTTTTACTCTAGGCGTTTTATACCAGCAAACAGCGAAATGGCACTGGTTTAAACTGTTAAAAAGGACCATAAGGATTTACAATCTGATGCTGATAATCATGTGCATCACAGACACCTTCAAAAACTTACTGCCAATTTAGTTTTCTCCCTTCATCATATTTCTCAAAAATGGTATTTCACAGAGAGGACGCGAGCATGATAGCTGTTGCTGTATGCCTCTATGGTGTGGCAGCGGTGGTTGTGAAGTTACTTGCGTTAAACACTGCCCAGGAAATCCTAGCTTTGTGCTGATCCTTCTGCCTGGGAGCTTCTGGTGCTGTGTGATGAAGCATCCTCCTGGATCAGCCAGACAATCCTGTTAGGAAGAAACCCCCTTATCTTTCATCCATTCACTGGCCATATTTATCTCTGCTAACCTGGGGTTAAGATACAAATTGGGGTGAAGTTTCATGGCACTGGCAGAGGCAATCTATCAGGTCATTGCACTCAGGAAAGGGTATTCCTTCTGGGGCAGTTGCATGCTGGCTGTGTGGTCTTCCATGCTCCAGTCCCCCTTGAATTGGCTCAGATGTTCTTGACCCCTCAGTGAGCTGATTCAGCTCATTAAATTGGAGAAAAATAACCCCAAACCTATTTGATTTTTTTCTGAGAATAGAGTGGAATTGCTTCTTCTGGTGACTGTGATCTGTTTGCTTGGCCCATTTTGTAAAATGTCTCCCTGACTTTCAGACAATCTGTTTACATACAATTCCTGTGGCACTTTTTTGGGTATTTTTTTGCAGAAAAGAGATTGTTGTGCAGCTGAGACTCTTCGAAGTACTTTCACATTAGCATGACCCGTAAGTGTAGCATCTCATAAATCACCAACGTGATCTGAAAATGACTTGAGCCAGAAGGAAGCACACCAAGCACGTACAAATAGCGTGTTGTTTGGAAATTAAATGGTCTTTAGTGTGCATCTTATCCTGGCAAAGCTCATTGCTTGTTTGTTTTCTGCTGTTTTGAGCTAATGGGCTCAAACCCAGACTTTTTAATATTACGCAATGAAGTAGTTAAAAAACATTAAACAAACCAAAGACAATTTAATGATTCTAATATGCTCTGCTTTTCCTCTAAATCAGTCAGCACCCCTTGCAATTTATGCGAACAGGGTGATTAGAAGAAATATGTGGTGGGAAGGCAGAGGACAGACAGACAGCATAGGGCAATTCCTTAAATGCAACAACTGTGTTTGTGAAGAGGGAGAAAGCACAGGTGAGAGCTTGCTGTCAGACAGCGGAATGGAACAAGACTACTTCTATGTTTGCTAGATTTTATTTAGCCTTTGATTTTCATTGCTTCTCATCAGTTGCCTCGTTCAGTCTGTTGTTGTGTGGTGCCAGGTGATGGTTTGATCCCATCTGGCCCCGCTCCAGCCTCCCAGAATCCGTGAGTGACCCTACTGCTTGCTGTGCTTGGCTGGACGGGGAGCAGGATGGTGGAAGATGTGCAAGAGTCTTTTATGGATGCAGGATCTAAGTCCTGCTCTCCTGGAGACTGGTCCTCCATAAAAAAAAAACATTTACCTGCAAGCCTTTAGGCTTAGTAATGAAAATGAACCATTGGAAATGTATTCTACGAGGTTACCTTGTTTTGTAAATACTGTTTGCACTCATCTCTTATTTTGCCCTGGTTGAGGTGCATACTAGGCTCGATGCAAAGCATAGGTGTTGCTTTAAAGCTTGCACCTTGCTGAGTCTCTACACTCAATTTTTTTTCTTGTAACACACTACTCTTGCTGCTTAGCTACCTTTTCATCTTTGATGTATCTCAGCCCTGAAATTCATCACAAGAACTTCCATCACTACTAGATGATGGCCATTACTGCAGAACTGTACACTGGAAATTGTTTTCAAGCCTAATTCCAGGTGAACAGACCCTTTCTGAGTTTCAGGGCTTTGGTAGATATATCAGGGTCTCACAATTCCTTGGCATGCTTTTATTGTGCAATTGTTGACCTAGTTCATGAACCAAAGTAGTATCTTTTCTCTTTTAGAGGTGATGAACTGTTTGGTTCAAATGTGCTTCTAATACCCTCCTAAAGTGGAAAAAAAGGTGTGGGAGCCAGCAACTTCTGTGGATGCATAGCATTGTCTGCGTATTTATCAGCATACAACTATGCAGCTTTTTAATTAAATCAGACAATAACCAATAGCCCAGAGTAGTTATTTTTCTTATCTGTCACCCCCGGGGAGACCTTTAAATGAACATAACAGCCAGTTTTGAAGCTGCTGGAGCAGTCTTGTCTGCTAGCTAGTGCCAGGTCACCAGCTGTGCTGCAGTGAGTGCTGCTGTATTCCCAGACAAGGGTGGCTGGCAGCGGTGTAGCCCTTGCCAGACCGCAGAGCTTCCTGCTCATGTGCTGCCGTCACATTTTGGCAGGAACCTGTGAGCTGCTCATTGAGCACGTTGCAATATGAACAGGCTACAAGTCTGCCGGTGTCCCGCTGGACCAGGCGTTGCTCTGCTTTGCCAGGTTTCCCAGCCGCCATCTCTGCGGACTGCCAAGGATGACTTCTGGCTCTGCGATCTGTTGGTACCGGGCAGAAAGGGCCCCTCAGACCTGCATCAGACATTGCAGTAGCTTGAGTGGCATCGGGCATGGGAAACTGAGCACCTCCAATGTGAGCTGCAGCTCTTACTCACTTTGGTTACTGCATGCTACTTCTGGGATGCTTCTGCTATTAACTGTTGTACTAAAAATCACCCAGCCCCTGTGACAAGTGACTTGGTGGCAAATGTACAAATTTCTTTGTGTGTTTCTCCCCCCCCCCATTTCTGCTTGTAATATGGAAGAGATATTATACCCATGTGGGAGGACAGTAATGGTGTCTCACCTGTGCCATGCACCAGGAGAGGCTGATCTCTTTTCCTTGGGCAAAACCAGTGAATTCAGCATATGCCGGTGTTGGTGGACAGCAGTGCAAGAGGCCTCTCCAGTCCTGCTCGCTGTGTGTCCCCTCCCTGCAGTAATTCCGCTTTCCACAACAGCAGCTTGATTTCCAGCTGCTTGAACCTGTAGGCAGGTTTGAGATTTGGACTCTTTGACCTACCCAGGGCCATTGCTTTAAATAATACATCTCTGGACACCACACCACCAATAACCTCTGCCTATGATATTTATTTGCTTTATAGACTCTTTTTAAAAGCAAAGGAATTCTTAATCTTGCTGGGTAAAATATAAGTTAGTTTACATTCCAAAAAGCCATGAACTGAGAATAGATAGAAGTGCTGACATCACTTGCCATGGCTTCTTGGACAGCTGACCTTGCCTTTGCAATGGCACAATGACTTCCTCCTCCATGGAGGAGGACAGTCAGCCAGGCCTTGACCTGTTCTGATGAGACCTGCTATTTGCCTAAAATGTGGGAAGGAACAGGGGGTTGGACTAGATGACCCACAGAGGTCCCTTCCAACCCCTACTATTCTGTGATTCTGTGATTCTGTGTGGGAAGAGGCAAAATGGGCAGGTGTGGGGAGAGAGGTAAGAGGTGGGAAATTGCCTTCTAAGAAGGGGAGTCAGGTTAGTATTGTAGAAAGCCTGTCTCCTCCTTCAGCAGCAAAAAAATACATTATTTATGAAGGCTGCTTAGTGCTTTCCATTAGAAGACTTTTGAGTTTCTTATTGTTTTGACAGGCTTTAACTGCATGGGCTGAAATTACGTGTGTCAGAGGTCTGTCTTAAGCCGATTCGTGTATGTATTTATTTTTGAAGCGGGTCGGTGGAGAGTGGAGAATGTTTTGCCCATGGCTGCCTGTGAGTTGCAGGCTGGGAACATTGGATGGGAAGAGACTTAGTGGCTGGGAACAGCAAGCCCAGTGAGAGGTGTTTAGCCTGGTCTTGGAGGTGGAAATACCCCTGTGATGAGCAGAGAGAAGTGAAACAGTGGCTATAAACTGGTGCTGAAGGAAAAGATGTAACTGGGGCAAGAATCTGTTGAGTGTGGTGGAGAAGAGGGGGGTCACAGCTGGGCAAGGTCAGGCAGAATGGTCTGGAGCAGTCCTGGGGAGCCTGGGAAGGGGCAGTGTGGATGAGGAATGCCACAGCAAAGCTCAGCAGGAGTGTGTTGTTTGAGTGCAGTTTGAATAGTGGGTAAATAAGTGGTAAATAGTGGTAAATAAGACATGAGGGTGTGTCCTCCACGAGGACAATCGGAAATGCTGATCAAGCAAAAACATTTGTAGGGGAAGGGCTGGTTTAACAGCACCATCCAATCAGATAGTTTTGGGTAAAAACTTCAAAATTGTCCAGAATTGTCATTTTTTTTTTCTTTTCGTTTAGGGACAAGTGTTGTATTTTTTTATATTTTTTTTGGTACAAAACCATTTTTCACCCCAAAGATTTAGTTTACATGAAAGAATTCATAAAATGAAAAGGGCAAAACCAGAACAAAACGTTCTGAAAATGTTAAAAGACAACCATTACAAAGGCAATAGTAGTTTTCAGAATGTCGGCTTCTACCTCAAATCAAGCTGAGAAACAATTCCAAAACATCAGACTTGTCTTGGCTAGGAAAAAACATTCGTGTCCCACCTACATTGCAAATGCAACTTTAATTCTGGTGTTCTCCACCTTGCACGTACTGACTTTGCAGGCTTAATAATAGTTTTCTCCCACAGTGTGAGTGTGAGCTGACGTGCACTGCTCAGGCAGAGGCCAGGGGTCTGTGCTGAAACTACAGGGAGCTCCTTGTGGATTTTGCTCTGTTTTCCTCTGCGCATCGCCATGCTTTGGCTGACTTGAGCTTTTCACAGCAAAGGTCTGCTAATCTTTTTTGTCTGTGGAAGAGAGAAACAGAATGGAAACATGGAGTAGAGACGGAAAACACTGTGTGGGAGCCTCCCGTCCAAGGCAGATGGTAGATAAAAGAGACTTGGCCCTGACACTTGGCTAACAAGCTCTTCCTGGCAGGGGCAGAGGGACCTGTGAGATTCCCGAGCTGCACTAGCAGCCTGACCTGAATGGACAGGAGACTGCATTCAGGGATATCTGAGGACTTAGCTGTTGCCATCGTTGCTCTACCATAATAATTGGTAGCAAAAGCAGTTTTGACTGAGCAAAGGCCAATAACTGTATGCAGACCAGCATTCAGCTTGCATTGGGTATTTTCTTGAAATACCTTCCCAGGCCGCCAAACTATTCCCCTTCATTAACAAGGTCTAAAGCAATAGGCCTGCGGTTTCTTTTATAAGCCTATGTTTATATTTGTTCACCTGAAAGGACCTAGTTTTGACATATTTAATTAGTTGTAAGAACACAGAATAAAGGCTTGCAGGTCTGAAGGATACATCAGCTCTTCAGATGTAACTAGTAAATATTTGTGCTCAGAAACTTACTGTGGTTGATTCTGGTTCAGATAATACGTTAGTGTATGTGCTTTCATCTGCTGGGCTACAGTCCCAGGAAGCCCTAACCAGGCATTCATTTTCTAAATCCCTATACCTAATGATTGATTTTTACTTAACTGTGGTGTATTCTTTACTTGCTTGAAATTTCACATCTTGGGCCAGTGCTGTATAGCTACTTGTATATAATATGCATAAAAATCACTGCACCTTGCTGATATGTAGTCATTCCTGTAATTGTGCACAGCAGCTGTTTAACCTCAGAGTAACAATGGATTTCAAATTAGCATGTGAAAGGAAGAAAACTAATAAAACTTCAGGAATAGTTCTAAGGCAGGATATGATAAATTTGTGTCTTATGTCATTCTGATGCCTCCTGGGAAGTAATTTTTAGTTAAGAAAGGGATTTTGTTTGCTTTATGGTTTTTCTACTAAATGAGGTACATCTCGGCTGAAGCTGCTGAGATGCAATAAACCCAAACCACAACTAATCAACTTTTATGGAGTCACTTTTCAAGCTAGGACCACATCTCTGAGGAAAAGCTGTTGAAATTCATATTTACCCAATACATCTGGCAGTGCTGGCATGTCCTGTGGTAACTTTCATTGGAGATTGTTGTGAAATGTTTACTTTACTCTCTTTCTCCTTCTTTCCACACATTCCTTCGTAACTCCCACTCACCCACCCTGACCTCACAACAAAGAGATTAGCCAGTCTCCACCACAGGCACTCTGGAATAAAAAGAAAGGACAGATTTTTCTTTGTGAGGAAAAAAGGTTGATGATGATCCTTGGCTTTGATTTTGCAAGTGCTGAAGAATGTACTTTGTTTCCTGGGCTTTTTGTATCCATTAAGTTAAAAGAGCTACTCACGTGAGTAAACACATACCTCTGTTTACAGAATTAAGGCTATGCTATCAGTTGTTTGGATGTTTGTTTGCTTTCTGCAATTAATTAAAAATGATGAAAAACTGCTTTTAATGTGCCATTAGGCAAAAAGTCATTAGAATTGGTAATCTATAAGAGGCATTTAGGTCACGGGTAATTTCCAGACTGAAATTAATTCTGCAGCATGTTAATGACTCTGTCCCCGGTGCACATTCTGGCAATTCCACTGGTTCTATCAGGATGTTCTTGTTTCCCTGTCTTGGTGTTGCTGTTTCTGAAAAAGACTTCCAGGGCTATCACAGATGATGCCAACATAGGCAGAGCTCTACTGACATGCTCTGCATGTCATTGAGGTAAGAAATGGCAAATGTATTTAATTTCCAATAATGGAATAATAAGCATGAGAACAAATAGCTCCTACTGAGTAGCCTGGCATTTAACGGACACTGTATCATTCTGTTATGTTAAAGATATTTCTTTCAGGAGGGCCAAGGGAGACATGGTGAGATAAAAAGCTCTTGTTCCACTGGGCTACTACGGAGAAGGGAAAACGTAGAGTGCTTCCAGACTGCATGTAATAAGAACTGAATGCGCTGGACTGTAAATCAGAGAAGATACCATCATAGCATACGGCTCAGATGAGAGCTCAGCTACAGTGCTTTCTTACGGATTGCTGCATTGCTTTCTTATCAGCCTGTAACACAGTGACACGGACAGGTAGATGCACAGACACTGGTGTGTAATATCACTTACATGTACTTCTTGTCTGCAAGAAAAAAAAGAACATACAACTGCCCTGCTATCTTTACCCCTTTGAGCCCTCGTGTTACAGATGGAAGCACTCGTCCTGTTTTTTTTGTGGGTTTTAATTTTTTTTTTTTTAATTAAAAATATCTCCGATTGATGAACAGACACTCAGTGAGAGGTGACTAAGGTTTTCCTGCATTGACAGGTGTTCATGCTAAAGTAGGTGCTGCAGAGATATAAAATGTTGAGCCATAGGCTCCAGTTCCTTATGCAATAAGCTGGAGAAGGGTGTGCAGGGGGATCCTTTCTATGTGTATTTTGTGCCTTAGGAAAAAATAACAGCATGCAGTTAAAAGTGAGTCTCAGTTTGAAGGACCAGCACAGTTGCAGCTTGTATATATGCAGAGCTGTATTTTTGGATTTCCACTTCAGCTAAATCATCTGGGAGTCAGCCAGCACATGGACACCGTGAGGACAGTACAGTGACTGACAAGAGTTGTGCTCTGTGAACAAAAAAGCAATCAAGTCATTAGGAAAACAGAAAGGCTTAAGACATTTAAATGCTGGCTTTGAAAGAGACATTTTCTTGCCAGATGTATAGTCTGGTAGATGCCAAATAACCTGAAGAAGGATAGGCAAACCCAGATATTTGTCATCTTTTACCCAACTGTAGTTTTTGATTTAATGAGACGTTAGCTTTCCCTGCAGACCTTGGTTGGCCAAATTACTCCTTCTATGATTGATGCTACAATGCCCTTCCTGGACAGCCAGTCCCCACTGCCTTTTCCGAGTTGCCTGCCAGATGCTCTGTGTCTGTCCCTGTGGGGTGTCATGCTTTTGTGGACCTCTATAATTTTCTTCCTCAATTGTTTCTTTTTTGGACTGAGGAGTCCAATAAACCAATGAAGTTCTTGCTCCTTAGTGGGAAACGATCCACACCTTTGAGTGTCTTTGTTGTCCCTTCACTGAACGCTTCCCAATTCTGTTGTGTTCTGCTGAAGATGACATTAGTGGAGCTGCACACAGTATTCAATTTGTGGATACATCCTGGATTTGTACAGGGATATAATGATGTTTTTGGTTTTATTCTCTGTTCCTTTTCCAATATTTCTTAATATTTGCTTTGCTCTTTTGACTGCCACTGAGCACTAAGCTGATGTGTTTATGGAACTATTTATCATAACCTCAAAATTTTGCTCTTGAGTGGCAATGGTCAGCTTGGAAGCCATCATCTGACATCTGAAATTAGGATTTTTATTTTTTTTTTCCTTTGGGGCTGACTTTATGATTGTCTACCCTGAATTTCTACTGTGTGTTATTACCCAGTCATTCAGTCTCACGAGGTCCTCCAGAAATTTTTGAAGATGCCCTTTTCAACTACCCTGAATCAATAAGCATCAGCAAACTTTGTCACCACATTGCTGTTTCCAGATCACTTTGAATTTCTTGAACACCACAAGTCCCAATGCAGACCCTTGAAGAACTCTGCCTGTCACGTCCCTCCATGGCATAAGCTGACTGTTTGATGTTATGGCTGCTAAGTTTCCTTAGCAGTTACAGAATCACAGAATCACAGAATGGTAGGGATTGGAAGGGACCTCTGTGGGTCATCTAGTCCAACCCTCCTGCCGAAGCAGGGTCACCTACAGCAGGCTGCACAGGACCTTGTCCAGGCAGGTCTTGAATATCTCCAGAGAAGGAGACTCCACAGCCTCCC
>Ga0065711_1035575_pt1 | contig 22115 bp, 13 predicted proteins | sample Hoacrofraction12_FD_59098 | JGI IMG/M metagenome (GOLD analysis project Ga0065711, IMG submission 59098) | Hoatzin crop microbial communities from Cojedes, Venezuela - Epithelial fraction 12 v2 (version 2) | ecosystem: Host-associated > Birds > Digestive system > Esophagus > Crop | place... | reverse complement strand
GAATCACAGAATCACAGAATAGTAGGGGTTGGAAGGGACCTCTGTGGGTCATCTAGTCCAACCCCCCTGCCGAAGCAGGGTCACCTACAGTAGGCTGCACAGGATCTTGTCCAGGCGGGTCTTGAAGTCCAGAAAACATTAAGTAGATCATAATATTTTTCTGCATAGCTTGGTCTGTCAGAATGTGGCAGATATTCTCAAAATTGCTGTTGTCATTTCTGTTGTTTTCATTGAACACAGTACTGCTTTTAAAAAATGAACATGTTCGCTTGGTGTTTCCACCCAATAGCACAAGAGGAAGGTCTGAAGATGCTTTTTACCAGAAGACCGCCCGTCTTGGGAGTTTGTAGACTCTGGCAAAGAATCAGAAAGACCCATCAGTGACAGCCACCCCTGAGACTAAAATCAGTTGTAATTATGTTGAGTGCTTTGTTCAGCTCACACTTACCTGTGGCTCTTTCCTTCTTACATACTCCTTTCTAAAACTTACAGACTTTCAAACTAGGTTTGAAGTTACTGACGTGCTTTTTTCCCCATATTTACTACCTTTTGAAGGTGGGTATCGTTCGAACAGTGCTTGCTCCTTGTTTTCCTGTTTGTCTCTGCTTGAATTCCACTTCACAACCTGGAAGTGCTGAATCTGCGGCAGTCGTTTTAAAGGCCAGATAGATGTCAGAAACACAGGCATTTAGCTTTCTGGCAGGATGAAACCAAATGAAACGCTTGGCTGTGGTGAAAAAGCCATATTATTCAAACACTATCTCTTACAATGACAGCAAAAGGATAAAGCAAGCTAGCTGGGATTTCCATCTGGAGTAGTATAAGAGGACTGTTGAAATTAATGACACTGAATTAATAGGTTACAGCAAAGACTTACTGCAACTTTGTGAAAGACTCCCTTACTAATACATATGTTGCTGCTTTCTCCTCCTGTAAGGGCAAGTTGCTAGAGCAGTTAAGGTGCCTTTTTTACAAGAGCAGAGAAGTCAGCCTGCTGATATTTGGGGCTGTGGCACAGCTGCATTGCTGGTTCCTGTGGTGGGTTTGCCCCAGATAGTAGCTAAGCACCCACACAACCAGTTTCTCTCTCCCCCCTCCCAGTGGGACATTGAAGAAAATAGGAGGAATGAGAGCAAGAAAACTCATAGGTCAAAATAAAGACTGGGAAATCACCTATGAAGTGCAGCAGCAGGCAAAACAGACTAAAGTTGGGGAATTTTGCTTGATTTTTTTCCAATCAACATAAATACTTAATTACTGGTTTGGGTATTGGGAAACAAAGAAGATAAATCTTGAAACAATTTTCCTTCCACTTTCACAGGCTCAACTTCACTCCAGACTCCTTTCTCTCTTCCTCTTTAGTCTCCATTTCACTACCTCACTCCAAGCACCACTCCTGTCACCTTGTTAATGCCACAGATCACTCTCAGTCCCTCCAGAAAGGCTACAAGCAGTCCAGGAGGTCTGGGTCAGTGTGCAGTGATTTCCCTCCACTGCTCCTCATTTCTCACTCTTTTCCTGTGATCTGGTGTGGGTCCTCCACCGGCTGCAGTCCCTGTGGGGTGTGCCTGCTCCAGCGTGGTCTCATCCACAGGCCACAGTCCCTGTAGGGAAGTACCTGTTTCAGCATGGCTTCTTTACAGGCCTCAGCCCCTCAGAGATATGGTGTGCCTCCTAATCCTCTACCCTGCTGTTCCCTTATTCCCTCTGTCAGCCCCACTGCTCCCTCCCCCACTCTCATCACCCTTTCTTAAATATGTTTCCCTGGAGGTGCCACCAGCATCACTGAAGGTCTCAGCTGTGTCCTGCGGGTCTGTTGTGGAGCTGGCTGGAACCAGGTGTGTCCAGCATGGGAGAGACCCTCACCTCTTCCCGCAGAGGTCCTCCCTGCAGCCTCTCCACTGCCAAAACCTTGGCAGGTACACCCAGTGTATTTCCCTTGTGAGGAACTGTGACGAAATTTTATATTCCTCATCCTTCCTCATCTGAGGTACCTGTGAGGCTCTGGACCCATCTCTGTTCTTATTCTCAACCTTCCACTGGTAACACGTTGAAGTCAGCTCATACCTTTTCAGACAAATGTTGAGGAAGCAAATTATGTGAAGGGATATTAACAGGTGAAAAGTCATGGGTATAAATGTTTGCCTTTGTTTCGTTTCACAGGGAGAGTTTCAAACACAGGTACTTGTCCTAGCAATTTTGTATTTTAAGGACATAGCCCAGATGTCTGTAGTGCTGTAGCTGACACTTGAAATGCCAGATCCCAGAGATATTCTCTTGTACTGCAAAGCAATCATTAGTGCCCGGTGTGACATTCCTAACACAGCGAGCAGAAGGCACTGAAGCTGTTTGTCTCTACTTAGTATGTAAGAACTGGGATTCTTTCTATTTCCAGGGCAGTTTTCTTCATTCTCCTTTTCCAGGTTTCTCATTCAACATCTTCCTTGTTTATTACTGGACTCAACAATTTATAGGTGGGGGATATGGAAGAATTCTGTTTCTACATTTGAGTTAGAAACATTTTAAGTTTATGCCCAATTTTTATGAGAGAAAGGGAAGGGAAACACAACATCTAAACCCTTGTGGGTTTGTAGAAATCTCCTGATCAGCAATTGCAGCCTCCTACTTCTGATCAGAGCAAGCTTCTCCTTCCTACATTGTTTTTGTCATCAGAAGCCATGATATGTTCCTGTAGGGAAGCTCTTTCTTCTTATATATTTGTGCTCATTTATTATTTCTGTGTAACAGATTTCTCTCGTGTGAGAGAAATCACTCTAGTTCGTTACCTCTGAAGGTCTTGTTGCATCCTGGGTGAGCGTGCAGGAGCTCATGTCCCTGTCCTTGGCCCTCAGCAATAGGTGACTTGTTGTCTGTCAAGTAATCCTGTGTCTCCTGCTCCCTTCTTACAGACATGGTTATACTTCAGGGTTGATCATACATGGTTTTTGCATTGCTTAGGGAGACTGATATATAGGCTTGATTCAGCCTGCAGCCAAATAATAACTTTAAGACTAGTGAGACATATTAAGAAATTCCTAATAAAAGACATTGAGCTATAACAACAATTAGAAGTATTACCTTCTATGTTAGAAAGGATTTCGGTTTTCTTCAATTTTACATGGCATCCTATAACTTCTGACCCTTATACTTGCTTGAATTTCCAGTGAAGTTGAGGACTTTTCTCTTTAGTAAAGAAAAACATTTGGAGCTAAATTTTCTCCCAAATAACTTCGTTGGCTTGCAGACCAAAGCCAAAAAAGAATTTGACCCTTTCTTTTGGAGAACCTCTTTGTTCACTAGCAAAGACCTAGGTACTTGCTATGGCTTCAATGACAACTTCAAGAGCACTTCCTTATCTTACACATCTAGTCATCTTTGAGCCTAAGGAGTCTAAAAGGTAAGAGGAGATTGAAGCTCAGATTATTGAAGCATCCCACCAGGTCTTTATTGAATGTTTGTCCATTTCCATTTCTAAGAAAATAACCTGCCAGCCAGCTGGTACCCAGGCTTTGTTACAGTTAGAGAAAATAAGAGAGGAGGAGAGGAAGGGAGGAAAACAAAGGGAGAAAAAAAAAAAAGAGTTGATCCTATTATTATCATAAAATCCAAAGGGTTGTTCACATCCGAACAGTAGGAGGTGGACAGATTAAAATTTTAGAATTGTAACAACATGTCTCTTTGTGCTGCCTAGTTCAGCAGAGTGAACCTTCTAACACTTGACATCCATCACAACATTTCCTGCAGTTACCACTCTGTTACTCAGACCAAAATCCCCAATTCTGGCTTGCAGACTATAATTTGGAGACATTAAATGACTATAATGTGGAAAGTATCTGATGATGTATTGTGCTTTAGAATAAAAAAAAACCTACTAAAATTGCAGCTTGGAGAACTAAATCAAATATATAATTATCTGTGTTTGTAGGATTTCCTCTAAGAATGTTATGTTGTTTAAGCTATGCCTTTCTTTCTCTTTTGTTAATAACCCATATTCTTAGAAGGAGAATCACTCATTTAAAGATGTTCTTGGCACTTAGCCCGACTCCCACCTCCTTTCCTTCCTTCGTGCTGACCCCTAACAAATCTTCTGGCTTTGATTTCACTTCACATTCAAAAGCAACGACAGAGGCCTTAATGAAAAAAACTTAATCCAAGTGCTCCTTTTTATTAGCTGCAATGCTCACACTTGGAGAGTGTCTTAGTGCCAAAATTCTTTCCTTTTGTTTTTCCTTAGTCTTTATTTTTACATGAGTGCTATCTGGTATTAGGAATAAGCCTAGTGATTGAATGTTCAGAAGCTAGTGAGTTTAGGGAGATTGCCAACATACAGTATGCTGTTTCTTTTATTATTTTTTACTTACCGCGAAAAGAAGTATTTTACATGTTTGAAATCACTGTAGTTATTTTCTACTCTAAAGACATTTTATCCCTTCTTTCATCACCCTCATCTCATTGGCATAAGCTATTGGTTGTTTCGCTAGTACATCCCAAAGAGTATTTCTTTAGTATTGCAGACAATTCTCCCTTGCTCTCCCTTAGTTTTTAAGGTTGACTTCCCTGCCTGTGCTCTCTGCAGGCAAGCATCCTTTGAGACCAGTGACGAATGAACCCTGAAGGCCCGAAAAGCTTGTATATACCTGAGGTTGTCAGTCAGAATTATTTTCTGAATTTGCTGATTTCTGTAAATTTGTCCTGGAAATCTCAAGGGGTGATATTTATGTATGAGCATTCTGGGGGTGCTTCTCCTAGCCCCTCTTGGGATGGAAGAAGAGACTATCCTAAAATTCAAAGAAACAATGTAGGACTAGCAGAATTTAGACTGAATCTCAACAAAAGCCGTTATCTTTTACTTTCTTACATGTATAAAGTGAGGAGTGATTTGAATGAGGTGAAGGAACTTATTTTATCCACCCCAGCTTACACATTGACAGGACAAAAATTGAAGCCATGTGGATAGTTAACACAAACAATTAATGTCTGCAGTCTACCAGGCTGGTCTAAAATTAACTCATCTTTTGGTAGAATTACTTGGTGCTAAATTCTTTAGAATGTGAGGATTTTTTTTTTTCCTTTCTGAAAAATAACATGTAGGTTTACAGGTTTCTTTTTGCCATATGACATTCAGTGATCTACAAAAAGTATTAATAACTCCATAAAAATGTATTTATATCTTTATCAATGCTGTGTTAAAAAAAAAGAAAAAAACCCAGCAACTAGGTAAAGTCCATATTGCTCAACATCACAAATGGATGTATTGTATTTCTTCTTATACTGGATTGGGTCATGGCATTACTAGCTGTTGTGTAAGTTAGTACATGTATTCTGTATCTCTTAGGTAGAGGAGAGGAAGTAAGATCAATGTGCTGTAAGAGACACTATTTTGGGAAATATCAGAAATAAAATTTGGGTTGGCAGGTATGCTAGCAAAGCACCAAAAATCACACTGTGTAGTCCAGCTGTACCTAAGAGCTAAAAGAGACTGGCTTGTACATTTTATTCACTTTTTTTTTCAAACACATAGATCCTATCATCAGGTTGCTTGGACATATATCTATTTCTATATGATACTAAGTAGAAAATTTGACTTAACTCCAGAGGACTCAGCCAAGCATGATCAGATTCCTGGAACATGATGAAATAACTCTGCAACCATTTGTTGAAATATGAAAAGACAAGCTACACTTGTTCATATATTTTCATTGTCACAATAAGGATCAAAACAACCAGTAGTTGAAAAGGCTGACATTCTTTGTTGTCTTTTTTTAACTTTTTTTACATAAACTATCACAAGTGTGTCTCAAACAGTGATGATACTGAATTTGCCCCTTGATCATAGCCAGAATGAATTTAAGAATAAACAAGGAAAATCTCATTCCAGGCAAAGCTTCCCATAGCCTGAGAAAGAAAAACTAAATAGCTTAACATCATAGAGAATACTGTGGGAATAATTATGCAAATTTCATTTTTGCTTAGTGACAGGTAAATATTACAGTGAAGAACAGTTGTCTGTATTTATTTTTTTTATATTTTACGATTTTTTTCCAAATATCCAGTATGAATTTTAACATAGAATCCATGACAACTCTGAACAAATGTGCACTAAAGTGCATTTAGCCATTTCCACTGCTATAAAATGATATTTTAGAGTTACATTGGATTGTTTGAGTACTACTGATTAAATCATAGGTATGAGGGGAAGGTGTTCCATAGCACTCTTAAAATATTCCTGTAGCTGTTCTTTGGCTGGTCTATCCTTTTTGCAAGGAGGAGGAAGACTAGTGATCATAATTTCTCTTTTGTAGTTGGAAAATGTTCCTGCAGCTAGAGGGAATGGTTAGGCAGTTGGGTCGCAGCTTCTAGGAAATGTACACCTATACAGAGCCTTCCAGCCTTACCTTTTTTTCCTATATAGAAACATATTGGTTATTCAAAGTTTGTGCCTCAAAAATCATGAAGGAAACAAAATGGATGCTGTAGTGCAATAGAATTTTTCTAGCCTTGTTACTTAGCTTTGGCCCCAATAATTTTCTTAAAAAATAATTGGCTTTACAGAGTTCATCCAAGTTCAATACATTGTATTTTCCTCCTCCTGTTCCTCATTCTGGGAAGTTTGTTCTACCAAGTAGGTCCTACAAGCTGAAGGTACACTTCTAAAGGAGGAAGGTAACTTGGGTTCCCCAAGACTTGTCATCTGGTAGGACAGAGACCTCCTCTCTGTGAGAAAATGCCACTAAATTATCATTGGCTCTTTCTCTTTTATATGCTTTTACAGTGTCTGATACAAAGGTGTCTCAGTCACACACAAAAATCCATCCTATAATTTGGTTTAAAAAGTTTCCAACTAGATTTTAAGGCCAACTTGCAATCAATTACATATACGGCAATACCATAATTTCTCTTATCAACTCTAAAAAAAAATGTCAGAATATTGCAGTTAAGCAGGCTGTCATCTACAGCACTGCAGAAGAAAGCAACAATTACTTTCTCCCCCTCTCTTCCAGCCAGTTGTTATTACTTTGTATGCAGACATTAAACTTCTCTCTTCCGTAGACCAGTGACACAGGCGCTTGGAGATCTTGCCAATCCATGTCATTTCAGACTGTCAGTTAGGTTCCAGGCCAATGTCATCTATCATTTTGTATCCAAACTCAGGTGCCATTTTGCTGATGAGAAGTAGCCTATTCAACTAAATGTGACAAACAGGCATTTTCAGGATCAGATAAAAATAAATGCAAAAGATCATTTCAGTGGTTGGTGTCTGAGTTTGCAGCTTGTTAATGAGCTGTCCCTGTAACACGCTGGTAGCACAAAGAAGCTGAGGATACAGTTCTTTACTGGCAGACGAGGGACCGAGTCCTTAACTATTCAGGGGCACGTTGTATCCCCTTGCTGGTAATAAAATTCTTGGAAATACTTATGTAGTAAGAGAGCTCAGGGTGTGTATAAAGGAATCTAGCCCTAAATTTTCATCATGCATAATTGCATTCTTTCTCATTAAAATCCCACTCTGATTCTAATTAAATTCATAATTGTTCTGCATTTGATGCTATAAACTGTTGTGTAGTGTTGCTGGGTGCTATTTAACAGATGTCATCCTGCCCCTAAGAGGCAGTGGTATTTCATTGCTGTGTGAATTGATCCTTCAATGTGAAAGCTGAACAGGTCCCCAGATAGCCAAGCAGGAAGAGGGATGTCGTGAGCTAGCAAGAATGAATAAATGAGGTAACCGAAGAGTGTCTCTCAGCATGTATGAGATGTAATTCCTTGTACTTCAATATATTTTAAAAGAGTAATCCAATTTTCTCCTTCTATCTTCTATTCATAATAAAGTTACAAATTCATACTGGTACTTCAACACACAGGTCTCAAGCTCAGGCTTACAGACACAGACCAGGTTTTAGACATTTGCATTAATTTTCTTTTTTTCCAGTACAGGTCTTCAGAATCAGCTGCAACCACTTTGACTTTTACACACGCATACACAGAGCTGAGAAAGTTAGTCTTCTTGATTTTTTTCAGAACAGCACTTTTTTCAAGTGTGCCAGTTTCATTCACCACCACTTCTCCTCCATGTCTGACAGATAAACATGTGGTCCTAACACTCCTCATCCTGTTTGTTTCAAAATGGTTGTTTGTCTGTTTCTGAGTTTATTCTACCAGATTTTCCTACCATCATGCTCAGTGTCTGCCTGGGGGCTCAACCACATGCATCTCTGAGCAGTTTCCTCCAGTACAAATTCCTAGTTTAGCAAATCCCTTGGAAGCATGTTGATCTTCAATCAGATCAGAATTACTTGTTTCCTAATTTCAGTATAACTGAGTGGGGCCTTAGGAGTTTAAGGAGTAAAACACTGAAGTACGCTGGTAATATAGTATAATGATGCTCTGGGGAAAAGCAGGATTAAGAAAATAAGAGAGAGCAGCAGGATGTTGGTGGGTCAACTTAGTTTCTAGTTTGTTTTTCATAGCAATATGCTGAGTCTGAAGATACTTTTAAATTACTTTAGGATCCTTAGATATAGTTGTGTTATAAAATGCATGTTGTTATTTATCATACGAACTATCCCTAAATTCATCTCGTCTCTCCCACTCATATGCAAATTCTGGGGAATTTGAACAGACGAATAAGGTTGAGAAAGTTCTATTTTAAACATGGAGTTTTTAGATATTAAACTTGGTCTCTATCCCTTGTTCACGTTAGTCAAAATCATATACCAGAGAAAATCTTTCCAAATGGTGTATAGAATTGACCCAAAAGATTCACATAACATTCTTAGCCATAGGCTGCTCATCATGAGTGGTGGGTATGAGAGGTTACTAATATTATTCAGCATGCTCACCTCATTATGAAGGTGACCCTACTGTCTATGAGTGCTGCCATGGTTATTTTACAAATAAAGTGAATTGTCTTTTTTTAAAAGCAAACGGAATACATGAAGGCTAACATTTCCTTGCCTTTTTTTGATAGTAGCTCTAACCAGCTGCTAATTTTAATGGCTGTCTCCTGAAACTCCTGTTCCTCTCTCAGATTTGGCTAACTAAGTCAGATGGACAGGCTATTTTGAGATGCAGTGGAGATACACATATCTTGTTTGCTTATAGGAAAATAGGCAAAAATGTTTAGGAAGAAGTAAAGTATGGTATACTAAGCCAGCCAAACACAAAAGTGGGCAGTGGAACACTAACTCATTCTTTACCATCACTTTTTTGAGTAACTAACCATGCTAGCTGACCCATGGTCTGTTTCTGTTGGCAGCTTGGAAAGCTAGAAGTAATCACAGGGATGGTTCTGTCCCATTTGCATCACATGCAGAGTTAGGCTAGTGGGCTTGTCTAAAGTGAAGGCTTTCCCTAGTTAATGGCTGGTACAATATAGAAACATTTGCAGACTCGCAAGACAGGAGCGAGGATCCCTCACACAGCCATCATTTCTTCCCTGTTCTCCATGGAATTGCAGAGCTCACTGCCTTTCCTCCTAACCAGGACTTGATAGATTAAATGCCACAAGTGGGTAAAACGATGACGGGAGTTCAGATACAGTAATGGTCAGTGTTAATTCATGTCAGTATGTAGTACAGAGTTCTGCTTTTCATGACTGTTTTTAGCATTTTTTCCTTTGGGACAAAGACGTTCATATTTTATATTCATATTTGATGACTGTGGTCCTTTGCTGCCACTTTTTAGTCAAGGAGCCATTCTTGGAAATTTTTCTTAAACTCTAAAAGAAAGTATTGTACCATTATGAAGTTGTATGATATAGGAATAAGGAGTTGGAATAAAACCAGAATATTATTTACATAAAAACTTTTCCACATTTTGCAAGTCTCAAGATATTTTGAAATCCATATAAGTGAAGTAGCAGAAACATGCATGCCACAATATATTACAGAAATTGACAGTGGCACACTAGAGTGAAATAATCAATAAATAAGTAGCCTTGCTTTGAAAAGAACTTGTAGTTATACAAGAAATGTATGACAGTAACATTAAAATAGCTTGTCAAAACATCAAAATACAGACCAGATTCACTGGAACAATTATCTACTTGGTGCCTGATAAACAGCTTTAGAAAAGAAGCCCCGTCACACACAATGAGGGACATAGGATGAGAGATTATGTTATCCTGTGATAAATTAGTCTAGTTAAAATTCTTTGCAAGTCTGAAACGACCACCTGGAGAATCAATGTACCTTGAGGAATTTATAATCAAAAGCATTGCCATCATTAGTTTAAAAAAAGAGACGAAAGAAGAAAAAAAAAAGAACTAAGAACACAACACAAGCTAAACTAGTAGTTCATGTGTCTTTAAGGTAGTTCATGTGTCTTTAAGATAGTTGTCAAATCTAGAAAGAAAAAACTCAGGACAGCTAGAACACTTTGACAAAAGTGTAATCCAAATCTTGACATGATAATCCAGAAACAGCAGAATATTTAACTGCTCAGGTGGTTAAACAAAAGGTTATTAAATAAATGTAATTTTGTTATTGCCCACTTGGCATATTTCAGTCATATATTCTAAACTCATACTTTCTATGCTTAAAATAGATGGAGAATCACAGAATAAATGAAAACAGACAGGACCTCTGGAGGTTACCTGGTCCAAATCCTTCTCAAAGCAGACCAAGGCCAGGCTTCTCAGGGTCTTGTCCACTGGTTTCATGAGCGAATGGAGACTCCACAGCTGCTCTGGACACTGGTCCCAGTGTCTTCTAACCTCATTATGAATAATTATTTTCTGTAATATCTAATTGGAACTTCCTTTGATTCAACTTGAGTCTGCTGCTTCTTGTCCTGTTGCTGTGCACAGTAGCTCCATGTGTATAGCTACCTGATGACAAGGACTAAAGAAAACAGAGGAAGACTCTTCTCAGTGGTGCCCAGTGACAGGACAAGAAGCAATGAGTGCAAACTGAAATACAGAAAATTCTAGTAAAGTTTAAGAAAAAACTTTTTTACTGTGATTGTGATTTAAAACTGGAATATGTGGCCCACAGAGACTATGGAGTCTCCATCCTTGGGGACATTCGAAACCCAACCGGACACAGCCCTGAGCAATCGGCTGTAGCTGATGTCCAGAGGTGTCTTCTGCCTCAGCAATTCTGTGCGAGCCTGTGATTTTAAAGTCAGTCTGTTACAGTACAAACAAATTTGACAGTTGCTGCAATCTGATAGTGATTATCAGCTGGGGTAGGGAGATCAAACTTTCTCACTTGTATTCATCCTGTGGAACACCATTAATGGAGACATTCTCTCCTCATGTTTTTAATTGCATTTACATATCTAACATTTAAATGCCCAGGCTAAGTTCTCCTAAAGTATCTGCCTCAGGCAATTTGTTTGATGGAATTTAAGCAAGCACATTTAAATAATTAGAAAACTAAAATTTCATAAATGTTACATGATGATGCAACTGTGATACATGCTGTGAAACAAGTGGCTGTAGTCTGGGTAAGGGTTAGCTTTGATTGCAAACATATCACTGTTTTGTTATCCTGGTTTGTGCCACGGGGAAGATAACTGCCTTTGATGAGCTAGACCTTGAATAATGTTGGTTTGGGTATGCTTAGCAGAAACTCATTAAGAACTGAAGTTTAGCAGATGTGTAGTATAAAGATACGTGTATTTAATACAGGTGTCTTTTCTGCTGAGCATGCTCTGGATCAAGGCTTGGGCACGTTATCCAGTGCACTCTTTGAAGCCGGTGCTGCAAACTGAGGTGGCCTGTGCACAAATAAACTGGGTAAGGGGAATATTTCTGCTGTCCTTTCCATACCTTCATTCAGAAAATCTGGAGGAGGAGAAAGCAGCAGCCTGAGAGAGATGAGCTTGTTCCTTCTGCCCAGTGGAGATGACACTTCTTGCAGTTTTCTTTGCTTCTGTGTGATTTGTCATTACATCACAATAATGAATGTGCTCCTTGAGGTAAACATCACTCCACGTCGTGTCTTCAGCCCTAGCTCCTATAATTGTCATCTCAGCTTTGTCAATCCAGTTTTTATTTGAAATGTCTTCTGAAAATCTTTTGGTTATTCTCTTTATTTCTTTGGCACAGGTTTTTCTAGGTAATTTTGAAAATTATAACTTTTCTTCTTTTCATTCTGAGGAGGTGAAACCACAGCAGGAGCCCCTGTCTGCTTATTTTCTTTTATCAAGACTGGTGTTCAAACTGGCTCTAGCAAGTTAAAAGCTCTTTCCCCAGATGCTTCAAATATTTTATGTCCCTTCATTTTTCATCAGAAACCCAGTGCTAGAACCCATAGTTCATATCAGAACATGGCAAATACATGGGTGTACTTCCAATCATAGAATGGTTTGGGTTGGAAGGGACCTTAAAGATCATCTAGTTTCAACCCCCCTGCTATGGGCAGGGACACCTTCCACTAGACCTGGTTGCTGAAAGCCCCGTGAAATCAGGCCTTGAACACTTCCAGGGGTGGGGCATCCATCACTTCCAGGTATAGGCTAACACTTCTGTGGCTCTTGGACACTTCTATGGTTCTACAGAGGAGCACAATATTCAGAGGACTCAGTAAATGGATCTCTTTTCTGGACAAAATTTCTGATTTAAAAGATGATCAAGCTGGCTGCTAAAAATTCCTTTATTCACCCATTCTCTTCCTTCCTCATCAATTCACTTGGGCAGAGATGGAGTACTGAGGCAAATCTGCCTTACCAGGAGTTGCTCTCTTGTCTTTAAAATTGTGATGTTGCATCCTGATCCTCCACAGCAGGTTGCACTGGGAATTACACAAAAAAACACCACCGTGACCCCAGTTTCTTTTTGAAATTTCAGCTCTGTCTAATTTTCTGTTACTCGCGCCCCTCCCCCCAAGATTGCCTAAATTCTGCCTGTTTTCCATGGTTTTAGGAAAACAAAAACACTTTACCTATGCCACTCAGATTGAGTCATCTTGTTTTGGCACTTCCAGATAGTGAAAATTAGAGGTATTTTCCTATTCTGTGCAGAAAATTCATGTTTGCGTTTCCAACACAGTTTTCATCTTCATGTGTTGTCATCTCAGCTTTTCCAAGAGTTACTGGATAAGACCATCTTAACTGAGGAACGCCACAGCTAGATATTCCTAATTTATGCTCAGGGCATCCAACCTACCCAGTGACAAGAAAATATAGTACTTGATTGTAAAATAAATGCTGTATGTATATAGAGAATGTGAATAAAAATCGAAATATTCCCGAATTTCAAATAAGCTATCTTTGCTTTCGTGTGTGAATGAATGTAGACATGAAGACACATTATATGAAGACAAATATAAAACTCTGAGGTTGACACCCGCAGGTCTGGAGTGTGTAAGTGGTTTCTTGCACTTGCATGAAGTCTTTTAATTGCGTTATGACTTGTTGTGACCACACAACTCTACAGAGTCTGTGGTTTGTAAAACTGGGGACTTATTTTCTGTTTTCAAGGTGGGGCTCCCTTTCCCCTTTTGAATTTTGATTTTGAGACCAAAGACAAGGAGCAGACACATTTGAACCACAACATCAAAATGTAATTTTTGGAATTCCTTGTATATTTTCTCAGTATAGGATGCTAATTACTTTCTTATTTCTTTGTCCTGGCAGTCCCTTAATGATTAAGGTGTTCTGCTAGAAAGTTTTACCTAGATTACATAAGATACTTCCTCATTATTTTCTCTTTTGCCCCTTTGGCATCACTTTTCATTTCTAATATTCCATAAAGTACATAGACACAGAAGAAAAACCTCATCAAATATATTTCAATTTGTCTTTCATCTTAGTGCTCGTCATTAATCACAAGTGGTGCCTACTGGTAAATTTTTATTTCCTTGCTCTCTTATATTTCTTATATTTTCTGATACACAGAGGTGTGTGATACCAGCTCAATGGAGTCATCTTAATAACACATTTCTGTGCATTGAACTGTCTTTGATATCTACTAATCTTTTAAATGCTCAGCCTTCCTGCATCTGATTAAATCCTTTTTCCATTGTTTACTGTTAAATATCCACTTCATCTGATTAGCATAGTATTTGCTGTTTTGCTGTCTTCTGTCTTTTATTTCTTGAAGAAAATCTCTGAAGGTACTTTACCTGTCATAGTGTAAGTTACGAGCATCAATTTCAAATACGAGATCTAGTTTTAAAAAACTTTAGTAAAAGTTTATCATGTGCAACTTTTGGGGTTTTTTTGATTGGTTTGTGTTTTCCTTTATTCTCTACCTGCACTTAAAAACATGGTTGATGGCAAGAAGAGTGAAAAATGGGTGCTGATATTAATTTCTGTCTTGCAGCAACCCAGCAAGATCTGCTTTTTATCTTTCTAAGGAGATTTATTTGGAACAAGCATTTTTTGAGTATGCCTTTGAAGGTGCTTTACGCAAAAAATATGCGGTACTCTTTTGCCTTTAAAAAAGGCAAGAGGAAGAGTTGTTTCTTCAACAGGTAGTCCCAGAAACAGCAATTTTTAGTTTGTGCAGAGATTTAATTCAAATACCAGAGCCGTCTCAATTGAAATCCGTATGTATGCAGCCAATTAAAAAAAAGATGGACTCCTTTCTGGGACTTCTGCTGGTTGAAGTAAAATGCTGCAAATTATCATTCAAGGAAGCCATGGCTTTTTGCACCGAAGGTAAATCGAGTGTATTAAGGTTAATAATACCTACTGACAATTAAGACCTAATCAGAAATGAAATCAAGGGAATATGAAATAAGCTAAGCAAAGCCTCTCTCTGGTGAGGCAAAAGCTTAATGTCTGACACACATTCCAAGCCAGGTCATAAGTAAGGGCTCTGTTTTAGGAGCCCTGTTTTAGGAGCCCAGACCACTGCTGCCCAGTGACCGGCCACGCTGGAGGAGGTACACGCCGTCCTCACACGCCAAACAGCAACACCCGCAAATGAGCCTGCCTGGGGTTGAGAAAAGAAAATACAAGCTCCTAACAAAGATGGATGAAAGCCAGGGCAATGATCTCATAACTTCGGTAGCTGTCTTGGGAATATAAAAGCAACTGTATCTCGCTTCTTAGCCAGAGCGGTGATCATGCTGCCCTTTTCACCAGAAATTGTTTTCTCCTTCCCTCACTCCTGTTCGTATCCTAAAAGTCAGTTCCCTAAAATCTAAAAGCTATTATTAGGCTTCCATGTTACAGTACCAAGTTAAGCTTTAACTTCTGTTTGAATTGGTGAGCTGTCTTACATTTGCCACAGTATTTCAACAATGGTAAAAGTATTGCAGTAAAACCAGTTAGCTGAGCAGGGTACCCATTGCTGCTTATCGCAGTAGAATTTAAATTGTAAAGCATTGGGACTCTCTGCAGAAGGATCCCTGAAGATAGGTATTCATTACTGCAGATTCTGAATGACTCTAGCAGGGCTGGAGCTTAATATGGAGATACGCTGAACCCTATTAGAATTAAATAGTCACTGAGTCAGGGTGATAGATAGGAAGTAAAATTTGGTATTTCGTAATATTTCAGGAACTCTGAACTGCTCTGTGGACTCTGTACTACATATGTATTTGAATATATATGTATACAGTTCAATTTAGAAAGGTATAAATGCTGGAAGGATGTTGTCAGATAATTCATCATGCCAGACAAACTGCTAGGTGCAAATTTTTATCTTATGGAACATACTCTCAGCTGATGTAAATAGATCTTTTGGTTCCATGTGGTATTGACCCAAATAATGTAAAACCCAGAAAGAGCAGAAAGATTCAGTTTTCCATCTCTCTCTCATACTTAACAATTGTTCCTGTTTTTTCCAAAATAAAGAAACGGGCAGAAAGAAGAAACCATATAATCAGACTGTCCAGCTGGATAATTTTCACTCTGTTTATATTTTTAAAGAAATTCTTTGATGTATGTTCCATTATTTTCTGCTATACACACAGATTCATTTTAGTAGTTTATTTTGTAAAAATATATTGACTATTTGAAGAGTTTCATAAATTATTTTGTACACAAGACTAGACAAATAATTTTTCTTAGTCACACTGCTCTAATTAGCACATTAGACAGTGATGTTGTCAGGGTTGTGAACATTGTAACATGGGAAAAATGGCTACTGACACAATGCCTAGATGCATATATTGCAAATGTTCCTGTGTCGCTGTCTTCTAATTAAATGCAGTCCTCGGGTCAGAATATGATTAGTTATCAAGTGACAATTTAAGAGGCTAGAAGTACATGTTTGTGCTGAAACTAGAACAGGAGTTCCTTAGTGTTATTTGTAGTGCATGAGCAGTGTTTTTAATGACTTTTTGACAAGACTCCTGCTGCAATTCAACAACAGCAGAGCAGTATATAATGTCAGAAATTTCATAATGCGGACTTAGCATGTTATAAATTGTTTTTAGTTTATCGAAACAGAAAATCTCACATGAATGCATGCATTGCCAAAGTACGCACAGAGAAAACAAGGGTAGTAAAAGGATAAGTAAAATTACCAGGAACCACTGGAGGTATGTGGTTTTGTCTTATTTGTGTAGCACAGAGGTTGATGAGAACAGATAGAAAACCAAACCAGTTTATTATTTGTGGTGTTATTTTTTTAAAATGTGACAAAATTGTGTCTTGTCTTCTCTAGAAAAGTCATACATTTTGGTCTTGGTTTGTCTGTCTTGATTTTTCCTTTTAAAAGTACTTTCATTAGAAAGAATACTATGACACTAATTTTAAGCAAAACAAACACACCTATATAAGCTAATGACCTTTTCACTTAGAGGAATCCATTGTGTTACTTTTGCATAATCCAGGTTTAACCAGGCTGAAATTTAGAGTGTAATGTTGAACCAGGTTATATGCTATAAATATATGGCAGAAAAGGAGAAACTCAAATCCATCAGCACGGATTTCTGTTGATTGTGTGGTATCCAGGCATTGACAGGACAAAATTTCACACAGGACAATGTGTTTTTGCAATATATTTTAAGTCTTAATATGGATTGTTTTACATTAAGTATGTACATAGTATTTCTTCTTGTGGAGTGAATATAAATGTCTCACAAGGTGTATGAATGATATTTCTTTTTTACATGGCTTCCTAAGATGCTTTATGACTATTGCAGAGTTAATCAATATCATTGACTAGATAAAGAATATGTTTTCCTCTGATCTGCAAGAATATATGCCTTACTGGTTTGTTTTCTACACAACATGAGAAATTGTCCTTGCACCATTTTTAAAATCCCACTCCACAGATTTTTAAAATCCTAAGGGTTTTTTTAATTATTGGCAAGAAAAAAGAACTTCACATTTGAAAGGCTTTTGTGTAACTTCATCCTGAAGTAAAAAAGCATGAGTTCCTAAGTACAGAGAAATCTGTTCCAATTTATAGATTACAATAATTATTAGGTAAATCTTCAATATGCATAGACATAGTATGCAAAAGCACTAGCTCCACCAGGGCCATTTTATGTCTATATACACAAGTATTCTCATTTCAAGTTTATTTATAAGGTCAGGACCATGAAGGCAATAGACAAAAACATTTGAAACCTTCCTAACATAATATGAAAAAGTATTTTAATTCTGAACTTAGTGGACAGATTTGTCAGGAGTCAGTGGAGAGGCTACAAATGACAGTGTCTCCAAGACCTCACATCTCTGCCATGCTTCGCTCATCTAGGGTGTGAAACCTTGCCCTTAGGACAGTAGCTGCTACTATATTGCTATGCAAAGTAAGTAAGCGTTGGGGTATCCCCTTCTCTCTCTGCTACCCCCTTAGGACTCCCAAGCCCCCATAGTCATGTTCCCACAGGCACAGACAGAAAGAAGCTCTGATTTATTGAGGCACGTTAAAGAGGACAGGGAGGAATGGCAGGATACAGGTCTACTTTCAAATTTTCCTCCTGCTCCCTTTGCTCAAACAGGGAAGCTTCACTTGTATCTGGAAAGAAGGCAAGGCATTAGCGTAGAGGTCCAGAAAGACCTCTGCCAAGCAAGACAATAGGTTATGAAATACAGACTACACCAAAAAGGCATGAGCACTCACGTTTTTTGTTATATGGTTATGACAACATGCATTTACAGTTATGATTCTCTCATGGAATTCTGCTTGCTAATAGACTACAGTTATTTTAAAATGAAACTCTGAAATCTAGAATAATTTCTGCTATGTTTTTCTCTTAGTGCTTTGTACATAAGAAAAAAAAAGTAGTGCAGAATTCATCAGCTTTATACTTGGACTGGCTATTCATGACAAGAGGCTTTGACAGCTCTGGTAAACAGTTTAAGCTAGACATGAAAATATTTTTACACTGAGGTTGCTCCAAATTTTTTTTTTTTTTGAAGTACAAAGTCCATGGTCTGTGAGAGAGAAAAGCCTGTATGTTTGTGTCCAGTGATTCCTATTTAGATATGTTCATTTCTCAGTTTCAAATACGGTTAAAGCTTCCGCTTTCTAAAACTGAGTTGATCTCTCCATTATCTGTGAAATTTTTCAGACAATGAACTTAATGTGCTTCCATACGCCAAGAGCTGTTTAGCAGATTCAGGACAGCAGTAACAGCTGAATAGCCTCCTCACTTTACCGGGGACAAGATGATACATGCTTGTTTTCCCCAGGGATATTCTCTGATCTCTAGCCTAACTCCTTATCTAAAAGGTGTTTGCAGCAGAGAAACTGCACTCGGTCTTTGGGCAGTGGTTGTACTGGAATGATGCTTGTGCCTAACCCTGACGGTATTGTTACCACCACAGGGGTAGCCAGGGAGAGCAGCAGGGTATCTTCTTCAAATTGAAGTTGAGAAATATGGCAAGTAAGGGGTTTAAGAAGCCAGTGGTTTTTTATGGGAGCTAGATGTGTGTTCTATATACGTAGAAGGTTAATTTGCAAAACCTAGCTGATGTTCCAGCTTTCCCAAAACTCAGGGCTTGGGCTGTGTCTAGAAATGTTCCTGACCAATCAATCATAGAAACAGAGTTTCCAATCTTTTTTTTTTTTCATCTGTAGCTGCAGAAATTAGCTGTGCCAGAGGAACTATTGTGTTCATAGATCCTGAAAGTTGTAGAGAAATTCTTATTCATTCCATGTTATAGTGATTTCATCTTCAATTAATTTATGAATCTGGATTTATATATATATATATATAAGCAAGCAGAGATAAAATAAGATCTGAAAAGTTAAAGAGAGAAGGAGAGTGGAGAGATGAGATGATGTATTATTTACCATATAGGACAAATTTGTAGAATAAGAATACCATCCTTAGCACTTCATAGTGGCATATTATTCAACAGTGCTTCTAGACAGCAAAGGCCAATCTAAAACCTGTGAGGCAGAAAAGCAGTAATATTTCACAGTTACAGCCCACTACATCCTTGCTTTATGTGCCTTGCTAGACCTGTATGTACCAACTTGCTGGATATGAGTGGGAATCTGAACATTGCTGAGGGGTAACAGTTCAACAATTTATCTGATAAATAGCGATATATGAAGAGTTCATACAGTCCTAATTAAAACCACTATTCACATTTTATATATGGAATATGTGTAATCAGATTTTCTAAACTGAATTGGTATTATACATCAAAGAAAATATTTTCCATGTCTAAGGAGAAGCATTTGAGTCGTTACACAATTATTTTCTTATTTCATAATAACAGACATGTAGGACTGTCTCATCAACTGAAATACAGTGTTCTACCTTCACAGCAGGCAACTGAAACAGTGCCATTTTTAAGTCAGGGCGTATCTGGCCCAGCATACGTTCTTTCTTTTCCTATAACTTATAAAGAGAATAAAGTTCTTAATCCATCATTCAGCATGGAGAAGAGAAAAATGGAATATAGTATTGCCTTGACCTTTATAGCACTCTGGTAATACAATTTCCTGAGCACTCATCTTCTTTCAGGAGTCCAGCAACTCGCTTGATAGCAGAGAATGGGGCCAGACACTCAAACCACAGCGTGTTCAAAGACTACAGCATACTTCATATTGTCTAGTGTACTGTGCTGGCACTTCTGGAATTAACGCTTGTGAGTTTTCATTACCCTCACAGCCATAACAAATACAGGGTAGAGCACAGTATTAATCCATTCTCATGGACCTAACCCTGTTACTGGTTTTCTCCGTGGCTTGACCCAAAACACATAAAAACTGCCCTGTGGTTTTGCAGCAGAGAAAGAAATAAGTTCTTGCACACTCAGTTGGAACAGTATTGCTTTTAAGAAGTACAAATCTTAAAATACATGCCTTCAGAGGAGCTCTAAATTGTAATTTTTTTTGGTGCTGTCGCCACATCAGGAGATTTAGGTAAGTTTTGCAAAAGGTCAGTATGGATTCTTTTCAAAATGTTACTCACATGGCAAAGTTTAGCAATTAGTGTGCTGGCTGTACTGGAATGTCCAAGAGGCCAGTGAAGAGTTATGAGGAGCTGTTTGGTTCTGTACAAACACTCAAGCAGAAAAGGCCAGATAAGAAGACTTAGGACCTTGAACTGGGGATGTTAAATGTGTGTTTACAGAACACATCTGACCTCTAAATGCTTTTCCTCTTGTTTACTTCTGAACTTGGAAAGGATCTACCATAGTGTAACTGATTTGGCAACTCAAAAGTCAGAAAGACTAGAGCTTAAGTGGAACTAAGGAATAATTTTGGAATATTAATAGTCTGATGTGGAAAAATAGCTGACCTAAAAAATTAGCAAATAAGAGAAATTGTTTTAACAGAGTGTCACAATAGGTTGCTTCCCATCATCCATTCCCCACCTTGTGCATGCTGAATCTGCAGAGACACTCACAGCTTTTTAATAGGTTCTTACTTCTTTTACAGCAGTGAAATTAAAAGATGTTCCATTTTTAGTATGAAACCACTGCTGTAGGTTGTTTATGTAAAAAGAATATACAGAATTTCTCAGTCTATGTTAGATGTTTAACAACTTGGAAATGAAGAAGTCTAGGTAGCCTTAAATGAAGATCATGAATATTTCAAAATAAAGATGCCTGTGAAATCGCTAGATGCCATCTTTCCTGGGAGGCTGCCATAGATCTGCTGAAGTCAGTCTGTCCCTGAATTTTCTACCTAATGATGCACAGGATACTCCTTGAAGCACCTGAACGGAACACTCAAAGTTGATTTCTTTATCTCAAATATAGATTTAATTCCTTCTTTCCCTTTGGAGTTTACTGAGGAAGTGTTTAATCATAGAACAACAGGGAGAACAAAAGCCAGTTAAAATGCCTGACATCTATTTCATAAAATATTTAGACAAAGTACATTAAGGAACATATGACTTTGAAACGAATGGGACCAGTGCACTAATGCAGTTGACTGCCTTTAAAGCAGTGTGAGGATATTCTAAGAAGAAATTGCAGTGAAATGGAGTTCAGTTGCATATAGAGTATCACATATGTTTCTGCAGATAAAGGAACAGGATCTCATTTTAATGTTAGGGCACTTACACACTGACAAATGGAATATAGAGTATTCCATATTATATATACTGAGTTGAAACTTTCAAGTAAATAAGCAGAAAAATGCTGAACAGCTTTTATAAAAAGAGAGTGTCTTTTATCTTTTAAAAAAATAGATATTGAATGGCCTGTACGTTAACATGTATAGTATTTTGATGAATTAATGCACCCCAATATTTCACTTGAATTCCTAGAGCTACTAATCGGCTTGACTTTTCTGGTAAGATTAACTAAAGAAAAAGAAAACCCAGAAGTTTAGATAAATCACAAATAACTAATGCTGCAACAAACTTTAAGCAGAATTTAAAGATTTAAAAACAAAACCAAAAGGCATTGTCAGGTCCTAAATATATCCTAGGAATGCTAAATTAATTAAATGACTTTATGCTTAGCTTCCTGTTGACCACAGCTGTGGTTCTACATTATATGAAGATCTTAAACACAGGCTTGGTTTACCTTTTGGCTCTCTCGATTTATTCACTTCTGGTTTAAGTTTGATTTGAATGCATGACAAGAAGGATTGCAATAATCAGAACTGCCTGATATTGTTGCTGATGCTAATTGCAAAACAGGATAGGAACAGACAATGGTTATTGGGGACCTTATAAATGCTTACAAATATCTGAAGGGTGGGTGTCAGGAGGATGGGGCCAAGCTCTTTTCAGTGGTGCCCAGTGACAGGACAAGGGGCAATGGGCACAAACTGAAGCACAGGAAGTTCCATC
>Ga0065711_1035573_pt1 | contig 22115 bp, 12 predicted proteins | sample Hoacrofraction12_FD_59098 | JGI IMG/M metagenome (GOLD analysis project Ga0065711, IMG submission 59098) | Hoatzin crop microbial communities from Cojedes, Venezuela - Epithelial fraction 12 v2 (version 2) | ecosystem: Host-associated > Birds > Digestive system > Esophagus > Crop | place... | reverse complement strand
CCCATTGGCCGGGAGCGTCGCGAGTGGAAAGGTCGCTCCGGGAGGGCGGGGCGCGGCCCTCCCCCCACCCGCAAATAGGAATTTATATAACTTGTACAGGAAAAAAGACGTTCATTAGGCCGCATTCCGTCTCTACGTCAGTTTTTTCCTTCCGTCATAAATCTGTGCCAACACCACCTCCAGAAACCACCGAGACCGTCAATCCTTACCTCAGCTGTACCCGCAATGTCGTCCCGAGAGCCTTTTGAAATATCCGAACTGACGAGGAATTCCTTTTTACCTCTAAGTCCTGCTCAAAGAATTTGCCAAAAATAAATGAGTCGGTCTTCAGCAGGAGAACAACCGTTCTCCCGACCTAAAATGGCCCTGTCAAAGCGTGTGATGCCATGACATAGGACGCCATTACGTAGGACGCCCTTCTCTCCAGCTTTTTTAGTGAATGTCAGCTCCAAAATCCTTCCCAGGTGACTACGGCTCACAAGGAAACCATGACCAAGAACCCGGGCCCTTGTGCAAATAACAACATAAATGAAAGGGAAACACCAAGGCGCAAAGAGTTACACCGCTCTCTGCGAGTCGAGACGTGGGCTCAGACTGCCCGGTCTTCCGCTTCCCGACCCAACGGCCCTGCATCAGAGCGGGAAGCACTGGGAAGGCGAAACACCCGGTGCCCAGAGAAGAGCCCCGAGCATCCGTGCGCTTTTAGGGTTCAGAGGAGCGTGGGTGGTTGAGCACACCCCTAGATTTTTGTCCATGCTTATCTAGATATTTATAAAGATGGCATATGGTCAAGAGGAGCCCGCTGTAAGCACATTGGGATTTATTTATAAACAGCTGGGGTGGCAATTAAATAAATAATGAAGTAATCATCATCCTCTCAAGAGGATGATCTGGGAATAAAATAGAGATTTCAAGAGGAAAAGATGAAACATATAGAATCTGTGAAAAATTTATTGTGGAATGTTACAGAAGTCAGACCAGGACTCTTCAAAGAATTAAAGACATTTTCTTTAACTCAGGCTCCACTTCTCCGAGCCATTAAAGACAGGCACCATCAAGCGTTTGCCTGCTAGGAAAATTGAAGGAGAGAAGGCAGTAAAAACTGTTCTTATAGCATGTCCTATTTTAAGTCCATAAGATAAAATTCTCAAAACTTGAAAAACACCAGAGTGAAGGAGTCAAGGTGAGAATATCATCAGATTATATATCATCGCTGTCACAATAAAAGGAATATAATCTTGAACATTTTTTTTTAATCTTTTTTTTTCTTTTTTCTAAGAAAGGACACTTTTACTAACCCTAATTTGGAATCACACACAAAAAATGGCTGTTACAAGTTTTCATTTTTTTCAGTGACATGAGATTTTTGCAACAATATGATTGAAGAAAAGAATGCCGTATCGGTTCAGAGCTTTTCTATTAGTAGTGTGATAATCAACAATAGTCAGCCCTTACCAGTAACATGCTTATATGGTCTTCCTGCTGTCTATAAAATCCAACACTATACATTTAAGAGGAGAAAAAAAGGAATATCGACCAAGTAATTCGGATTAAAATGCAGTTACTTAGCTGTTGAATTAAGTTAATTAAGACCACAAACTTTCTGAGAGGCTGCTTTTGCAGAACTTTTCCATTTATTAAATCTTCTCATCATCCTAACACATTGTCAGACAATTTTGTGGTCCATCTTCTTAGTACAGGCATGATAGCTCTCAGAAGATAAACTTTTTGACTGTTGTCTTAGAATAAAGATATTTAACTCTATGAAAATTTGTCGGTGACCAGAAAGTTGGTATTTATCTAGCAGCCAGGTAAGTTTAACTTTTTTTTTTCTCACCAGTTCATAAGCACAATACAGGCCTAAGCAGTTTGCTACATGAAGTAAAGGAGTGTGTGTATATATATGTAAAAATAATAAAGCCTACAATAGGTATAATTCTGATTTTAGCTATCTGGGAAAGCAGCTGAACTCTGGAAGAGAAAAAGAAATCGTTACGATCCTGACTACTTTTGTTGCTGTACTTGAGCATGTCTACGTATAGTACAAAAGTCAGTGCTGTGCGTGCAAAAATTTGCAAGTTTGAATATATTTTTTTAATTTATGCTTTTCATACAACACCTTGTATTAATTCTTCCCCACCCCCCCATTAATCTCTGTATCTAATTTACTGTTAGCATGGCCACTTCAATAAATATAGATACAGTACTTTAAAGCATTTGAGTCCTTCAGCTAGAAGTTGTCTTTTGGCAATGCAACACTTCCTCTTACCTGCTTTTGGTTTCAAGTTGCTTTTAAAGTCATGGTTTGCCTTACTTGGTTGAATGTTCCTACCCAAATCTGTCATAATGGTGAAAACCTCATTTTAAACTGGCATGCGTAGTTTAAACCACAGTAATCTTAACCGTATTGCATTCAAAATGTGTTTTATAAGTTTAATGGAAAAAAAACGTCTAGAGAGCAGTCATCTCAATGTCAACTCTCCAGCACAGAAGTGCTGCACAAATACAGCTCATTGTACAGCTGGAACACGTGCGGAAGGCAAGCAGCCCCGGAGCAAGTCTACCTGATTAAAAACAATGTTTAAGGGAGAGTAATAAAACAAACACCTTGTGGTTTGTGCCACCAACATATTCTTTGCTTTTTCCTTCCCAGAACATATATTTACTGCAGAGTCACCGGTAACTGCAGAAATAAGTGGTTTTGCAGAACTGAAAGAATAAACACCGAGCCCCTGATCCTTGCTGTGACCAGGCAATGTTCAGCGCCGTGCGGGGGGTGAGAAGAACACAGCTGCTCCTGCACACCACTGCTCCCCAACTGCCTGCGTCCGTGCCACATGGAGGGGACCGGGTGGCTCCCGGTGATAAATACACTCTGCACTAAAAAGAAATATCACTCAAGGACATGATCTGAACTAAATGGCGTTCGCTGAGTTCTGTGAAGTTTGAAGGGTCTCATCACCCAGCTGAACTGTGCTTTAATACAGTATTTTTAAGCTTTATGTTTGGTAGGGTTCAAGAGGGTTTGGTTTTTTTAACTCTGGATTCATCCAGTTCCATAGAGAATCTAACCTTATACCATTCTTCATATGCTTCAATTCATGCTATGCTTTGCATTTGATATTTACCTATTTTCTTGCTGTTGCACTACCTGTCCTTGCTGGCATAACAGTAACGGGTTGTTAATGGCATTATTGCTGCTCCAAAGTCGGTCGGGATTGCTGTGGTGGCATAGTGGATCTCTCACCCCTTTCTGCAATATCCCAGACTTTGGCAGGCAAGAAGCGTATGATGCAGAACAGTCTGATCTGTCATATAATAATACTTTATTTCTAGATTATGAGTCTGGAAATTTCAGCTGAATTTCATAACTTTAACATTGATGATGTCACCAACAGGCACAATGCGTAATGAGATTTTCATAGTGAGAGAAGTGAAAGACACATTCGATCACAGAAAGAGAGAGAAAGCCAAGAAGAGAGAGAGGTACTATCATAGGAGAAATTCCTGGGAATGAATGAAATTTTCGTTCAAAAATGAATTATTTTTTTTTTATAACTTGTCTCTCACCTCTAGATTTTTTGTGAGGTATGAATCTGAAGTTACAAGACAGAAAGCTAAAGTTTTAGTCTAGATTTCTTAACTGCGTGCAGTTAAATGGCCATGCAAGAATCGTAGCTCTTGCTAGCTTTCAAAGACATTTCATGTTTCCCTTCTAGGGCACAGAAATGTCTGTGACATAACATTTTTGTGATAGAATCAATGACTTCATTTTGTTTCATATATCGAAAACCATACAGAAAAGTATTGAGAGATTTGGATAATTGAATTCAAAACCTTGTTCTTAGAGAAAAAGCCAGAAACCTCATTTGAGGCCTAGACTAATGCACATCAAGTTATTTTCTAGCCTGATAAGATCCTGTCTATTTCGAGGAAAGAACAGACTGATGAGTTACCTAACAAGCTGCATAAGTAAGATGAAAACTACACTTTTTATACACTAGGAAAAAAAAAATTATGTATTTATATATATATATATTTTGTAATATATAATTTGCAAAATGGCTGTAAAATGAAAACGAAACAAAACTTTGAAGGATATCATGCAGCAATTCTTAATTTAAAGCATTTACTATTTTATAGCCCAAAGTGTTCACATAAAACTGATTAATACTACTCATCTACATTTCTAGAGGCTGGGAAAAAAAGTTACTTGCGGTCAATAGTTAGGACACCGTTTACAAAATAGCAAAGAACTCTTTAAGCTCTGGAAAATCTGCAGCCTTCACCAGGTCAGCCAGAGTTCTCATAAAGAATCGCAACAGCTGCAGCAGCGCAGAGGCAGCCCTCGCTCCAGCAGCGACGGGGGGTAGCGGGGTGGGTGCTGAGCCCGGCGCAGGGCACTGCAAGGGGCTCTGACCTGTCCCGCTGGGCCCGCTCCTTGGAGCACCAGAGTGCATCATGCCTCTGTGTGTAGAAGGATGGTAACAGGAATAGAGCCTACACCCTCAAGACAAGATTACATACAAAAACATATAAAATATCAAGAGTTTACAATGGCAATCATCTAGAAGTTTTGCCTCATGAAGCTACATCGTTTGGATGGTCAACTGGGTGTATACCTCAGGCCAACTCAGAAACACTGTGCTGGCACCACAGCCAACAGACAGAAGGTGGGATGGCAGTTTCAGTTCTTCATTAGGATCATAGTGATTTCTGTAAATACTGTGGAGATTTATTTTCTAGAATGCTTCAGTCTCCATGTAAATACTAACTGCAGACTGCTGGTATTGTAGTCTTGAGGTTATGATAAAAAACCAATTATTTCTTCCAAGGAATTCCATTACGTATTATATGTAATATATTATATGTAATATGTGTTATAAACAACAACAAAAAAAGGCCATTTAAGCCTTGGATCATATATATATAAATTTTCCTTCATTTCATGGTAGTGTTCTTGTTTGCAAGAAAAATTCGTAATACGATTATGCCTCATTTAGGTGTTCAGGAGAGGACCTCTTAGCTACTCTGTAACTTCATGATGCTCCACTTGAAAAAAACAGCAGCTCAGCAAATCTTCACTCAACACCAATGTTCTCCCCATAATTTACTTCCAAAGTTGTTCCTAACTTTCTATTCCAAACTGTGCAGTACTCTGATCTGTAAACGTGGGATTTGCCATGTTGTCACTTAGGAAACAACTCCTATCTGCACACTGTCGGTGGTGCCAGCATAAACCAAGAGACTGCAGCGATTGCAGAGATACTAACAGTCCTCGTCTCTGTAGGTGACAGCTGCCTTGCAAGCACCATCATCTGGCAACAACTGTGAAGATGCCGAGGCAGCTGAAGACAAACCCACGTTTAGCAGTCACCTTCCCATCGTATCCCATGCCCTGTTTTGCCAAAATGAGAACTGCATTCACATCAGCAATAGGAAGAGATCACTGTCCTGCCCTGCTAGTTGCTGGGATGGAGGAGGCACATAGCAGGACAGAATGGGGCACACCAGAAGTGCTCGCTGCTCTGCCGACAGCGGGAGAGTGCTGGGGAGACAGTGAAATCCTGCTGTCAGACATTAAGAAATTACTTATCAAGCGGTAAAGCTTAATATTGTCGTGTTAAGAAATAAAACATGATCACAGAAATCCTCTTGCCTCACAATCCTAATATTTTTGTGAGTACAACCAAAGTATGACTTAATAGTGCAGATGCTTGGATACAGATTTCGCTAATATGGATTTCAGAACTCAAATAAGTTCTGCATAGGGATTTTCAGCCAGAGTTTAACCATGGGCTGCCACTCCATAATGCCTGCCCCCCTGAAGAACCACGAAACCGCGGCCTACCACAAGTAGCAATTCTTCTGCCAAATCTAATCCACACCTTTCTACACATTTATGCCAATATTTTATATCCCAGTCTCCCTTTTAAACCAACACTTTGGCTTACGAAGTATTTTTATTCCTCTAAATAGCTTTACTTAGATCATTACATCTTTACTACAACATAAAAGGAAGGTGAGTGCACTTGCAGCCAGCGCAATGAGAACGCTGAAGTGGAGCAGACTGCAGCTGACGAGCTGTGGGAAGCTCTGCAGCAGCACCAGTGACCTGCTACGAGAGGGAGGAAAAATGTGCAGCCGCTCCTGTGTCAGATGCAAAACCTTTAATAGTTTAATTTGTTACCTAAGTGAAACAGATCAATTGACTGCATCTGTGTGACACTGAAATTTTCCGTCTCCTGGGGAATTTTCACAGGGAAGAGCGAGCTTTACCGGGAAAGGCACTCACTCGCTGTGCTTTCTCGCCCAGGGAGACCTTACAGCGTTTGACATGCCGGTTACAATTTACAGAACTCCTGACAACATCATCTGAGAAATTACACACTTGTGTTGGTCTTTTTTAGAAATCAGGTTCTTAAAGTGTGACCCCTTGTTTCTAACCATAGGCTATCTGACCAGAAATGAATGCAGTTGTCAGCTGGTGGGGCAGAAATTTTTAATGTCAAGAATCCGAGAATCTCTGAAAGCTCCACAGCCTGTAGTCACGGCTGTCTAGTATGAGTGGGTAGCTTCAGTAATTTGGGAAGAAAGGTTTATTTCCTGCCTGCACAGAGCTCTGACTGCCAACCTGTACATAACATATATTTAGTCTTCTTTCATTTCAAGGTGGACAATAATATTTCCTTGCACATTATACGAACTTGAATATGTTACAAGGATTTAGGTGCCTAACTCTCTTAGACGGCTTGAAAAAAAATCCAAGACTGGTACCTGAAGGTACATAAGATCCCTTTAAGACATTTATAGATCACTGGATAGCAGAAAATAGGCTTCTCCTCTTACTTTCCTGAATATCTCATCTATAAACCATTGATTTAAAATAAATGTATGCACTGGTAATTAATATTTCTGTGGTTCTTTTTTGAGATTTATGTTGTGATTGTTTATCACATTTCCCATAATAACATCTTTTGTGAATTCTGTTCATTTTTGTGAAGGTCTCGTGATCCAATCTCCAACCTATTTAAAAGAAAATACTTGGCGTGCCGTTTTGTACTCGTGATCGTTTGGAGTTCTATTTCAGCTTCATTAATATTGATGCAACTTGTCTCTCCACTCATTCTCAGCAGATTCTTTGAAATTAATCTTCAGCATTTGATGTGATTTGTTTCTGTTTTGTGTTTCATCCCCCAGTCCAGCTCTTCTCTAGTTAATTTTGTTTTTCTTTATTTTTATCCACTTGCTATGACTGCTCTACTACTTGTGCCACTGTGGTGTGTTAGTCCTTTATGGGATCCCTGTTTCGTCTCTGCCTTTCACTGTGATTTTCCATCATTATGGGCCTCTTGAATAAAAATGTAGCCCTTGTTTCTGACAAAGTCCATGTTCCTTTTCTTTTCTTTCTGTGTGATTTTCCATCATTACAGTTCTTAAATTTCTTGAATAATGATATATACTATGAACAAATGGATGGAGCAGTAATGGCTTCATCAGTATTTTCTAAAATATATCTGCAGCTTTTAGAGCATACAGCGCTACAGCAGAGTCTGTGCCATGTTTGTAAAAACATGATTTTAAAAGTGTATTTTGTAGCCTACTGATGACTATGCCACTCTGCATTAATAATTTGCCTTCTTTCTAACATTATCTACTTCTCATGATAGTGGTTCCAAAACAATATTGAAGTTGAGGGATAAGTATTAGTACTGTGCATCTTTGAATAAAATGGTGAAAACATAATCACTTTGCGATGTTTACAGTGATACCACTACGTTACGGAAATAACGGCATTCCTGTTAGGCCTTTTACACGCAGGATGTATTAATAGATTTCAGAATCCTTACTAAAATAAGTCAAGACTCTAATTTGAAGCAGTGTATCACAATAAACAAGTAATCAGAATAAATGCTTTAAAAAAATCTACCTGCAGAAATGCAATAAATGAAAAGTTGTACTTCGGTACTAATTAGTTACATTTGAATTATGTGAAATATGTGACAAAAAACAAAAGCGTGAAAACATTTAGAGTTAAAATCTCAATGAATAATGTCAGTTCACTGATTTGAACAACGCAAATCTTTAATGTGCGGAAATGGTAATTGGGGTAAAAATAGGGATCAAAATATGATCAAATATTTCCTACCTTATTTGATAGCAGTGGCACAGTAACTTAGTCCACAAAGTCCTTTGGGGATTGTAAAGGGGGAAAAGAGTTAATTGCAAAACATTAACCAAATATGTTAATGATATTAGCAGTTAGCGTTACTTTTTTTTTTTGACATCCTCTGTAAACGACATCCATCAGTGTTCCATTTTGGGTGACAGATGGAAAGCTCACAGGACTGTCTCAGAGACTCCGGAGTGGCTTGCAGGAGTAGCCCATCGTTTCCAAACACACCTGTAATGGTATTTACAGTTGGCTACAGTCTTCCCCACCAAAATAAAGGATGAGCCTTTTGGGTTAGCCAGAGGACGGACACCCAGTTCCTCTGCACGCTGCTCTCCCCAGCCCAGATGCCAAGGCCCCAGCAAACCCGGTGCTTGGCGGGGCTGGAGGTGCTAATCCCCCGCCAGGCCGCAGGGCCCAGAGCGGGCCGGACCCCCCGAGCTCCAGCCGGGCCCACACCGGACAGCGAGGCCCGCAGCAGCAGCATCGCTGCACTACCCGAGCAAGGAAAGCAACGTGGGCTCGGTGGCGATACCAAGACGAGCCAGGAAGGCCCACAGGGCCAGAGCGGGCAGCCAGGCCCACCATCAGCCTCACACCCAGGCGCTGCTCCAGCACCGGGCCCGAGCCCCGGCCAGCCCCTCCGCCAGGGCCCTCTCGCAGCACCCCAAGGCCGGGTCAGCGCCCCAGGGCGGGTGGGCAGAGCGCGCCGTGCCCTCAGCTCAGCTCAGCCCCTGGCCCGGGCTGCCCTCGGGCGCTCCTTACCCCGGCGCCTCGCTCAGCCTGGAGCCCACCGCTGAGAACGGCTGTGCGCCCAGTCCGGCTCATCTTCCAAAGGCTCGGTGACCAGCCGGTAGTGTCTGTGCTGCTGATTTCTTCTCACCGCCTTCCCTCACAGGGTGAGCTTGGTGCCTCCACGGCAGCTGTCCCGCTACGCTGCCGTCTCAGCGACAAGCCTTGGGAAGATCGCTCATTTGTGGTATCTATCTGCCAAACGACGATCCCAGTCCAATTTTCTTCCCTCGCAGTGTTTCGTAGGTTGGAATGCGTAGGTGGGTGGCCAGGTTTGAAGAGCTGTGTTATGTCAGTTCAGTAACGAAGAAGTGTCATTATTTTTGGCTAACGCTGAAGTGTCACTGGTGTATGGCCCGACAGACACATGCAAAATGCTTACAGCCTCCAGAAAAGAAACCTACAGACTCACTTACAGCGCTGTGTCCAACCGTTCTAACGAGAAGATAGAGATTGTTTCGCAGCACAAAGTGCGAGAAGACTTAATAGAATCAGTCACAATTTTACTGGTACCTCTGCTTCAACAACCAATTTATGTCAATTTGCACCCAATTTTCCTAAGCAGATGGTTGAGAATAATATAACTATTTTTTATCTTCCAGGTAAGGGTATTTCTCTTTTCATTTTAGCTAGGATGAGTTATGGAGTCACTTCTCAAATGCAAGTTTCAGTCTATCATTGAATAATAACTTGAACAATTGCCCCTCGTTTCTTAACTCTTAGATTGCAAACATACTTGGACAGTCTGAATCTGCAAGTTTCAGTCCTACTCATTCTTTGTTTCAGAGAAGTACTGGCAAAACTACTATTTGACCACTATCCCTATTAATCTCAAAACATATTTCAACCAAAAAGTCATTAAAAGGTTTCAAAGGTATCTACATTGTTTTCTGTAAGTCAGCAGACTTGGGGATGCAATGTCAGGATGAAGGTCTTGATTTTGTTATAGAGACCCAAGCAAAGCCATGTCTTGTTTTCAAAGCAAAATTACAATTAAAACACATGAAAGAGACAAAGGCTCACAGTATAAAAAATTGCAGTTAAAAATGAAGAAAATAAGTGATTAAGAATTTTGTCTCCATAGCCACTGCACTTCAGAATAAAAGCAGGATCTCACACATTCATTGCTTATTTCACTGGATAAAACTGGAAATGCAGATGACTTCACAGGTGAATTTTAGATTAAGTTAACCATTTTCACAGCAATTATCCATGACACTTCTCGTGCCGCCTAATGCTTTCCGCATGATGCCAGCAGAAACACAGGCTACTTTTAAAGGCATTCAACAATTAAGAAAGATTTCAAGTCATTGAAAGTCCAGTGAAAATCTCAATGCACTGACCAACTCACAACATTTTCTGGTACATAACTGGTGATGATATTCTGCCTGTATCTTCTGCAGATTTTTGAGCTGTTAGCGTGTGGCAACACGTGAGATCTCCTGTCAGCTGGCTATCAGCATGCCAATCTCATGGGTCATGTATACAAGGGAATTAGCAACAGCAACATTTGCAAACTCCTCTTTCTGCAAGGCAGAGTAAGAACTCCTCTTGATTCACGCTGAAGGTGATCTCAAGTTTGTCCTCTGACTTCTTCTGTCATTTCTGGGTTTTTTTGTTCAGCACTTGGTGTATCACGGGAATTAGATGAGACTGAAATACCGTTTGCCTCAGGATTCTTCTGAGCTGAAGATTCCCACTTCTCTGGAGAGATGTACTGTCAAGCACAAAATGCCCAAGAAGAGCATTCAGTCAGGAGCCAGACGATGGTCCCTAGTGCCAGTATTCATCTCACTGCTGTGACAACACGAGGGGCTAGACAATTGCCACAGCACTGAAGCTGAAGTTATGTCTGCTGTCAGATCATCAGCTGTGCTAGCCACAAAAATATCTTTAACAGCCAGATTTGCTAAAGCACTTGGTAAAAAACCCACGCTGTTTATATAGATCATATATAAATCCCAGCCGCCTCCCCACTCGGTACCTGGAAGTACAAATGACAGAGCAGGCACGATGCAGTGCCTACTTCTCAAAGCTAAGAGAGCAGTAAGGCAATCCAAGGCCTGAAGCGGCCTCTGAGCTAGCCCTGTTACCCTGAGCACTTGCTCAAATGCCTTCTGCCCAGCTGAGAAACATCAAGCTGGTTTAGAAATGCTCATGCAAGGGCTTTTGGGAAACAGCCATACCTCAAGGACTCTTTGGCACTGGCAGGGCTTAGAAAAGAAAAATCTAGAAAGCTTCTGTAACATTTCTGGAAGCTGAAAAATGAGTTAAAACCATTAACTGTACAATTACAGGTGATGTTCCTACAGGTGATGTGGATGAACTTAGTTTCTCAGCCATGTTTCACAGATTCCTGTAGAAATAATCCAAAGGTCCCAGCAGTCTGTGAATCACAAACACTGCTTAACAGTATGACACGAACAAATGTAATCATTACATTTACAAAATAAATATTTTCTGATTTTGTTTTTCTTAATTCAGAGGTCAGTTTAATGTCAATAGTAGTACACAACATAGTATTATATGCTATGCACTGAGATTGTTTATAAACTAGTTCCAAAAGTAGTTTTACTTGTTTTGTTTTCTCTACTTAAGGTTGAATAAATATGTATGTGCTCAGTGTTCAACCATCACAGAACTCAAAAATCCACCAAAGATGTGACTTTGACTTGAAAATTATAAGAATGTGTAGCATTTTGAAGGACGGAAGAAAGGTAAACTACTGACTTAATTTTTGATTTTTTAATCTCTAAGGAGAGCTGTAACTCCTCTTTAAAAAATTTCACCCTTCAATAAATGTATAAATATGCCTGGTTGCAGCTACAAGTGGGCTGCAGAAGCTGCAGGATACTGAAGCCCCTCCCGTCACATTTAAGCGAGGGTGTACATCAAACGAGGAGATCTATAGTAATCCCCTGCTATTAGACGCACTTTCCTGAAAGTGTGAGTTCCCCTATTAGCTGCTCAGCAGGGGACTCCATTTACCCTGTGAGCCTCCTGAAGTGGTCTGATGCATGAAAAATATTTAAATTTTGGGAGAACCACAAACAGCAATATCTCCAGAGTACAAAACACGACCTATTTTTTTAACTGCTCACAGAACAAGCCACGTTCAAAGTGACAGAGATACAAATAGCTTAACTTGAACTTGCCTAGAGCCAGCTCTGTAAATCACACACCATAAGAAGGATTTGGTTGTGAAGCCTCATCAGTTAAGTCAACAATCCATCAGGTGAAAAACTGATGCTCCAGTATCTCAGAGACCAGCCTCCTTGGAAAGAAGAAATTATAACAACAACAAGGCTTTGATTAGTCTTCCCGTACCTAACAAAGAGCCTACTAGTAAAAAGCATTGTGTCAGCAACTTCAGTACTGCAGGTTTATATTCCTGTAATTCCTGCAGACTGCAAGAGTTAAGCATTTTCAAAATACTTGATATCATAAGGCTTTAAGGTCTCTCTCCCTTTTTCAGTATGTACTTTTAACATTATTCACTGGAGAAATACCAGCCTACTTAATTCTGAAATGTGAAATTGCAATAGATTGTGAGCTGCGGCAGGTGTGTGTATCTACAGACTGGGAATTCACCCAGGGGGAGCACCTGAACAAAAAAATCTCCTGACTTAAAAAGCCCTAGACACTGTTTATTTCTTGTGGATACTCGCTAAAATGTACTTGTGATTAAGAAGCCTGAGAGATTCTCTCTTGTTTAGCTGAGAGTAAAGCTGGTAATCTAAAGTCTGAAAACCCTGAATCACAAAAATTTGTCACATTCCTGCTTATAAAAATATTCTATTAAAATCTTTATTACATTATCCCTCTGATGGGGTGAATGAATGCTAAAAAAGCAGTTCTGTAATTGATTCTGAAGTTAGATTCCACTCCCTAGATAATAATCTGTTTAGGTATAATGACATTTGACTATAAGGCTTTTATTTGTTATTTACATTTTGTTTTCACAACATCTAGCTTCAACTCTCCTGAAAGAGATTAAATGGAGACTATTTTTAATTTTGATACCAACAACAGCAAAATAATCCTTGAGATTTAGTAACACCAGTCCAGGAATGCTTACAATTAAACAATTTGCAAATGTGGGCTAGATATAATTAGTAGGGCTTGCTGAATGAGCTCTTTCTTAGCATTTTTAACAGTCATAACTATGTTGATCTGCAGACAGAATCACTTTGGTGTCAACGTCCATTTTAGACAGCAGTGCCCTGCTGAAAACGTTTTCATATCATAAACACTACCCATGTTCTTAGATCTCCCACCACTAATAAAGAACTGCATTTGGAAGGATTTTCTTCAAACTGACAGCTGAAATGTGAACCTGCTCACAAAGGCAGGTTACGAGTCTTTTCCATTGCACACATGTCTGTGGCTCCATACTACTTCCAGCCACTATAAATGAGAAAAAAACAAGTTGAAATCCATAAGAATTACAGGTACACCTCATGCTCTGACAGTGTTTACTGCCGGACAGTTGCAGCCTTGCACCGGCATGTTACATGGCAACATGCAGATTCACAATGTTAATGTATTCAGAGCAAACAGTTAATTAGTTTGCATTTTACTTCTATCATAGAAAAATTGATTTTTAAAAAATCAGTGCTTTTGGCTTTTTTTTTTCCCTTTGGCTTGTCCCAAAACAGAAATTAAAGTTACAAGTTTTACTGTTTTGAAATTTAGAAGGTATATATGCAAATGAGGCATAGGCACACAACGCCAGACTTGGTTAGGTCTTTTCTCCTTTTCTTTTAATAAAGTAAATACTTGTATGCAAACATCAGATCTCATCCTAGAGCTAATATATATAGCTAATATGTAATTACTATGAGATTAGATGTGATCCTAATCTAGTAGTAATTAGGGTATAAATGAGGTGGGATTTTTAAATGAACCCTTCAGTGTAGGCCAGTTCAGTTCTTTCATTGGAAAGAATCTAAATACAGTAGTATTTTACTTCCTTCGACAGAGTAAAACTTCTTTTGGCAGAGTAAAGCTTCTTTTATCAGTACAGTTTCAACATTTGAGAAGATGGTGAAACTGTACAGGAATCTAACTACAGTCTAAGGTTCTGAGACCCTATGACCGATTCCAGTGTGAGCACTGCCCTTCAAGACGGTTACACACAACTAGTTTCCCTGAGATTACTTAGTATTATTCATATATTACTGTATGAAGAAATTTGGCTAAAATGCCCAAACTGTTCTCAGCTGGGAAGTCAATGTTAACCAAATCCAGGGTTCTGCAGACTCGAACACAATGCGGCCATTCGAAGAACAAAGCAACGGTAACCAGCACTCCCTACACCGCTGGAGGAGCACCCTTTCCAGCCACAAAGTTAGAGGAAAAAAGTTCTGGTGCAAGTAGAGACAATAATTTAATATACTCCTAAAGAATAGTTTAATTGGCTTTGCATACTATCTCCCTCCTGCTCAAATATTGGTATGCCCCCATTCCCATTCTCCTAACCATGTGGAACACATACTCTTTTGCCACATGTTAGATTTCATATTTTATTTAAATACCACAGCACTGTGTGTTATTAATCAAAATCTAAATATTTTGGAGCTGTTCGTTAAACAATTTTCTAGCATCAAAACCTTACAAAATCACAATCTGAGACACTCAGCTGCCTTAAAGCTCTCTTCAGAGAACACTTCAAAGAGGAAGCCTTGTGTAGAGGTCACTTCACTATATTCAACCCTATAAATACAATGAAACAATTTTTGTTTTAAAAGTTAGAAAGAAAAAATGTTATGTAATTGTTTTAAATTGTTGAACTATTTAAAAAGTCATGTTAAAATAGTTAAGTTCCGTGATGAGACTTGTCTTACAACTTTTGACATGCGTAAGCTACAAAGCATGCCTATTATTAATTTCAGAAATAGTTTTGGATACCTACACGGAATTAAACTGTCACAGTTGATGTAATTATTAAGCAAGATTATAGACCATGCTCAGAAGTTCAACTAGTGCCCATTTCGGAAGCCCCCTCAGTAGTTATGAATCCTAGAGCAACCTACAATGACTGGTCACACCGGAGCAACGTATGAAAGCTCTTTTGTTAAAGCTTGTCTTCTCAACCCTAGCTACAGCAGAGTGTTGTGAACGCCAGAGATTTTAGCTGTTAATAATTTTAATACATCTCATTAACAGTTTTTACATGCACATACAACCAAAATGGAGCGTAAAAAAGCAGCATATAGTACTTCTCACTTGGTTTCAAAACTGCGAATTTGTCACCTGTATGAAATGATTTTAGACTGAGTAACCTCACTGCGGCAAATAAAATCCAGTGGACAGTTGTGTGGATGAACATTCTTAACGTTATCAATCAAATTTCAGGCTTCTGTCATACCACTTTCACCTTTTTATATCAAGTGATGTGTGATCAAGGAGTGTTAGATCAACCCCGACACAGATCTGTTGCTAAACCAGAAAGAGATACTCCAGCAGACAGTCTAACGCTGGACCTGCTGCGTTCTTAAAAGCAGAACTAGCATTCTTAAGAGCAGAAATATATCCATGTGTGTATACTTTTAAATACACTAAAATTTGGGGGAAATTAATTTACTTACAGAAATATTTTCAGCTACACATTAAGGAAAAATTCTGAACTACACAGGAAAAAATTGCTACCTATACTGAATTTTAAATAGGGCAACAGGATTTGTGATGCTGTTCTCAACACTGTTGTTTTCAGGTTCACTGAAATGTTTGATATCTTCACAAACTAAACAGAAGATTCGATCGTACAGCAGTAGTCTCACTGAAGCCATATGACCAGGTAACCACTTCATTTTACAATGTGATTTACACTTGTGCAAATCTGGAATATCCTCTCTGGAATTAATTTATAGTAGTTTAATCTACCCTTGTGAATGCAGATTTATGGAAAAGAGTATGGAAATTAAAGCACATTGCTCAGCAACACTTATTACTTTTAAAGATTTTAAAATATTCTTTTTAGCTAGTTCAAAGAAAACATGGGTGCACATGCGTACATATGGATGTGCACTCTTGCACACCTCCCCTGGAAAAGCAGCATGCCAGAACTGGCTGGCTAGCTGCGAGTCATTTCGATCCAGGTAATCAACACAGAAATAACATACAGTTAAATTTTCTTCTCCTCTGAGAAATTTCAGGTAACAACATTAAAGTAATTCATGGAGCCTTTTCTTACTCCCTGTTAACTGCTTAAAAAAGTCAAACAACTTACACTAAAACTTGGTTCTATCTGATTATAAAATTATAAAAATCCAATTACAAAATAAGCCTTTCAAAAATAAATAGCTTTGTCCCTGTTTCCAGAAACAAGACGGTTTTAGCAGACAAATTATAAAATATAATAGTCTGGACATGTTTGCCATTGTCAAGTGTGTGGAGGGCCTGGAAAAGGGATTGTCTCTTAGTCATGCAAATTACTTCAATCCAAAATAAAATTGCCAGTGTTTCTGGGGCAGCCTCAATATTTAAAGGGGATTCCTTGTCTTTCACTTTTTCCCATTGTTTTTATAGTAACTTTTGTTTGATTGTGATAAATCACTCTCATGTGCAGCATGTACCTTAAGGGTTTAGAAAAATACGTGCTATAGAATACGGAAAAAAAATACTGGGATCCTAACGGATTTGTACCTCCTTTCTTCCTCCTTTTGTTGTTGTTAAATATATGTCTCTACGGTCTATCTCTTGGTACTTGGTACACTATCACTATGTTAGAGGAGAATCTTTACAGGTTGGTCTGATCTAGTTTTTCAAGTGTGGGACAAATTCTACTGACAGGTATCAAGCACCTTGTCTCCTGGCAAATGATCAGTTCTGAATCCCATCCTTACTGATACTTGCTCTTTGGGGATGGAAAAAAAAAAACACAACATGTTTTATGAAGCTCAAATAGGCCTTATCAAACAAAACATCTGCTAGATTTGTGAGTGACTTGTGACAGCAGGAGACATCAGCACCGGCCGCCCCGATAGAAGTCACTGCAGTTAATGGAAGCTATTATGGAAGAATTCTGGCAAGAATATTTTTTCCCCAAACAGCTAAAAAAAAAAAAAAGAGAGAAAATATGTTATGTTGTTATGGTAACAGCTATTTGAAAAATACTGTAACAAAAGGCAATCGAATATCAAACCACCAAGCTGCTAGTTTGACTCTTTGATTTTCTTTGTAACAGTTTATTTACATAGATCCCCTCCCTCTTCCTTATGCAGCCACAAGTGTGAGTGTGCACGCTCAGGTGAGACACCATCTGCAAATAGTTTGTGCTTGTAGAATTTTAGTCTTGGAGCTGCAAAACTCCAGAGACAGCAGATTCGTACACATCACCAGAACATCCAGTGTTATATGGGCTGAGTCCCTCCCTCACATGGCAATAAAACCACATTTTGTAGCATTTCCAGTCTGCACTTTTGGCGCAAGGAGGTGTTCCTGCACTCGTGTCGCTTTACCAGGACACCGGGAAACCTAGAGCAGGCTGCACAGGACCTTGTCCAGGTGGGTCTTGAACATCTCCAGAGAAGGAGACTCCACAACCTCCCTGGGCAGCCTGTTCCAGGATTCCGTCACCCTCCGAGTAGGCTATGGCTACTCTCTTTGCCGCTACCACCGCTGCTCCCCAGAAAGGTGCGGTATCGCATCTGGGAATCAGCACCTTCTCAACTGCTGCGAAAACAGGTTCCAAAACATCCTCAGGAGGTAAAGCAGAATGCAGCAACTTACCTTTCCACAGCCTGCAACTCCATTTTGCACTTTACAATTTTTCAAAAAATTTTCTCTGAATGAGTGCAAGTTTCTGTGTGCACTAACATCATTCTATGTGCTTCAACATCTTGCTTTGAATCGGAGCATGTAGTCCTCACTCAGAGAAAGCTTCTGTTGAAGTCAGTGTGTAACAGCTTGGGTAAGGACTGAAAGGTCTGCCTGCTTGAGTTTACATCCAGGTGTACGTACAGTGATAACATGAAAGAGCTGGAAGGACACTGCCACCTCTTCCTCTTAGACCTCTGCTTTCAACCATCGTGTTTACAAAAAAAACAGACAAGCTGTGCACATTTTTGTGATACTTGTCTCAGGCTGAACAAACCTAGGAGCTTTGCTAAATTTACTCCAAACTGCGTAACGGAAGATCGAGTTACACTGTGTCAGTGCTGCACAGGAACTGTGAGCATCCTATTTCTCAATACAGAGATGAGATTTTCGAAATATGAAATTTCCATTTAGTTTCACTGCTTTCAGTCACTTCGAGGTGTTTAACAGTCTGTATTTACACAGAGGCCCATTTTAATGAGAGTAACTAACCTGGTTTATCTCACGGGATTACGAACAGGGGGGTGGGGCGATATAGATGCTGGCTTCTAGTTGTTTCACTGTAACTGGGAATTTTGCAGTCATGTTGTTTTCTAAATAGACGAATGTTTGTTAGTGTCAACAATGAAAATTAGTCATGCTCATGTGCAATAAATAAATAAAAGCCACAAGAAATATTAGATACCAAAAATCCACAACCGCTTCTTTTGCACCACTCTGTGAAAGAGAAAGTGAGCTATCTGTTCTCCTTGGCCATCCAAATTCGGCAATGATGTGTTATACAGGTCCTACTGACACTCATCTGTCTGTACGCGACTGCGTTTGGAAACTAAATGCGAATGGCAGTATTTTCTAACCCACCCCAAAACCCCTTGAGCATTTCAGACATTCCAGTCCAAGTGATGCTTTAATGTGGGCCCTACTTACCACATTTGTTTTACATTAGAAAATGCTGTATAGGTTGTTTACATTTGGAAAAGTCAGTGGACAGAGATTTTTGTAAGTGTTCTGAAAGAAAGATTGCACCGTTACTGTAACAAGGACAATTACGGACAGACACAGGTAATAGCTGTTTAGAAAATGTTAGGAGCATTATTGCGGATAATAGACATTCTTTCCTTAGCGTTGCCCTGGCCCGAGTTTCATTTTCCATTGGTGTTGTCTGCCTAGATTGCTTAAGACAGCTGTAGCCTTCTCATTTACATTAAGGCAACAAAAAGTTGACTGCCGGGTTGTCCCAGATGGAGTTCATCTGTACAAAGGTCTGAAACTGTGAGGGAATACCTAAAATGTCAGACATGTTCAGCATCCAGTGCTTCTGCAAATTATCACCTCTTCCAGGTCAGAAAGGCCAAAATAATTTCCAGCTCTATTTTTCTAAAAGCCATTTTCATTTAATCTGTCCTTTACAAATGGTAAATTTAATGAGAACTTCAGGAACAATTCAAACTAAAATTAAGAAAAAACCTTGATATATACGTATTCAATTCAAATGTATTTTAGTAAGCAACAACCTGGCCACTGTTGAAATAGTTCTCAAGTACTATTGAAATAATAGGTGTGTTCGCAAAGGAAACCTGCTTTCTTTTAAAGTGACTGTATGCATTATTTCAGCTTCTTCTGATAATAGCGCATTTAATACCAAGGCCAAGATGCAATCAATCTTTTTTGTTGGAAGAAGGTGTTATATTGTACCCGTATGCTTGTATTCACCTAGCAGTTTCAGCCCGCTAAGCAGCCTGAAGTTCAGCAGGGCTGCTGCTTGCTCTGCCTCCGCTGTGTTCCTCTTGTCTGCTTTGCGGGCAGGGGGAAGCAAGGGAGGTGAGAGTGGGACCAGGGAAAAGGCAGAGGTCTGTCTCTAAAGAGACACTGAATTAGACTGGAGTGAACAGTTGACGTCCTCTGTAATTATACACACATTGAACTCTTTACAGTTGACTTAAGTTACTTCGAACTGCATTGGTGTGGCCCTCCATATTGATTAAAAGCAGCATCTATTTACCTTAACAATAAACGTGGAGATTAGTAAAAGTTCACTTGATCACAATAAGAAGACCGATAATTAAAGGGCAATGCAACCCAGATGGAATGTAAGTGCCTGAAGCAGCATGCTAGGGAGCTTTTCTACAAGAGGATATACATGTGTAGGGTGAGGCTTGCAGAAAGCCCTTCAAGTAGACAGTTTTGTAGATACGTAAAGTTGAGGAAGTCCAGAACCTGTCCTGAGAAGGCTGGCCCAGCAATTCTCCTAGGCAAAGCAACAAATACAAAGCTCTGGAAAAGGAAAAAGACCTTGAAGCACAATGTGAATGAGCGGACAATCCCTACAAAACCTTTGAAAGAGGCCTTCACATCTTTTATTCTTCTTTCACATCTCCACGAGAGCGAACAAGTTTAAGGTAAGCAGGACACACCACTGATTCTACGGATTAAGCTCTTGATGGCGTAGGGTCTATAAGAAAGGGAAGAACGGGGTTTAGTATGTGACAGACCCAACAGCAACACTCCTCCTCTTGGTACGGGACCTCCTATGGGGAAGGGGGAGGACAGCTCTCACTCCTATTGCATCTATCGTTCAGTTTGCATGGTAGACACTGCGTTTTACTAAGCCCTTTTTATCAAGAAAGGAAGCAGCTGATAACTAGAGAAGTAAGTGGATGGTCTTGATCCCATATGGGCAGCTTGGAAAACCAGATTCTGAAGTGGCTGTATCTGCACGCTGTAACAAAACGGTCGTATCTCTTGACAGGACTTGACACCCAGCCCTTGTTTCTCTTCTTTGTATTGATACTGATGAGCTGTGTGCTTACCTCCTTGTAGCAAATGACGTGATAAAATGGGGATTTTTCAGAAGGATTGCAGAGATTTCCAGAGGCCAGAATGTAGAAAATAGTAGACCAAAATGTTACTGAAACATGAATCTGGGATCTTAAATTAATAACTTTTTCCCTCATGTGATATCTCAAAATAAATTTCCAGCTGAACTGAGACTTACAAACATTTTGGGTTTTTTTCTAAGAAACGCTGTCACCGGTTACACCGGTCCCATCAGCGTCCCATGTTAAAGAATGGCCTAGCTGGTTCACATGTGTGAGCTTTTTTCTCAGTAGTTTTAATTCGGAACATGTCAAAACTGTTTGACACCGAGCCAAAGATCCATTCAGTCACTCGGTAGCTATAGAGCAGACAGTAAATTGGCAGTGCTAAGTGGCAAGGTGAGTGAGGTTAGCAAAGGGGTAAGGAAAACGCGAGAAACAGAGGTGCGTCCATTGAATGAATGGCAGAGCATGGTCCTATTCCCTCCGACCCGCATCTCTGTACCCCTAACAAATCGCCGGCAAGCACAAAGCCAGCAGCCCCCCCAGCCCCTCACTGCGGGACTGCCAGGAACTGGGAGGAATTCCCCAGGTGCCAGAGGTTCCCTGGGTCTTCTCAAAGGAGACAAATACAGACAGACTCGGGGCCTGTTCGGCTTTGGGTTTGATCGCAGCTGATGCTTTGTAGTTTCTTCGTTGCAGAATGGTTAGGATAATGACCCACGGTGAAGAAGGCTGCGCGTGCCCCCTTCCTCCATCACCTCGCACGTCCCAGCCTGCTCTCTGCTCCATGGCTGCCTTGGAACTTCCAGGGCTCACGGTTCTGTGGCCCTGATGTCATCAAAAGGCCACGGAAAAACTACCCAAACACTTCTTCAAACACACGTGTAAGCCACTGCTTTCCTCCTTGCCTTGCATATGCGCAGCAGATTGGGGGCTTGTTTAGGAAACAGTCAGGAATCTCTTTGTTTCCTTCTTTCAGGTACAAGGTGAATTAATCCGTTTGGAAACCAGCAAATCCACCCCTCCTCTCCTCCCCCCATATGCCTGAATTCTTCCAGCCTACATCTCTCGACAATAAAGACAGATAAAGCTCGGATACCCTTCCAGACGAAGGAATCGAGCCTGTTTCTTTGCATGTAAGTTTTCTAAATAAATCGCTTTTGTTGTTTAAAGCTGTGATGAATGGAGACACAGGGCCAGGTTGGTCGCTGGAACAGTACAATGGATGTAAGAAGGTTTTTTTCTTTGCCATATAAATCATTCACATTGTTTAAGGTACATTGATCAATCTAATGGCTTGTAATAGGCTCCTAATTGCCACTAGGAAAGTACTGCAAGCTTGCATTTGAACGTGAAATGGTTCATGATCTGAGCTGAAATTCACCTTAAGCCTGAGCTCCAGTAATTATAGAATACAGAAGGAGCACAATGAACGGTTCCCCGTCTTTCCTCGCCCTAATCCCAGGACAGGAGGAGGGAGGAGAGGGGAATATTCGAACAGAGCGGTGAGG
>Ga0065711_1035572_pt1 | contig 22115 bp, 15 predicted proteins | sample Hoacrofraction12_FD_59098 | JGI IMG/M metagenome (GOLD analysis project Ga0065711, IMG submission 59098) | Hoatzin crop microbial communities from Cojedes, Venezuela - Epithelial fraction 12 v2 (version 2) | ecosystem: Host-associated > Birds > Digestive system > Esophagus > Crop | place... | reverse complement strand
CCTGGAGCTTCACCCTTTTCCAGTGCAGTCTGGATTAGTCCATGGCAAATGGTGGGACTGTGTTTCCACCCCTGGGGCAGTCGATTCCAGGTGTACTGGACGCCCCTCCAGGTGAAAGAGAACTGTGGACTGCACTCTGCTGCCAAAGGGATGAAGAAGACTGCATTAGCGATGTCAATTGTAGCATACCAATTGACTGCCTTTGACTCCAGCTGATATTGAAGTTCTAGCGTGTCTGGCACGGCAGCACTCAGCGGTGGGGTGACTTCATTCAGGCCATGGTAATCTATTGTCAGTCTCCACTCTCCAGCAGACTTTCTCACTGGCCATATGGGACTATTAAAGGGTGAGTGAGTTTTGCTGATGACTCCTTGACTGTCCAGCTGGTGGATCAGCTGGTGAATGGGTATAAGAGAGTCTTGGTTGGTACGATACTGTCGCCGGTGCACTGTTGTGGTCGCGATTGGCACCTGTTGTTCTTCAACCCTCAGCAACCCCATAACGGAAGGATCCTCCGAGAGACCAGGCAAAATGGACAGCTGTTTAATTTCTTCTGTCTCCAAAAGCAGCTATGCCAAAAGCCCACCAATACCTCTTTGGGTCCTTGAAATAACCTCTCCTAAGACAGTCTATCCCAAGGATATACGGAACCTCAGGGCCAGTCATAATGCCACTGCTTCCCAGTGAGGCTCACTTCAGCCTGCAATACACTCAGCTCTTGGGACCCCCCTGTCACTCCTGAAATGCAAATTGACTCTGACCCTTTGAACTCTGATGGCATTAAAGTACACTGTGCACCAGTGTCCACTAGAGCTTTATACTCTTTGGATCTGACGTGCCAGGCCATCGAATCCACATGGTCCAATAAACCTGTTTGTGCCTTTCCTCCATCTGGCTAGAGACCCCTGTAATCCTGGTCAGAAAATTTACTACTCACTTCCTGTAAAAATGACCTAGAGATCTCTTCCAGAGGATCGGAATCAAGATCAAACTGTCTACCTGGTCTGGAGAGCTGACTGCTGGAAACTAGAGCAGCATTTTTCCCAGCAGTATCCCCTTTTGTGATCGATTTTCCTTGCAACTCATGCACTCGTGCCTCGAGAGTTGAGGTGAGTTTTCCATCCCACTTCCTCATGTCCTCTCCATGGTCTCACATGTAGAACCACAGAGTGCCCCGTGGTGTATAACCTCTGTATCCTCTCTCTTGAGCAGAGAAACTCTTACTCCTAATAGCAGAGATGCTGGCCCGTACAGGTGGGGAGTAGGACATGTTCTCTTTGATTTGCTGGGCCTCCCAGGACGATTTCTCCATGGCTGAGACAAGGGACAAAGAGAGGCTTTCTTCATATTGCCGAATTTGGACAGCTCTTCATCCACTGTTGGTGCCTCTTCACCTTTCCAGTGTATTACAGCCAGTGAGTTGGCTTATGAGGATGGTGCACTCTGTACAAAATTCCTCCACATGGGTCATGTACACTGGACTTCATCTGGGTCTGTGGGTAACTGTGTATTGTCCGGGTCATAGTAAACCAACTTCCCCACAGCTAATTCCCTCAGATATTGGATATCCTTCTCCTTATTGGTCCACTTGCTTGGATAACACACATCATCTTCACTGAAGGGATACCTCTCCCTCATGCCTGAAAGAAGTTGCCTCCAGAGGCTGAGGGCTTGTGCATTTTTTCCAAATGCCCTGTCAATGCTCCCTTCCCTGGCCAGGAATCGCAGCTGCTTGGCTTCCCTGCCCTCTAAATCCAAGTTACTGGCCCTGTTATCCAAGAACCACAGCAGCCAGGTGACAATGTGCTCGCTGGGAGGTGGCTGAAATCTTTCCGTAGGTCTCACAGCTCACTCAGGGACAGGGACCGTGTGATGATCTCTGGCTCTGCCTCCTTCTCCTGCTCCTGTGATGGCCCTGGCTCATTGTCATCCCTCACAGGGCGATCTGATTTCTTTGCATATTTTTTTGTCTCTATAGGGATGACTGATACTGGCATGGGTTGTATTTTGGGCCCAGCTGTGGTGTCTGCTGTCAGGGTTGGAGCAGCCGCCGTGCCCACCGTGGAAGCTGGGGTAGCGGCTGCGGTTGTGGCAGCAGCAGCCGCGGTGCTGACTAGGGGAATGAGACAGCCTCCTGGGCTGGAGCGGCTGCAGAGCCATTTGGGGGGGATGGGGGGCAGCTGCAGTGTCTGTCACTTTGTTTCTCCACCTTCCCCCTTAGAGCACTGAACAGCGTTGAGCAGGGCTCAGTAGGCGTGAGCGAGACCCCAGCATGTCGCAGTGAATTGTGTCTCTCTGGAGTTCCCAGGGTGGCAGCACATTTTTTGCAGATATTTTACTAGTTTGTCAGGATTCTGTACATGTTCAGGGGTGAGGTCCAAAAACACCTGGGGTGCCCACTGTCCTAGATACTCGCCCATGCTATCTGACACACCTATCCACTCATAGCTATCCAGCCCCCGAGCAGGTCTTTATGTGATGTTTTTAACTACTTGTTTAACCCTAAACAAGACCTGAAACCCATTCAGGAGACAGAACAACAGGAGCATGCTGGCTTGAACATCCCACAGATACTCAAAATTCTCAAAAGCTGTTATGACCAGCCTGAAGGAGAGAGGAGGAGTGAAAGACTGGGGGAAAGTATCCCCTCTGGTTTTCCTCACAGAGTGGGTTCCAATATTAATAAATTCCAGGAGATATCACCCAAGGTATGGAAATGACCACAGTGTCGCATGCAAATACAAGCCTCATTTCATGCCTAGTGATTTTATCAAATTATAAATCAATATTATACAGTAGAGCAAAATCATAATCCTGATCCTTTTCCCAGAAGTAATGAACAACACCGCAGTGAACATATACTGCAAGTAAGGGTGTGCACACCAGAGCCATTTGACCAAAGACAGCAACATTTTTTACCAGCAACTATTTAACTAATACAATAAATGCATATAACAAATTGTAACAAATTGTAACAAAGTTGTTTTAACACACTCTCCTCAGCCCTGCTGTTATTCCCGCCCCACACTGTGCACCAAATTAGATGTCGCAGTTTGTCTGTGGCCGGCAACAGAAGTGCCACACGGTCACTCTGTCACCCCTCCCCCCAGTCGGGTGGGGAGGAGAATGGAAAGAAAATGGCAAAAACTCGTGGGCTGGGATAAGGACAGTCTAACAGAACAGCAAAGGAAGTGAACAGTAATGACCGTAATTCTAATAGAAAGAATATACAAAACAGTGAAATGCACAGAACAACTCTCACTGCCTGATGCCCACGTGCTCCCAAGCCGCGATTCCCTCCCTCTCCAGCCAGCTCCCCCTCACCCGAACCCAGCATGATGGCAGATGGTATCGACCACCCTGTTTTGTTTGTCCAGTTTGATTCAGCCAGCCTGGCTGTGTCCCTTCCTGGCTTCTGGTGGAAACTAGCCCTATCCTGGCCATACCCAGAACATAAAGACATAAAATACTTCGTTATTGAGCAGATTCTGTGAAAAACATGGGAAAATCTTTTTGTGATATTATAATCTGAAAGTGAGCAAATGGCCTTGGTTTTTAATTATTTGTCTACTTCTGAAGTTGATTGTACAGTAATGACATTAGACCAAGTGATAATTTTAAATTTCATGTCTCTCTCAATACCTGGAAAATGGAACTTTTAAGAGGCAACTTCAGAAAGATGTCTAACCTATCAATTAGATCTTGCTTAATTAGTAATACCATCCCCATTCCCATCCTCAGATACTCTTCAGTCTTCCCTGTTTCCTTTGGAACATAAAACCAGTCTAATTAATATATTTATTTGTTAGGTTTCTATATTTCATTCTTACTTTCAGTTAGCTCTTTCTTAATTTATTCTTGAAAGCTACCAGCCCTTTATGTGAGAAAGTCTCAGTGGAGACAAGAACCATATACTATGACATCACTGGATATATGAAACTGCATTTGTGTAATTCAGAAAGAATATGTTAGTTGAAAAGAATGAAAATCTATGAAGAAATAAATACATTTTCTGTAAGAAATGAATGTATTAAATTTGAATTAGGATATATGATGTATAGACCCATCTTTACTAGAACTACAACAGCTAAAATTAAGGTACAAGATAATATTCAAGCACTCAAATGTTGCTACTGAAGGTTCTAAGAGTTCAGATAACACATTCTGTCACCATTTACATTGAGCATGTAGAAATGCAAAACTGATTTTTGACAGTAGTAGTGTCTTTTATAGTACCTGTAACAAAAGAAGAGCTTGAGACCAGATATAAAGAGAATTTTTTTCTGCTTGAGAACAGTCAAGCAGAAAAGCAGGTTGTCCCCAGACACCATGCCAGCTCTGTACTTGGAGGTTTTGAAGCCCAACTTGATGAAGCCCTGAGCAACCTCGTGTGAGATCACGACTGATATTTCTGTGAGCAGGAATTTGTACCACAGATTTCCTGCAGTCATTCGTAGCCTAAATTGTCCTAAAAATATATTCTCACTGCTGGGCAAAACTAGATGAAAAATGTAAACATAATTAATTTTTCTAAAATCTTGAAGAACAGGTCCAAAAGTCAGTATCTGTGGATAACACATCCATTGTTTAGTGTACAAGGTAAGCAGATAGTTCTGATTTTTCCCCTTTTTTTCTTGTAAATTTAATTAATTATGTAAAATTGTATTTAATTATGGTTGTCCGCCAGCCTATTAAATACAGCTGTCCCATACATTTCTTAATACAACAAACCCACAAAATATTAAATAGACCCCAAGATCTAAGGTGATGGTTTTCTGCTTTTTTAAAATTTAAATTTTTATTTTATGTGATACCTTTACAAATGGCTAGAATCATTAAATGACCTTTAATATGTCTTAAAATTTATTTAATATACTATCTTGCTGCACTAAAAGAAGCACCAAATGCAGTACCAATACTATTTTAGTCACCAGTAATCCTACCCTAAACTCTTGCTAACTAGTGAGTTCCAACTGTTCTGCAGAAAGTGACTAAAATATATGAATGTCAAAGAAGATTAAAACAAATTATTTAAGTGCAGGCTTCTTTTTACTGACTTAAATAATTGTTAAATTTTGTGATTTAAATCCCTTTATTTAAATAAACTTCTGTGGCCTATAAGACAAAGGATATTGATATCAGTAGTAACATCTTCAATTAAAATTTGAAAATACAGGCATATTCTGTGATCAAAGAGTCAGATAGGATAGGAAGGTTAACTTGCAGGTTAATTGGTATATGTAGTTTAATGAGAAAAACTGCAAAATTTGTGCAGGAAAGGTAACGTTAATCTTTAATAAGTTCATATCTCAGTGGGACTTTAGAAAAACAATTTCGAAATCTAGTATATTTCATTTGATGATCATGTTACTACATTGCATTTCCTTCTCTTAAACTACATTTTGCACATTTATAGGAGGAATAATATATTTCACAAAAAGTTACTGAAATATACCATTTAAGTAAAAAACACAGGACAGTAATTTGGTTCAAAAGAGCCCAACATTATGAACAATTATTCAAAGTAGCATAAGCTAAAGTTATACAATAATGGCTTATACAACTTCATGTTAATTTTCCTAAGTATAAATCTAATTTCATATAATTTATTTCTCTCCACTTGTCAGCTATGACAGCTGATACATATCTTGTCCCAGTTTTCCTGGCTAGTGCCAGAAGACATTTCTTCCTTCTGGAACACGGCATTATCAGCTCTCAAGATAACCCATCAAGTTAAGTGGAAAAAGAGTTTATTGTGCAGTGGATGTGCTGTGAAATGTGCAGTGGATGTGGAACAGATCACATTACAGGTGTCCTCAGGCTGCACTTCTGAGGACTGCTGTCTTAAGGAAACAATGAAAGTCAGCCCATTCCCCAGAATGGCTTTTACCAGAGATTAGTATAGGCTAAACATAAACGTAAACATTTATAAATAAAATAAACAAAATAAACAAAATGCAAAATATTCACATAGATGACATCAAGCATGATGGATTGGCACAGAAGAAAATAAAAAAAGAAAAATATTAATTCTGCTTCATTTCCTTTCATTCTTCTTAACAGCAGACAGACTTTAAGCCTGAAGCTGTGGAATTTGTTTGGATTCAGTTCACCCTTTTCCCCACAGAACACTCAGTGTTCATTAACCCAAGTTTAGACCTTCCTCTAACCAAAGCCATGCTGGCACCAAAGCTTGAAGGTCTTAAAGACACAGAGAGAGACCAAATAATTGTCATATACTTCATCAAAAGGCAGGGTGGGAGTCATCTATTCCAATTTACATCTGGGCTAATTCTCTGAACATCTTTTGTAGTTAATAAAGGGAAAGAGCTGCTGAAAGGCTGCAATTCATCTCATCTTGAAACAGACATGTAAAATAGGTTACATGAATCACTCTGCCGAAGCACTTATTTCTTGATAGTAACTATAAAGAGGACTCAGACTAGTAGCTCAGATGTGTATGCTATGTTACAGATATCTAAAGGTAGATGAGGAATTTCCATACCGGCTTAACTAAAACCATTACCTTCCTCTGAAGTACGCATAATGTTGCTTGCCATTGACTAAATGTTCAGATACCTTATACAAACCTCATCTTGCGTATATACACTTAACTTGCTGCTCATGGAATCGCATAACCAGGATTTATTCATACAGGTTATAACTGATTCTCATCTGAGCCCAAATATAATGGTAACCACTGTCTCAAAGAGAGTGACTTTGGAATTTCCCATTGAATTTTCCATTAAACTCAGTATGATGAGACAATATGCGATGAGAGAAAAACAGGACTCTTGAACCAGGGAAAGAGCACCATTTCTAAAACCTCTGAGATTTTTGAAATTGTCTCATTTAACACCTTCATAAGCAATTAAAGAAATCAATTCTGTATGAAATCTCTGCAAGGTAGGTTGCAAAGTTATTTGGAGATGGTAATCAGAAAATACTTGCGAATACTTTATTGTAGGAGTGAAAACCTGTGAGGAGAAGGAACCCATATGACTTCTCTGAGTCTACTAAGATGCAAAATAAAGTAGGTGCAGGGTATTTTGATAGGCACATTGTTGAAGGAACCTGTCAGTTTAGTGGAAGGCATGGTCTGAGTTCACCAGAACATAGCAAAGTAGCATTGAACACTATTCCGTTTTCCTGTAGAAAACCCCTCACCATTGAATAGGTTCAAGTGTGAGATTTAAGCAGGAAAAAAAAATCAGCTGCAGAAATAGAGGGTGAGAATGAGTGCATAGACAGTATGTGTGCAGTGTAAGGCTCTGGACAATATGAGGTTAAATGTCTCAAACACTCGTCTAAGGTGCTAATGTGAAGGACAAAGACTGTGAGTGTTGGATACAGGGGCGTTGTAGTTACCTTTTGCTGATAAACACTGGGCCTAAGCAAGGGGCCTGCTCATCCTGGCACCTGGCAGTCTGATGCTACATCAACCAAGTGACATCTGGACTGAGGGAGAGACCCTCACAGCCTGATGCTACTCTGGTAAAGCTAAGCAGACCACTTTTAATTGCCTCCCTACCCAACTCGCTTTTACAACTAACAAGCCAATAGACCTGCACTGGGAAGAGGTCAAACAGAGGTAACTGTGGTAGGGGAAGATTGCGACCGCTGACTAACTTCAAGACCAAAAAGACTTGCCCCCCCACACCTGTAAGGAGCATGCGTGCTAATTTACATGGAAAGTGAGGCTAACTTAACTTATAACAGAAAGAGTGGTTATCACCAACTAATTAATTAGCATAAGAAGCGAGAAACTCAACTAAGGGAGGGGGCCAGCTACCTATGAAAACTGAGAAAATCACTGTAAAGGCGGCATCCCCCAGGACCTGGACCCCCCCTCTGTTGACTGGATCATTGCTGGACCCAGGACTAGTGATATCTTTTTATTTCTTCTTCTTCCTCTTTTCCTCCCTAACTTTTCTTTTCTGTCCCCTCCTTATATTTTTTTTCTTCTCCTGTGAAGTTATAAAAGCAAGGCTTGTCACAATCGTACCACAGTAACTTGTTTATCATAATCATGCCACAGTAGCTTGTCTATCATAGTCATACTACTGTAGTTTGCTTGTCGTAATCGTACTACCATAGTGTGCTTGTTGTAATTGTACGGCTGAAGTTTGCTTACTGTAGTCATGACCATAATCGTGCCTCAGTAGTTTGCTTGTCATTATTGTGCATAATTGTGCCTTAGTAGTTTGCCTGTCATCATTACACCACAATAAGTTGATTTATCATAGTCGTGAATAAACCTTGTAAAGTAATACAGGACCTCTGGTGTTGTCTCACCTTAATACAACCGAGGGGATTGGCGATCTGGGTCATTCTTTGTGGTTAATGGAGTGGGGCATTTAATCACTCTCATTATTGGGATGTGACATGAAGAAGAGTCCAGAAAGCAGAACAAAATAGAATGGATCACAAAGAGAGCATGAATTAAAGTGCCTTGCTGTTAGAAATAGCAAATGGACAAGGCAATATAAACAGAAAGAGATTAGAAAATGCATGAGTATAAACTGTGCTCAGCATCCGCTGAAGAGCTCTTGTGAAACTTTGCATCTTGATGCTTCAAAGAAATATATCATAACTGGAGTCAGCAGAGGAGAACACAAATATCAATCATCAACCTATCAGGAAAGACTGAAGAAATTAGGGTTGCTGAATTAAGAAAGACTTTTATTTATCATCTAGGCTTTTACAAAGTAGGAGGAGGCGCTTTCTTTCCCATTTTTCGTCTTCGGAATTATTTGAAGTTAACAGGCTTAAATTATAACAGATGAGGTTCAATTCTGAGATTAAGGAACTTTTCTAATGTTAACAATAGTATTGCAGTGTTTAACTGAAGTTTGATTTAAAAAGATGTCACAGTTCTGTCGGATACCCTAACAGTTGTCTGTACCAAAACTTGTAATCACAGAAATGATGAAAGGGATATTTTGTGTAATTACATGAACTTCATACCGCAACATTTTTTTCCCGTATACGATATATAGATTTTTTTGGTTTATGCATTTGCCCAACACAGAATAATTCCAATAGTTCATTATCAATAAAACAGCTTCAATCCTGAAAATAAAGTTATACTGTAAATACTGATACAAATTTAAATACAGAGGGTTGAACACTCTGCTATGATGGTAATTAGTAATAAAGTCAGGAGGATTATTGGTAGTGATGACAACTATCTATCTACTCTATTGTTTACAGACAGTGAACGTACAGTTTAAAACACAATATGTTACAAGGACTTAATTTCTGTATTTTGCATTAAATTTAATGATAAACTTCGATAGTGGATGTGACAAGTATTAAAAAATAGAAAAATATTTCTTCACTTTTAGCAGACTTTACACATTAGTTGAACATGAACAAAGTATTTTACATGCTATAAATTAGGTGCGTGTGTGCATGAATAGTCAACTACCCTTGGTTTTGGACAAGAAAAAATCTGAGTGTAATCAGACTGTAAAATTGAGTCAACACCTTTAAGAATAAATAGAATCAATAAAAGTGCATAAAACAGTCAAACTAGAAAAATATTTATCTTCATAACAACTTGATGACTTTGCTGTTTCTCACACTTGCATCAAATTCAGTGAAGGAAGCAGTGAATGTTTTAACTTCAAATCTTAAAGAGATGCCTGATGGAATAAACTCTTGGCTATTTAAATTAAGAAGCATTTCCAATGCGCTGCAAAGATTTTAAGAGACCTACTCCTGACAAAATTACTGTTCTCAAAATAAAAAATACGTAGAATACCCAAGACTAATATTTAGGGACACTGCTGTACTCTATGAAAATAAATTGTTGAACATACAGGCAAAAATCACAAAGAATTTAGGAGAAACTCAAGGAATGTGGCAGGTATAGGAGACACTGAGACCTAGACCCTTTCCAGTGTATACTGTATGCATGCAATGAGTGTCACAGTTACTTGGTCCAGTGCTTTTCTTTCAAAGTCCTCTGACTTCCAGTTTACAGACCTGAAAACTGTTTGTCCTCTTTTACACACCTGTTATCTTTGTAGAGAAGGTTGCTCCTCACTGTGTCCTCAACCTCAAATTCTGCTGTGCAAGAAATTTAGGAATGTCTGTGGCTAGAGATAAGAAGCAGCTCTTTTGAACTTGAAAAACGAAACAGTACTATTTCAACTCTGCCCTCATTGAAGCAGGATGAGTATTTGGCTTCTATTGTATAGAAGAACTTCTAAGAAAAAAATTGCTGTGTCTTGGTTTTTGTTTTGTTGTTATTTGCTGATTTGTTTGTTTCTTACCTAACATAACTTCTAAAGATATAACATTTTTTGTTGAAAAAAATTGAAATGTACTACAGTTTGCACAGAAATAATGTGCTGCTTCCACTCGTTAAGGTTTTGTAATAGAACTGAAAAATTTAAGTTGACAGTAATCCTTTCTTTGGCCTTTATCTCTACTACACATATTAACTCTGTCTTAAGCTGCCTCCTCTTAGGGGAAAACAGAAGACTACATTGTAAAATGTTTATTTAGGTTGCCTTTTCCATCCTACTGCTTTACAGCTGTCCGATGGTCAACCTTGCTGTATCCTCAAGACTCACTTGTGTAAAAGGTGACTTTTTCTAATTTGAACAAATGTTACCTTCTGAACAATGAAGTCTGAAACATGCTTTTAGGAGGAGGAAGGAGGAGGAGGAGGTAGCACTATAAGAGAAAGTAATAAAATGTTTCATTCTTTAACTTCTTACTAAGCATGGCTACCAATGATATTTTCATTCAGGCATGTATGGTGTTAGATTTACATCATCTTGCCAGGCCAAAATCATTTTTCATCATAGTTAAACTCAATCCATTGCCTATTTTTAATGTTACAAAATATATTCTATCTATTTAACAAGCTTAAATACAGAATGACTCTGCAGAGGTAGTCTACATAATTTTAATTCTTGAATGGTCTACTGTACAAAACTCACAGACAGGTTCCCAACTCCTATACATTTATCTCCCACTAAATTTATTTCTAAGGACTTCTTTAAAATCCAGTTTCTTCTAATATATTTCATCTGTGACACCTAAAAACCATGATTTTCAACCTTTATGTAATAATTATTTTCTTCAAAGTACTAGCAGAAAGCCATTCTTTTTTTCTACCTGCTTAGGGGATCATTATCTTACCTTTTGCACTGCTGAATCCCCACTGTTTGAATTGATCTATACATATGTGGTAGTTTTGGAAATGGCACTTCAGTGCTAGAAAAATGCTGATTCACTGGCACCAAAATAACATTTACGAAAATGTCACGTTCTCAAAGGTATTAACTAATGTTCTTTCTTCGCCTCCTGTTAGTTCAGTCTACACAAAGGATAATACGCAGCAAGAGGCAGCACAAATGCAATTATGAGGTTATCAATCTGGATTGCAAAAAAAAGAATGTAGTTAATTTAAAAAAGGAAAACAATAAAACAATCAAAGCAAAGTAACAACAAAAAAAATTCATGAATCTGAATGAAACATTCTTCTGTTAATGAACCATTCACCCAACCATCAACTAAAAATGTGTGTGTTTTATGTATGCTGCATAATTTAACAATGGTTTCAACTTTCCCAGTGAAAACCATTTGCAGAAGTTGGACTTACAGGGAAGTATAATAATTTTTAGCTAACCAAGAACTGTGATACGTATATTCTATCATGTTTCAAGTGATTTATGAAATATCATGTGAAACAGTAATTTAAAATTCCATAATTAAGAAAAGAGGGGTCAACAGTTTAAATGGATTTGCACTGTGAGCTGACACAAATGAAAAAGCCACGGCATTTCTCAGCTAGGAAAAAACTCATGAAGCATGAGTAAAAAAAACTTGGTTGGAAAAAAATTCAGCCTGAGAAATTGTGTCTGATTTTTCAAATATTTTCTAAATTTTGTTTAAAAGTTAACAATATTTGCAAATAATTCTTGTTTACTTTTTTTCAAGAAAAGGCTATGCTGCTCCTGAAATGAATGATAAAACAACCTGCTGTCCACCTAGTGACCAAAGTCAAGTCTTTGTCTTAGGGCTTCTGCACTGTAGGTGAAACTGATCTTGTATGTAAATACATTTAATTCCATTTAGTCCTGGTTCAGACATGGCAGTTGCCATTCTTTTAGTCTGTTTTTCTGTTACTAAATTTTCCCTTTTCAGTGTCACTGTTCTCCAATTTGGCCACTGTCAGGCTCCATGTGGTACCTCATTCTCAAATCTCTGCAATTTCAGATCCTGTGATATCTATTGAACTTAGCCTAACTATCCCCACGGCATGCGAGGCCTCCTAAAGGCTATAGTTGGATCACCTTTCACCCCAGTTACAATTCACAGAATTTTAAATGTATGATTGACATAGATACCAAATTTTTCAAAATATAAGCTACTACTTATAACAGAATTAAGCAAATTTCGTTCTTCCTGCTTAGGGCTTTAGGTTAAGCAGCCTATCCAGTCTTAATCGTATTTTGTAAACATGGGGAAAATGGCAGGTTATGCAGTGGTTCCCTGTAGCATTAAACTACCCCATTTTCTAGAAGCTCAAGTATTCCTTCTTTACTGTCTACCAAACACGCATACTAAACTATTGGTCATTTGTTGACTCAATACAAAACAATTCTTTTTTAATAACAGGGAGAAAAAGTACTGATATTAGTCAGGCACTTCTTTATCAATAGGGCAAGACAAACATCTAGTACCATCCAAGTTTTTTCTATAATATAATCCACAATTTACAGTAATGATGCACTTCTAATACACCTGCTGTGCCCTGCAGCACATTAGAAATCCATTGATTCTTTGTCCATAAAACCATGGTAAATTTCCATGCTATTCTTATGTACATTATTAATCAATCTCATTCAAGAATAATTTCAATCAAATCTTATATTTCTATATATTATCACATTCTTATATTTATATCATATAGTCATGACAGAACAGGCAGCCTGAATTCATTACTTGTGGTGCAAAGGGTGAAATTACTCTGAGGTAAAATACGCTTTCTATTCTTGCTTTTGATATTGTTACTGAGACTGGCAGAAAACCTGGGAAGGGAAGAAGTGTTTCCACATATATTCATTTATTCACATTTCTTTGGAGTCTGTTGTAGAACATTTTTTTTTTTTATTTTCAGTTATATTCTTTGTGGCAGTTATACCGATTTGTAGTGCCAAAACTGACCATCATCTTGTACAGATGTTATATAGACTTTTTTCATTGCTATTGTCTGTACCTTGATATATCAGTAGTCAACTGCCTCATCCCTGCTTAACTTTTATTTTGTCAGGTAGTGTTAAACTCAGTCCAGACACTGGAAAAAGTCTAACTGGATGAACCACAAATAGAAACTCTGTCTCAGCCTCTGTTAGACTGAGTGAGTTCTTATAAATGGGGACAGCCAACAAGAACACCCTCATCATTAAGAGTATCTGCGAAATTATGATTATCAGTTTCAGTTAATTTGTTTACTGAGTTCAGTTTAGGTAGTTAGGTAAGAAGTCAATGTAGAAGACAGTAGTAATATTTAAAGGACAAATTGTAAGCCATACTCTCCTACCAGTAAGTCATTGGAAGTGAGTTTCTGGAGCAGCACTATAATATACTATTGTGTTAAACACCCTTTAAGACACAGGCAGCTTCCCTTCTGTCTCTTAAATTAAAAATCTAACTGTTCTTAATGGGTGGAGAATAATCTTGGACAAAGACCATAAAGTTGTAGGTAACAATATCCAAAATAAAAAGCTATAAATTTATCATTGAGCAGATGCAAAATTACAAATTAAGAAGTATTCTAATTACTACAAGCCCTAATTTGAAACGAAAAAAGAGAAAAAAAAAAGCAATGAAAAGCTAATTAATGTAAAATCACTTCTTTTGAACATTTGGTGTCTTTTCAAGAGAGTTTTAATAGCTCTATCTTAATCTATATCTTCAGCTTTCAGAAGATACTTCCTGAAGATATTCTATTTTTCACTATATATATACGTGTATTCATTTACCTGTTAGTTGAATGGAAAAGAAACACACTCTTGATTAGTGTCTTTGAGATTCATAGTAGAAAAATTCTAATCTGTAAACATATTCACTATATGTTAAAATGATTAATTATAATTTCTGTAACTGTTTAATTTTATTTGTTTCCTGAAGCCTTTTCTTACCCTATGCCCACTTACCTAAGGGAGAAAAAAATATAAATCCAAACATCTGCACTCATTTGTGCATATAAAACAAACAACTTATTTTAGTACTTAGGAGGTTAAGAAAAAGATAAAAGTGCCCAAGAAATGCAGAAAAACCTTCTGTTAACCTCACTCACTTTTGAAATATTCAAGCTTAACTATGTAAAATGGAAGCTGTGACTCTTTGCCAGAGACAATGAAAATGCTCACCACCCTTTCTCTGGAAGGAACAAATAGTATTTTTGAAAGATACAACATAATTGAGATATTTTCCCCATCTTTCACTGTTGATTGTTATGCATTTTCAACTTCTTCTTCTCTTTCTCAAAAGCCATTAAAAATTAGAATTCACATGAACATCATGGGTAACGGAAAAGTTGTTCCCTTAGCAACAGAAGCAATGTGAAAACTCTTCATAGTCAAGATTCAGTTATTATTTAGGTTCAGATGTTTTGGGCAATGCATATTAATTAATATCTTGTCTGGCAGATGTTTCTCTGAAATAATGTATCTCTTTAACAAAGAACTATGGCCAGCTTCACACTAGCATTAAAAATTTTGAAGCTCTACAGAAAGCATTGCATACAGGACAGATCCAGTGTTTAAAAAATGCAGAATATAAAAATTTAAAAAGGTCTCTTCGGGCCACTCATTGACGACAACCTCTAATAAGAAAGTTTTCACCCTTGCTTTGTTTCATTTCACTTCATGGAAGGGGAAACGTCCTGGGGTGAAAAAGTAGAAAGCGAACAATTTTTTTGGCATCTTCACACCGTATATGTCTGTCAGTTGAGAGCTCACCTCTAGGGACAACTAGGCTGCAGTAGACAGAAAAGGCAACTACTTGGTTTGAAATAAATCAAAACAATATAGAGTATTACTATTAATTTTAAATCTTCACTTCTTATCTTGGAAAAAATGAGTATGCTCTTCTTACTCAAATGCATAGTGATAGAACTACTGCAGATTTCTTTCTTCCAGTTTAGGGTGGCATTATTACAATATTTCTCACAAATCCATGACAGTCTTTGCATTTAATTCCAACAGGCTCACAAGTTGTCACCTGTACTAACTGAATCACGGGTTTACTTCCCTGCTAGTACCCTGTTACCATTCATCTTCTTCAAAGGAGCTGTTCTGATTCAGGGGAGGCACCGGTCAGTACACTGCTGTAGAGATTGCAGTCACCTCTGTGCAACACAGAAACTTTAGTCCGACTTTCTGCTTACATGAATATCCAGAGTATTTACATTTTTATTATTCTAGTTTTCATTTGATATTCATAGTCATTGTATATTTTCTACCCATATTTGTTAAGAGCAGGAATTTCTCTTATGTGTTTCATTTTCCCTCCAGGCTACTGATTTGTTTTTCATTACTGGAGACTTGCTTATGCAACTTATCTCAGCTGCAATTTCTTTCTGTCTTTCCTCCAAAGACACAGCAGTTTGCAGTTCACCTCTGAGCAGTGTCTTAGCATCCGTTTTGCACAAGGATATTCTGATTTGTTATGATCCCAGTAAGAAAGGCATACAGACCCTGTAAGGTATCAATACAAATATCTTTTGTTAAACACTAGACAGAAAGAGAGGATAGTATAGGTAGTCTTGTATCTCTCAGATGCTGGGAATCTTGAGTTGTGCAACATCAAATGTGCCTCAGATCAGGACACAGCACACAGTGCAGCTCCTGTCTGTTGCAAAGTACCCCATTTTAATCATTCACTAAAAAGAAAAAAAAAAACTTTATTCATAATTTACACTGCCAAACACTGAGGATTTTCACACAGAGTTTCTGGCTGAACTTTTACATAAAGACAAGGCCATACAGGTGGCATAATGGATAGTACCAAGTGGGAGCTGTCTGCAAGCTCATCTGTTACCAGCTGGCTGAGCTTTCCTTGCAGCCACAAGATCTATGCAGCACAACATGTCCTGAAGGCCACGCTCGACATGCAGGACAGCAGAGCACAGACCTGCACCTTTGCAGGTTAGCTGTTGTGTGGGTCACCAGCTTCTCTGTGCACAGTGGCCTTCTGCTCAGCACCATGAAGGCATCTTGCTGCTTTGTCAGTTCATTGTAATCTCACATCTCATAAAAACCCAGGCTTTGTTTGGTCATTAAGAATCAAGGATGGATATTTTTTTGTTAGAAATTTACGGTTTGTTGAAAATAGAAGTTCTCGTGGAATTTTTAGGTCCAGGATGGAATTGTGGATCAAAATGGCAGTTGAAGCAGAGGCGTTATTAGTCCTAAGAGAAACAGATGATGGTAAATTAAATGGAAGAAGTTAAAATTCTGGCCAGATTGTCACGAAAATATTTCCTTATCAAATCCTGTGGCTTGACTTCTTCTACATTCACATTGATAACTCTGCTGCATAATATAACCCACAAAAAAAACCCAAAACATAACATACTGCATACTTTGGTATTTTTGCTAGTCTGGGGCAAAATTACATATTAAAAGAGACTGTAGAAGTGAAAATATGTTCAGATTTTTTCATATTTCTGTTATTACAGTTAAGGCCCTAGTCAAACTTTAGGTGAACTTCTGAATTCATTTTCTTTTTTCCAAGTAGACTAACAAAACTCAGTACTAATCTTACTCTATCACACATAGAGTAATGTGTAATATAATCTAACCCATTACTTAGTGTTATCAAGAACAAGACAAAGAAATTTTTTTCTGAGTTATCAGTTGAAGCAAATGAATCCAATGAGACTGCAAAGTCTCCAAAATTAGGTGATACTAAATGTAATTGCATTGAAATATTAACATCTTCCACTACTCTTTCTGTTAAGACAATTCTAATTTACAATGCAAAGACAGTTATGCCATCTCTTCAAATAGAGACATATTGCTCAATTTATAGTTTAATGTTCTCATGGTCTGGAAGAAGAGATAGGATGTTCCTGTCAGGAAAAGGCTGTTGTACTAACTTATGAGATTATATAAGTTATTGATGTTTTTTCTCTTCATGAAAAGACATCAAATTTCACAACTTATTACAATAAACACAAGAAATTATGGAAACACAAGTAAACTATATAGTTTAACAGTAATTATATTTAATATTCATAGAGCATCCTACAATATGTTATCCCTCATGTTACTGGATGGGAATATTGGGGAGAAAAATTAACATGAGTGATCTGCAAATGCAGAATAAGAAGAGATGGGGTAAGTGCTTAGGAGGTGTGGGCTCTCTAAACTATTTCTGTTGCATAGAGACAGGATTTTTAGATACAATAATCCTGTATTCAAGAAATGTGATACCCTACCCATGCAGATGTTTATTCTTCTAACTGTTCCCTTGCCCTGTGAGTTACTCTAGATAATCTCAGGTACAGTGAAAGGGAAAGACATTTTTTAATTTGTTACTAACCGCCACTCAGCTTACCTTTGCAATTATATAAATGTAACAAGACCACTAGATATTTGAGAGACAAAAAATTATCAGGGGATGACTTGAAGGAAGGGTTTACTTCTGAAGAATTAATGAATCTCAGAACAGATTATAAAAAAAACAGAGGAGAATTCATTGATTTACGGGATGAGTTCATCTCCATTGTGACTGATGAAAAACTAGCAGAGAGTGACTAAGTCTGTTTTTTACTAAGATGATTCATAACACCTTTTATCATTTGCATAGAAATAAGTGGTGATTAAGATCTTGTTCAAGATCCATGTTAGAAAATTAACAGCTTTGCCAATTATACTGTTACGAATTCTTAGTTTTCTATAAGCAATCTCATGAGGAGGCAACAGATTGCTTTCAATACAAGAGTCTTTACCAAAGGCATGTCAGTCTAGAAGTGTTAGTAAAGTCTCCTCCTATTTAATGGTGTATGAATGTTTTCTTAAAGAATCATATTGTAGCAGTCAAGGAAGAGTCATGTTACTTGGCTGGTGAGGAAATTTTCTTACATGTTATCCTGTTAAAATCACCTTCTAAATATTCCCTTCTGATCAATCTGTGTAAAGAAATAGTTCAACTCCCTGTCCATACAAAGTCCCTTCCACTGAAAGTTAGCTAGCCAAATTATGCTTAATGATCAATGCAAAGTTAATTGTCTGATAAATACAGAGTACTAAATAAAAATGTGAGATCTACTGAGTGCCACATAGAGAGTTCCTTAGTTTGCCAAAACCATCAAATCTCAGTTGAACTTAGTGCACAGAATTGTTAGCAACAGCAGGCTGTGTTAGCTATTCCTGACAGAGTCCATCACACTCAATCTGGGGAATATTTGATGTCTTCAATATAAAAATAACAAGTCCCAGGACCGTTGCCTGGTAATGAAAGGAAATGAGTAGCATATATCATAAAAGACAACATAATATAATAGATAATTGTATCATTCCTGAAAGGACCAAGATTTATGAATTATTCTACACAGTCACTAAACAAATAATTGTAGTGGGTTTACCTTCACTGGCTGCTGGACGCCCATCCAGCTTCTTTCTCACTCCCCATCCTCAACAGGACAGTCAGACAGAACAGAATAGTCAGATGGAAAAGCTCATGGTACAAGATAAAGACAGGCTGCTTTATGAGTTACTGTGGCAGGCAAAACAGACTCGACGACCTGCAGAAAATTGATTTGATTTATTGCCAACTCAAGAGTTGGATGGTGAGAAACAAGACAACTGCTCTAGCATGGATCGTTTCTAGAGGCTACAGTCCTTCAAGAACAGACTGTTCCAGCGTGGGCCCCCCAGAGACCACAGTTTCTGCCAGAAAATCTGCTCCTGTGTGAGCTCCTCTCCACAAGTCATAGGTCCTGTCAGGAGCCTACTCCTGTGTGGGCTTTCCACGGACTGTAGCTTCCTACAGGACATGTCCACCTGCTGCAGCATGCGGTCCTCCATAGAGTGAAGAGTGGATATCTGCTCTGGTGTGGTCCTCTTCACAAGCTGCAGCGATTACCTGTTTCACTGTGGTCCTCTCCACCGGCTGCAGGTGGATGCCTACTTTACCTCTGTCTTCTCCACAGACTGCAGGGCAATCTCTGCTCTGGTGACTGAAGCACGTCTTACCGCTCCTTCTCTGATGTTGGTGTCTGCAGGGTTATTTATCTCAAACTTTCTCTGACTCTGCTGTTTCACACCTCCTTTGCAATGTTTTTTACCCTTTCTTAAATGTGTTTTCCCAGAAGCACTATCTGCTTTGCAGCTGGGCTCAGCTGTGTCCTGTGGTGGGTCCTTTCCTGAGCCAGCTGGAATTGGCTCTGTCCAACTTGAGAAAAACCTTGTTCTCTTTTCACAAAGGGCACCCCTGCAGCTCTCCCTATCCCCTGCTACCAAAACTTTGCCATGTAATCCAAACATAATTTTATTAATAGAAGACTTTAAAAAAAAAATACTTTAATTTTTAAATGAAGATTATTTTCTTTTAAACTTACCAAAAGAGTCTGTGGCCTAGATGACAGATTCATTAACTTTAGCAGCAAACCCTTATTTATTTTTTTTTTCTGTGATGAAAATATTTCATTAATTTTCAGACCTTACTGTAAGACTGGTATTTCTCATCATAGCTCTCATAACTAATAGGGTAAGTTTCATCCTACATATTTTAACATTGCATAGCAGCATGCCAATCACTCAGAACGGGGAAAACACACAGAAGATGCCTGATAGATACAATTTAAATTCATGTAAGATTTTGAATCTCCTTCCTGTCTCTTTATTCAAATTTCTGTAAACCTCATTGCATTTCATAGATATTTTAGTGGAGAAACCTCAAATTTTTGCATAACTAATCTTCTTACTGGTGTCTATACATAAGCAAAAAGAAGTAACCAGGGTTGGAAGAGGTGTATAATGAAAACACAACCAATCACAGATATCCTCCCATTGCAATAGAACAAGTACTTCTTTTCAAGCCAGAATCACAGAATGGTTGAGGTTGGAAAGGACCTCTGGTCTAACGTGCCTGCTCAAGCAAGCTCACCTAAGGCACATAGCCCAGAACCATGTCCAGATAGCTTTTGAAGATCTCAAAGGATGGAGACTCTACAGCCTCTCTGGGCAACTTGTTCTAGTGCTTAGTCACTAGCACAGTAAAAAATTTTTCCTGATGTTCAGGAGGAACATCTTGTGTGTCCCCTTGTGCAGACTACTTCAGGTCCTGTCACTAGGCACCACTGAATACAGTCTGGCTCTGTCTTCTTTGCAGTTTCCCTTCAAGAGTTTGTACCCATAGACGACAACCATCCTCAGACCTCTTCTCCTGGTTGAACCATCCCAGATCTCTCAGGCTTTCCTTCTATGGGAGATGCACAAGTCCCTTAACAATCTTAGTGGCCCTTGGCTGATTTCCCATTAGTACCTGCTTCTCTCTCTTGTCTGGGAAACCCAGAGCTGGACACAATACTCCAGGGATCCTTTCCTTGACCTGCTGGCAACACGCCTCGTAATGCAGCCCAGGATATCGTTAGCCTTCTTTGCTGTGAGGCACATCAAATTGGCCAACTTGGTATCTACCAGGGCCTCCAGGTAAATTTCCGCAAAGTTTCTTTTCAGCTACACGGTTCCCATCTGTACTGGTGCATGAGGTTATTCTTCCCTGTATGCCTGACTTGTGTCAAACTCCATGAGGTTTCTGTCACCTCATTTTTCCAGATTCTTGAGGTCCCTCTGGATGGCAGCACAAACGACTAGTATATCAGCCACTCCTCCTGCTTTTGTATCACCAGAAAACTTGCTGAGGGTAAACTCCACCCTACCATCCAAATCATTCATGGAGATGTTGATTAGGATTGGAACAAGTATTAACCCCTGGGGTACACAGGTTACTAACCTCCAGCTACATTTTACGTCACTGATCACCACCCTCTGGGCCCAGACACTCGGCCAGTTTTCAATCCACCTCACTGTCTACTTGTCCAGCCCATACTTAAACAAGTTCTCTATGGAGATCGGAGACTAATGTTTTGTCTTCAAAATAAGGCTACTATGCTGGGTTTTTTTTAGCCTATCAGTGGCTTTGAACTTTAAGACAATTAGCTGGCATTGACTTGGCCCTGTGTTCTTGTATATGAATATATACAATGCTATGTATAGCATCCCCTATACTATAAATGGTTCAGCACTTTGTATTTTCTGTAATTGTCCTTGTATTTTTTCTTGACTGCTATGATACACCAGACAGTCAGAAGCCAGAGAGTGAATCATGACACACAGCAATGCCAACTGTGAATAATCTATTGCTGTACATGCTTTTCAATAAACCAGATGTGTTTGTTCATACATTTAGCTTCTAGAAATGAAAACAGACACTAAGATTAACATTACTGGTTTAAAAAAAGACAAGAAAAGAATCCAGTATTGTTCAGTCCAGTTTTGATGATAAATGGAAAGAATAAATCCTGATATTAGTTCTGTAATTGAATGAAATCTTCAAATGAAGCTCTAATGCTTCATTGAAGAATGATACAAGAATGAAAGGAAAAGTTCTTAGAATCATAGAATCATAGAAAGTTTTGGGTTGGAAGGGACACCTAGAGGTCATCTAGTCCAACCCCCCCGCAGCGAGCAGGGACACCACTAACTAGATCAGGTTGCTCAGAACTCTGTCCAACCTGGTCTTGAATGTTTCCAGGGATGGGACTTCCACTACCTCTCTGTGCAACCTGTTCCAGTGTTTCACAACCCTCATTGTAAAGAATTTCTTCCCTATATCTAGCCTAAACCTACCCTGTTTTAGTTTAAAACCATTACCCCTCATCCTGTCACTGTTGTCTCTATTAAAAAGATTGTCCCCATCTTTCCTATAGGCTCCCTTTAAGTACTGAAAGGCTGCAGTCAGGTCTCCCTGCAGCCTTCTCTTCTCCAGGCTGAACAAGCCCAACTCTCTCAGCCTGTCCTCACAGGAGAGGTGCTCCAGACCTCGGATCATTTTTGTAGCCCTCCTTTGGACCCGCT
>Ga0065711_1035571_pt1 | contig 22115 bp, 12 predicted proteins | sample Hoacrofraction12_FD_59098 | JGI IMG/M metagenome (GOLD analysis project Ga0065711, IMG submission 59098) | Hoatzin crop microbial communities from Cojedes, Venezuela - Epithelial fraction 12 v2 (version 2) | ecosystem: Host-associated > Birds > Digestive system > Esophagus > Crop | place... | reverse complement strand
GGTCCTGTGCAGCCTGCTGTAGGTGACCCTGCTTCGGCAGGGGGGTTGGACTAGATGACCCACAGAGGTCCCTTCCAACCCCTACTATTCTGTGATATTCTGTGATATTCTGTGATATGCTGGTTCGACAAGGCTTTCACAGCAGCAGTCACTGTGCTGTAAGGCTTCACAGATACAATGCTTTTCTCATTATGGAAAATTATGTACAGCTTGAGTAGCATTTTCCTTTTACGACATATTCAGAGCTCTCTACAATCCTTTAAGGTATATTCACACAAATTATTGGAGGAAGACCTCTAAGACGTAAGTATTTGAAATACCAATCTCGAGTTAAGTTGACTTTGAGCTTTAAATTGTAAAGGTCTGGAATTCAGTGGTAACAGCATCTTTTCCCACCGACAGATGCAGGGTTTTAGCTACCGGCTTCCAAAATTAGATGCACAGAACTTGCTCTCACTTGAAAAAAAAAATATAGATACAGATTTGCATCTTTCTTTTGTTTAGGCACCAATGTAAGTAATAGAGTTGTTAACTTGTCAGCAAACTCCTCTGCCACGTGCTGCTGTCTTGTACGCAGCGTGTGCAGGTTGTCCGCGGTGCCTCACAAGAAGTCGCTACGTGTCTTTCCTTTTGCAACCCGCGCCTTGGGCCATGACCTTTCTCTTCTCAATTTCTTGATTCAAGTTACCGACACCTCCGTGCCCAGGTTTTGCTGCGGTCTGTGCCCCCGGCGCCGGCGCTGACCTCCGCCAGCAAACGGCGGGAGAAATGGTCTGGCTCCGGCACGGGTCGGAGCGTGGCTGCGATCCAGCTCTGCCCGCCACTCGCTTGCCCTGAGCAGGTTGGCGTGCTGGTTTTTTAAGGGGCTGAGACGCTGGCTGTGTTTCTTGCCTCTCTCCTCAGCCCGCTGGAGGCCCCAGAGCCCCTGCTTGCTAATCTTTTTTTTTTTTTCATTCGCTGAGACCATGGACGTACTGTGAAACTGTTTTAATTACTGGGATTTTACCGGAGGCTTACCTGTTTATGTGCGTGCAAAATCTAGGCGCATAGAGAGGGAATGGGGCAGGAAGGTCAGGGAATGGTTAGCTCTTACTTCAAACAGGAAAATAATTAAACCCTGCAACGGTGATCTGCGAGAGGCACCACGTTACCAGATGTCATTGCAGGGGAAAAGTTGTTTTTTTTTTTCCAAGTGCCTTTGGTTCTTGGAGGAGGCTGTGTTTTATCCCAGAAGATCAGAGAGTCCTTTTTGTGCAGCTTAACATCTTTTTACAGACGTTTTACAGCTAGGAAACTGAGAGGCAAATAGACTGAATTTTAAGAAATCATAAAGGATTTTTAAAAACGACTAACAGAAATACTCTAAAGGATGCCATAAAGAGGAGAGGTGTGTTACTCGAAGTATGTAGCTTAACAGGAGAGCTGTCCTACACGATGCTGTGTAAAGTGTCAGACTGCCTTCGTGCTGCTGATTTCCGTGCACTCACTGAGGCAAATAATTACTCCAGGAAATAACATTTCAGTATCTCACAATCAGCATTTCTCTGAGTTTACTCCTCGCATCATACTGTTCCTGTTTCTTCTGATCTTCCAGAACAGACTTTGAACTCTCGCTTTAGGGCAACTGAAGGCAGTGGAGTTTCTTTTGCAGCTCAAAGACAAAACTTGTTGCTGCCTTTTGTCATCATTTAGCAGCCCGACAGTTCTCACCTTTGAGGAATGGAGGGGGGGACTGAGGGCATAAACATGTGTTGTTTGGGTTTTTTTTTACTGCAGAGAGACTGATGAAAGATAAATTTGGTGCTCTTGGGTGTGTGGGTTGGGGGGGGGTGTTTCCTTTTTTTTTTTTTTTTGGTTTTTTTTTGAGGTAATGCTGAGTTTATACAAATATGAAGCTGGGCAGTCCACGTAATGGGTATTGCTATGGCCTGCAGCCAGGGTTGGAGTCGTCATCCGTCAGCTTTAACCTGATCAAGGGCAGAGGTGGACATAAATACCCCTCTGCAACAAGATGCAAACATTTTTCTTTTAGACTGCTTGCTTTTTGCTTTTGTGAAACTTGTAGAACAAAGGGAACAATTTGAAGAAGAAAGGTCTAGACCGAGTGCGTGCTTAGTTTGTTCATGGAGTTTGATCTACCGCCGTTTGGTACTAGAAGATTAGTCCTTGTCATGCAGCCTCTTGGTATCTCTAGTTTTGCATGCAGGAGAGCTGAAATGCCGCAAAACTGCAGCCTTGATTTCCAATGAGGGCTGAGTAGCAATATCCCACCCTTTTCGTTAATGAGGGAAGGCAGCCCATGGCTAGGAGCTCGTGGCCCTGTGCAGGCTGCTGTAGGGTCAGCTCTACGGCGCTCACCTCGCCGTGCTTGGGACCGGGGTGTGCACCCCACTGAACATCTGCGGCAATCCTTGGTGTCGAGAGAGGAGACTTGCCGGCTGCTGGTGTGCAGCAGCCTTAAACACGGGCTCGGCCTGCGGCATGTGACAATACGAAGGGTATGAGGGTGCCTGTATTTACTGGCATGCCCTGCAAAGTCATTGCCCCCCTAATATAAGGGTATTAATTACAGCTGGAGAGAAACATGGAGACTCCCAAGGTCAAGAGATGAGAGCATGTAATCTGGAGTTTCCATCACAACTGATTACGCTTACGCTTCAGCTATTAAAAGTTACAAGGGTGCGTTTCTTCTGTGGATGCTTGCTTCTAATTAAAGAAAACGTGTGTGCTTTACGAACTCAAGAATAAATAGATTCTAATTTTTATCCTTAGCTTAATTTCTTAGTGCCTTTTTCATGTGACTGCTAGTTTATTCATTTTCTGTGCAAATGTGGTTTGTGCATTTGTTGGATTAGTTTAAGACTGCACTTGTGCTTACCTGATGCCTTTAGAGGCAAGCCTTGCCTGCCGCACAAGATAAAATGAGCCTTATAGGCTTGTCTTACTCTTGTCTTCGTCTTTGGTGCATCTCTTTTCCCTTTCCCATTTACTGCCTGTCTGTATGGAGGTGCTGCAGACAGTTAATCTAGTCAGGTGAATTTAACATTGATAACTCGAACCAAAATGGACAGTTTGGATAAACTCATTCAAGAACAGAGGCATTTTGAAGCGAGTTACACTGCGGAAACAAAAGCTCCTTGAATTCTGATGAGAGCATTCACATTGCAATGCGAGATGGGCAAGTACTTCAATCAAAAATAAATTCAAATTATTTTTCCCAAGTGACTCTTTGCAAACACAAAGGACTCGGTTCTCTTAACTCCAGCATCTTGATAAAAGAATGAATCCACGCTCTTTACTCTTCACCCTAGCACTTACCTCTCTTGTAGCAGAAAGATATGCACAATTTGCCTTAGAGAAAATACTCTCTGCTTTCACCAGTAACCTTGCAGCTTTATTTGTGTTTCAGCGATGTCATTTGTACTCACTGCCTGCCTTCCTTATTGCTCTCCCATTTACGTTTTCATTATTTACTATGGTTTGCGTATACTGGTGGATGAAGTACTGTTTCCTGACGCACAGCGTTTATGGTGTTTATTGATGAGAAATTTGTGAGAGCAGTCTCGCTGCATCCTGTTCGGTTACCACTTGTATTTTGCGTTAATGTGCTGCTTTCCAGAAGCCGTTCTGTGAGCTGTGTAAGATGCGGCTCCCAGCTGAGAGCAGTTCGGAACATCTCCTCTTGGCTCAGTCACTGCCTCTTTATTTTGACTGAGTGAGATTCAGTGAACGTGCTGAGACGTACACAAAAAAGCCCATCAGAAGCTACACTAGCTCAGGGTGAAGATCTCGAGGGATGTCAGGTGTATGCTTCCAAAGAACTGCTCACCTATAGCTGTACCTATATAGCATATTTATATTATGGGAGATCCTCCTATCAGCCACGTGGTTTTGAAATAGCCACTCTTCTTCCGTCTTTTTTGAAGCTCTCGATGTGTACCATGACTAGAAGCATAGTAGTTTACAGGCTGCTGTTCCCTCTGTGTGTGACTCATACCTTTCTGTTCAAAGTTGAGGTTGCATTCAATGTACTGTGGTGGTGGAAGTTGCAGAAATAAGGAAGGACGTGCTGATAAGCTGCTAGGTGGGGACTCCAAAAATTGTCTTCGGTTTCTCAGAAATGCTGGCCTGCTTTTATAATCCTAGGCAAGTCAGTCTGGTTTGACATTAGATATTGCATGAAAATCTCAGCAGACTTGAAGGGAAAAAAGGAAAATATTACAGTTATAATATCCTTGAACTGGCGTAAATCTACCCTGGCTTGGGAAACTTTGACCCAGTTGTATGTATCTTCATCTTCTTTAATGCATTTTCTTCCTGGGCCATCCAGACTGTGTAGACTCACCCCAGAGGAGTGGCATTCTTTGTCTGGCTGGAGTGAAGAGTAACACCACTTGCGTTTCCTTGCTAGTCTTGTTGACTTCAGGCTGTAGCTTTTGATCTATGATTTCATATAACACCTTGTAGAAAGAGGCTGTGATCTCATTTGTGGCCCCTGTGTGGCCTGAATAGGAAAATTCATAGAACTGCTGTATATGGAAGAAAATACTAATGTAACAGCTTTTAGATAACATCTCTGTCTGGTGAAAGGGGGTGGTCTGGAGCTGCTGAAACAGGAAGTGAGGTACAAAATAGTGTTATTTGTTGGTCACAGACTGTTTGGTGTTTTGCAGCACCCAGCTGAGTCTCAGTGGCGAAGCAGCTCGAGAGGAGCAGTGGTTCCCCCTGCTCCCCTCCCTGCCCTGCCTCGCTGGGCTGAGCTCCTCAGGAGCCTACAGGAATAGCCAAAAGCACTTTCGTTGCTTCTGAAAATGCCTTGCTATCAGTCTGCGTCCACTGTCTCTCGTGAAATTTCAGTGAATAAAAATACTGCATTTGGCAAACAGACTTTAAAAGCAGGGAAAAACAAGGGGCACAAGTGTCACGATGTAATTTCTGATTTATAGGGAATAAAACTTTGCATTTTGCAGACACACATCGCAATTTTACATAGGTAAGCTGCAGAAAATTGGTAAATGGAATATATATAAATGTATTTAGTACAAATTTTCAAATGCTTAGGACAATTAGCCCTGTGTCTGTCTACCCAAAGTTTTGCTTCTAAAGAGGAAATTATTGATTGCAGAGCAAATCTGTGCCCCTTCGGTCTTTCCCAATAAAGAAAATTGCATTTTGTGACCTGGGAGAAAGTAGGAGTTGATTTGTGCAGGGTACCCAGAGCAGCGGAGGCTGCGGTCAGGTCTGCAGTGGTAAGCTGTCCTGCCAGCCGCTGCCGAGTGACAATGCTGACAGCTGTAGCATCACTGGAGTACACATCTTTGGCTGTTTCTGCCGAGATGATGAACTCCTCACAAAGATGTTTTATGTCTGCGGAAGCTGTAGGCACGCACTGGACAGAGCCTTCACCTGTTGACATCACTGTTGTGCTGGCGTTTTGCCTGCAGCAGTCTGGCCATCAAAGGGCTGGGGTGTTCCGGGGAGAAATCCAAGGGGTAGAAAAGCGAACATTGCTGCTTCAGTGAGGGGAAAACCTGCAGTAAGCGAATACCATCCGTGTTACAAGAGCTTTGTAACACCAATTAATACAATGACACTGCATAGCTTGGCCATCTTGCATGGAAGTTTGGGCAGTAAATAGGTATTTCGGGGGATGCTTCCTCGCCGGGAAACCCAGGGCATGGCAGGAGGGAGCCCCACAAGCATGGTACACAGATTGGCCCCGAGCTCGGGCTCCGGACTGGCCCTAGGTGCAGATGTCTCTCTTTGGAGGGCTCCTATTGCTTATTTACTTGTACTACTGACAGCTGTTTTCTGCTGCGAGTATGACATCCTGGCCTGAGATTCGGGCCGAATTCTAACTATAATCCTTACAGCCTGCTCGACTTAAAATAGCCCATGCATTAAAATATGTCATTTCTCTTCGAACTGATGGTGGTGGTTTTAAACAATTCCCATTTTTCACCCCAAATATGGGTCTTTCAGCTTTGAATGTTTCTCTGTTTCTAGCTTGTTAAAGTACTTGGAAGGCGTTATGCATTGCATGCATAAGACAAGCTATTATAAATATTTAGCTAGTTAAAGTGTTTGTGATTTTTTAACTTCCAATTTAGAAGTAAATGGGATACTTGTAAAGACTCTTGCATTTTTTACGGAAAGTTTTCTGGATAAATCTTTCACATTAGTTTGGGACATTTCATGGTGTGCCGAAACACATCCTACCTCAGTACCACTGGGATGCAGAAACGAGACAAAGTGCCAGGGAGACTGAAACAGGGACTCGTGCCTGGAGTATTCCTAAAAGACTCTGGCAGCATCAGTGCTCTCCGAGTGCTGTTCAAAATGCTGTTGCTTGTCCATTCCTTTCTGCAGACCCTTCCCAGCTGCAGCATTGCAGGGAGTGGGAGACGCAGCTCAGATACCCACACACTCTCCTGTTGGGTCCTTACAGCACCCGGGTCTCCCGTTTTCGGGATGAGAGGCCTTGATTGCTGTGGCACAGGAAAGGCGACTCCCTGTTCTACCTTAGCAGCCTTCTTTTAACGGGAAAACAGCAAGGCCTGCTCTGTTCTTTCAAAGGATAGTTGAGGATTTTACCCTGGGGCTGGGGGGTCGGTGACACTTCAGGCTTGTGCTGGAGCTGAGTAAGCAGGACCCTGCAGAGCAGAAGGACTTACCTCCAACGGGGAGTTCGGTTCAAGGGTTCACCCAGACATTTAGCATTTTCTCTTTTTTACTGACTAGCTTTAACCAGCTCCCTTTCTCATGGCTGAACACCTCTTTTGAAGTGTGTGCCTTTCCTGAAGCACTGTGTCCTAGCCAGGTCTTGTTTGCCACCCTGGGCAGTTGTCACCCAGAGGCCGCAGCATCCGTGGCAGATTATATCTAGCCGTTGGACTTCTGGAATGTCGGGAGGTGCTCCTGGCTCCTCCCGTTAGTATTATATATATATATAAAATATATATATATATACAAATACAAGTATTTTTATATATCGAATGGAAGACACGATAGTCTGTGTTTAACAGTTTTGAGCCAGCTTTAAAACATGGAGTAGGACATAGTAATCTGGTTTTTTAGTAATACTTTTTTTTTAGTGGCTTCCCTTTTGATGATTTTGACTGAAAATTTTGGTCTGGCTGGGTCCCTGTTTCGTACTTGACTTGTATGTTTCCTCTTAGTCTCTGATTTTTGAAAGACCACACCAGCCTTACTACTGGTAGTTTACTATTTGCACTCTTTATGGTCATATTTTGACCACAAAAGAAGAAAAAAAACAAAAACAAAAAATAGTTAAGGGATGCTGGTTGGAGAGGATCAATCAGTAAATAGGAAAGAAGAGATATTCCAGTGGAGTCTGTGGTTGGGTTTTCCTTTCTGTCAAAAGTTGAGGGCAATCCCTAGGCCTTGCTCTTAGGCTATAAAATAGGAGCATTGGTACATCCTTTCCTCGTAGAAATGTTTTCTGGACAAGACTGTGAGATACTGAAATGCAGCAGTATCAGAGTCTGTATAACAACTGGGTAAATGTTTCTTAGTTGTTTGATTAATATCCTATTAACACAGCTGGACAAATAAACAGAAGTACATTTTGTCTCTGTTTTAAGAAAATGGAGAATTTTATCTGTGAGCAGTATTCTTGTCTTAGAGTATTTTAGCGAGGGGTTTGAAGAAATCTGTGTCAAAGAATGTTTGTGAAACAGCTAATCTTAGACAAATAAAAGTAAAATATTTAAAGAAGGCAAATGTTGAACTCTAAGACGCAACGATTTGCAAAAGAAGCCTGGTTTTACTCAGAGTGATGGAAACAGCTCACATGAGCTGTTTATCAAGTGCTCTGCAAGGTTAGGGTTTAAAAAAAATTGGAATTGCTTAAAGTCTTTAGGCCAAAAACTTACTGCAAAAATTACTTGGAGAATATTCGTAGATGTGAGAACAGGACAATGTTCAATGGCAATTCATAAACAAAATATTTTTTCTAGTCTGTTTATCTCCTGCATCATTAGTCCTATGTCTAAATGTTACTTTTTCCATGTAGCCAGGCACAAAGAGAGGACAAATGGAACTCGGAAAAGCAAAAAGTGTCCAAGACTCTCTTTATCTTAAGAATATGGAAAAGTTCCACCGTAAAAGTCTTCCCTGCTTTTCCAGCCAGGTTTACACCATAACCAACATACCCAGGGTGCCATGAGCACTGCTCAGTCTCAGGGCCACCCGTATCTGCTTGCCCCCGTGTGCTAAAGGCACCTGGAGAGAGCATTACACACTTTCATGCTGGGTTTTTATTTTAATTGGGCTGGATTTAAGCTATGTCTAGATGTGCGTTCAAGAAGCTGCAGCTTTTATATTTTTGTCATAGAGACTGACGAGATCTGATAATTTGTGGCTTGTGGAGCTGATTACTTAGCACTTTCCAAGTCAGCTCCAGAGCCAAGCACTGCGGTAATTATTTTGTGGTTGATTTCTAATGGGCCTTTGCAAGCTCAGCTTGGGGCTGGGTGGAGAGGCAGTGCAGCAGGAGCACTGACAAAACGGCAAAGGGGGTCACTAGAGGTACCTGCAAACACCGAAGCTTACTGTTGCTCTTCCTTTCCAAAAGAAGCTTCCAGTCTGTGGTGATAGTGACTGATGTTCCTCTGCGGAAAACAGAGCAAAACTGTAGCAAGTGTATATAGTTTGCTGAAAAGATGTGCTAAAATCATTACAACTTAATCCGTCACACTCTGCTGCTCCTTCCAACAACTGAAGATCAATAATCGCATTATTCAACAGCCTGAGGATCTCTAAATCTGCTTTTTGCTTTAAAGTGTCACTTCTTGGTTATTCTGTTAAGCTCCAAAGGCAAACAGATGAAATTTATTTCAGAAAGGAGCAAAAGAGTCAAGACACTGCTCACACTGAGGGGATATATGGAAATAGCGTGGTAAGTGTGATGTTTATCCCTGGCTAGATTTTCCCTGGATCTCTGTACGGCCCTTTTCTGGTCGGGAGAAGATGAAAACGAGGGAGAAGCCGTTTCTAGCCATACTTGCATATAGGATATTGTTGCCTGCTTTTCTGCCTCTGCTGTTTGCATTATATTCCACAGCAGTTCGGCCAGTTTAATTTGTCCCATAGGTCTCTTTAGTCATTTCATAGGAATGTTATTTCTTTTATAACCTGACAGCTTTTAAAGTAACAGTTGAAAGAAAACTTTTCTCTAATTAGACAGAATATGAGCCACTGCCCTCCCTCCTCATTCTTAAAAGTCAGCTCCCATACGGAGTTAATGCCCCGCTGACCTGTGTGCAGCTGCCCCTGGAGTATACTAACGTTTAGTATGAACACGTTTCAGAGTACTGTGTATGTACTACTCAGCACGTCATCATGACTGATGGAGTTTTTCAAGTGCTCTTAAAAGCTCCAGTCCTCTAGAGCTCTTCAAACTTCCCTGAGGTTACCTCCCACAGAGCCATGCTAGGAAACCAGGTATTGACAGGAGATCATAACTTGCAACAGCACCTACAAAAAAAAAATAAATAATCTGAGATGCACATTAATGTCATAAATCGTATTGAGAAGGCTTAGAGGAACAGCTTCACACATGCTCTAAACCAGTATATGTACATGCATTATTTATATATGCAGTAGGACTGAAATACTCTTGGCAGAGCCTTGGTGTAAGGATCTATCCGCTGGATCTTGAGCTGTGTGAAAGGCTTCGAGACGCTGGTAGTGCCTCTTACTTCTGAAACATCTCTCAGTGTCAGCTGCAATTTCATGCATCTTAGGGTAATGCAGGGACTGCAAATCAAACTGTGATTGAAAAAGTCGTGAACTGCCTCTTTCCACGGAAGCCTGTATTAAAGTAGTCTGGCTCTGAAAATAAGGGGGGGGGTGAAGCCACGTAGTGTTGTCATTTCAAAGCCACCTCATCTTAGACCTATGTCCTCTTCCTGATGCACAGTTGGAATGAAAATATGAAACCTGCCATCAAAAAACCCAAATCTTTTTGCCATAGCTGGCAGAATACTCTTTTTACCTCTCTCTCACCAATTCATTGCTTCATTTCCCCTGCTTCCAGTGTCTGCACGCTGTCTGAAAGCCTGGCCTCTAGGGACACGTGCAGATGGAGTGACTTGTTTGGAGGTGTCTGGGCGTAGAACTTTTTCTGAAGCAAAACAGTTTATTCACAGACTCTCTGTTGGATTTAATGGCTGCTTTTCGTTACTGTGTTGTTTTTTCCACTGAAGCAAGTTTTTTGTTTGTTTGTTTTTAAGTCCATGCTTCCCACCTTGATTGCTTGCTTCTATTTTTGCAATATTTTGGAAAAAGCACTGTCTCATTCATCTGCTACAGTTGACCCTTATTTCCTTCCTTCCATGTCAAACATTCAGTTTACCTAGAATTCCTCTTTTCTTGTTTTTTCTGTACTGCCCTCGTTGTCTTTTTCCTGGGAAGATCCACTCATTTGTTCATCTTCACTCCCATTCTTGTCTGAGCAGTCAAGTACAGGGAGGGGTTAATCTTCTTTTTTTTTTCAGTCTAGGACAATCCTACAGGGTTTTTGTAGATGTTGCAGCAACCAAAGACTGTGAAGAGTGTAACTGCATCCTTCAACCCTATGCATTCCAGAAGAATTACATTTTGATTCTTCTCATAGCAGAGATTTCCCTGTACAGGGACACACTTTTGGAGATGATGCCTCTTAGCTACTGTGACTGAAGGTAACCAAGAGCTGGATCTATTCTCCCCAGGTTTTCCTTTCATTTGGGCTTGGTTCAAAGCCCAGCGTATAATTATTTTCTGACCCCACGTTGCAGACCGTGTCCTTGCTTCCTTTCTTGGCAGTCTCTTTTCTTGCATCATAGCTCCCATGGCTTCTGTTGGTGATGACCCCAGCTCGGAGATGGTCTCTCCAGCTGCCGCTTCTCCTGGACACTGGTACCACATCTTGCCGTCTCCTGGTTAGCGAGGCTACCCCCAGGCTCTCTGCAGAGAAGGAGTACTTTCTTCAGTGCACAGCAGGACTTTATTTTCTACACCTTTTCCCAGATAAATATGGAAGTGTGCTTAGACTTACTAGTGACCTACCCATTATAGCTCTTGATGCCCTTCATTATGGTACTTTAATGACTTCCATCTATCAAAATATAGCTGAGAATTCCTGCTCTCCCATATGTGCTTGGACTTAACAGGAGGGGGAATATCACGCGCAGGCAATGAGCCTGCCTTGCTTAGTGAGCTGAGTAATTAGTAGTTTACAAATTCAGTAAACAGTAAAGGCGCTCTTGACCTTCCACTTGCACCAGCTGCCTGATGAGGCCCCCAGCTGCACTGTCCAGCTGCCCAATGCCTCCTCCCCGTGCCAAGCCCCCACCCAAGCTCCTGCTTGCTCCGTGCTGGTGTTTCAGAAGGCAGCATGGTACTGCCTACGCTGCATTGTGCTTTCTGATTCATACTAATCCCCTCATCTTCCTATGGAACATTAAACATAATCACAATATTGAGAATGAAGGCGTTGCAGATTTAAAAGTGGGATCTGCTTAGCTAAAAATAGCATTAAAGCAAGCCCTGTCCTTCTGTGCTGAAGGACTGGCTGGTATTTACAGTGCTGTACACTCATCAGACTCGAGCATAGGAATAGGAAAGAATGCCAGCTGAGAAGGACCAGGAATTATAGGCTTGTTCTGGTTTATTCCAAGATCTGCTCCTCCTTTGCTGTGTGACCTTGAGCTTGTCGTGTGGTATGCCCAAACCACCACTTATTCTTCTGTAGTGTAGGTACAACGCCGGTTTTGTAGCTCCTGGGTGGGAATGAAGGAATTCATATTTGTGGAGTGCTTGAGGATCCTCAGAGCTGTAGTAGTGATGAGCAGGAGACCACAGATACATGCGATGCTCATTTCTCTGAACTCTAAAAGAAAAAGAATTTTACAGTGGAAAAGTTCAAATTATCCTTTGGGAAGGACACGTTTTTGTCTTAGCACATGAGGTCCAGACACAGCTGGCGTGCACCCTCCGGTCTCTAGCCCCGGTTACTATGATTTCTAGATTCACTTTGGATGACACTGTGTAATTTGAAGCTAGCTTTTAAACACCCTGTACCAAGGCAACTACAATAGAAGCAACAAGATTTGAAGGAAGGAAAATGCAATAGTTTCTTACCTTATTCACTTTTAGCATTCTACTGTCCACAACCTTGCTGGTTCCCTCTACACTTCCACGTGACTCTGTCAAGGATTACTGACTCTCAAAACAAAGCCATAGTTACACTGAGAATGTTTTAGCTTTCAGTAGCTACATTGTGTAAATTACGTGTTTCCTAAACTCCTTCTCCTGTCTCTAAAGAATTCACTATTTTTATTAAACTGATGTGTAAAGTAGGAGAGGCAGTTAAAAATTTGGTATTAAAATGACCTGGTCAAGATCTAGAAATATGTTAATATTAAATTAAATCAGTCTCTCTCCTTAGTCCCTTAATTCTAAAAGCTGAGGCTCCAAGGAAAACACCATCACAAGTCTTGCCAGTCTGCTTATGCATCTCACTATATCAGTTTTCCTTCCCTTCACCCTCCCTATTCTCTGCAGTTGACTCAGGCTTTTTTCTAGGTCTTAAAGCCTATTTAAAACTGCACTGCTTGCCTTCCACGCCGTCCTCTCTATAGTAACAAGCAGCTACGGTCTGCGTTCAGACGTCCTGCGGTCTGCTTAGGGCCAAGGTCTGCAAGCTAGTCTGGGGGTTGTACGTATCTTCAACATGACAGCGCCATCTAAACAGCCCAACTTTTTTATTCAAACCCAGTGAGAGTATATTGAGTTAGCTAATTACCACTGGTGAGCCAGTTAATGCCCTATTCCATTAGTTCTTTTTCCTCTTCTCATTCTTTAAAGTAACTGAAAGAGCTTAAGAAGGAGTTGTCTTTCCTTTTTATCAGAGCTAACCAGTCTTTGGTAGACACCAGTGATCCTGGAGCTTTCAGAGCATTGAAGGTACTAGCTCATTGTCTCAGCTTCGGCAGGTCTCATGGTCGATTGTGTCATCTTGAGCCAACAGGGTACCTCTTGTTCACTTATCTCTCAGCTTCCAGCCGAGACTTTAACCAGGGAAAGGTTAACACATCAGGATGTTTCTGCCTTTCGAAATGCCTGGTGAACAGGATGCAACTTTGGGCAGTCAAAACTATGTAGGAGATAAGAATGGTCTTAACTGTGTTGTCATGGACAACCCTGCACTGTGAAGGAATGAAAATGCTGTAGTTACTTTTTACCTAATGTGGAGCCAAAAGAAGTTGAAGTCCAGGCTGTGCTTTTTGTTGTGACTTTCTGGCCGTTATTTTTGGGATGACTGCCTGAACCTCAGGAGGCAGCACTGTAGAGAAAGCCGTGCTTTTCCCTTCTCATTCTTGCTCTCCACATTTAGACATGGAATGACCTGTTGTGAACATATGGGCTTGCTTTCTTTTTGTATATGAAGTTGTCATTTGCGATATGGTGCTATTGTGTTTTTCTTGTTGTAAAATCAAAATTTTTTCAGAGGTCACTTTTCATTTTGTGTTATCTGCTGAGATTTATTCTGGCTTAGGTATTTTTTAGGCATCTATCACTGCTGCCATGGCTATAAAAGAGAGAAAAGGATAAGCAGACTACAGGAGATGTTTTTGAACTCTAGGGAATTAATACTTTTCCTTCCATCAGGCTGGATCTGCTCATTTGGTAACACACCCATAGTAATAAATCTGATTCTATATATAGTCGTAGACAGCAACAGCCAACTAAATTGCATACAGGCAGCACGGAGGATAGAATCCAGGATCCTCTGTTTAAAAAACTACAGATCTCAACCGCTGGTATGAAAGAAGAACAGGTCATGCATTTTATTGACTAGTAGTCCCTGCTCCGTGAAGGGGAGGGACCATCACGGCCCCGTGGAGATGCACGTGCTTTAACCGATGTGATGCCGTCTAGCAGCTGTATACATAAGCAGACATTTACACAGCAGAAGGTGGTAGAACTCCTGTAAAGTTTGTGTCTCCAATACAGTCAAGCGTACTCTTGGGTTTTGCTAGCTGAAACTCAAATTTTTCTGCTTCTAATTAAAAGAGCATCTGTTTTCAATATCCTAGAAAAATGATTCCAGGCTAGCAGACAGATCCAGAAAATAGCTGCTCCTCTAATTAGCATGCTGACTGCTTATCTGTTTTTCTTCTTCCTAGTATTACATGGTTTCATTGTATTTGGTGTTCACTTGTATCACAAGCTATCCAATAAATCAGATAAATAGATATCAACCTGTATCACATAATGGCTAATCTTAGTCTTTTTAATAAAATGTTTTATGTATTAAAAATAAAACAATGCACTATTTCATGCCGTATTATGACATTTTACATAAATGGCGTGATGAGCATAATGCAGGCTACGGCATTCCATGCTCTGCTGTCACTTGCCATTTTGAAGCGAGATGGCTAGTTCAAGATCTGATGGCAGCAGAGATACTCTGTACAGAACAACGCTTCTTTTAAAGAGGAATGTTGAAACAAACCCACTGCAATAGCATGTTATTTTATTTTAATGACCTTCAAAAGCCAACATGATTGCACAGCAGTGTAAAGGAAGTAATTCAGAAATCGAAAAAAACAGAATTCTTTCGAAGTAGAAATTATTTCCAAGCAAGCAACTATGAATAAACCTAACCTTTTGCTAGTTAAAGATAAAATTGGAGCATCCTGTTAGCAATATGAAAACTAGTAGCAAAATCTGGTTTTATCACATCAGAACCTAGGAAGATTTTGAGAGAGTTGTTTGGAGCAGACTGTTGATCTAGGTATAAAAGGAGAAGTCAGGGAAGGTAAAAGCCATTGCTGAAAAGCTAAATGTATTGGTTGCATCAGTGTTCAGGGAGAAGGTGATCAAAGAAGTTCTTCCAGCAGTACTCTTCTTTTTTTTTTTTTAACCAGTCATTAATTGGAGAGCTCTTAATATGAAAAAGCCATAAAAGAGGTGGCTTTTACAGAAAGCTGCCAGTTTTGGTAGTAAAAAGTGCCAGGATCTGAGATCAAGGGGTTCAAAAAGACATTAAATATGAAATTGTTTGTGTGGTAATGTGGTATGTTACCTGTTCCTTCAAATGTTACCAGAGGTCAGGGGCTGCGATGTTGACAACGTGGATCCAGGGATGCCTGCAGATTGGCCATACATCTGACTTGCATACTAGGCACATGAGTAGAAGCTGTAGTAAGGAGCACAAGGAGCAGGCACGCAGGTAGCTGTAACACAGTAGAGAAGAGGCGAGAGCGCCTTTGTGCAAGGGGTGTCGATCCCTCAACGCCGCTGTGTGCGTTGATGCTGTCAAAGACCTCATGAGGTAAGGATGCAAAGTTACTGGGGCATACTGGGGTTTTCAGAAAGCACTGAAAAAGGCCCTTTGTGAGGTCTGTCAGGGCAGTTCGGTAACGCTGGGATGAGAGGAACGGTCCACTTGCGAATTAAGAGCCAAGTAACAGGAAACAAAGGGGAGGACAAAGTGCTTGGCTTTCCACCAGGAGAAGGTTGCCAGTAGCATATTCCTCTGTTGTCTATAAAAGAGAGACAATGTAGGGTGACCAAAGTTATTGGAGGTGATGGAATCAAAAGCCGACTACAGGGAATTGTGGAAAGGCAAATGCAAAGCAATATACAAAGGGCAAAGATATGTATGCGTGTGTAGGTAATGTGATTAATAGCTGACAGTTTAACTCTGTGTGTGTGTGTAGACTCTGTATTAGCTATCACCACCTTTCTGAATACTTTTTGAACAGTCAGTGTAATGTTTATTGTAGGTAAAAAGGTAAATAAGGTGTAGGGAATTCTTGGAAAAGAAATAGCAAATAAAATAGAACACATTTACTGTACAAATCCATGGAGCACAGTCTTCAGCAGTGAGCCTTGTCGGAGTCCCTCAGCCTCATGGAAGGATATATAAAAGTTTTCTAGTTCTAATTAGGATGATGAGAGGTGTATAACTACTGAGACACAAAACAGACACAAGAAATCTGTGGGGGAATACTGAGCTCCCTGAATTAATGAATGATGTAGGAAAGAGGAATAGAAATAAATTATCGCATGTCTCAGACTAAGAGATAAGAGCCATCCTAAGAGATTTTTGCGTGTTTTTTTATATAGTAAAGAAGTTGCATTTATGTATTTGCTGCTAGAGGATTTGTGGGGGCAAAGAGCATGCCTTGTTTTGCAAATGGATCTTTGGAGCAGGAGCCCATCGGTGATTATTGAATCTGAGCTGCACGATCCTCCAAATCAAGCAGATCTCAAACTGTTGATCCTTGGCAAGATATTTATGGGGAAGCAGGCCCCTTTCTGGGCAACATTCTTTCATAAGCACCCACTAGTTACCCCTGCGGGGGGCAGGGCACTGTCTGGAGAGTCTGGCTGGCTGCTGCTTTCATCCAGTGAAGCCATTCTGAGGTTAACTCATCTGCAACAAATGCAATGAAATAACGTAAAATACTAGAACATATTAAAGATTAAAATGCACACTCCACTGTGAAAGAAGACATTAACCACTGTTTCCTGGAGTAGCTTACTGCTTTAACTTTTTTTTTCTGTCAGGAACTGATGTGGATTTATCTCATTAACGACCTCTCAAAGCAACATTTCTGACAGGAAAACTGCTTCTGGGATAAATTGTCATTTCACTTTGCTTCTGGTCACAGGATTCTTCTACCAGTTTCGCACACGTACACGTCAGTACGTGCTAACATTGCTGCCATCCCTGTGGAACTAGTAAACTTCACAAGTGGGCTTCCTGTATCATGTGTCCCCATGGCTTCTTGCTCTTATTTCCATGAGTCAGCAGATAACTGAGCACAGTTTTCTAGGTTCTGCAGAAACACCTAATGGAATGGAAAGAAAACAAGGCAGGTAAATAGAAGTTTGTACAAAGTATATCCCTTAATAATAACAAAACACTGCGAGCCCAGCCCTTTGCAAAGCGAACCCAACAAGTTTATATGCTGCTTTGCATAGTTAATGGCAATACTCCTGAGAATTACACATGGGCATCAGAAAGAAAAGAGCAGCTATCGTGTTTAAATGCTATAGGTGAGGAACATAGCCATCAACGTACTGAAATAATTGCCTGCATACTTTATGTCAGCGGCCTTGTCAATTTGATAATACCTTCAACTCTTTATCCAGTTACAACATTGAAAAAAAAAAAACTTTGTACAATGTACGTTGTCAGACTTCACTGGTAAAGCTGTGAATGTCTCTGTTAATGATAACAGATTCTTTCCAAGGTATCTGAAGTTTGTTGATATTACTTGTTCTGGCTTGGCACACTGAACGGGTACCTTATTAAAAGAGACTGAATAATAATAATAATAAATTTATCTTCATTGTTGTCTTTTACAGCTTTGTTGAGTTTTTCTTCTCTTTGGTGAATGGTACCTTCAGCACCATTATAAATGTTGATCCATATCTGCAGCTGGCGCAGGCTGAAGAAGGACCATAGGCTTTAGCACGTCATTGTAATAATGAGCTCATTGTCTCCTTCATCAGCTGAGAAATGGAAGAAGCTGAAGTGCCAGCAAAAGGCAAAATTCTGACTATCTCTCTCAGTATAACAAATGAAAAGGGTACACAAACTTTAGCACAGAAATAGAGAAAATAACCTAGCTGAGGACAGGAGGAGTTTGCCACAGCTACTGCCTTCCTGTGACAGGATTAACTACATGAGAAATACTGCTCTTCACGACCATGAGTTTGTCAGAGCCTGGAAAGCAGTTAGCATTATGGGCATTAGTTTTTTTCACAGCTTCCCGTGTATGTAGACAGCTCCTTGCCTCTTGCTTTAAAGCAGTTAACCCATCTACATCCATCAGATGGCAGTTTGGGTGAGATCCCAAAGGGCGGTTCCCCTGTAAACTTACATCATTCTTTATTGCAGGTTCTTCTTTAGAAGCTTAGGAGCTTTTCAATTCAGAAATACCTTAAGGGGAGTGATTTAAAAAATATTTTTACTTTTACTCCAGGATCTATTACTATTTAAAAATATATGCTAGTTTGTGTACAGCTGTGTTTGGTTATGTGAACTATAATATTGTGTGTATCTTCCCCGAGTGAGTGACCATGAGAAGCGGAGAGTTTGCATTTTTGGAAAGGAGAAGATGCTGACAGACGGGAGGTTTTGGAGTTCAATAGCTGCAGGTGAACCAACCCAAAATCCTATTCTTCATACTCATAGAAAGTAAATATAATAAGCAATAATTTAAGCCTTCTAAAAAAACATGCCAAATGGCAAGCAACGTGCATTCTTTATCTACATGCAGTCATCTGCTGTCCTTCCATGCCCTAACATGTTACCTCATCAAAGCAGATTTGAATCAAATTAACAGAAAGCATGGGTCAAAACAAACATTGTCTAATTTAAACTGGTGATTATACTACTTCTTTGTATTTTGGTAACTAATCTTGATTTAGCTAAAATAGGATTGTCTCTGATCTTTATTAAGCTGATCCAGTACCCCAGAAATGCAGAGACATTTACACCTAAATATCTGTGTTACATGTGTCTTTTGTGTGAGTTGGTCTAAATCTGTGCTGAGAGGAGTTCTTAGATGGGAGGGAAATGACCATTCGAACAGGGCAGCGTGTGTGTTTCAGACGTGACCTTGCGGAGCGAGCCGGCTGGGGACATCAGCAGAGGCTCGTGCACTTGGAAACAGGCTGAGCGCTTGCTAGCAGCTGTTGATGTGGCAATGGAAAATACTACGGGTTCCAGAGATGACAGACGGATAATTTGGCCTGCAGTAAAAGTAAGCAGAAACGCTCACCGAAAAGAGCTCCGGTTGTAATCAATGAGGGTTTGCCGTTAGATATAATGAGAAAAGCACTCATGCTAATGGGGTTTTGTGTACATTTTTATTCCAACAATATTTTAACAAGAGGTTTCTATGCATAGCAGCATATGTGTTTTTACCAAGACAGAATCATATCTGGTGAGCAAAACTTCCCATTATGAGCTATAGATAGGTCTTAATTGTATTTAGAATGTATCAGAATATAGTACATATTAGAATATAAGGAGTAGATATTAAGTAGTTTGCAATATATTTAGAATATATTATAAGTTTTGGAATACTGTTAAGATATTAATATTTTATTTTTAATTTTGAGTTAATTTCATATTCAAAGATGCCCTTGTTTTATGGAGCATTAACAAGCCCTCTAATTCATCATTTCAAGCTATGTAAACCATAGTATAATGAACAGGAAAGTATTATTCCCAGTAGGTGTGATCCTGCATTCTTTTGAAATCAAGAGGGAGAAAGTCTTGTTGTGGTGTAATCAGAAGCCTCTACTGAAGGATCCAGAACAATGATAGTTAGGTTTTTTCAACTTTTCATAATAATTGGCTCAAATATTAAACTATCCAGCTGTTTTCCAGGAGTACAGTCTGTATGAACATGAATCCCATAAGCTAGGTGGAGCAAGACTAATTCTGATAGGGTTTGGGGGGAGGGGGGAGAGGGGTATCTAGTCATGAAAAATGATTTGTGTGATATTTTTTATGAATGTCTTTGCAGAGCATAGAAATTTAGATTCCCCCCTTTCCTCCCACTGTTAATTAAGCACACTGAGAAGTAGTACCTTTAACAGGTTTGAAGAACTTAGTTTGACATGACCTTGTTCTGATGGCAAAGCAGCAACATATTCATGGCCTTTTCTATGGATGCATCTAGAAAATACATCAACGATGTGTTAATATTAATTTGTGTTCCTGCTGTCACTGTGAGATTAAAGTGAATACTGTTGCTCATAACTGACAGATGAAGACCTGGGAAATGCAGCTGTTCTCCAGTTCTGACAATCTGTTTTATATACAAAGGAACAGAGATTTTTTTCAGAGCACTTAATGTTACGTAGCACTTCATGGGCTGACATAGCAGACAAATCAAATCTGAACTTTAGACCACAATATGTTAAATTCTAGATGAAAATATCCCCTGCTTTTAGAGCAGCCACTTGGAGAGGAGGTGAATCAGCAGATGTAAAGAATGAAAAAGTGTCTCTTACTATATCTACATTCTGAAATGCTGTCAGTGAGGTTTATAGAATCTGTAAGACCTAAGGAAAGAAATTTGTAGAGAAAAATCAGAAAAAGAAAGACTGGAGAAATCACTTCAACACCTATTTGCCCAGTTGGAGTATAAGATCATACTTTTACATATTAATTCCAGCAGATTATAACTGTCACACCACACTATACTTTGCTAATGCCTTCAAGAATAAGTTGCCACTTGGTAAAGCACAAAGTATTTAGAAAACACTACGTTCGTTACAAAACTAATGTGTCTGCACTAACTCCAAATAGCAACTCATATGGCCTTTATTCTAATTCTGGTGAGTGTTATGAAAACAGCACTTCCAGTGACATTTTCTAGCGGAGACCTGAGTTTTTATATCATGTATTACAGTGTGATGTTTAAATGGGCTTTGAAAGAAAAAAAAAATATTACCTGAGGTATAATAATTGGAGAGAGACCCCAGCCAAACAAAGAAGAGAGTGTTTGTAACCATCTTGTTACAACAGCTGGTTTCTTCTTCTACCTTTTATTCTTAGATGTTCTTATAGCTGATGCTTACTTCACAACCTTAATCATAGAATGGTTTGGGTTGGAAGGGACCGTATAAATCATCTCATTCCTACCCCCTGCCATGGGCAGCCCAGGGTGCTCAAAGCCCCATCCAACCTGGCCTTGAACACTGCCAGGGAGGGGGCAGCCACAGCTTATCTGGGCAACCTGTGCCAAGGTTTCGCCATCCTCATAGTAAAGAATTTCTTATGTCTAATCTAAACCTACCCTCTTTCAGCTTGAAGCCATCACCCCTTGTCCTGTCACTCCATACCCTTGTAAAATGTCCCTCTCCAGCTTTCTTGCAGGCCCTTTCACATACTGGAAGGCTTCAATGAGGTCTCCCCGGAGCCTTCTCTTCTCCAGGCTGAACAGCCCCAAAACTCTCAGCCTAGGAGAGGTGTTGCAGCCCTCTGATAATTTTTGTGGTGCTAATAATATTGATTCTATCAATAATTTATGTTAATATTATATATGATATTAATATTGATATATATTATTATAATATTGTACAATACAGTTACCTTAATATCAATGTAGGATCTGGTCTCCTAGCCCTGCAGCTCTTTTGATGTTCTAGAATACATACACATTCTGCACATTTTTTTAACAGCTAGAGGCTGGGAAACTAGTTTTGGAGTAAAGAAAGTTAAAGTTCCTTTGACGGTTGCCATATTCTCCCATGCACGGAAAATCTTCCAGCAAGCTCTTGCTGGATGCCATTAGTAAAGCAAAAGTATCTCTTGACAATCAGAGTAGTGAACAACATTGCTTTGTTTCTTAAATCTACCAGCTCTGAGTCTCCCGCCAGAGGTTCTGCACCAGAAACCTAATGCTTGCAGCCACAGTGGCATCAGCAGCAAGCATCAAATGAAAAGGGATTGAACTAGAGAGCGATTACTTTTATTTCTCATTCTCTTCTGCACTTGCCATCATGCTGCCGCTTCAGATATTGGGATCACTCAAGCTTGGCATGAGCAAAACCTGTCTCTGAGGACAATATGGCAAGTGAAAGAGCAGCTTTTAGACTAGAATCTTCTGAATAACACATTATTGCAGGCAATTGTGAAAATTCAGCATCTGTCTTCTCCGAGTAAAAGTTAAACATCATTTTCCTTCTTACTTCTGTCACGTAAGTGTACACGCTTCCACCTTTGAAATGAGAAACAAAGCAAAGCCTTGCAGCCTGCTCAAGAATATCTGCCTGATCCAGCCCCAAGTAGCCAATTTGCTCTTCTTAGTCTGGAGCCAAAGGGGATGGTTCCAGGGATGCGCAGAACCTCGCTGGTCAAGGCAGGCAAAAGGCCTGCTGCAGGCACAGTACAGTTTGATGCCACATGATGAAACTCCTGGTGCTGCCAACCATCCCTGTACAAATAAGCAGGACGGTTCCTGTATATTGAGAAGCTCTCAACATATCTTAGGTTTCATTTCCCCTGCTCTTTTGCTGCTGCTCTCAAGAGTCGCTCGCAGACTGTAAATTGTCATAGTAAAGGGGGGGGG
>Ga0065711_1035570_pt1 | contig 22127 bp, 21 predicted proteins | sample Hoacrofraction12_FD_59098 | JGI IMG/M metagenome (GOLD analysis project Ga0065711, IMG submission 59098) | Hoatzin crop microbial communities from Cojedes, Venezuela - Epithelial fraction 12 v2 (version 2) | ecosystem: Host-associated > Birds > Digestive system > Esophagus > Crop | place... | reverse complement strand
CCTCTCCACAGAGCTGCTCTCCAGCAGGTCCGCCCCAAGCCTGTACTGGTGCATGGGGTTGTTCCTCCCCAGGTGCAGGACCCTGCACTTGCCCTTGTTGAACTCCATCAGGTTCTTCTCCGCCCAACCCTCCAGCCTGTCCAGGTCTCACTGAACGGCAGCACAGCCTTCTGGTGTATCCACCACTCCTCCCAGTTCTGTATCATCAGCAACCTTGCTGAGGGTACAATCTAACTCTTCATCCAGGTCATTGATGAAGAAGTTGAACAAGACTGGGCTGAGTACTGACCCCTGTGGGACACCACTAGTTACCGGCCTCCAATTAGACTCTGCCCCGCTGATGACAACCCTCTAAGCTCTGCCATTCAGCCAGCAAATACGTGCTCGTGGAGACAGACCCCCCTGTCCCCAAAGGAGCTGCCAATCCTGACTGAAGAGCAAGCACAGCTTCACATAGATAAATAGCAGATACTTAGATTTTCCAAATATTTTACTCATATTCTATGTAAGGCTGTCCCTGCACTTAACAGGACACAGCACGGCACCCACCCCGCTCCAGACAGCGCTGATGGGGAAGCTGTGGGGTCTGCCCAACCGACCCAGGCTTCTCAGCAAGGAGGGGGCTGGTGCGCAGCCAGCACCCACACGTGGTCTGGGCCTGGGAGCCGAGAACTGACCTTGGTCTGGTGGCACAGCAGCAGCTACACGGGCGACGGGAGAAGGCACATGTCTCCAGAGCCAGGGAGCATGTACGTAACCAGGCCGATGCAGCTCAACACGTGACGGCACATCAACAGCAGTGCCACTGCTGTCTGTGTTGGCACCGTTAGCTCGCAGCTGGGGAAAGACGCTGTGCACTAGCTCACGAACACGATGACAGTTTAAATTAATACACTTACAAGGCATTTTGCCAGTCGAAGAGCACACGTATGGTTAGCTACATTAGCTCAGCCATCTGCTAAGCTTCAGCAGCCCCACGATGCTCCGATGTCGTGGCTGACCACTGCTGGTAAGGACAGCTGACCAAGGCCACACGTACTCTTGCTCAGGACTCAGACTGGGAGCTGAGAAGCCGTGCAATTTCAGTTCGGGATGGAGAAAACCACAAATCCAGAACCAGAGGCCGAGGTTTATATTCGCAAACTACACGTGCCTGGGCTCGTGTCCCAGCCGCAACCCAGCTGGCAGAGACCGGCCTTCATCCACGCTATTGAACTGCCTCCCTCTGCAGAGTGGCCACATCCAGATGGTCTGTCATGAATATTCCCTGGCCTGTGCTAACGCTATACTCAGGAACCGTTTTGGAGAGCTGGTCTGGACCTCAGCTCCAGCAGAGACATTGGGGATAACCCGACAGCACAGATGATCCAGCCCCAGCGCCGGAGGATGTTCTCCAACATGGTTCAACCTCTCCATGTAGACGTGGCTAAAGAGAGGAGAGCAGGAGGCAGAAGGGCAGATATGCCTGCAGTCAAGGCATTTACGTGTCTCAAAGCAAGTGACTCTCACGCTCCAATATGCCCTAAGTGAGAGAAGACATGAAGCTGCACTGTCAGGAGTACAGCAACGGGAGCGAGAGAAGCCTCTCCTCTGCTTTCTTTCTGCTTCCGCGGTTATACTAGACCTGTGCTGCCTACTGTCTGACCTCAGGAATACAAATGAAAGAGATTCTTGCCCATGATTGATCAGGTCAACTCTTCAAACAAAAGGTAATATTACATTTTGCACCTTATTTTTCCTGCCCAAGCTACGTGAAATTTTTCTGTAAGAGTGAGCCTGCGTGTACACCCTGTAGTAGCAAAGTTTTAACTAAATGAAAAAAAACAGCTAACATTTATCATTAATATGAGTGCTATCCCATTAATTAACACTTACTTATGTTAAGCAAGGCTTTCCAAGGTACCCTCAGTCTTACTGACTGGGTCAACACTACTCTTAAACCTGGCAAGAAGCTTCACCTGAGCTTCACCTAGATTAAGGTTAAATGACAGAAGACTCAATGTATCCCAAGTCAGGCAAGTCTATTCCTACAGAGCTGATTTATACATTTGTTATCATTTGAAGCTGTTTTCTTATAATGCAGACAGTGGGGCTGCCTTTCTAAAATTACCTAGGAAGTTGCATGCTCCAGTTAACACAGACAGATGAAGTTACTAGGATGGCTTACAGACAGTGGTAAGCACTTCTTTCACCTACTCGCCAACCCACACCGCAGTCAGTGGGACTTTATGTCCAAGCAGTTACGCAGAAGATGACATGTGCCATTCGATGACAGCCAAATCAGTAAGTATCTCAAAATACAAAAGGTATCTTTCCTTTGGCCACCCTGTTGTATATAACTTGTACAAATTTGAATGCTGGCAGTCCTTAGCTCTGCAAGAGCACGGTAGCCACGCTCTCCTTGTGGCACACTGTCGTAGTTTAGCCCCAGCAGACACACATTTTAAACCAGATTTTTCAGCTCAGTATATTTTTTTTTCTTCTGTTTTCACGCCTGCACAATTCTTTTGATACCAGAACAAAAAAAAACCCACGAAGCACCTGTTCTGACAGGATGGGGACCCTGCAGGCTACAACTTCCCAGTTTCTAAGGGGAGATCCCACTGTCTCTGAGCCCCTCTCTCCTGATCTCCTGGGACAAAAGAACAGCTTGACATTTCCCTCAACTGTTGAAAGTGAAATGAAATAAGCAGGCCTATGATCCACCCGATTTATTTTCCTACTTTGAGAAGCATAAGAAGGAGCTGTTGCTGCCTATTTACTCTTCTTTCTTTAGCCCAGAGAAAATGATCTTTACAAGGGAAGACCTATCCCTTGAACATGGAAATTATAAGACCTAGAAAATCTTTGCGTTGATTTACATTACTATTGCATTTTATTTTTCATGGTATAAAAATACCCAGTTGTAACCTACTATGCCTTATTCAGCATTTCTGCAATGTTCTTCCTCACTGAGACTTTAATATGGTCAATGGCAATAAAACTGAAAACATCACCTGAAAATTAGTGCATTAGCCTAATTTCTATCACCATGAAAACCTTGGATTCTTTTGTCCTGAAACTTCACACCAAGACAGCAGAAACACCACGTCTGGCTGGCAAAATACATACCTAAATATGTTGCCAAGAGCTTCATACATCAAAACTGAAATTTTAGTCATACAATTCTGTTTTCTGAAATTATTTCTGAGTTTTATCAAACCACACAGTTAAGCTAAGCTTGTTTTCACGACCTGACATAGTACTATTAGTACAGACATGGCCTAAACTGGCTTATTGTTAAGAAAAGCAAAAAACCTTACTCCATCTCCCAACTGTGATGACAAGAACGATGGAAGACCTCGGGGCCTTATTTTTAAAGGCATGAAGTCATTAAGTGCTGGGAAATGAAAAGCCTTTCAGAATGTGATCCACATGCAGGAGTTCACCCTTCTGCTCTGCTCCTCCTTTTCACTGGGGTGAGCGAGGATGTTCCCTGTACGGAGATCTGGCTGCTCCCTCTCTGTGACTGCTTAAAACTGTGTGCAAACAGATACTAATCCTCCTCCTTCAATACTGAATTTTGAGTCTGAGAGACCCTTACACTGAAAAGGTATGATTTCTTAATGCAATGAGAACAGGACAGGTTGCTGCAGTGGAAATATCAACCCCTCCCAGTCTCTTCACTCTGCTCATGGCAGCACTTTGAAAGCATGACCTCCTTCGCTTTGGTGCACCCTTTTGCAGAGAGGTCACTTCAGATAATACTTTTAGCAAGACAAACTCACCACACCATTATAATAATAAATGATATGTGAATTATAAATTTGGCACAAAAGCCTATACTCTGTGAACAAAATTACATTAAGATAGAGAGAACAGCCAGGAAAAGCAGAAAAGAAAATTATAACTCTAGCGTGGGAGTGGTCTTCAAGGCAGCTCTTAAGTAAATATTTTTATCAGTTTTTTTCTTGAAAGTGTCCTCTGAGGTTTTTGCAACAACAACAACAACAAAAAACAACAAAAAACCAAAACACCCAACCCCCAAAAAACCATGAGAGCGAAAACTCAACACAGCAAGAAGGGATCATGCACAGCTCTCAAATATTTCTGCAGATTCTCCCGTTGCTAAAAACTATTGTTGTTTTTTTAAGGCTATGACTGCTCCCACATTCCTCTCTCAGAATCTACTAAAGCTGTGCTGTTGGCAAGTATTGCTACATTACTTTTAAATGACATTTAGTCCTTTTGCTCTTGGTACTCATGAACTGGGCTTCAAAATTAAAGGGAACTTCCCTCAGAGATTGCAGAAACAATGGAGACCAAAACAAAAAAAAAGTTCAAACATTTGCATTCTGTTTCAGTTCCAAAATCCAAAGAAATTTTATCACTGATTTGCTGTTCCCATCAAATACTTAATAATGAATGATCCAACTTCCCAGACTGCAGAAGATTTGTCCTTGATATACATCCTAATATATAAGCATTGGGGTTTTTTTCTGATATAATGATAGCCAAAGCAGTATTTTTCTCCTCTTGTTACAGATACTACAATTTGAGAAAGATGAAGGGCTGGATCTCGATCACTTGACTCCTTGGTGCAACGTTTGCTACGTCAGTGAGCATTACAGTCATGTGACTGCAACAGCAATTCAGTGCTCAGTTTCGCTACACCCAACAGGGAACACTCTTCTTACTTTGCGATGCAACATCAACCACCCATACACAGAACCCTAAAGTGAAAATTCCAAAGTAGAGAATGAGGGTTTAGCTGGAGTGGACGTGGCGGGCTGAGCCGGCGGGCTGGGAGCCGGCGCGGAGCCCCAGCGTCGCAGACACACAGGGCAGCATTAGCAAAGGGTCGCTCACTTTGGTCTCCGAGTCAACACACAGCATTTGACAGCTCGGTGCCATCACTGCTTTCTGAAGATTATCCTGCTTGCATGAATAGCAAAGGAAAAAGATTAGTATTGTAGATGAAAACTCACCCTCCCGAGACCTGGAACACTATGTGGTGTGCCACGGCGTGATGTGCTGGAGTTGGCAGCCACTCCGGGCCAAAGGGCTGGATTTCTTTTCCAAACTCCTCCAATCTTATTAATCTTTCCATAGGAATGAAGTAGAGATAGCAACACTGTTTTGACTGCTAATGCTTCATGTAAAAATAGTCTCCTAATGACTTCAGACAGAAGGCAAATCTGCCAGTCAGCAAAATGTTTAAGTACATGCTTTGCTTAAGAAGTTTTGCTATCTATTGCGTGCAACTATTCTCTTGAATCATAGATGCAGGCTGGGATTTGTATAGCCAAACTTGAGCTATTTAGCAACTCATCCCACCCATCCCGGCATCCTAGCAGGGAATGCTTTGACCTAAAGAGGTGCTCGCTCTTTCTGTCGACTACAGTGAGGTACGAGACAATTGCCTTATATGTTTAACTGGTAGATGAGAAAGCTCATGCTTGAAAAATCCTACCCATAATGGCTTACCAGTAAGTCAGTGAGACAAATCTGTCATCGCTACACTTGTTACACAAACTCAGAGACTGTCAGCAAGACCCAGGCCAAGCACTACCTTACTTCAGAGTAATTTTACTTCGTAACACCAGTTTCCTTTTCTAGCTACCCCCCATCCAACACATCCCGGTTTTACCAGCTTCAGCTAGGAGGTAAAATACTTTCATCTTTCTCACATACTCACTCACTTCAACATAGCTGGTAGCAGGAAGAAAGTGATTCATTACTGAGCTATCCCAGTTTCAACCAGCTCCCAATGATGTAAAACCAGAGCATTGCAAAGGCAACCTGACCCACTGGGTCTTCAGAGAGAGAAGATACATTTCAAAGCACGTTCAGAAGATGAAATCACATCAACTGCACAGAATACCTTCAAGTGCCAGTCATGATTTATCCATCCAGAATGTTGTTTTGAACCTGAAAGTTCGTAAATTAAATTCTGGTTTTGCTGTACTGCACAACAAAGGAATTTGCCTAAAAATACGAGATGTTCATGCATTTGTATTCAGGCAACTTCACAGTCATAAAAGCCCATGATATCCTTTAAATGAAGGAGAGAAAACACAGAAAACAAAAAATATTGTCCAGTTTTAGGGAGGTTTTTTTGCCTGTACCTAATCAGAAAGTTCAGCAGTGTTGAATATTTGGAAAAGGTTATCTGCGTAAGAGAAAACTTGATCATTACAGTAGAAAAAGAGAATCACAGATTTTGGAAACTATGATATCTGCTTTTTTCCCTGCTTTAGTGTTTTAGCTAGTACAAAAGAATTTCCCATTCGTCTAAGACCAGATGGCTGTAAGTTTTAACCTTCTGGACAGCAGCAGCGAAGTTGGAACAGAACTGGAAACACAGAGGTTTTCATTCCCATAAAATTGTAAAGGTTTTAAAATTTAGTTTCAGCTCACATCAGGCCCACAGCAAAACTTTCAAGATGTGTTACAGCAGGAGATTCTGGGCTGGGGAAAAAGACAGAAAAAAAACATTTACCTAATTTACTAAGGCTTCTGTCTGCCTTAGTTTCCCTTAGGACATTCAGGACTTCTCAAAACTTGTGACTTTGGGACACGCACGCAAACTCTAGACCAGAAACTTCAGGGCTTCCAGACTCTTGGCTCACCTGATAGGCATCCTATTAGATCCCACGGTTTTAAGATTTGCATCTTTCATTTGCCATTTAAGTGTTTTTTTCATGTAACGATTTTAGCCAAATTGTTCTGTCTCCTTGTACCGCTGCATGCTGTTATGCACATGAAGGATATTGAGAACCTTGTCTAGAAAGTGATGCCATCGTAGGTATTACAAGTGACTCAAAGTGTAACAACATGATCGATGCAAGGCTTGGCTTTGCCATCTGTTCTTAGGCAAGGAAATATGATAATCTGATGGACCTATGGATTATTGTTCTCTCCTTTTCTTCCTTGGAGGAAGGAATACCTTCTTTGGAAGGCATGAACACTTTTGAAATGATACCAGAGCCCGATGAGCCCCCATGCATCACATTTCAATTTTCTGCTTTTCTCTGTATACACAATCTTTGGACTCTCCATCACTGACAGACTGGCACAGAATATGACTGCCTACGAATATGTATATAGAAGCATATTACTCCTGCAGTAGCACTTACATTTGTTACAAGAACACCTAAATGCCAAGCATTCACAAGTGCTGCGTCAAGGCACCTGGAAAGCAAAACACCCAAGCACCCTCACAGGGACCTAAGTAAGTCAGGAGGAAGCAACACAAGCTCTTCCTCTCATGCTCCACAGTTGGAATTCAAACACAAGGGAACACAGTATATTAGGCAATACTCTACGTGGACAGATATAGCACTGTACTGTGCTGTACAGACATTTTCCCTTACAAATCCCACGTGAGTAAGTATTTTGTACGTCTCCTTCTGTCATACTTCTGTCGTATTATCCTCCCACTTGGGGGAGGGGGTACAGAATAGAACAATATGCTCCCCATTTTGGAGAATACAATAGCATTCTTTAGTGATTTGAAAAGATGCAGATCATCACATCACAGGCAAGACAGACTTTGGTCTCAGAGTTTTTATTACATGGTCTGGATCTATGTGCCACCACAGTATCCATGTTAAATAACAGCGAGAACACAATCAAGCAGGTGGCTTTCTCCATCTGCACATCCATCCTATGGCTATGATTCAATGGGAGCTGGCTGCATCATCAACCAACACCACCAGCTGCAGTCCAGCAACATCCACAAACACAGAGCCTACCACCTCTCCAACACACACCCTTCATGGCACCCCAGCACCAGCTGATGCAAATCCCTAGCTGGGTAGAGCTTCACCAGCAGCACAGCACCAACCAAACCTGCCAACGCCAGCTCACACCGTACAACTGCGGGCGGGTGAATAACCAAGGCTGCGCCAGCAGCCGCAGCATCCCGCAAATCCCAGCCAACCCATGTGGCTCCAGCAGCTGGGGAGACCCCACCTGCCCACATACCCGCCAAACCCGCTGCCCCATCTGCTCCCGGACATGCCTCTGGAGCCACAGCAGTCCACCGACAACAAAAACCAAGGGGAAATAATAAGAAAGTTTCCTCCCACCCCCAGCCATTAGGGCTAGAGAGTGTGATAGTTCAATCAACGTATCTCTCTGTGCAGTCACACACTTGTCAGGTTGGAATTGGTTTGTATCAGTTTAACATCTGTCAGATTAGAGCAAAAGATCAAGTTTTAAGCAAATTTGTAAATTAAACCAGACCTATGACTGTCAGATCAGATCTCTTGCTGGAGATCTATCATCTCAATACAGCCTCGAGTCTGTCCTGTCAAAGCTTCACAAAGTTACATGGAATGTCAGAGAAATAAATGTTTATTAACAAACAGTGCAATGCTGTACAAAGGGAAGACTACACTTCTCAGGACCTTGCATCCTGCAGGAAAATATAAACATATTAACATCCTGGCCGTTGCAACAGATAGTTAATAACATGACCTTTTATGTTTAAAGGAAACCAAGCATGCAATATAGTACGTGCTCACTACATGATTCAGAAGCCAGGAAGATTATAACAGCTTCTTCTAACAGTGCAACAAGCTTCCACAATTTTTAGCTCACTGGTTCTCTCTCAACTTTACACTTAATGCTCACTAATGCTTTTACTTGGGAAAGAACTGCAAATCTCATTCTTTCTGTATCTCAGAACTCCTTTCTTATCACCACTGGAAAAGAGACAAAACACAAACCCCATCACCACTGCACGAGAGCTCTTTGTAAGGCTGGTTTTCATTTCATTCTTCTCTTTTAGGATTAAAGAGACCAGGAAATCAGAAAAAAAGCTCAAATATTTTAGGTATTTTCACTTGCTTTCAAAAACCAATCCATCTCCTGCAGTCAGCGGTGCATGCCTCCATTAACCCTCCTGCTCAGTAAGCACTCTAACTGGAAAAACAAAAGTGTGTAACTAGCAGAGAATAAAAATACTTTAAAACAAAACCAAAACAATGTTTTTGTTGAGCTTGGGGTTTAAAAGATGAGCTTGAGGTGTTCTGTTGTGTACCGAAAATAGCAAGAGTGACTGAGCAGAACAAACATGCTCTCCTGAAAATGGTCATACTGTGGTCTGAAAAGCTATGATATACCAAACTACAAAGACTGCCTTACAACTTTAATCTGCAAAGAAGTACTTAACATAGAGACATACCTAATACACACCAGGAACTTGTACCGTGATTGAATTTGACTTTAGACAGTGAGAACATGACACTGTCGCCAAGTTCCCTGCGCTTCTAGTAAAAACACAGAGAATCAAATCTCCACGGACTGTTTCTAGTTTTGCTTTTACAAATTATCTGAGAACACAAGGCCATATCTCAGTCCTTCCCTTACTAATGAGATAAGAAAGAATACTTTTTTTTTTCCTGAGAGAACTGAGAATTTAATAGAAAATATTGTATTAAAATAACTGGCTTCACTCACTCTATGGCACAGAAGAGTCTAAACCATTCACATTCCTGTAAAAAGGCACAATCACACAGGCAGTTATTAGTTATAATATCCTTAAATTAAATTTGACAGGCTTGTACCGTAAAAGTTACCTCTATTAAAGGCACAGTGCCAGATCGCAAGCGACACCAGCGTCCTCAACAGCCACACCTCAGGGAAAGGTAGGAGCGCAGTACGTGCTACCAGTGCGGCGAGGACTGTCCCTGAGCTGCCACGCTGAGGGAGGATTCACACCACGCTCCTCAGAATTCTCTGTCCCACAGAGTCAGGAAAGCAAAGCAGGAGGCTTTGACTCTTTCAGTAAAAGCTCCCAGACTGACACGGGGAACCAAGCCGGCACCACGCTGCCTGTCAGCCTGCTCTGGCAGCGACAGCGCTGCCGGAGTGCTCGGACAGCGTCAGCAGAGTGTGACGGCAAAGCGGCCGCCGGCCACCACCGCCCGCTAAGAAACCCCCACAGCCAGAGCCTGGGCTGGGCACAGCTCCTCCTCACCGGGCTCCCAGCTTGCTGCCGGCCGAGGCTGTGCCCACCAGGCACCCACGCCATGCTGACGTCCCCCGAGACTTGCAGAGACCGTGCTCCGAATGCCTGAAAGATCTCTACGCTTGCGTTTTGCTTCACTCAACAGGACCAAAACCACCCAGAAGCGAGGAGGGTTCGCCTGCACCGGCTGTCCTCACCACATGCCTGCAACAGAGCTGCCGCCATCAGCAGCACCAACACGAGCTGCCTACGCCGCCTGGCTCTAGGTCTTGCCTTACGTCTAGGCGCCAGGCTCTGGCCCTCTTCTCTTCAGCATTGCTGACAAAACTCCTCTCCAAAATATAATTTTTACTGTTCTCATCTCCTTTATACACGGTGCTAGACTGGCTAAATATAAGCTCTTATTAACTTAACGGTCGAAACAGCATCTCCTGAAGCCAACAAAGTGGGAGCTCTATCAAATCCACTTATCTTTTCATCCAAATTTTTCTATATTTTTAGAATGCGCGGCCAAACAAAATAATTTTACCTGTTTTCTGTTTTAAAAAGCAAAGAAATTTAAGAATAACAATAACCACCTAGAAAAAGCAGGGGGGGGAAAAATCTTTAGTTGACTCCAAACCAACCATTTGCTTTTCTAATCAATGCAAAACCCAACCTTTACATCAGGCTGCCCATACACCGAGATTTTTCTTCTGCGTATTGAAAACGTCCTTCTGCATGGATATTTGCAGAGTAAATGGTATTGAACATTTCAAAGTAACTGTAGATCAAGTGCTGTACCTAAAAAGAAGGGAATTCATTCACCACACTGGACTTTTGCAGAGCCCCATTATTAGGTAACTCCTTAGTGTCCACTCCAGCCCTAGGAAGCTACACGGAGCTTGACTGAAAGTCCCACAGAGAGTAAATGCCGGAGAACTGGAAAGCAGCTATTGTAGCATGGGGGATCACACACTTCAATCCATCTGTAACTCCATCATGTGGGATTACCCCAACTGGTAGCATGACACAAGCAGAAGAGTTCAAACCTCTACTCGCCTCCCTTGCATCGGTCCTGTATCTGCCCCTGGAACTCGAAGAGCAGCTCACAGCAATGCACGTCTGTACACAAAACACAGGAGGCAAGTTCTCACCTCACACTGACTCCATCTGTCTACATGGCCCAGCACCATGCTGCGCTGAGCTGTCAGCTCAAGTCCTGCAAGAAGAGCAGTGATGCCAGATCAGCGGTGGGTTTCAGCCCCGGAGCAGAGCAGCCCCAGAGCAGCACGGCGCAGCTTTCCCTCTGAAGAGACGGAGCACACCCGGCTGCCCCAAGGGGCAGAGAAGGGGGGAAAGGCGGCTTTGTGGAGACTGAATTCAGTTCTACGAAGCGCAGGAAATTGAGAAAAGCAGTGAAAAACTAAAGAAGAAGAAGATGGAGGAAGACAGTTAAGAAAGGAAGGGAAAAGTATGGTGGGGAAAATACAGCGGGACCAATAAGCAGTATTGGACAGACAAAACTCTAAATACTGATAAAAAAGTTATTAACCTTTAAGCACAAGCAGAAGCAAGAACACAGAATACAAGTGGAAAATGTTAAGCTTAGTTTGTTCTTAAAGGTAATTTGCAAATTAATATCAGGCTAGTTGCCCTCATTTGCTTCTGAGAACCAAAACGAGACTTTTAGAGAAATGAGAATTGGGAAGTGGCATCAGAAGAAGGAAGATATAAAACTAGTTCCTTTGAATGAGACTAGAGAAAAGACTGAGGCAACAGCCTTCTGTATGTGGACCTGAAGGGCAACCAAAATCTTGCATAGCAACTTTTTGAGGGATCTCTACATCTCCTTACCTGTTGGCTCACTAGGAGAACATTTCCAAGGTCACAAACGGCAATTCAGAGCCGCAGCCAACTGGGAAATATCTTAACACATTAACCATTTACAAACACAAGAAATGTCTCCCTCCGAATTCCCGCTTCTGAAAACCTGTCCCCTAAGACAGAGATTTTGTAAGAGCAAATGAGCTATCAGTTAGATGCCCCTATGTTACCACTTTGCAATGATTTATAGCTGCCATTTATGATTTCCAAAAGCTCTATTTTTCTGATTACCCTGACAAAAGACTTGAAGTGACAACTTAAGAGAATGATGAGAGCAAACAATCTTTTTCCTTCACACATAGTCCACTAATTCTAACGCCACTTGTTCTAGAGTCCTCCCCCATGTATTTACCATTTTTAAAGTTCTAAAGCAGCAATTCCCAATTCGCTAGCTCCTACCTGACAGAGAATTATTCCCTCGCCTCCTAACATATAACTAAGGAAAAGCAAACTTAACTTACCATTAAGCAAAACCACCGCTAGCTTCACATTCCTTTCTCAGATAGAAAATGACACACCTGGATTTAAGTCCCATTCCCTCACCTCTCTCTTTGCTATACAGCCTTTCAGAGAGTGACAGAGCGTACAGGCATAACACATTTGCATGGAAAAGACAACCTGAGGTAGTTAAGAAAATCACCTGAATCTTGCTGAGCTCCTTCTTCTTCCTGCAACTACCAGCTTACTGCTGGAGAAAAAGGTAACCTCTATAAATACACAACATACTTGGCAAAGGGCGCTGCTGGAAATCAAGGCAGAGATAAGCAACGCCTGAAAAGCCCTTACTTTCTTTAGCCCCAGCCAACTGGCTTTTGCAGGAGACTATTAACTGGAAAGAAATCCTGTAAGAGACTGAAAGAGACATACTGGGGAAGAAAACAGAGGGGAGAGAATGACAAGAAAAAAAAAATTCGTGGAAGCCTCCAGCAGATTGCAGGGGGCATCATACCAGCAACCTGCAACCTCAGAGAAGATGCAGGAGTTTCCTGAGAGACAGAATTAAGGCAGGCTCAGATAGTGAGAAGTATGGAATATCCCACTAGAGACAAGAGAAAAAGGCAGATGGAACTTTGGGGAAAGCAAAGGGACACCGGTGTAAAGCAAAGACTAAAATGGAGAAGAGGAGCTTACAAAAAGAAGAAAATCAAAGTGAGACCATATGAAATTAATTTAAATTCATCTAGAAGGCAAAACAGTTAAGATTTCGCCTAAGAGATTAATATCTTTGTTTCTCTTGATAGAAGTTCACATGCAAGGACTATTTATTATTGTTGTCTAAAAATTCCAGCAAAATAAAGTACAAGTATTCTCAAGTCTAAAGCATCCATGGGAAATTTCTCTTCCTGACAGCTAAAAACAACCAAATTGGTACGTTTCAAATACCATAACATGATGAAAAAGAACAGCATGAAGTGACTCAGGTATTTTTTTTCCCATCACCTTTACTCTACCATCAAAGCCATGTAAAATGACTGAAAAACATGCTCTGGAAAACAACCGACTTAAGAGTTTTTTTAGGCCCCACAGGGATTCCCAGCAACTCAGAGATGTTTGTGGAATGCGGCCGCCCCGGGAGGCTTCATCTCTTCACCGAGCAGGAACGAAGACATCCCATCAGATACTAGTTGTCCATAGATAATGTTACCTGCAATAAGATCCACCAGAAAATGATGTCCCAAGAGAAGTATCGCGCCATTAACTTGAGTGAATCTGCATGTTATCATATGTTAAAGGGTGGAAAATTTCCATGGAACTTAAAAATCTACGGCTTAGAGTCCACTTAGATCCCTGTAAAGTGATTAAGTCCTTGATTAATGAGGAGAGAGGAACAATTTTGAAGGCCTCCAAGGAACAAATCACTCCCCTGCAGCTGAGAAAGGGAGCAGCCCAGAGTTCAAGCAAGCACTAAGAGCCCAACTAGAACGCACTGCTCTGAAAGAGGCAACGAAGAGACCTCAACTGCAGGGTCATCCACCCTCCTGGTTCCTCCCGTCGCACAGGCTCCCCTCCCAAACCTTCCCCAGCCCCGGGGCAGCCCAGAAGTCAGCGACGGTCCACATTAAGGGCAACATCTCTATGAAGAGAGCCATTGGTAAGGTCAGGGCCATGCAGATCTCTAGGCACAGGCCCTTATTTCTCGACTTAGTCTTATAATTTTACGTCTGTGCAATGAGTGTTACTTTAGGCCCAAGAGAACTTCTCCTGCACTTAATGGATATGCACGCACCATGATCAAAAAGCACGCCTGCTGTTATTACCAGATCACATTCTCTCGCATCGAGTTATACAAAGCATGAACTCAGACCAAGTTAAGTACGGCACCAGGGAAAAACAATTTTAATGGTAAAGACTAAATGGAGTGGGCAGAAGAGATCAGAAACACTAAAAGCAAGGAAGAGGAAGGAGTGGGGAAACTCAACACCTCTAGGTGGAATTCCCCCAGCCCTGCTGAATGCCGGGGGGTGCACATCAAGCTCCCCTTGGTCACGTTTTTGCAGGGACAGGTAAGGTACTCGTTCCTTTCCTGAGCAGCCCAGGATGGACCCAGCTACTTAAAGGCTGTCTTCCCTTATCCTCTTTCACGGATGCCCAGGCAAGATGAAACTGATGGCATTCAAGCACTCACACAAAATAAATGAGAGAGGAGTCTTCCAGAGAAGAAACAGGGAAGGAGGAAAAGTCAGTTGACATTACAACCCAGAGAGGAGATAGGTAAATAAATACCTTCATCCCTCCTCAGTGGAGGGCAAGACGTGCCTAATAAGACTCCCACTTGGTTATCACATTTTGCCTCTCCTGAACTGTAACAGATGTGTTCTGTGCCTCACTGAGCTCTCCTATTAAACATACACCTCTCTCGCCAGAATGTAGGTAAATTATCTCAGTAATGTTTCTGGCTTAGTGCAATATACTAATCTATAATGATAACAGAAATGTACATATTGCTGTCATCTTCAAAGCACTGCACAAACACTAATTAACTCATCAATGAACACCGCAGAGGGGAGTGCTAACATAGCATTAATATGTTCATAGCTGCGTAGGCGGCTAATGTTTACGGTCAGCATTTAATTTATGTGCCCAATTTCACCTTCTAAGAAAGGTTGCTCCCTCCAGGCAGGTCATCCGTCTGTCTGCGAGGGAAGGGTGAGGACCAGGAAGCAGCGGCAGACTCGGCGCAAGATCCCGCCCGACAGTGGAAAAAGCTGCTTTGGAAAAGCCTGGAATGGTCCCAAAACCTCCCCGCCTCCCGAGCCAAGCGAAGGGAGAGAGAGAAAACTTTACAGTTTAGGCAGGATAACGCCGGAGGTGGCTGACATTTCAAGGAATAGGATACTAAATTTGAAAAGTGAACCTCAGGACACAAAGCAGGTCTGAGGCAACCCTGTGATGGTGTTGCTTAAAATTTACTTTGCGCTCGAGTATCTTGCAAGCACCCGGAGAAAGAGTGGAGACTGGCAGGAGCACACCCAAGCGCTCCCCTCCCAAGCCATCCACCATCCCGCCTGTCCAGGCTGACAGAGCTGAGGAAATCCATGACCCGTGCCACCACCTCAGGCAGCGTGCCAGATTTGTTATCGTTTTGCAAATCCAATAATCTGGCTGCCAGATCCTGAAAGATAACAGACACGGGCATTGTAGCACCATGTCTCTATGGGTAAACAGCTCCTGTTATTACATCCCTGTCAGCACATCTACAGCATGAGGTGGATGATCCACAAGAGTCTTAAACCATGCTGAGAGCACATTAACAAGCCTCTAGATGGATAACATAGATAGCAAACCAAGTTTTTCCTCGTAATCACATTAACTGCTAGCTTTTCAGTTCAGCGCTCTCCAACCTGCCACAACCATCTTCTGTTTCCAACCACAACTTGCCTACCCATTTCTGAGATCCAGTCTGAAGAGACAGGCCACTTCACCGCCAAGCAGCTGTTTTGTAACAGCAAGGTAATTGCACGGGTTTATTATCTAGCTGTAAAATCTTAGTCAGTGAAAGCTCCTGCAGACTTAACTACCAGAAAAACACTCCAGCTTCTGTTCTAAATTGATCTCCTATGTAACACACCCATTAGCAGAGCTTAACCATCAACAAATGGTGCAGTTTAATTCGGTCAAAAGACAAGCTAAAGAAGTTAGGTGGGATGGCTGTCACCACGAAGGACACGCTGTTACGCTTCAGAAAAAGAACAATGACAACGACACAAACCCAGGCATCTGGGTACAACAATGTCCCCCAAATTGCTTTCATTCCCAGGCGGAGTTGCTCTGCGTTGTACGTGCAGGGAAGAGCGGGCAAGTCTTTGATCATCGTTATCTCCCAGCTTTCCTCCCCCCAGGCCAGGAGGACAACTGCTTGCTAAGGGAACCTACACTCTCAGCAACGCAACTTTCCTGCTTCAGAAAGGGGGAAGCCTTGAATCAGCTTTGACCCACAGGTATGAGAAGAGGAATCTCACTGCAAGTGGCAAAGGCTTTTCACGACCTCCCTTGCTTCTGCAGAAAAACCAACGCCCTGGCAGTACGGAAACCCTCAAAAGCCGAGGGCCATTACACTCTGTTACAGCCTGGCGTCATTTTCAACTCTGCACAAATTACCACCCAAATCATTCATGTGAGTTCACAACAGTGTGATAGAGTAACAACATTAATTTTTGAAAAAATGAGTATTTGGACAATGCATCAGAATTTGGCTTTGCTAACGCAGATGTTCCATGGCAAACACATCTAGGAACGGGTCAAAAAATGGCTGCTATTTTTCTGTAATTTACATTAGGAAGTTTGCACTTTCAAATTTAGGTGGCAGAAGCTGGGTTTGTTCATCAGTGGGTTTTAAAGCTACAGCTGTTGATGTTCCTTTCCTTATTTCAGTCCATCTGGTTTTACTAATAGTATTCCCAGCGAGTGAGTGTAAACACCAGCTTCTCCTAACAGAGATATTCCGTGTCCCTAAACAGACGGAGAGCCATGTAACCGCCTGGGCAGCAGGCACAGCGGTGAGAGCTAGGGAAATCCTTCCCCTCCGAGACCCGAGCGCAGGCAGCCCCGACCTCTTGCCGCCGCGTCACAGGCAGCGAGAGACCCACCACGTAAACAGGCACTGCTGCCAAGAAGTAACAGCCCCTGCACAAGAGCCACTGTTACACCCAGTGCTAAATACACCTCCTTGCAAAACTGCATGTAATTATCAATATTGCTGGCAACACGGATCATGTGAACACTTAGAAGCAAAGGCTGGGCCTCACTGAAAACTCTGCAAATGTCTTTGGGTTCAGAAATATCACAGCCCTTCGTGCTGCAAGGCTGGACTCACATCTAACACTCGCTCAGGGATATCACATCTCAAAGAGAGCTCATTCCTTTAATGAGCTGACTGCCCGTCTTAGAAAGCTACCAGAACTTCTTTCCGTCTTTTTTTGGCAGTCTTGCATCACCAAAAGTTATCATATGCAGACATTAGGCAACAGAGATAACACTCCATAACTCTCCATATACGAGACCGGGTCCTGGATAACAAGACCTGCTGCAACTGGTTCAAACAGGGCTGGAGCTGTCAAAAGTTTCACTCTCAGGCTATGACCACAGCTGATCCAACAAATTCAGAACCAACTCCTTTTAGCAGAGCATCAATTACTCCATAACAATAATCCAGCATATCTCAGTCACCCCTATCTGCAGCTAACTCTTTAACTCCACTCTTACATCTTTAAGCTCCGGCTTACTCACTGACTCGTCAGGTTTCACGCACTACGTGCGAGCTTCCTCCAGAGCCTCTGGTGATACAGTGCTGTGCTACAACATCTGTATCACCGTGCTCCGGCATCCCACGCTGCATTCCCACGTATCAGGCGCTCCCTGGGTGTCTCTGCCAGGAGCCCCACGCAGGAGAGTGGCCCCGGCGCTGCCAAGGGGATGTTTCTTCATGGGGTGCGATCAAGGGATGCTCAAGGGAGTCCTCGGGGAAGGCACGTCCTCCTCGCCACAGCCTCCCGGACCTCCACACCAGCCACGAGGCAAGGAGCCCACCACACGGAGCCTCGCTCCATGGGGAAGGAGCCGGTGAGGAAGGGGTCGTACTCACCAGCCACCCACCCGGTCTGCAGAGCAACCCCTCCGTGTCCCTCCGAGCCCTCCCAGCGCTTGCACCCACCCGTCGAGCATCGTCTCCCTCCCGCCGAGGGTGCAGCATCTCCCTCTGATCTCAGGCTCAGCCTCGGATGGCGTAGCCCATGCCGAGCCAGCCAGCAGACACCTCTCCCTGTTCATGCCGTTATGTTCACTGCTGTGGAGCTGGGTCCTACAGCCTGCACATACTCTCACTGCTTTTGCTTATTTGGGTTGTTTCATTCTAAATACAATAACCTTTCTACCCTTCAGTATAAGCCTGCGCATTTAGGGATGCTTTGACACTAAACTACAGCACGGAAACCCAGCCATGCCTACAGTTTTACACATCTCTCCAGACGAATGACATGAATTTGTTAACCGAGTAAAATCAGTACAAACCAAATCAGATTTTCCTTCTACCTCATAAAATGCAGTGGTGCCTCAGGTGACCTCATGCCCCTACCTTACGGAAAGACAACTGCTACCATACACTTCAAAACATCAAAGAAAAAGCCATCCTATCATAATGAGGTGAATCCCAGCCAGATCAGCTTCCCTTTCAAAGACACAGAATTTTGCCCACTAAATCTAATGTTTATGGACAGTTTTGCAGATGGAATCTCCTATCATTAACAACTGAGTACCTGTTTTCATTGAAGAACGACAGAGAACCATTTGCTGGAAAACATGGACCCATTCTGCTCAATTTTCCAAGCTACAGTTTTCTGTCTTTAAAAACGCTGAAGATGAAGACAAGAGTGCTGCTTTTTGATAACAAAATACTATCATCAATTGCATAAACTGGGCTTCAGTTCAACTCCTTTGGTCTGTAATTCCATCAGTATGAAGGCAGAAAAATCTTTGTTTTAAGACTACTTTGAAAATACTTCATAGTAGCTATTTCTAGTCATTTAGCAAGAATTCACTTTCAAGACCACTGCGAATAACTTCCTGTCATTTTGGATCGGGGAGGGGGGGAAGCAAAAAGAGTATTGCTTTTCCTTTATGTTTTGTAGTACAAAACATGCATCTGTAATATCCACACCCGAAAGGCTTTTAACTAGCACTTATGTAGGTTACTAATTAAACTGGAGAAGATCTCTATAAATATCCTCATATAATTTTGTGTCGACCTTCCACAATTTTCTACTGATGCCAGTGACGAGTGATTGGTCTGACGAACTGCAAGTAACTTCCTTTTGCTTTCAGATTATACCAACATTTCTTCAGGTGAGAAGCTTCAGTTTATCTCAAGCAAAGTCTGAAGTGGTTGGCTAAGTGTGACAATAAAATACTCCAATCACTCATTAAATCTCAAAGTTTAGTTGTTCAGACCATTTACAAACGTGTGCTGTGTGCCTCCAGCTGCCACCAGCGTTAGCACGCTCCAGCCGAGTGCCAAAAATCAGAAGCCCAAGAACAGCATCAAAAAGGAATAGCATACCCAGTTTTCATAAAAATATCAAATAAATACCTGCATGTTCTCCCACGCCAGAGCATAATCCGCAGTATTAAGAGGAAGACTTATCTGAAACATAGTTAAATACAGCTGAGGGGAGATACCATTACCTTCCAGGTATGGGAGGTTCGCAGACTTTGTGTGTAATCACTCCCTGACCAGCACATTATCTCAACAAATTTTTGCCTATTTCACAACAATGTAAGCATAAAAATGTTAGCATTTTCTGTTACCTTCATGTCACAGGCGCCCTCATCTGTTTCCCAGGAAATCAAGTATCTTCCTTTCACCTACACACTGACAACTCAGTGATGCTGAAAAAATCCCATTTTGGGTGGCTTCAAGAGCAGAAACAATGCACATTGATCGAGTACAAGAAGTTCTGCTGGTGTCCCTCTACCAACACAGTGCTAGCTGGCAATCACGGCATGCTGGACGAGGGCAGTCAGATGCAGCGGAAGGGATGACAGCCAGCCTGGAAGAAGTCCAGACAGGACTGAAGAAAAATAACTCTGGGTAGCGGAATCAATACATTTGACGTGAAAGCAAGAAGGGAGACAGACGGGCAGCAGTTAGAGTAGCACAGAGAATCAAGAGTGCAACGTGCTTCTTAAGATGAGAGAGATGACAGCAGGTTTGTGCCACTAAGGGAAAGACGGTGAGATGTAAAGGAGAATCTCACAGCAGGGTGACCCTGAGGGAGCCTGAAGGAGCGAGCGTAAAAGAGATACAGAGATGGGGCTGTGTCACCGGGGCAAGTGAAAGAGTTACAGAAAGAAAAAAGCTGAGCCCTCTCAATGTCTGGGGAAGGATCCAGGAGGAGAAAGTCATAAGATGACGAGAAGAACAGACAGCATGCTACAGCGAGGAGAACGTTTATGTCACAGAGTTCAAACGCTCCAAATTTCTTAGTTGAATAAAAAAAAAAAAAGGTCAATAGCACATGAGTATCTAAGGAGAGCTTTCTGCAATCTTCCCCTTACTTCAAACATTTCAGTTACTCTTATCTCACATGAATCCACAAAATGGCTTACTGAAGGACAAGAAGGTAGTAACTAGTCCTTTACCAAGTTTAAAAATACATAAAATTTGTAGCAAATGTTTATGACTTTCTCATCCGTGCAAAAAAACGTGCATGCTTCATGCACTGCTTCTCAGCAACTCAAGAGCAGTGAACTTATTCCAGATAAATACCTCAGTGTCATTCACTTGAAAACCTACTCTTAGCTCAGTCACAATTTTTAGTAAGTGCACAGTATAAAATTGTCATGAATTGTATCAAAGGTAACTTTAAAAAAAAAAAAAATTGCAAAATGAAGAACAGAATTCAAATCTGCAAAACTGGGAGCTCTGGTTATGAGCTATTAATGCTCAAAGTATTAGCAATTCCATCTGTAACATAAATCTTACTCCTGAAGAGCAGGGTAAACATATTTGGTTCATGAAAACAGGGCTTTAATACTGGTGTAAAAATTGTGTAACCTTGTATGTAAGATCCCATAATTGTTCATATTTATATTTCATTTTATAAAGATGCTTTTAATGATTTAATACGTACTCTTTAATTAAAATCAGTATCCTTAACTCTGAATTAATATATTCGGATCTAACAGAGAGAACCCAAAGGGGAGGTAAAGTGCTACATAAGTGACCCTTTGCAGCCTAGGACTTCCAGAGACATTTCAACAAACACAGAGTATTAGCCAAACTATCCTCCTCTGAAGCTGTCATATGCCCCCAAATTTCACTAGTAAAACTGAAACCACCATTAAATTTAAATATGTAACCTTAAATTTGTGAATGAAATCTCAGACTAAGACACCTTTGTGTATCTTGTAGTGTGTGTCTGTATACTCTGGGATGTGCTGTGTGGTTTCTGCTCTGGTATCATTCATCCCAGATGTTAGCAGCCAGCTGGGTCCTAAAAAATAAAAATTATGAGGGTTAAACTCTCTCCCTAGACAGTAGTTACTGGAGCATGGCTAGGCCAGGGCTGATTCTGCAGCACTGCTGTGGGGAGGGCCAGCACAATTCCCCTCCTGCCATGAGTTTGCATCATCTTTCATTTGCTCTGCAATACACCATCATTCCTACATTAAAAAAATAACTCCACAGTAAGCAAAGGGAGCTTAAAAAACTTTGCAAAAAAGTAATCACGGTGAGGAGTAACGGAGATGATGAGAAGAAAGGAAGCTACGAGATAAGGAAGGCTCAGCCCAGCAACATCCAGATCTAACAAAATTTCTTCAGGCAGAACAAGGAAAGCATTTTTGCCTTGCAAAATGTAATTTTCAGAGATGCTTCAGTCCTTGCTTTCTGGTGTGTAAATTGTTTCTTCTCTGCTGTCTCCATAAAGATCACACAGTCTCGCAAATGCAGCTGAGCTGGGCCAACGAAGAGCCATTTCTCAGCTGAACTCATAAATTACTTATTGTTTTAATATACTGGAAAATTGGCAGGAAGCGGGGGAAGGTACGTCAGTTACACAAGACTTTATACCATCACTTATCCTTGCCTTCCATTAAAAAAACGTTAGTTGCTGTAGCAACTGTCAAACCACACTCCGGTTCCTCTTCCTCCAAGATACAGAACTTCTCCAAAACACTCGCACACAACACAGTCCTCCCCCAGCTGAAGGACATGGTTTCTGGCACTTTCGCCTTGCTTAAAAAGAAAGAGGCTCCCCAAGGAGCTGACAAATCCTTTGCTGGGCTTTTGCTCCAAGGTATGCTTCCA
>Ga0065711_1035569_pt1 | contig 22128 bp, 10 predicted proteins | sample Hoacrofraction12_FD_59098 | JGI IMG/M metagenome (GOLD analysis project Ga0065711, IMG submission 59098) | Hoatzin crop microbial communities from Cojedes, Venezuela - Epithelial fraction 12 v2 (version 2) | ecosystem: Host-associated > Birds > Digestive system > Esophagus > Crop | place... | reverse complement strand
TTTTTTTTTTTTTTTTTAAGCTTTGAAATCTTAGCTCATTTCCATGTAAATTCTGTTGGAGAAAAATCTGAGTTGTTGAAAAATACTGAGCTTTGCTGTAAGGAAATGTCATTTTGACTTAATATGAATAATCCTGTGGATAATATTAAATATCTTACCTAAGTTACTAGCTGGTCATAAAGCATGTCCAACATCAGAAGACTAAGTTAAAAATCAAGTTATTCTATGGTCTAGTCAAAGATGTTCTGAGAACTTTTTACTTTCATTAAACTGTGTTAAATAAAAATTATTTTAACAATTCATAATCACTATTAGGATTTTTTTTAATTTTCCTGCTATGTTTCTTCTAGGGATTTAAATTATAATAACATGGTAGAGTTCCCTGAAGCCATAAAAGCACTCCCAAGTCTAAAGGAGTTGTGAGTATTACTTACTCTGCCTTTTTACCAGTTTTCTTTCTCCTTTCCATAAATAAAAAAAGAAAAGAAATTCCCGGATTTAAGAATGCTTGTCTCATTATGCAGCAACCTAGATCAGATTAAGTTATGCTAAGTGATGGTATAATTAAAGGAAAATATAATCATCAGCTAGAGAGGGAACCTATTGAAAATGCTGTTGGAGTTACATAAGCAAGCAATTTATTCAGGAGAACCATTAGCATAGATCTTAATCATGAGCTGGTTTTGGCCTCCAGTAGCAGAATTAAGTATTCAATGATCACACATATTTTCCTTGTCCCCTCCTTAAGAGGGGAGGAAGAAGAGAGAAAGCACAGGATCACATTTTGTTCTTATAATGGAATATTTTCAGTTTAGCTGATGTGCAGTAGACAGATATCATGCTTTCCAAGTTATTCCTACAGTTTGACTTACTCCTATTTAACTACAGTCCTGTTTTTGGCAGGATTGGGAATTGAGTAGGTGTGAAGAAAATGACTATTGGTTGAATCTACTGGCAGTACATTTTTAAATGTTGGTTTTCTTCTTTGCTAATACCCTTAGGGGATTTCACAGTAACTACATTTCCATAATTCCTGATGGTGCATTTGCAGGAAACCCCCTTCTAAGAACGATGTAAGTAATTTTCATGCATCTATTTTTAGTCTTTAGCAGACAGTGACTGTAAGAACAGTGATTGAAATGTGTTTTTCATTTCCCAGACATTTGTATGATAATCCTTTGTCTTTTGTGGGGAACTCAGCATTTCAGAATCTGTCAGATCTGCATTCTCTGTAAGTATCATCTCAACTGTGTAGTACAATAAATGGATATGAAATGTTGTGACCAAGAACTCAAAATAACTACATTTTCTGATTGCCTCTTACCTGATCTGTAACTTTTTTTTTTTTAATTTTATTTAAATCTTCGTTACCTTGCATAAGACACATAACCTCAGGCCAAATGCTCAGGTTCTTACTTAAACAAACTGCAATATGTCCTAGGTGGTTTTTTGAACAGGGATGTACGTTGTGAGAATGTTTTGCAGGTTGGTGCATGCACGTTCTCAAAAGATAGCAGTTCTGGGGGTGACGAGGAAGCAAAACAGAGCGGGGCTTCAGACTTTGAACGACAAACTGCCTAAGAGTTTATGCCCTTTTCATACATGTATTGATACGACTCTTTCCAGCCTGATGAATTCCAGTTGTTTGCTAGTGAAGGAGTAATTTATTATGCAAATTACTAGTTTAAGAAGCAGTGAAAAGACTATCTTCATGTGTAAAATTTAAACAAAAGCAATAAGGATCTTAGAATGTCTCCTTAGTGAAAATATTCATCGGATAGCAGGATTGAATGTCACGATTCATTTGCATAATTGTTTACAGCTAATTTTTGTGGGGATTTTTTTAGGGTCATTCGGGGTGCCAGCATGGTGCAGTGGTTTCCTAATTTGACAGGAACTGTTAATTTGGAGAGTTTGTGAGTATCTTCTACAGAAATAATTCCCAGTAATTTCTGAGTTTCGCCTCTTGTGAAGTGATTGAAATATGATGAGCGGATCTGGAGAGCAACTGGATGTATGTTCTCTTCCTGTCAATAAATGTAATTATAGAGCTTTCCTTACTGTGATGCCTGGGTGCCTCTTAATTTATTTCTTTTGAACTAGGGTAGGCTGACAGCAGCCTGTGAAAAGGCCATTGGTACTAAGCCCCCTTTCACAGAACTGAAAACCAGAAAAGTTGGCTTGTTCCAAAAAACAAAACGAAAAAAAAATTCTGGTGGGTGAATCTAGCACCCTGATAGCTGAGACACCATCCCTACTCTGCTCTTTTATATGCTTGTTGTGCTATCTACCATCAACAATGCAAACATTTTTTTTTTTCTTTCCACAGAACTCTAACAGGGACCAAGATTAACAGAATTCCTGTTAATTTATGCCAAGAGCAAAAGGTGCTACGAACTTTGTAAGTATACACATTGTGCTCCTATTTTCATCTGCATCAAAATGTTTTAAAAGAAACAAATCTAACTCAAAGAAAAAGTATTGTTCAGAAATGCTTATCCCAGTAGTTCTATCAAAGTTGGAAATCTGATTCTGGTTTCTGGATTCTTCAGATCAAGACTCGTGCCAGAGCTGATGTAATAACTTACGTTCCTGAAACAGGGTCCCCTTTATAGGGATGCGCTGTATTGCCTTAATGTGTTATAGGAGATATGCAAGGTGGTGGGGCAGAACAGTCTTTGCGTCTTCAAATTCGCTCTGCCAACATTCATTCCTAACACAAGAGTAGTTGTCTACATTCAGAGGTTAGGGAAGAGTTTGGTTATAGTGCTTCGACTTTATGCGTTTTGGAACACAGGAGAGAGGAACCAAGAGAAACAGAGATGAGGGGTTAGGAAGAGGGCAGAAATACAAAGGCAAGACAGAAAAAGCAGTAAGGATGTGTTAAAATAGATGCAAAAAAACAAACTGGAAAATGAAACCATTGTGGGGGGAGAGGCAAAGCCATGTTTACAAAGGACACATGCAGGAAAACTTGGAACAAAAGCAAGTGCTGAAAAATGGAGGAGAAAAATATGTTCTGTTTTTTAGAAGAAAAACTAGGAAAAAGAATGATGAGTAGGAGTTATTTTTAAATGGCAGTTCATCTTTTGAATGGAAATTTGAAGATTGCTTGCGAATTTCTAGTCTCCTTTTTTCCTGCTTAGTTCCACAGGAAAATCTGAACTTCCCGAGCTCTGCTTAGGGAGGTACCAACATGCAAAATAAACACTTGCACCAAATTCCTGCATTGCATGCCATTTATGCAGTTCATTCTGAAAAAGGCCTTCATCAATAAACATTTTTGGATTACAGCTCCCAGAATTCAGGGAATTCATACTGTATGGTTTTGGGGTATTCATATATGCAGATGCAGAGCTGAAAGCAAAACCGCTGGTTGGGAGGGACCTCGTGAGCTGTTGAAGCCACTGCAAAGGCATGGCCTGTTTCTCTGTTACTTTTCAGTTACAGAACACTAGTTTCGGTTGTTAAGTGTTTGCCAAATAGAGAGTTTTGGGATGAATTTTTTTCTCACACTTGCCTGCTTTACATCACTGGTTGAATATTTTAGGAAAGAAAAAAAAAGCTCACCAAACTGAGAGACAAAAAGGGGGAGAGATACAGAAATGTAGTTTTTAAAAGGGTTACATGAATAGAGTGACTAAAAGGCAATGAATAGACGTTTTACAGAGTTGCATAGGCAGCTTCATTTCCGCTATTTGCTGACTGTTGCAAGCTTAACGTAGCAGTTATGTCTTTCTACGTTTTTGGGTGTATATAATACGTGTAATTTAAGTGGGGCTAGTTCGAATGACTGTGGAGGGATCACACTTGTGATTCCTTTTGTGATTTTCTCTAACCTGCCCTTAGTTTTTCTGCAGAACGTTGCTAACGGGACGATTTTTCTGGCAATCCATTTAATGGTCACAAGTGATGAGATGTTTCAAGTAGAACGGAGTTGAACTAAGCAGCTTTCTCCCATTTTCTGTTTTGAAGGGACTTGTCTTATAACAATATAAAGGACCTCCCAAGTTTTAAGGGCTGTCACTCATTGGAAGAAATGTAAGTAGAAATACATGTTGTTTATTACCTTCTTAGTATGCTGAGTCCAAGTCTCTAGAACGTTTTTTGCTTCATGTTTGATCATAAGTACAATTCTCAGAGTAAGGACAGAGAGGTGACTGTCTTATGTGGGGAGTGTGCTGGACAGAGAATTCAACCACTTGCGTTTTCCTCAATTAGCTAAAGTTTAATTGTTCCTCTGGCACAAAAAAGAACGAACGATGCCTTAATACTGCATTTCGTGGTAGTATTGCTATATGTGTAAATGGAATGAGCATTTATGTGTTTTCCTTCCTGCCTCTTATCTCTTCCACTCTTCTTCAGTTCCTTCCAACAATCAGCCTATGCTTGTGTGAAATGTTTTTTCTAGTCCCTATAAGACATACTCAAAACCCATCTTTGCTTTTCCTTATTTCATTGCTTTAAAGCTTCTTAAGCCTAATATCCAGACCTTACAGAATTTTTCCACCTGCATATGTTCGTACTTCTTGTTCTGCCTCTACTGCACTCCAGCTTCTTTCCGCTTAACCAGAGTGGGGCTGATAGATTTCTCACAGGCCTTTGCTGTTACGTTCTTGACATCTTCAGGCTCACTGTACACATGGTTCATTGTGAAGGGTGCTGGTGAACTGGAAGTATAATTTGCCCATTAGTGCTCGAAGTGTTTCTCAAAATTTTCTTTTCATAAATCCGTATTTTGAGAAATGAAAGTGCACCCATTGTTAGAATATTTCTAAAGATTCCCTGCAGAATGACGCAGATTTGTTTCAAATCTCAGTGTGACTCTTCAAAAGTTCACAAAGTGTTACTTTTAGCTAATTCAGTCCACACTTAACAGTCTCTTCTAAATTAAGTGAGTTATGAATTGGGGTTGGGCAGAGGTGCCACAAAAGAGCTGGTTGAATTAACATGGCTAATGCGAAGTGCAGAGCAGATACTTAAACAGTTTGCCTGCAAGGGGGAACGAGAAAAATCTTACCATTGGCAGGGCTAAATCTATGTATTAGCAGGCACCAAGCGATCCCTTAGTTTGAAGTCAGCCCCGTTTGCCAATGAAGCTCTGTTTCTACTTTTTCACTTTGCAGTTCCTTACAGCATAATCAGATCCGGGAGATCACGGAGGATACCTTTCAAGGACTGTCCTCCCTTCGCATCCTGTAAGTGTACACAGTTGCATACTGAGTAGAGCAAGCCAATGTTTCTGATTCTCATGTACACTGACGTCAGGGTTTGGTATTACAAATCTGATTGATGGCAAAAGGCCAGGTATGCTGGATCTTAAGGTGAAGCAAACCATATACAAGAGATACTAGCAGCAGCCAGATTCAGTCCTTTCTATTCTCCATTTTGGTTTTTCTAGCCTATAAAGTTTTTTTTTATATATATATATATATGGAGATAAAAAAGGAGGGTTTTTTCAGTAGTCCACTACTTTGCATGATATTGTTACTACATTATTCCATTATATAGTATTTATTGGAGAGATTCATTCTGTGATTCTGTGATCCTGTGATCTTGTCTGTTTTCCTCAAGAGGGTCAGACCAGTAAACAAAATTATCCCCTCCCCTTACATCTCTAGCTGTGTGAAGATTATATAGGAACATTGAACTTACAGGAAAAAAAAAGTCCACAAATTGTCAGGTTTTTTTGAAAGGAATGCCATAATATAAGTGTTGGTGGTCCAGCAGGAGCTGGATATGGTTTTTGACATCCAGCAAAGCAGATGCCCTTCTGCTTATTGTTTTGTGGTCTTCCACAACCCTGGCCAATGTGCCCTGCTGCAGGTGCAGTCGTTACGGAAGGGATCGTCCTGGCACCTTCAGCCTGGGAACTGCCTCTGTCCCAAGCCTCTGCCTTGGAGCGCAGGCTGAGCTGCTGCTGGCGGGAGGAAGGGGAGGCAGGCAGGAATAGGAATGGGAGAGGGATTCTGGTTTGGGGGTGAGCTGAAGCAGGACATAGCTGCCTTACTAAGGGATTTGGCTGCTGCTGCACCGGGCTGGCTGGGGAGGGAGGGGAAATGGGAGTGGCCTTTGGCTTTTCTGTCAAAGGCATCATGCATTTGTCACCTTAGCTTTTTTTCTCAGTACAGTGGCCGTTACAAAGTTGTGACGAAACTGCTAAAATGATTTCATTTGGCTTTCATTGCAGCGACCTCAGTAGGAATCGGATCCATCAGATCCACAAGGAAGCTTTCACCACTGTTGGAGCTCTTGTTAACCTGTAAGTAGGCTGTCTATGCAGCAGCCTCCCCTCCCTGTCATTAAACTGCTGAGATAGTAAAAGTTTTCAGCTTAAAACTGGTATGTACCTGTTGAATGTTTCATCTCTGTGGATCACAAAACCTCTCGCTAGCTGAGCGTATGCAGGGCAGACGTCTTGAAAGCGCCTGCTGCACTGGCAGACATTCGCCAGACCACAGCCGCACTGCGAAACCTTAAAAGCCTTCCTGCTCCAATGAAGTGTATGCTGTAGGATCTTCAGACTTGCTGTGTTGTAACACTGTCTTAATATTCACATTTCAGAGACCTAAGTTTCAACGAACTCACTTCAGTTCCAACTGAAGGATGGAGTGGACTGAACCAGCTTAAACTTGCAGGCAATTCTGAGTTGAAGGAAGCTTTGGCAGCAAAGAACTTTGCAAAGCTCCGGTACGTTGGTAAATAACGCTAGAGAGTGCCTCGCTTACTTTGACAGTAACAAACAACGTGACGGTAAATGAAGCCAGCTTAGATAATGCTCATGACAAATAATTGGGCCCTTTGCTGAGTCCTGTAGAGCGTTAATGTTGGCATATATGAAAGGGCATCTGACTGCTCTGGGTATAAAAGCCATTTGCAGACAATTTTCTTGGAACCTTTTATATTTTTCCTCCACCGCTTTCCACGCAGATATCATCTGACTTTGGAGTAGTGGTTTGAGTGGATTCCATTTGTTATTGAACTGAGCACAGCTGCCTTTCGGAGTGTGGAAGACAGGAGCAGACATGCAGGTGTCTGATTCCGTATCACCACACTTTATACATATGCTGTTTATTCTTGGAGGCAAATGACAAGAGTAGCAGTAATTATTCAGATAGAAACCTGGTATTGATTTCAGTGGGAGGTGGATCACACAGTGATTAACTGCTTTGCATTTTCAAAGATCTTTCTGCACATTAATATTTCAATCCCCAAGAAGCAGTTAGAAATCATTTCCCATACTGTCTGATGGAAAAAAATGGAGTTGAAGATACTGGTCATTTGTCTAAGGCCAGCAAAGGAATCCATGTCAGGCCTTGGCAGTCCTGTGGAAATGGCAGATTGGTTTTTGTGTTTTGATCTGTGTTTGAGAACTAAGGCATTGCGGGATCCTTTAGACTGATGTTCCTCCAAAATATTTACAAGAGCAGAATTCAGGAACAATACTGCAGATGGTTGATATTGTAGCCTTGAGTCAGAAAAATTAGCTTCTGGTCTGCTGTTATTATGTTGTATGGACCTGTACTACTTCTCTACCAGGATTAATAATATGTGCCATTTCTGTCAAACACACAAAAAAGCAATAGCACAAAAAAAAGAAAAAAAGTCTTATATGAGGGCCACAAAATAGAGTGAGAAGGAGAGATGTAATTTTTGACGTTGTGGTCATCTGGGAGTGAACTTTCTTACAAAACAGTTACTCTTTAATTAACCTGCTTAATTAGTTTTCAGTTTCATTTGTACAGCAACGCCACAAACACTGATCAGAGTTTGTTTTGTACATGGAGTAGAGTGAGTAGTAAAGAGAGCTAAACATCACATAATCTTCTTTGTAGTTGCAGTAGACAAGACTTGGATGCATCACCTGTCCTTCACCTCAGTGCAAAAGTTCAGCAGAAATGGTTACAACTGATCCAGTCTGAAATAGTTTTTTATTAGCATGAAGAAAAAGAAGCTTCAGTTTTACTACGGCAGTGTGCCACTTCAATATTTTTAATAGATGGTAATCTTAACCAGGGTTACGATTGGTAACACTCTTTGTTGTTCTGCCTGTGTTTCAGGTCGCTCTCTGTACCGTACGCTTACCAGTGCTGCGCATTTTGGGGTTGTGATTCGTACTTAAACTCGAATACTGAAGATTCCAGCCACCAAGATCACGGCGCCTTAATGGATCGTGAGAAGGGTAAGTGTTTCATTGTACTAAACTGGCAGTGTTATTCTGGGCCAGACTAGACCCAATAACAGTGTATGTTGTCTTTGAATAAGGAAATTTGGAAAATGTAATTCTTTATGGGGATACGAAAGTTGTCTCTGAAAGTGCTAAGTGGCTGCTTACAAATAGGCAGTGCCGTGTTCTTTCTGAGTATGTTAGATGTGCCTGTTTGGGGGGGAGGAATATTTTTTTTTTTTTTTTTCAAATTCTAAACTGCCAGTATTTTTTCTGTAATTTTCTGCCAGAACAGAAATGTTTTATGGTTCTCAGAATTTTGACCTTTCTGTTCAGAAAGGGCTTGTCCTTCCACTGTCTACTTCAAGGCCTGGAGATCTTTCCCCGGTGATGAAAGATATTGCTGCTTTGTTATAAAGCATTGTGAGTAGCTGGGACAGGCAGTAGTAACTCAAACTGCTGCAGCGATTTCCGCGCTGAGCATTCGACCTTCCATGGCAATCCAGAGCAGCTTCACTTGTTAAAGGCTTGAACCTTGGTGAAGAGTCAGGGCTTTGATCTCTCAAAGGACTACATCCATCCGAGGCAGCTTCACTGCATTTCACTTGGTTTTTTTTTTCTTCCTACAACTAACCTGTTTTTCATTTTTACTTGGATACAGCTGATGCAGATGTTTTAAGAAGTGAGGAGAGTGATGAACTGGGGCAGACTATTATTCACTGTACACCAGCAACAGGTAAATCTCATAACGTGCTTTAGCCACACTGTGAACTTCAGGCATGGTGTTATGCAAATAGCTGTCTGCAGAATTACATGTTTCATTCCTCATAGTCATTGTGTACACACAAGATTAAATTGTACAATGCTTGGGTGAAACTTCATTTGATGTCCGTGTCATTTTGGATGAGCAATCACAAAGATTTGGCTCAGCTTTAGACACAGAGCACTATACTGGAGAACCATGCTAGGAAAAAACCTGAAGTTTGTTTCCATAAGCAGAACGTACAGACTGTAATAGTTTTATTTGGAGCTGACTGTGTTTAATGCGCTGTCCCCTAATTCTGTGTTACTCTTGCCAAAGAGATGTCTGCAGAGCAGACTGTATGAATGCTCATCTGTTTCAGTGAGAAGTCAGCCTGTGCTATAAAAGCTTCACTCGAACTGCTGCCATTGGTGGTTTTAACTAAGCCTGATGTCTTTGCGAGAGAGAGGGTGAGGAACGCTAGCGTGCTCTGTTCCTCAGCCCTGCTATAGCAGCATTAATTGGCAGCAGAGGGCTGTTACAAGTAGCTGGAGCATCTTAAACTGCTACAGATATTTGTGCAATGAGTAGTCTTATTGGCATACCAGAACTACTCCAATTCAGGCTTGAACAGTCCAGCAGTGTTAAAAGTCTTTGATCTTGCAAACGAGTACTTTCATTCTAGGCAGTTTCATTGGTGCCCTTCTGCTTATCTTCCTCGAACTGCGAATTTCCACACGCGGTTCCACTCTGCTCCTGAAGCACTTGCTGTGGTGCCTCCTGCTTCCTTGCCTTTGCCACGGGCTCTCCAGGGGATTCCTTCTGTACATCTTGTACCCTCCTGTTCACATAAGCAGGAGCGCATACATGGGGGGAACAGTATGGTTCCAGTGAAGTTACTTCTGGATGAGCAGCGGTTTTCCACGTCTTATTTCATTCCCTTCTCCTAAATTGGTGTTTTACACCCATTACAAAAATCTGTTTGCTCTTCATCTTTTGGGCTAGCTCCAGCTTTAATATACAGAATATCACACGGATTTCTTGATTACAGCCAAAAAAAGAATTGTGGTCATAAAGTCAAATGTATTATTAATGCAACTGTATGTGATCGGAGAATTAATTTGACCAATGCTGCTTATTTGCTTTTGATCTCCTGTTCACAGAATGAGAATTCATATGATGTGTTACATGGGTTAAATCTTTAAAGCCTTTAGCTCTCTCTTTTTGCCCATGCCAGAGATGCTGTAGCTCTAAAAGGAATGAAGAGCTTGTTTTACAAGTTCACCATTTGCCTTGTTTTTCACCAGTCCCTCCCATACTAACAACTTGTTTTCTGTGCCATGCTGTTGTCTGGTCATAAGTAGGACGCTCCACCCTCCGTCTAAATTCTGAATCATTGCTCATCTTGTAGATCCACTTTCCGCTTTGCCTAATGGCAGGAATGGATCTCTGGAACAGTGGAGCTCCAGTAGTGTAGCACTGGAAGCTGTGATCATCCTCCCAAGCATGAATTTCCCCGGTGGGCTGGGAATATTAGCGAGAGAGGAGGGTAACTGGGAGAAAGACAGGAAAGCGTGACGGGTTTTGTTGTTTGTCTAAAGATAATTCGCTGTACAGCTGCTAGAAAATAGACTTCAAATTGATTTTGGAAGCACAGCATTGACACTTTCTAAATTTCCAAAGTAGGAAGTTGCTTTTATTTTGAAGTGGATTCAGCTTAGCAGGTATTGCTGCGTCATGTGAATGTACGGTGAAAAGAATTATCCCAGCAAGGATGTCTTACTTGGGAATACCTGCGAAAACAAGGGATTTCACTGCTGATTTTACTGGTATGATAATTCAGTTAGCACCATTATTTCTTGCCCAGAAAGGAAGCTTGCTGGTTTGAACAAAAAGATTCTTTTTTTGACGTGTCAGTCAGGTAATTTCTGAAAGTTGCTTTGGACCTTGGGAGATTTTTGCACTGACGTCGAAGGAATTCTGCGCAGTTGCTATTCCAGCCTGCAGTAGCGATGGGTTGTCCGTACCTTTCCCCTGCCTAAAGGGAGGGCTTGAGCTGCGTGGAGCCGGCAGCTGTGGGCTGAATCCAGCTTGGAAGCTCCAGCTCGAGGTGGAGCGCAGTCTGGCATTTTTCTGCTCTGCCTTCAGCTCCCAGAGTGCCCGACAGCAGGGAGAGATCCCCCAGCTATTGTGCTTTGGACAATTAGCGGTGCCTAATGGGGATGTAGGAGAGGTTAAACTCTTCTAATTGTTATTTAAAATCAATAGGATTTTCCTATGGAATAAGTAGCAATTAGAAGGATTAGAAGGGTAAGTAGTGGTAGTGACCTTTTTTCCTTGTCTCGCCTCATATTATTTTTGCTTGTTGGACGTTTTTTATTATTTAAGCTTTTTTAAGTGGCAAAAGCAGAAGAAAAAAATCATTTTCCCTATATGACGTTCTACGCTCGCAGTGCTTTTCAGTGACATGGGTGGGAGAGAGGGCTTGTGGTGAATTCCTGTCCCTATTAAAGCTGGTTAAATTGAATTTGTCAGTTGTTTTACAGACGTTTCCTTGTGATGAAAAGTTATTCCAGCAGGCATGTTTGTGAATCATTTTTTGACAGAACACATTATTTCTAAAAAATTTTCTCCCCTTACAAGTCCTTTGTGAACATTTGCTTTTGTTTTGTTACCAACTTTTTTAATGAAGTATGAAATCTAAAGAAAAAAAGTATTTAGGTGGCACTAATAAAAGCTATTTTGAGTAGCTAAAAGGTAATTAAGTTTGTTTAGCTAGCTTGTTTATACAGAGTATTCTCGAGTGACCATTCATTGCAGTAATTATTATTTCAGGCATAATTAATTAGTAAATAGCTTCAGCAGAATAGTTTACTTTCAGCTGACCTATTTAGCACTTCAGCTGTGTACTCTATTCATGAATTAATGAGGAGTGCTTTTGTAATTCCTTTTGAAAATCTTGCTTATTAAGGCACGATTTTTTTTTCTAAATTGGTTATCCTTCTGTGTTTTTTTTTCTTCTAGGTGCTTTTAAGCCTTGTGAATATTTATTGGGCAGCTGGATGATTCGACTTACTGTCTGGTTTATTTTTTTGGTTGCTTTGTTCTTCAACCTGCTTGTCATGTTAACAATATTTGCATCCTGTACTCCGTTGCCATCTTCCAAACTGTTTATAGGCCTGATTTCTGTCTCTAACTTATTTATGGGAGTCTATACTGGTATTTTAACTTTCTTGGATGCTGTCTCTTGGGGAAGATTTGCTGAATTTGGCATATGGTGGGAGACTGGCAGTGGTTGCAGAGTCGCTGGGTTTCTTGCAGTCTTTTCGTCAGAAAGTGCCATTTTTTTCCTGATGTTGGCAGCTGTTGAACGGAGCTTCTCTGCGAAGGAGATCATTAAAAAGGGGAAAAGCAATCGCCAAAAACAATTTCAGATTGCAGCAGTTTTTGCTTTCCTGTGCGCTGTGGTAGCGGGGTGCTTACCACTTTTTTATCAAGCGGAGTACTCGGCATCACCCCTCTGCTTGCCCTTCCCCACCGGAGAAACGCCTTCTTTAGGTTTCACAGTAACTTTAGTGCTCCTGAACTCATTAGCATTTTTGCTAATGGCTATTATCTACACCAAACTGTATTGCAACTTGGAAAAAGAGGACCTCTCCGAAAACTCGCAGTCCAGCATGATCAAGCATGTCGCTTGGCTCATCTTCACGAACTGCATCTTTTTCTGCCCTGTTGCGTTTTTCTCGTTTGCACCGTTGATCACTGCGATTTCTATCAGCCCTGAAATCATGAAGTCTGTTACTTTGATATTTTTCCCATTACCTGCTTGCCTGAACCCGGTTCTATACGTGTTCTTCAACCCAAAGTTCAAGGAAGACTGGAGGTTGCTCATGCGCCACGTGACCAGGAAGAACGGCGCGGTAGCGATGGCCGTCAACGCTCAAGGGGGCTGCGCGGCGCAGGATTTCTACTACGACTGCGGCGTGTACACCCATTTGCAGGGTAACATCGCCGTGTGTGAATGTTGCGAATCGCTCCTTCTATCCAAGCCCGTGCCCTGTAAACATTTAATAAAGTCCCACAGCTGCCCGGCGCTGGCAGTGGTGCCTTGCCAAAGGCCGGACGGCTACTGGTCGGACTGCGGCACCCAGTCAGCCCACTCCGACTACGCGGACGAGGACGACTCCTTCGTCTCGGACAGCTCAGACCAGGTGCAGGCCTGCGGCCGCGCGTGTTTCTACCAAAGCCGAGGGTTCCCTTTGGTTCGTTACGCCTACAACATCCCGCGAATTAAAGACTGAAAAGGCTTTTTGCCGTCAGCTGTTGGAATAAAGAGGTACAATGCTTCGTAGGCTGGTGCCTGTTTTGACCTTTTGAGCAGGAAGCACTTTTGTAATCACTGTTTAGCGTCGTTTGTAAAGAAGGGAAGCGGGCAGTAACTTCTTGAGCCATACATTTAAAAACAATTAAACAAATAAATCAATTGCCCTGACTGTAAATAATTGGTAAACCAAATTTGTTACCCAATATTTTTACTCTTTCCACGCAATAGTGGCTTCTTTTATACAGTTTTTTTACATGCTAATGGTGTGTTTCCACGTTGTACTCCAGTTGTACTTTGCTTCTGCTTGTTGGCAAGGTAAGTTCTCTTGATTTTTTTTCTTTTTTTTTTTTTTCTGCCAAAGCACAATATAAAGGACAGCTGTTTAGTATTAAAGAAATTATTTTTAAATGTGACTTTTCTATAATTAAGCAAAAAAACCTCTCTTGTTAGCTTTGTATAGTGTATTCAGCATTGAATCTCAGGATGAATTTTACTGCAGGGCCAAAAGGGGATTAATTCTCCCATACGTAACTGTGACAGCAATATAGGAATACCATGTTTGTTTTGTATTTCAAGCCAACGTTCAATTTTTTAAACAGGCTTTGTTACAATAAAGCACTTGTAATCCACCATATCTGTAGACTATGAAATAAGCATATGAACAGCTGTCAGGAGTAATAGGGTTGAACACATTTTCCCAGCGTTGATGCATTGCTTCAGGTGAACCACAGCAGCTTTCTTCAGTATTAGGCAGTCGGGTCACGCTGTTGGAAGGAATGTCGATGCATCGAGGGGGGGTGTCAGCAGCGCTGCCGATGTGTGCGGCTCGTGTCTTTGCAGTAAGACTGGCTGATACTTTGCAGCCTGTTGAATGCTACAGCACCCCGGTAGTATCTGTGATTTGACTGCGATTTTAGCAAATGGCGGGAAAACAGAAAGCAATTTTGCAATAAAAGAAAAGCATTTTTGCCAGTTATTTTACTGAGAGCGAAGTACACTGTGCAAAGTCACTGATTTTATGTAAATCAGTGTATTATTTTTAAACCATTCAAGTCCTGAAACCCAAATGATTTAAGTACAATCAGTGATCCATTTATCTGTATTTAGTTTGATATCTGATCGATACAAAGTTATGAATGCATGATTAGGTATTTATGTATGTTTCTTGAACAAGACACTAAATCGAGAGCAAATCCACTGCCATCCCACTTACTCTGGAGACATTCTCGGTAAGATTTAAAGCTAGATTGCTGTTTTGAGAATTAAACTGTATATACTGTTCATACAATGAATTTTTATCTTTGCATTGTAAATTATTTGATAGAACACATGATGGGAAATGTGGCTTCAGTTCATTTTGTTAATTAAAGCTACCTCCTAAACAATAGTGGCTGCCAGTAGCAGAATGTTTAAAATGTGGTTTATATACTTTTTGCATTGTAAATAGACATGGTTGTATATTGTCACTGTAATAAAAACAGAATCCTTGTATATCAAAATCATGTAGTTTGTACAAAGTATGGGAGGGTTATTTACTGTATGCTGTTAATTTTGTAAGCCAGATATTCACATGTAAAAACAAAAGAGAAGAAAACCAACCCAGAGTTGTTGATTCTTGTATTTACACTCATGAATATTACATCTGCAATTAGCATGGAATGTTACACTGAAAGCAAATAAAGGGTACATGAATATGGATATTTATCTCTGGTTTTTGAAAGTTAAGGCTGAAAATGGTGCACATGTAAAACTGTTGAGCATAAATAACGTGTCATCTGTTCTCCACTGCTTGTGGAGAGAGTTTGGGGGAGGAACTGCCAGTGAAGTAAGAAAGTGGCCAATTTACGAGTGGATTTATGATCTCAGACTAGTGCTGACTTTTGGCATGCAAAAGGTTCAAACCTTCATAGAAGTGTTTGCCGTCTTATAAAGCAATCTCTTTATTAAAGACGCTATTATGTATTGTATTTGAGTTGAAATGTTTTTAGTATGCCTTGGAAAAATCATACAGATGATAATTTTGGTTTTGATGCTATTTCCATGCCGAGAGTTGTGGGGTTTTTTTAGCCATAGTTGTGTAAGAGTCCCAGTCTGTTCCACACTCCCTCTGTTGGCCAACCAGTCAAAGGTAATGGGAATGCTTCTAACAAGAATACTTCTCAAAAAGGACAATAAATGTCAGATGCCATTTCATAATTGGTAGGGAAGGAAATTTCTTCTGTTGTGCAAATGAGTCTTCACTGAAATGCTATTAAAATGGCCCGATGCGATCCATTTGGAGTGACAGTATTGAATTTATACATCAATGTGTGTTTGAAGTTGCAGTTACGCTAATGGTTAATTTTTAATGCAGTCAGCCCGGTGTCTTCCAACACGTGCAGGTTTTATCTGCTGGTAGAGGTGAAAGAATACAGGCAGTAGCTACTAAAATCAACCTGTCAAGGAGCAGTGCTGCAAAACTTGCCTGTCAGTATCGCCACGTGCCTGACACCGATGGACGATCACGTAAGGAGAACCCAGAAAAATCCAGCCGCCAGGTACTCCGTGCCTCCTCTGTCGTGTCTTTGCTGGATGAGCTGATCTCAGTAGCAGGGCGTAACCTGATGTTCCGATGTTCACAACTGCCTGGGAAAGCCACTGAGAACCCGCTCCCTCTCCTCCCCGCTCCAGAAGTGGTCTCAAACGTATGGGGACAACTTGCCGTAAAGCTGTGCTGTGTCCGTAACGCGTGGGGGTTTTCGGTTACCTCTGTGCAAGTGACTTTCAGAGCTGTCACCCGGCAGCTGCCTCCTCAGCTAGGCAGAGCTTCCCAGCTTCAGTTCTGAGACTCAAACACTTGAAACCTCACAAGTTGCACCCTTCTGGGGTGTCTGCAGGGAATAAATCCTCCAATTTTCTAGAATCTAAAGCTAGCTGAAGCTGTTCTTACAGTGACAATGTCACATACCTGGCTTGTGAACCCCCCTGAACAACTGTTGTAGTGAGCTCCAACACTGGATTTAGCAGACAAAAAGAATTTGCTGTTGACTTCAAATACAACTTACAGTAAGGAAAGCATTTTTTTGTTGTTTTTCTTCCTTCTGCTGTTGTGAGGAAGCAGCTTTTGGCAGGGGGGCAGAGTCACAAATAAAATTGCCAAAGTTTTTGCTGAGGTATTCCCTGCCTTCTCTCCCTGTCAAGAGTAATTTCTTACAGAGAGCTATGAGCCTGCTCTGTGGCAGTACGCTGGTGAGATCTCTTAATTTGAAGTGGAGCCTTTTTATTCTCTTACAAAAATAATGCATCTGCTTCACAACTTTTTGGTCTAGATACCTTTTGTCCTTTTTAATTTGTTTCTGGTAGTATTTTCTGTGTTTAATCAGAAATTTACTCAGAAATTTCAGTACAAAGATACTTCAGTAATTCTTTTGACCTTGCTTACTATTTTTAAGCCTTCAGTTTTAATTTATAGGGTAATATTTTTAATTAAAAACACAATGCATAGTTTTTCATATGTACTCTCAATTTAATAATTATTATTTACATAGATGCTTTTGATCTTTTACTGCTAGGCATAAGTGTATTTTTAGCAAGAGATTTTTTTAATACTACCTTTCACATACCATACAGCAGAGTCTGACCGATTTAGCACTAGAGTTCAGTTGATGATCCAGTAAATAAGGAAATGAAATCTGAAATGGGATAATACATCACAAATTGCTGTTTTCTTTACTGTTGTGTACTGTAAGAGCTTGGAGGGCGAATGGACACTTTTCATATGTTGCGTTCACAGCACTACGCTACTATAAAATATCATCACTTATGTTTTACCTAAGAAATACTAGTTTAATGGTCACTGTGGCATTTACTGAAGGGAAATTATTTAGATTTGAGGGTAACAAAATATGAAGTGTCTCTTTGGATTCAAGTAACAAGTGTAACCTGCAAGTGTCTTGAAAATTTCAGCCCAAATATATGCAAGTAAATCTGTTACTAACTGACGCTTTAAAAGAGAGCAAGACTTCGTGCAGAAGCGTAAACTAGCTAAAGGAGCAAAGGCTGTTCAAAAGCAGGAGGGCTGTGACCTCCAACTAACAGAAAACAACTGAGTTGAGTGGGAGTCCTGCTATTGATTGAAAAAGATGGGATTTTTATATGAATGTGTTTGATAGAGTTATGGCACATTTCCTTACACAAGAGAGAAATTCTCACTCTTGAGGCCATGCTCCTTGAAGGCAGATGGGTCCACATCTGCAATCAACAGAAACTGGACTGGGGCTAGCAGTGGGTACGGTGTATTGCAAAGATGAGACTACATGGTACCGTGAAGGAAAACTGAAGCAAGCCAAGACCTCTCAGATTTCACAGCCTCTAATCAAGCAGAACTACAAATGCAGACACAAAAATAGCCAGTAGGCAAGTGTAGGCAGTGCTCGTTAGCTCTGATGGAGCGTGGAGCCAAGTGGCTTTCTTCCTTACTCCTGCGTCTGCCGCACTGTTCTTCCCCACACTGGAAAATCTGAAGACTTGGCAAGACTTCTTAAATTAGACTGTATTTGGTTCAAATTTTCTTTTTTTTTTTCTGCCAGGTTGCAAGTAAAATTAAGATACACATTCTTTTCTTCAACCTGAAGGCATGGATGTCTAAGCCTTAGTTTGTGCCTAAATTTAGTAAGTTTGTTTTTTTAATAGGATTGGTTTTATGCTTTTTCTCTGTGAATGCAAATGTGGAACTAGACATTACATCTAAAAGCAATCTTATCCAATTCTTTTCATTAAATCTGGGTAGTATTAATGAAGTTGAACTGAGATGTTGCCTTCTGATGGCTCTTATGTTTGCGGAGACTGAGCTGATCAGATTACAGTTGAATTTCTAAAATTCACCTATTTCATAAAGAAGAGTTGGCAAATCATAGAGTTGTTAAATCAGAGTAGTTAGTGATTTGGGGTAGTTGATTTATGCCTAGAATTTAATTCACTTCTATGTTTGTTACCTGTAAAGTTGCTTTCTTGACATCATTTTCTATGTAAAATGGGTTTTCAAATACTGTGAGTGGCAATTAGGGATTACTTGTGAGCAATTTGTCAGGAGCATTTGGATGTTCAGACACACTGATGGGCATGACTGAACAGACAAAGTACAGGTCTGCAAACACACTGCTCTGTGTTTACTCCCTGTTGCTAACAGCTTAAGGTACTTACTCCGTAGTCTGTGATGGTGTTGGTTCAGTTAGCACTGAAGGACTGAATGTAGTTTTTGTCATTCCTTTGGTGAGAAACTAGGCTGATTTTTCACAATGGTAACAACCATACGGGTATGCGTATGTATGTTTATTCACTCAGTTGTGTGCGGCAACTGTTGTGCTTCATTGTGTCAGTTTGATTTTGCTCGTAGGCTTTATAGCAGTGTTGGCGCTTAATGCCTGCCATGGCAGATGCTTTCTAGAGACAGCCTTTCCTATTCTGGCACTAAGTCAACAGAATTACAGTTTTGCCATGAAGCATGTCCTTGTACTGTGTCATTTGTCTGCTTGTCAGTCCTTCTGGGGCCACAGGAGTTGTGTAGCTGAACCTGCAGGACTGTTGTTTCAATCCTTAGTATTTTACCAAATGACATTGTTTGGGCTCTTACCTTGCCAGTATTAACTAGGGCACAGTGGCTGTGGAGCTGGCTTGACGAGTTGGGCAGAACGGGAAGAAGAAGGATAACAACAATATGATTTCATACTTTCACTTCTCCTCAAAGCTAGATGCTTTAATTCCCTGAAAGGTGAACTGGCTTTTGCCACCCTCTGCATAGGCAGTCTCAACGCATAAACTCCGGTTGCTTGTCACAATACTAAGGTTTGTTAATATAAGCTATTTGCCCAATTCCTGTTCTTGAATCCCCAAGAAGTTATTTTATTATGTATAATAATACAGAGAGGGAAGAGAAGGACTCACATCATAGAATCCTAGAATGGTCTGGGTTGGAAGGGACCTTATAGATCACCTCATTCCAACCCCCCTGCCATGGGCAGGGGCACCTTCCACCAGACCAGGTTGCTCAAAGCACCATCCAGCCTGGCCTTGAACACTGCCAGCTTCTCTGGGCAGCCTATGCCAGGGCCTCAGTAAAGAATTTCTTCCTAATGTCTAATCTAAATCTGCCCTCTTTCAGTCTAAAGCCATTACCCCTTGCCCTATCACTACACGGCCTCGTAAAAAGTCCCTCTCCAGCTCTCTTGCAGGCACCTGCAGGTACTGGAAGGCTGCTCTAAGGTCTCCCTGCAGCCTTCTCTTCTCCAGGCTGAACAGCCCCAGCTGTCTCAGCCTTTCCTCATAGGAGAGGTGTTCCATCCCTCTGACCATTTTTGTGGCCTCCTCTGGCCCCGCTCCAACAGCTCCAGGTCTGTCCTGTGCTGAGGGCTCCAGAGCTGGATGCAGGACTCCTAGGGGGGTCTCACCAGAGCGGGGCAGAGGGGCAGAATCCCTTCCCTCACCCTGCTGCCCACGCTGCTGGGGATGCAGCCCAGGGTACGGGTGCCCTTCTGGGCTGCCAGCGCACATTGCTGGGTCATGTTTGTGTCTTTGGCACGATTGCAGCTGGCTGCTGCCTTGCCTTGAGACATCCCTTTCATAGTTACTGGCCGTCCCAGATGAGCAGCTGTGTGGCTTCATCAGAAGCGATAGATGCCCAGTGCAGTGAGCTTCAGAGTTCCTTGGTCCAGTGAGACAGGAAGGTTTTTTTTTTCTTTTTTTTCAATTTATTTAAGACTTTTGCAAGTCTTCTCTGTAAGATGGGCTTTAAGGTCGAGGGAGGTTTCCAAGCCTATGAAATTACCTTTGTCTGCAGCCTGTTGAAATACTTGAATTTTTCATGCTTGCCAAGATGTGAAGCTTTGCTCACAGTGCTTGTTTAGCCATATAGTAAACGATTTTCATACTTCTGTTACTTCTTAGCTGCGTGCAGCACAGACACAGACATTCCTGTAAAACTGTAGGTGGTTTGTGTTCAAGAAAGCTGAGGCATTGCATCGTGCACCTTGTATCCCAAGAATTCAGTCTGAGTTGAAAATTTTTGTTGTTGTATCTTTACTTGGCATGAAATTTAGGTTCTTGTGATATTCTGTTGTCTTCAATACTTGAATCATCAGCTTAAATTATTTCAACAGGTGTAATTTTTTGTCTGTTAGATACTGCAGCTAGTAATTCTTGAATATTTATTTAATGATGATCAGCTCAACGATGTACCACAGGTGGCTAGAGTTATTTTAACATCACAAATATCTATTTGCTGCACAGCGATGTAGTCAATATTATAGGAGTGCTTAGATCGGAGATGAATTCTGGCCTTTTTTTGTATTTTTCAGCTTGCTGGAAAATCATTCCAGATGACCGGCTGGTTATCAGCACATACTGTCAGCCATAGAGTAACATTTGTTTTTTCCTTACAGGAACCATAATGATATTTCTCCAAGCTGCCAAAACTGCAGTTCCCATGAGACGGTAAGCCAGTTTAAGAAGCTCCACCACTGAAAGGGGGAAATCCCTCACACCTCACCTCTGCCTCTCCCTTCCTTCTGCTTTGTGGCCGTGCTCTCCTGGCGCTTGCCTGTTTTTTTGCCTCAGCTCTTGTCAGACGTCTTCCAAGCTTTAACTTACTCAGACCGCAAGTTCCTTGGCCAAAGAGTTGGATGGCTTTCTACTGCATTAGTCAGGTAATGTGACTTGGCAAAGGGAGCAAGAAGAAGGCTCCTGACCGGCAGGAGAGATGCAGCTGTTTCAGTAGAGACGTGATGGACTTGGGTGCCCGTGAATCTGCAGCCCAAGCACCAAACAACCCATCTAAAAACTCCAAGTATGACGATTTGGGCATTCTTTAGGACTGTTAATGATGGCGTTGAGATGTCTTCTGCCTGACAGCACTCATTTTTGGTGGTGTCTAGTCACACACAATGGTTGTGTAGGTTTGATGGCCTTTTTATATCATTGAAATTCTATGTCACAAATGACTTTCCTATTTTCAACAAAGCATTTTTAATACTGTTGCTTATTTTTCAACTTGCCTATCCAACTAAAAATGTATTTCTTGTTAAACTCACCCACCTGGAGATTCTTGGTAAGAACAATTATATCAATATAGCAACCAACTTTATGATCGCTTTCAAACTTGCGTATCTCATGTTAGTATCAGTAACACTTCTGCTCAGTCAGCCACAGCAAAATGACTCGAAGTTGTAAAGAGCTACCTGCTGCTAGTCAGCGGTTATCTCCATGGTAGATGAGATTCAAAGGCAATTAAAAGCTCTGGTGATACGTGTGATTGGTGCCGATCCTGCTTAAGGATTTGGCTAAAAGGCGGTCGAGGTGGCCCGACATTGGCAGTGAAGAGGATTTGGAACCGCGATGGAGTATTGACGAAGGATCTAGTGGCAAACAGGAAAGGACAGGAGTGTGTATATATCTAAAAAATACATGTTTTACAACAAATAGTTATAGCTTCAGACCTTTACATCAGAAACAAGATTCTAATTGTGGGGACTGAGATGGGCTGTTGCAGTTCAACGTATGGCTAGGTTACGAACTTTGACTTGGCTGTTAGAAAACGCCTAAGCTACCTTCGCACGTATTGGAATCATCTTCTGCAGCTGACGCTGCTGGTACCGTTTATTGAAGTGGTAAACGTCAAAAAAAATGTTATTAAGTCAGAAACGACAGCTGCAAAGAGTTCATCCAAATGGGCATCCGAGGGCGCGGGCGATCACCGTGGGGACGGCAGGGCCGGGCAGTACGGGGCCTGCTGCCTGCCCCTGGCCCTGGCAGGGCTTTCCAGGCCCCCACCCGGCCGGCGGGGCGGCCGCCCGCCCTGACCCCGTGCTTTCCCGGTGTCTCCCCCAGCCGCCGCCGCCCGGGAAGGGAAAGCGACGCCGCCCG
>Ga0065711_1008373_pt1 | contig 22128 bp, 16 predicted proteins | sample Hoacrofraction12_FD_59098 | JGI IMG/M metagenome (GOLD analysis project Ga0065711, IMG submission 59098) | Hoatzin crop microbial communities from Cojedes, Venezuela - Epithelial fraction 12 v2 (version 2) | ecosystem: Host-associated > Birds > Digestive system > Esophagus > Crop | place... | reverse complement strand
GGGGGGGGGCGGCCCAGCGCTGTGGGGAGCGGGTGGGCCGCTTACAGCCCGCCGGGGGGGGCTTAGGTTGGACGTTAGGGCCCGGTTTTCTCCCTCGCAGGGTTGTGAGGCGCTGGGACTGGCTGCCCAGGGTGGAGTCACCGTCCCCGCAGGTCTTTGAAAGGCGTGGAGGCTCCTAAGTAGCGCTTGGGGACACGGCTGAGTGGCGGGCTTGGCCGTGTGCGGTTAGTGGTTGGATGCGATGATCTCGAGGGCCTTTTCCAACCGAAATGATGCTGTGAAACCGTCCAGACCCCACGGAGCGAGACAAGCCCTCACCACGCGTCGCCCACGCCAGCCCCGCGGCTCCTCCGAGCTGCCCTGACACCCCTCTCCCTCAGTACCTGGAGTTTCAGGGCCCCGCTCTCCACCTGGAGCTGCTGGGTTTTGATTTTAACTGCTGCACTTTGGGGATTGTTTAGAGGAAGAAGCGTTCCACGCCAGTGCCCGGAGAGGAGGCACCCGGGAGCGCTCGTGGGTGAAATGGCTGACGCGGGTGTGTTTTGGGAGCACCTCGAGATGGCAGCGGGCAGGCTCGTCTGCGGGCCGGGCAGGCTCGTCTGCGGGCCGGGCAGGCAGCTTCACACCTCCCCGCATGAGTTCCAACCACCTTCGTCTCCCTGGCCCAGCCCTTGTTCGCCTGCCGTCGCTCCACGCGTGCCAGAAGGCTGTTGGTGAGAGGAGAGCGGTCTGGAGGGCGAGGGACCGGGCAGCGAGAGGCGGAGGGAAACAGGGGAGCAGCCCACGGGAGAGAAGGGGGATGCGAAAAATCAACGTTGCCCTGGCATCTGCAGCGTGCGTGTGCGACGTACTGATCCCACGGCTGCCTGCTGCACGTTAAATACACGAGACAGAGGAACCAGCGTGCTGAGAGGACCCAATCTCATACCCTTAATGGAAGATCGGACCTCATTCAGTGAAAAAGTAATTTAGCTGCTTTATTCTGAAAATAAAGTTGTTGCTTATGCAGGGAACGTACAAGCTAAAACTCTGCTTGAAAAATGCCGTTTTCCAGCAAGCTGTTGGAAGAAGCACCCCAGAGTCTCTGTGAACTCGTCTTTGGTGGATAAATCTCGCCCTGGAGCTCCGTCAGGCCGCTCTGCCGAGGCCGCTCTGAGTACGGCCAGCAACCAGTGCTCTCCTCTGGGAGGTTCCGCTCAGGAGCTCCTCCCATCGCACGGGCTTTCTGCATTGAACTCTGGTTTCTTTAACCCACATTTTCTGAAGAGGAAACATAAATCTTGCAAAGCAGGAAGGTGCTGGTAGACCAGTTTTATCTACTGAGGCCTTTCATTTTTTAACTGCGATGGGCCGGGCTGCCTCTCACTCCGCATAAGCTGCCGAGCTCCTTTATGGAACAACGCTGTTCTTCAGCCTGAGCGTGTCAGCACCCGATTCAAAGACGAGTAAAAGGGCACCCGGCCGAGGAGTCATGGTGCTTGTGGAAATCTGTGTGTGTGTGAGAAGGGTCAGCAGAAAATGGCAAGAGAGGTGACGAAGCACAGAGAGCAGAGGGAGATAGCAAACGCATCCAGAACACCTTCTCAAAACTTGTTCTCTGACAAAGCCTTTTTTTTTTAATCATTTTGAGCATATGTTACAGAACACGCATTCAATTCAAATTGGTGTTTATCACACTTTTAGGGTGCCTCCAGCTGCCTAAGCACAGGCATCTTGATCCTTGTGAGAGAAATCCTGAGGTGCCCGAGATACCCACGTGGCACTGTGTGAAATCCGCAGCTGGCGGCCACCGGAGCTGCACAGTTACCTCTGATGGAGCCGATGGCTGTGTGCAGGCAGCTGGATTCCATTGCTAGCCACAAATACTCCATTAAGCAAGCATTCCCACTGTTTTTAAGGAAGCTGAAACCCTAGCTAGGTCAGCAGCAAGTCCTTTCGTACAGATACTAAAACCCGTTAAGATGTTCAGTATTTAGTGTCACAAACTCCAGCTGTGTGATAGCTGAGCAACTCCCGTGCACAACCTGAAGCGCGTTTGGTTTGTCAGAGCTAAGCCCGAGCCCCTCGCATCATCCCTTGTTCCCTGACCTGGATTTGTACAGCTTAATTATTCTTCCTCGCTGTAGCGCTTTTCACCTGTCTTCGTCTGACGTCGCCTTGTGGATTTCAGGGCATTTCTCCAACGTGTCAAATGTATTTTAAATTTTAATCACGTCAAGTGTCTCCTAGTCATATTCCTGGCATGTATTTATTCTTAATTCTTTCCTGCAGGCCTTTCTCTGCAAAGGATTCTTCTGTAAATGCAGGCATATGCACACATAAACTGTTTCTTCCAGTCGAAGAAGGCCTACAGGGATGAATGTGCCGGGGTGACAGTATATCTTTTCAGGTAAATAATGGAGATTTTTACAAACTAATCTCACTCTGCATCTGAGGAGTGCACGTTTGGAAGCGCTACAGGACATCCCGTGCGGGAACTGTCCCTGGGTTCCTGAAGCATTTGGTGTAATAATGAGATTTTCTGCAAAGCCCCTCGCCAAAATCCAGCGTTTTGGAAGCCCCTCGCCAAAATCCAGTGGTTCAGCAGCCCCTCACCACACCCAGCAGCTCTGAAGCCCCTCGCCACATCCAGCGGTCGGCAGCCCGGCGGGCGGGTGGCCGGGTCCCCAGGAGACCCTTCGCTGCCCGCCGGGAGCGGAGGCGGCTGACCCAGCTCGGCTTGGCTTTCCTGGGGGATGGCTCCATCATCTCGGCTCCGCTTGCTCCCAGTCCAGGCTACTCCCCGCGGCCGCGCCTTGCCGATGGACCGGCCGTCAGGCGTCCATCCCCGAGGGGACGGGGACCAGCGGTGACTCGGGGGTCCCGGCCCTGGCCAGCCTGGTGGGCAGCACCCCCGCAGCAGGGGCGGGAAGGGGGGGAGCCGCCGAGCTGAGCCGTGCCGTGCCTTGCAGAGCCAAGCTGTGCCAAGCCGAGCCGTGCCAAGCCGAGCCAAGCCGAGCCGTTGCGGTGCCGCCGGGAGCGGGCCGGTGGCGGAGCTGTCCCGGCGCCCGGCTGCCCGCAGCTCCAGCATCCCCGCCATGCGAGAGCGATGAGCGCAGCTCCTCCAGACGCAGCCCGGCAATGGAGGATGATTTATTCCAGCTGAGACAGCTGCCGTGAGTAGCGCCGACAGGGGAGAGGGATACGCGGGATTTCTTCCCGGCGGGCTGCGGGGATGCTGTGGGTCCTGGTGATTTGTAAGGGAATTATTCCTAGGAAGTGTCTTAGGCCCCGGGAAGCAGGCCATTTTCCTTCTATAGCTGCCTGGGTTCAGCAGCCTGGGGGCACGCAGGGATCCGTCTGTTATATAAAACCACTGAATTTTTATTTTTTTGCATGAACTTGGCAGTGGTAGAAATAAAGGGAGGGGTGGAATAAAACCATGGAAGTGCCGAAAGATTTTTGCAGAGGAAACAGCACTATTGCATTTGCAAGGTGGATCGCATCTGTAAATAACGTTGTGCTGGGGAAGGCATCTTCCGTGGCTGCCTCCTTCGCGCTGCGAATGGATTGCAGATCAGAAGATTTTTTGCCAAGGTGTGTTTGCAGCGAGTGTCACTGGTGTTTGCTAACCGTGTGTTTTGGAGGGGCAAACCTTGTTGCCCAGGAAAAATGCTGTTATTTGCGAGGAGCTCTCTGCTGTGGATGTGGCTGCTGGATCTGTGCAGAAGGGTGATAAAAGCATTGCTGCCTCTTAACACCAGCTTTTCCTTTCCTTCTCATGAATGGAAAATGTTTCCTTTAAAAACAAGTGCATTTCTCCTAATGCTCCGTGATCAGGTGCTTTGAAACCCAGTCCTGTTTGTAAATCATTGACTCTGCAAGGCAGGGAATGAATACTTAAAGCTGATTTTAAGTACTAATGAGCTCGTGTCAATGACAGAGCAAACTGTCCCATAACATTTCTAATAAGTTGGGGAAATGGACATGTACTCCAGTCATTTCCAAATACTTAGCTTGGATGCATTCAGCGTGTCAGTAAAAAGAATAAGACACAATTTCATTAGGGCATTTTTCCTTTTTTTTTTTCCTAAAAAAAAAAAACAAACCACAGAAAAATCTTCTAAAGCACCTTTCAGTGTCGGTGTAATTAGACTTGTTTGGTGCTGTGAGATCTTGCAGCCAAATGCAGCTCTCTGAGTTGTCTCGGCTGTGAAGAATTTTGCAAGCGTGGAACAGTAAATATCACTGTGTGTTTTTTTTTTTCTTCATTTATGTCGATTTGTTTCATAGGTTCCTAAGTGCTAAACATATTTTTTTTTTATGTCCTGTGATGAGGAGTGTGGCCAGGTAGCTCTCTACGCAGATTGCCATTGAAGTATTTACAATTTTCAGATCAGCCACTGCCTCTCTGTAGTGTCTGAAACCATCATCTCCAAAATGGTCAGTTCTGAAAGCCTACGTCAGCAAATATTACAGAATAAGAAACAGTAATACAGGGGGCTTGTGATCAGCTACTGGAAAGCCAGGAAGGTTTTTATTGGCATGTTTGTTCTGCCTGTGGCTTACTGGGACACTGAGCAGTTACCAGCATGGGGTGTGTGGATGATTTTCAGTCAGAATCTTGGAGTAATGGCACTTTAGGCCTCCTGAAATCTGGGGAAAAGGTGTCCCTATGCTTCAATGAACTTTGCGCCAGGCTTGGAGACTGCTGAAGTTACAGTGTTAGTCCTCGTTTAAAAAAATGCAAATATAAAAGTTTACTTCCTGTGTAGTTAAACCAGGTGCTTGTAAAGCTGTTGCTAAGAAGATACGAGCGGTAGTTTGATATGAGTTGCCCTTTGTAATAAAGCAGTCATCTCACGGGCATGCAAATTTCAGCGGTTGGTTGCTGAGGGTGTGGATTTTGGAGGTCAGATGAGGATGATTATATCTTCAGGATAATTTTAACGTGAGAGTAATAATTACTTATGTTTGTCCTATAGGATCAGCAAAAGAAAATGCAAACCAAGAGAGTTTCACTGAGGTTGAAAAAAGAATCAGACAAAGGGAATGTAAAATGGAGTTTCTCAATGGAACTGACTAGGAACCTGAACTCAGACTGAGTTTTGTTGTTTTGTTTGTCTTTCTGATAGCTGCCTGAAGGATCCTCTGCATACCCCAAGTCAGGGTGTGAGAGAAACCCTGCAGTCAGTGCAGTTTTCTTGTTCATTTCGAGGAGGCCTTGCTTTTGTTCTATGTTCTTACCGTTGAGATCTTCAAATGTTATCTTAGCAAACATAATTTGTGACTCTGTTGTTTGTCTGCCAAGACAGCAAGGCCAGAGAAAAGCTTTCGGTTTCCCACTGCAGACGAGAGCATTACTNAAGTAGTGCAGGGAATAGTCACCCCATACAGATCTTGGAATGCCCTGCTTACCTGAGAAAATCTTCCCCAAGCACCTCAGCAGCCTGCAGATCAGCTGTCCTGAAGATGAGGGAGAACCTGACAAGATGGTCACCGTTCTCTCTGGCTCCGGGTTGCTGCCAGAATATCAGCAGTGAATTTGTGCATTCCCCAGGTGGGATGTGGTCAGGGAAATAATCTATGTGCCAGGACGCTGAGGGAAAAAACCAGTTTGGTATCCCTGTGCTTTCTGTTTCTGCCCCAGTGAAATCGTAAGCTGGACTGAATGGCTGGTCGTGGCCAGGACTCCTGTCAGTGTGAAAACCCCCACGGGTGACTGAGACGTTCGTTCCATCATCCCCTTCTCCACCACTGGAGCAAAACCCATTTACAGGAGTTTTGTAGATTGCCTGTCACTTTGTCCTTACGTTAAGCATGGATTGTGTCATCAGCGCTTGTAGGAGAAAATAGGAGCTGAGGTCTTGCCAGATATGGAAAGTCTTTCAGATCACCTTTGGAGGTGTCATACACGCGTGTCAGTTTGTTGCAGCTGCGGTAGGCAAGGCTGCCGATAGTTTAGTTTTGCTGACCCTTAAACCAAGGGATCAAGTTGAAGTTCAAGAGGCTCTCTGCTAGTCTTTGTTATAGAATTGGAATGTTCAAGTGTTGGAAGTCAGAAGAGGCAGTAGCAAGACTGATTTAATCCATTTCCAAAAAACTGTTTCACTGAAGTCCAAGAAATTGTCAGTTGCCAAAGTGAAAAAGTTACAGTGGTGTTGCAGGTAAAGTGAAAGAAGCCTGAGGAATCTGTTACTTTAACTGTGGTAGATCTGCTTCAAAATCTTTGTCTGGTCACAGGAAACTTCGCTGATGGAAGACGGACCTTGGCTATGTACGTGAAGCCTTGCACAGAATCACTCTGCCCCAAACGTGAAAGTTGTGTCGAGTTAGCAAAGATCTGTTTCCGTGTCTCGTTCTGCTGCAGGGGTTAGACGGCTGTCTCAGCTAGTGCCAGAAATGATATAAACCCGAGACAGTTGCGAGCATGGCACCCAGGTGACAGCCGCCATCGCTTGTGCCAGGGCTGTCACTGGCAGGCAGGTACGCTCCTCAGTCTTGACTTCAGCTGAATGAAAAAAGCAGTGTCCTTTGATTCGCTTTCTTATTCTGCCCCACCTCATTACCTAAAAGATTCAAAAAATGCGCAGATGAACCAAGTACTGGAAATCAAATAGTTTCTTAAAATACATGAATTTAATTAATTACATAATATTAAATACTTCCGTTTAAGACAAGAGATGGAAGCAATCATACCTGTAATCACAGAATCATCCCCATAGTGGAAAAAAATCAGTCAAGTCACTGAGGTATCTTATGCATCCTACTTCACCAAGTAATGCTTAAAAATCTGACAAATTTCAGGACTTCTGCTGCTAAGACACAAATCATTCTTATGAAAGCAATATGGAAAATTGAATTTGGGTTCTTCCTACAAGGACAAAGCACCTGAAATTCAGTGACACAGCTATGTCCAATTCATAATAAATGTACACAAAACATGGTTATCATTAAATATATATAGTTTCATCATATTTTTACAATCTGTATGTTTTTATAATTTTGTATGTTAGCACGATGACATCCTCTTTTTACACAAATGATGATTATGTCACATATCACCTCTGCAGTTTTTCCAAAGCCAGTAGCAACCAACGGGATACCATACCTAAAAGTAAATACAGATAAAAGTCAAAGCATTCTCTGTGAGTGTGAAATGGAGACAGGAGAGCAGGGAGGAACCTGGCTGCTCTTTGACCAAACAGGACTTCGAGCCTAACCAAACGCAGCTTCGACCTGGAAAAGACCCACCAAAGTATTCATCCTTGTTTCTGTGTTCTTAGGGTGGTCAAGTTTCGCCGCACGGGGGAAAGCTCAAGGTCAGACGAGGATGTCGTTTCAGGAGAGCATGAAATTCAGATTGAGGGTGTTCGGACAGAGCTAGAGCCTGTTGAGTTGGAGGATGGAGCTGCAGTGCCAAAGGAATTTGCCAACCCAACTGATGGTGAGTAGGTTGCTTGTTTTTCTGTAAAGACAAAGTTGTGGCCTCTTCATTTCAGTCATAGTGCAACCAGGCTGAATGCACTGGGTTTAGAGAAGTTAAAGATCCCCACATAAAAGAAGGAAACAGCAACACAGGCAAATTGTGTTACACCTGAAAATCGTGGTTTAGCTACCTTGTTCTCTGAGGGATGCTTTATGTGTTGGGTTTTATGTTACCAGTTGTTGTGGTTGAACCCCAGCCAGCAGCTAAGGACCACAGAGCCACTTGCTCACCCACACCCCCTCCCTGTGGGATAGGGAGGAGGATCAGGACAACACCAGTAAAATTCCTGGGTTGCAATAAATAATAGGACAGCGAGGGAAGATGATAATAATAATAATAATAATAATAATAATAATAATAATAATAATAATAATAATAATAATAACAATAATAATAATAATAATAATACTAGAATATACAAAATGGGTGATGCACAGTGCAGTTGCTCACCACCCGCCGCCCAACCCATCCCTGAGCAGTGATCCTGCCCCTGGCCAACTCCCCCAGTTTATACACTGAGCATGATATCACGTGGTGTGGAATATCCCTCTGGCCAGCTTGGGTCAGCTGTCCCGGCTCTGCTCCCTCCCGGCTTCAGTCGGTAGAGCACGGGAAAGTGAGAAGTCCTTGACTTAGGATAAGCATTACTTAGCAAGAACTAAAAACATCAGTGCATTATCAATGTTATTCTCATATGAAATCCAAAACACAGCACTATACCAGCTACTGGGAAGAAAATTAACTCTATCCCAGCCGAAACCAGGACACCAGTAATAGACCTTTTTAAGGAGTTGTGTATCCAGTTGTCAGCCCCTATTTCATACAGGGGGTTTGACTTAGTTTCCCTTAGAACTGGTCAGTGCTCCTAAAACATCGCCTCTTGCCTAGAGTACAGGAGGGACAGAGCGAATGTAGATCCCAGCCTCCGCTTTCTGCCTAGCCCTGAAGGCAACACCCGTTTAGAAGACATGAGAAGTGCTGGGTTGGTCTCAGCACAAGGCGTCCTAAAATGTTGTAGGATGGCTGTTTTCCCAGGGACTTATTTATTAACCAGTTAATGCAATTGGAAGCCAGAATACCATGGACTGAGCTCAGTGAGCTTCTCAAAAGACTCAGGGCATCCGTGCAATCTGCAGATCCATGTAGAATTCCAGCTGGCACATCACCCAAATCAGTGCAAGTGATGCAACAACCCGATACGCCGAGCTTCAGTGCCATCACATCCAATGCCTGGGCTGGAGTCACAGACTGAGGTCTTGCGACATCAATGCTCCATTTTATCAGTTAGATTTTGTTTGATTTCCTTTTGGTTTGTGCTCTTGTCTTTTGCTTTGTGAGGATGTCCATCTCTTAGCTAGATAAAGCTTTTCCGTGGTGAGTGTACTGCTGGAAGTCTTAAAACTTTGAGACTTAATTGATTTAGACAACTTGAATATCAAAATGTATTTTTGGTGCATATTTCATTTGACACTTGAGCAAAGGAATTGAAGATATCTCAGCTTCTTCAGACAGAACAAAATAATGAGGTCATGACAACGTGTGGGAAACAAGAACCATCACAAAAGTATGTTTTACGATGGATGTGTCTTGGACAAATTCTCGATCCAAATAATTACGGTTTGACTCTCCATGCAATCAAATATTCTTCTGCACTTTCCCTCACATGTGTAGTATTGCTGTCTGCTGTTGTGCAGCTCATATGCTTCTCACCAGAGGAAGCTGTGATTCGGTGGCTGGCAGAGTCACTGCCAGGAGTAAGAGAATGAAGCTGTGCTGGGGTCATTGGTGCTACGCTGATTTACTTCTGTGTGAATAAAATATTCTAGGAATATTTAGAATGATTTTGGCTTTAGCACAATTCCTGAAGAACATAGAGATTTTCCTGAGTAGGAACTGTATAAAAGCTAAGTAGCTCTCTGTTGTATGTTTTAGATCTCAATAGATTACCAAGTTAATAAGTGATCGCGTTCACAGAAAATGCTGTCTCAAGGGGTGGCTCTTCCTAGGAAAGGAATACACTTCTGCACTAGAATTGTTTTCTTTCCAGATACTTTCATGGTGGAAGATGCGGTGGAAGCCATTGGATTTGGAAAGTTCCAGTGGAAGCTGTCCGTTATTACTGGATTAGCATGGGCAAGTAATTGTTATCAGGGGAAATTGCATGATCATCAGTCAGAGAATCTCAGTGGTTTCAAATCATGTAGCCATTCTCTGTCGACAAAAAGTCTCCAAGCAGGTAATGGTACAATAAAGAAGGAAATTTACTTGAAATTCTAAAATGACAGCTGGACTCAAACTTGCTGGGTGGGGGGTGATGAATAACTGACTGATTTCTATGTCTCTGAAGTTCTTGTAAATCAGGGTTTGAGAAATCATTTGGATTCTCTGCTTCCGTCGCCGTTTAGAGCAGGGTGGCAATAAACAGGGGAATGGCACCAGTAGAAACAAGGTTCGTTTCAAGAAGGTATATTACTGTGGTGTCAATGTGATTTTCAGGCAGTTGTTGATTTTTGTTTCTCTCTTACCCTTCTAGATGGCAGATGCTATGGAAATGATGATTTTAAGTATCCTAGCTCCTCAGCTTCATTGTGAGTGGCGATTACCAAGCTGGCAGGTTGCATTGCTCACATCGGTAGGAAAAATAACTGACAGCTCCTGTATTCTGTACGGTTTTTCCACTCGTTGTTCAGACATTATGCTTTGTATCCCAGAGTTAAATCTGTTCATGGCCTTTGCCGGTTGCCTTTGGCTCAGAAGAATATAGGAGTCTTTTTTAAAGGCCAGAGCTTGAAGAAATGAAACTCAGTGAGAAATGAGGAAATTGTGCAAGTTTCAGGTTCAAAGTTTCATGTTAATTTCCAGGAAAATATATGAATTGACTCAGACTCATCCTAAAATTCAAACCATTTGATTATTGAAGAAAAGGATTGGCAAATTTTTGCTATCTTTCTTCAAAAATCTTTCTCTCTCACTGCATTTAAGCTCGCTTGTACATACACAGACCGGGAGCCATGAGAGAGAGCAAGCAATCGCTTTTCGAGGTGGATCATCCAGCGATCTCTGCAAGCAGAGCTCTTACAATACCACCTCTAAGTGTTGTGCTGTGACGTTGGAAACATGCTTTTAGGGACAAGAAAACTAGTTTTGGGACCCTTCTGTCAGCATACACCACTGTTGTATGGCATGCACTTTAAATCCTACATTTGTTTTTCCTTTAGCTTTTCATGCCGTTTGTGGTCTTGTGTAAATTGGTCCGAATGCTCAGTAGATTTAAATCGGTGAAGATCGTGTCCTTTCCCATGCCTGAATGCAGCCAGCCCGTCTGAAGGAGGGTCTCGTTCCTTCTTTCAACTAAGCATAATTTATTCTTGGTGAGCAAAATCAGAAGGAGAAGGGGTCAGTGAACATGGGACAAAAGCTTTGGCAAACAGAACTGCTTCTTACCCCGCTTATTCCTTGAGTACGTGCTTCTTTCTCAGACAAAATTCCTATGTTTTTCATGTCTGATGGAGGAAACGTGCTGGGTTTTGCGATTACCTTCATTGAGTAGGATTTCATTCCTCTCCCCGTGTACAGAATAAACTACACTTTCTGGTGTCAGCTCTGAAAAGGGTACAATATATTTTCTTTGACACCTCAGTCTTTTTTCAAAATTTTCTAAAGTTGTAAGATCTAATTTTATCTCCATTCAAATCTGAGACAGCCTTCTGTGAATGGCAATAGGAGACTGGAGGTGAGCTGGCTGAGAAGCACTGCGTCAGCACGGGGCTCCGAGAACAGCTCTCTCTTGCAGACCTGGAGCAGTGCTGATCAGCTTTGGTTCAGTAATATGCCCGTTGGAACTGGAGGACTCCGCATCTTCCATGCATATAATACCAGAGCACACGTTCCAGTGTCAGGCTGGTTTGTCACTGGATGGATCTTTTAATTTCAAAGCTGGCTTGAGGGGTTCGAGTTGCTTCCCCTTGCCAACCCAGGCACTTGCTCCTGTCTCCGCTTGCCTGGTCCCTCAGTAATGCTAGTGAAGCTCTCAGTGGGGCCTTGCTGTGAAGCAGACGGAAGATTTTTTTTGTGGGTTATGAAAACCCTTCAGTAAAAAAGAACCCAGCCCAGAAACAAGACAGTGATTTCCATTTAGTGGCAAATTGTGCTCTTCAGTCATTTCTTATAATTAATTTTCTTCCATTTATCAAAAGCTCAAAAATATTCAGCACTGGTCTAATTCAGTAGTTCATAAGTTAACAGGTGCGATAAGGGTGAGGTGATGACAAGTAGCCCGGCAGAGATTTGGTTTATTTATGTTGTGTTTAGGTTCCTGACCTCAACAAAAGCAAGGCAGCTACCCAAAATGGGCCCACCCCTGGAGGAAGCTGAGACCTTGGCTTGGACAGTCTGCTGACACTCATCCCCGTTCCCGGGCAAGAGCAAATTCCCTTTCAAGTCAATGGCAGTGAAGTTAGGCTAATGCTGAGTGACTTTTGAAAAATCCCACTATAAGAGTAATTATCTTTAACAATCTCTACTGCAAAGGGACTATACCCAGAACACCTGGACAGTTTGCTCTATGGTTAGAGCTGAAATTTTTTAGTGTCACTGTGAAGTTGTGTTCTCTTTGCTGTCATATGGAAATTTTCACTCGTCTTCTTGTTAAGGGGAGATTCTTTTCTGGTTTTTTGTAGGTGGTGTTTGTGGGAATGATGTCCAGCTCCACTCTCTGGGGAAACATTTCAGACCAGTATGGGAGAAAAACAGTAAGTCTTCAGCGTCTGCTAGAATATGTTCTGATATTTCTACAGTGGGGATGTTTCAGTGCGTGATGTTCACAAATGTCATTTGTTTACTACAACTTTTTTGCTACCTTTGTTACTCTACATTTTGTGAATTGTGTTACAGCAGAGACTTTATTTTCCTCTTGTTTGTTTGTTAAATACAGGGCCTAAAGATCAGTGTGTTGTGGACGCTCTACTATGGGATCCTCAGTGGTTTTGCACCCGTGTATAGCTGGATCTTGGTGCTGAGGGGCCTGGTGGGCTTTGGGATTGGAGGAGTGCCTCAGTCGTAAGTAAATATTCACAAGACCAAACTTTCTCTTTTCTATTTATTATTTGAGAAGTGCTTATGTCAAATGGAAGACGTGCCTCTGTTCAGCTGTCCCAAACCCATTTTTCTTGAAGTATTTTTGAACTAATATATTAAACTCTGAGAAGGCTTTGAGGAGATCTAAATACATCACCGGAGTGAATCAGATTTATCATGACTTCTGTGTGAACAGACTGGGTACCTAAATGTAGTATGCTGTGTGCCTTAAGTCCTTTCAAATGTCTCTCATTCCCTCAGGTAAGCNGTGGTGAAAGTGAGAGGCCCAAAGAGCCAACCCAGAAGTGGGTAGAACGCAGCAGGCAGCATTTTGTAGCTGTGCCAAAACACTGCATTGCTAGATTGTGCTGGCGGAGTCCATGGGGGATGGTGTGGTCTTGTTGCGAGATCGGTCATGACCTAAACGCTAGCGTTTGGAGGCAGAGCTGAGCCCTGACTCCTGGTGTTTGTAAAACTGCAGATTACTGTTCAGTCAGAGCCGGGACTTTCGTGTCTGGACCTGAGCTGGAACTCCAAAACCACACAGCCCAACCTGGAGCACTGAAGCTATCTTGATGGCTCAGACGCGCTTCTAGTAAGAAGGCAGCGTCGGGATATTTCTCTATTACTGTGTCATTCCATTCACTGAAGAGGAGCATCTCTACATTTTCCACCTGGAATAAATAAGTCTGCTCTAGGCTTTTAATTATAAATGTAAAGGGAAGAGTGTAGCCATTCTCTCTCTGTGTAGTCTTTTATCCTTATTAATAATTGATATTTTGCCCCATGGAGGTGCTATTTCGGAGTAATCAGAGTCTAACTTTGATTGATGGCTCATAGACTTCTTCACAAGGCAAGTCAATATCCTGTCTTTTCTATTGCCATTCCCAGATAAAAGATTCAGAGCTGAGATGGAACATCACAGGATTATTCATTTTCTTTGACTGCTTTTCTGCCCACCTTTAGAAGCTGCGCGAAAGGGTAACGTTCATGTAAAATAGGAAAGTGCTTAGCCTGCTGTGCATTGACCAACGGAGGCAGTTTCTGCCATGCAGTTCCAGCTGAGCACAACTGGAATGAGGCAGGAGAACAACAAAGACAAAGCATCAGAGTTAATAATGCCTTGTAGTGCAAACACATATTAATGATGTTCCCCAGAGCCCCGGCGGAACAGCTACGGCACAGCTAGTGCCGTTCTACAGAGAGGTGGATCAGGCACGAAGGCTGCGTGACTTAACGAGAGACAACGAAGAGCCCGTTACAGAACTCAGTGGATTCCATTGCTGTTGGGTCTGCTTCTTGTTCGAACTATGATAGTGATTCCTTTGACAGAGGAATAAATACATATGAAGAAGGAAAAGTAGCTCCTTTCTAATATCCTTAAGTCGGCTGTGTAACTTTGGGTATGAGTGGCTGAGTTTCAGTGGAATGCCATGGGTATCATTATAACAGTAGCATTGTGTTGTATTGTATTCGACAGTAGGTACGAGGGAGACGTTTGAAAGAAAGGTGCTATTAAAAAGAAAGAATCCAGCAATAATAAATTAACTGACTGTAGCAGCTATCCCTTTATCTACATGTATGTAGGAGCTGCACCTGAGAAGCTGGGGCCTCCGCTGGGGATTTTCTACTAGATATTGTCTAACACTGGGCATGACTGCTCATTCACAGTGCCAACATCCCGCCTTGCAAAGAGATGGAATATTCTCTGTCAGAAGGCAGTTCTGTACAGCATTAATGGGCTCCTGTTTGCTGCTGTGATACATAGGGGGCTGCTCTACATTTCATGACGTGGTTTTACTTCCTTTTCGTCTTAATTACTGATTTAATCTAATACTGTGTGCAACTTTGTACTTCGACGAACTGAGTTCTGGGAAGCTACTCGGAGATGAATCCACCATTTGTCAAGTTGTTAGGAGTTTTGTCACAAACATCAAAGAAAGCCTGAGGAGTTTAGAGGATGAGTCAATGGAGTGCAAACAGAGTAGGAGCAAAGAACAACAAGTCTCCCCGGAGGGTCTGAAGAAGATGAGAGAGCCTTGACTGGCTGCTGGCCCTGGCATTCATCCGCAGGAAACGCTCCCAGAGAAGCTCTACCATTACTCTTTGGCACAATCATGAAACAAAGACTCTGCAGAGTGAGATGATTTCTTTTTGAATTCCCACAATAAAAGAATGCAAATTATTTTATACCGGTAACACAATCAGACCTTGAAAATACTCACCTCTTGGAGAATTGAAACCTGGCTGAGTAGACTGATGTGAAATGCGCCGAGCCAGTTGTAAAGCCCTGAAGAAATACTTCACCCAGCAGGAGTTTGTGTTGAATGCTGCTGGACCACATGAGAATAACAGGCACGATGCCTGTCCCAGACCAGAGCAGGGTTGTGAAAACGTATGCATCAAGAGCTGCTACATTTAGCTTAGGGTTACAAAATCACACAAACAGAGCAAATTCTGTCCTCCGTTGCACTGATGAACTAAAGGGGGTTTGTTCTGACGTGGAAAGGGGAGTCTGAACCGGTGTCCACAGTCTTGCTGACTCTGAGGGCTAGCAAGGGGTTTGTGGTGCTGCTGCGGGTTTGGCGATTTTGATGAAAGGCAAGCGAAATGATTGAACCTCTCTCATTGTGCTAATGTGGCATATTTCTCCATGTGCTAACGTGACATTTTTCTCAATGTTCACTCTTTACAGGGTAACCTTATATGCTGAATTCCTTCCAATGAAAGCCAGAGCAAAATGCATTTTATTAATAGAGGTGAGCAGTGTAGCTATGCATTCCGGTCCCTAGAGGGACAAATTCTGCTTTTGGTTCCATCCATTCACCGACTAGACTACTGCTGACAGGAAATGTCACACATAGCTGCAGTCAGATCTCGGTTGTCCGAGTTAGTGTGGAGCTGAGGTCATCCCCATACACTAGTGCTAGCTCAGGACCAGAGCCAGCATAAAGCATTCGTGTAACCCTCCACTCTTTTCGTTGAATCTGCCTTTTTGCCAATTAACTTGAATCCAGGGCTGCGTAAGTTGCTGCTGTTAGCACAAGGGGGGGCAGTTGGGTGTCACCTCATTCCATGGTGAAATTAATCTACAACTCAGTAATGGATAGCAGAGAGCTGACTGTTCAGTAAATGCAGGGCTAAATTCAGCTCCCCATATTCAATCCAAATGTATCAAAGTCGCAGAGAGCAGAAGTTGGCCCTAGAAATATTTGAAGGCAAAATTCGCAGCCCTGGAATGGATGGTTGAAGGGTCAGAGAACAGCACCGTTCCTTGTCTGCATCAGTCAGTTTGGAAGGAGCGTCCTTGTGGAAAGCCTCACCCAACTGAAACAGCTGCTCAATACAAAACCAGTCGTGTAAGATGTCTGCTGGGTAGTCCTGCATTCAGCTGATTAATCTTTCGTAAAGAGAGTTCAGTAGATGAATTACCCCTTTCTGTGTCACTTTTGTGCTGCCACAGTTTGGCTGCCTCTGAGCAACCCTGGGTTAAAAATATATTTGGAGTGTTAAAGAATGAGCTAAATGGGTTTGTAATCCAAAGGAGAATAATCCTGCAGGGCTAGGATATGCAAGGGGATGCCGGCTCCACTATTTGCTAAGAAGATACCAATTCCTTCTTTCACCTACAGGCCAAACTCTGTGCCTTTGGTGGCTTGGTTTTTGGTGAGGAAAATACCATAAATCTCATGGTGGTAGCTGGGAATAATACTCATAGACTGATATATTAATAGTCATTTTGCTTAAGAAACACCAGGTGATGAGTCTGTTCCTTATGAGAAGCTACCTACAGTTAAACATGAGTGTTTAGAGAAGGTCCAGTCTAGGCTTTCAGAACTGAACATTTTAGCTTCCACAACATTTAAACAAACCCCCTTCAAACGTCTGGAGTCTGTTTCCGTACAGTGGTGCGTGTTTGAAATGTCCCTGGCATTTCTCTCTCCCGCTGTCCCTGGAGAGCACGCCTCGCAGTGTTACAGAGAAAGAGGCCTGAAGAGCACTCCTGTCCTGTGACTGTTTCTTTTCTCTTTGGCAGGTCTTTTGGGCCATTGGGACTGTGTTTGAGGTCCTTCTGGCAGTGTTGGTGATGCCCACTCTCGGCTGGCGGTGGCTTCTCATTCTTTCTGCCCTCCCACTTTTGCTCTTCGCTGTCCTGTGTTTTGTAGGTATTCTTTCAAAGACAGATGCATGTTCCATCCGTCTCCCACTTTGCTACCTGGTTCTGTACCCTGACTGAAGGGAATCATGACAGTTTTGAGCTCCCTGGTGGTGTCTTCTTTGAAACATCTGAAATAATGACAAAAATGCTGTTGTTGCAACAGGGCGCTAGTAAAAACATTCCAGTGAGAGCTGTGTTTATGTGACTGTAATTGCTGGAGGACAATGGTGGGCTGGAATTTTGTGAAACCAAATCAGGCCTGGAAATCTCTCCAATTTAATGCCTTTGTTTCAGCTAAGCTCAGTGGAATCAACATTTTATTAAAAGATGTTGCTATTTCCCTGATTACTCTTGAAATTTTTAAATTATTTTGCCCAAATCATAACTTTTATAATTACTGTCCACTTAAAAAATCCACCCAAATCAGGGGTAGAATCTGCACAGTGCAGTGCAGATTCTAAAAAAAGACTGTATGGGTTAAACCTGAGCTTCAGTGTGCTGTTAGGTAACACATCTGCCAGTCACTCAGTCTTCTCAAAGATATATGTCCGTGTCAGGTTGTTTCGCAGCTCGTAGTATTCCTTAGTCACTGTCGTTGATTTTCAGGAATACTTCCAGTGATACAGGTGCTAACATGCTTGTTGTCAAAAGGAGCTTAACAAGGCAAATTTGGGAATGCCTAGAGCACCTTGTTATCTGCCCTGGACCCTTTGCCCTTCCAACTGAGAAGGTAGAATGTTAAGAACCTGCAAAAATGCCTGACAGTTCTCAAGCAGAAACAGAGGGAAAGATTTTAGACTGGACTTCTGTCTTGATGGCGAAAGCGGGGGTTTGCGGTTTCCAAAAGGCTAACGAGGAGTTGACATTTGCTGGAGTCACTGAGATTTCCCCCTGTAAGCCCACAAAGAAAACCCCCAGTTTGTGTGTTGCTGTGGTTTTGACGTCGTCGTGTGTGTGATCTGCTTTGCTCTCTTAGTGGCTGCCAGAAAGTGCCAGGTATGATGTATTATCTGGAAATCAAGAAAAAGCGATTGCCACTTTAAAGCGGATAGCAACGGAAAATGGAGCTCCGATGCCTTTGGGAAAATTAATTATTTCCAGACAGGTATGTGCAGGTAACAGGCACATTAATAACGTGGGATGCTGTGAAACTGTGCTACATTCATTTGTGTTTTTATAAGCAAATAATCAAGTTAAGTTTAAATTTAATGTCTCAACCAGTAATAAAAAACATGAGAGATGATCATATATGCCTCTTTCATAGTGAGGAAGAGTTAGTTTCTCTTTTTTATTTACATGAAAATCCTGAAAGTGAAAAGGACCTTGAAAGTGGGCATTAATGTTATTTAACCGCACTCTAAGAATCTATTATTAAAGAAAATCAAACCTTGAGGCTACTGAAGAACTTGGATCAGAATTCCCAGATCTGAGCTCATAAGGCAAGATGGAATTTGACTCTTTTGCTGTACATAATTTTTAATCTAATCTTGATTTTCTGGAGTGGGAAAGCTGGAAGCTCCTGTTCAGTCCTAATGCATGGAGTAATTCAGGCTGTTACTGCTGAGCTGTGTATTACTGTATGAGTTGCGTTGGAGATTTTTTTTTCATTTCAGCTTTATATGGCCAACTTTTTTGCACCCCTGTCAACACATAAAGCAGTTCTGCATTTACAGAACAAAGAGCAGACTTTTAGAAGAAAAGGAAGGTACAAAGTTAGCCAGCAAGGAAGGACAGCAGAGGGACACCTGTAGATTTGAACAAGAGCAAAATTCTAAAGCTAGGCAGGAGCCTGTGGGTAATGACAGCGTCTTACTAGTCGGAGGTTTGATTTTCTAAGGTCTGGATCAGTGAGGGTCTGAGCTGTTGTGCGTTTCACGAACGCTTGGTTCAGTCACGGTGATGTTGATGGGCTGTGCGGGGATGCTCTCCACGTTTTGGGTGGTTTTGTTTTCAGGGCGGGGTGGGAAAATACTTTTCCTTAACCACAGGTTTATGGGCTGAGCCCTCCACTCTGTCTCTCTCAGAACCACGCAGTTTAAAAGGAGTCTGCTTGCAGGAGGGCTGCTTGTAGTTCCTCTGCACCTTACCCGGGATCAGAAGCCCTGAGAGGCTGCTCTGATTTACGGGGGTGGCTGTGGGCCACGTGAATCCTATGCCGCCTGTGGACTGGCAAAGCTCTGCTCGGCCTCTTTGCAGCCCCACCTTGCTCTGACTGATCCTCACCTTCCTTGTGAAGGAGCAGTGCACCCTGTGCACGAGCTGGTTTTGGTATGGTGATGCTCCTAGAGAATTCTGCTTGGCAGAGGAATTCTTTGCTTGGATCCTGGCTCCGGTGTGGCTCCTACAACCTGAGGAGCCCTCAGCTGACACCAGACTCTCGTCCTGTGCGTTGTGTTATCCCTTGCCACTCTGCATCCTCCAGCCCAGGATCAGCGAGTGCCCTGATCCTCTGACTTCTGCTTGTTTTCTGCAGGAAGATCGAGGAAAAATGAGGGACCTGTTTACGCCCCATTTTAGATGGACCACATTGTTACTCTGGTTTATATGGTAAGAGGAAATATAAAAGGCTCAGTGCCAGCACAGTTCTAAATGGTTTTTAATGGAGGTATTTTAGAGTATCACTAAAATACAGCAACTTCCTCCTCACAGAAAAAACCCAACCTCTATTGATTTGTAATTTATTAAACCACCCAATCGCTAGCATTCTCAATCTAATTGCCCTTTCATTTGCTGAATGCTGATAGGAAATAGCTTTGAGGTAGCGCTGAGTGGAAGTCCTCACACAGTGGGTTCAATTTTGATTCAGGTTGTTTACTGTAGGTTTGACCAGCTGAGACTTCCTCTCTCGTTTTCTTCCTTGCAGGTTTTCCAATGCTTTTTCGTATTATGGGTTAGTTTTATTAACTACAGAGTTCTTCCAAGCAGGAGACGTCTGCAGCAGTGAGTACTGGTCCATCTTTCCTTTTTAAACATACCCTGTTAAGTGGTGGAATATCTTCTATCAGATCACTTTCTGCTGTTAGTTTGGGCTGACTGTGGCTGCCAGCCTGAATTTTAAGGCATCCACTTAAAGGGTTACTTTTTTTAAACATTTTTGATTGACTGTTCTTGTCTCCTGCACAATACCGAGAGGTCCTGCAGTGTCTCTGAGCCCAAAATGTAAAACAGCAAGACAACCTTCAAGGGGGACCTGTTAGAAAAAGTATCTGTTCTTCTTGAGAAAAAAGTGATGGAATAAATGCAAGTTGCCAGATTTGACAGGCCTAATTAGTTCTGAGATGGAGATTGCTGCTGCTGCTGCTGTGGAGCTCCCAGGTTCTCAAGATACGAAGACCTGCTGAGAAAAAATATAATGCTGGGAAACCATCGCCCTTTATTTTGCAGGTTTTTGTGTAAAAAAAAAAAAAAAAGTGCTTTGACTGCGTTAAGCAGAGACTTAAAAAGTTTGATTCCCAAGGGGAGGCATGATTGTATTCACTTGTAATTAGTGAAAGCTGTCTAATTGTTGGAGAAGTGTAGAAGGGGGTTGGGTAGTACTGGGAGGAGACACAGATCCTGAGCTGGTACAACAGTCTGTTACCTATTTGGGAGGTCTAGCTCTCGCTAGCCTCCACCGAGGAGCATGCGTCCTTTAAGAAGACTTGTTTTTACAAAAATATGGTATTCTTCAGTCTTCTCAAAGTATAGCTGAAGTGTTAGTATCCTGATTTATGTAAGGAGAAACTGAATTATTGATGTTAATTCTGCTCACTGTCGCGAGCCCCAGACTGAAAAATAGCTAAGCCTTTGTAGCCGACAAGCAAGTGTAAGTTTTCAATCTAAGAGTGATGGTTGCAGAGGTAAGATATCCTGCCACGAATAAGAATATAAACTGTTCAGTTCCAGCTGTATGTTCAATGTAGATCATACCTGCTGTGCAGCAGGGTCTTTTCAGTACATCCCTGCTATTAGTTTCAGCAGTAAGAGTGATAAAGGCACGGCAGGAGTAAATGAAGGCAAGCAGAGAACAGATTACTTAAAATATATATATTTTTTTTCTTTTTCCTCCTACAGTATCCAGTAGAAGGCAAGAAGTTAAAGCAAAGTGCAGCCTGACCTGTGAGTATCTGACAGAGGAAGACTACACTGATCTGCTCTGGACAACCCTGTCAGAATTCCCTGGTAAGTGACAATAAGAAGCACCAGTTCCTCGCTGCCAGCGGCTCAGTGTGGTGGGAATGGGCTCAGGTACAAGCAGTGAAATTGGCTCTTCTGTCCGGCCTAATGCCGATGTATTTCCCACAGCGCTGGAGCTCCTTGCTTGGACTAGTTGATACATGCAGTGCACTCAGCAGCTGTAGCTCTCCTCACTGCCCGTGGGAGCACTACAGATAAAATCACTAGTAATTGCTTTGTGAAGCTAGAATGGCCCATCTGACTATGGAGGTGATCGGAGCAGCGTATTAGGCATTCAGAGGAAAAGCAACAATTAAATCAAAGGGGCAAAATCCCTTGAACTTTTATCCATAAATGACTTTCCAGAACTGTTTTAAAAGGATCGTGGGTATAGGGAATCAATGGAGAACTCGCTCCCTGACACTCTGTGTCCAGCCTCAGTCATGATTTTCAGTCCGTTTCAGTGAATTTCAATGAACAGTTTGACACAGGACAAGCAAGATAGTGTGCAGTAGCCATCGTTTCTCCAGATGTAGAAGATGATCTCTCAGTATTAATCTGTTTGAAATAATCCCGTGAAGGCAGTGGTCAGGTTATTTTCACTGCTCTAGGTTATAGGTTCAGGGACAAATGCTCAAAGAAAAGCCATGTAATAGGTGAAAATTTGCAAGTCTATGCCTGGTAAATAGGCATAGCTCCCACGTAACGGGAGGACTGTCCTGCACGAGAGTCGTTCTGGGGAGGATGCCAGGGTGCAGCGGGCAGAAAAGAGAGTATGTGCTCTTGGACTGATGCAATAGCTGAAAGGACTGATGTGGTCCTGAGACATGCTAAGGTAGGAGTAAGAAATACAAACAGGGGTACCTCTGAATATGACACTGGCAATCCTGATGCTTGCATAATCCCCACACTTGCTGTACGTCTGCTTTTAAAAGGATCTGGAAAAGTTGCATAAGAGAGAGTAGTTAATGTTGTGAGACTTACAGAGCTTGATCTATTTCCTTTATCAAAGAGCAGGTGAGAAATAATTTGATGGCAGTGTACAAATAACAGAAAGAAAATACTAAGTTTTAAAGAGCCCTTAAATTGAGAAGTAGGAAGATTAGCAGGGAACAATGGTCAGAAGCTGAAGAAAAGATGTTCCAATGAGACATAAGGCAAGCATTTTTAGCATCCGCGCTGGTAACCGCCGCAATAAGCAGTGGTTGACAGATGTCGGAGTTGATTGCTCGCTCCCACGGCAGCGTGTAGCCCCTGAGTGGGTGGGCAT
>Ga0065711_1035568_pt1 | contig 22129 bp, 15 predicted proteins | sample Hoacrofraction12_FD_59098 | JGI IMG/M metagenome (GOLD analysis project Ga0065711, IMG submission 59098) | Hoatzin crop microbial communities from Cojedes, Venezuela - Epithelial fraction 12 v2 (version 2) | ecosystem: Host-associated > Birds > Digestive system > Esophagus > Crop | place... | reverse complement strand
GGGGGGGCAAAAAATGCAGAGTGTGTGATACTTTGGTGTTTCCCAAACCAGTATCAGTTTACCAAAATATTTGTGTAAGGGGAAAAAAAAAAAAGGTTAAATGTTTTTGAAGGTATTTCTAAGCAAAACATTTCAGTTTTTTGTAAACTGTCATTTTGCAATTTCTTCCAGCATTATTTAGAAATGTTTAAAAAAAATGTATAATGTAAAAAAAAGCCTTTTATTTATAGTCAAACAATATCTTTTATTTGACTTCAGATATTTTCTCTTTCATTTTTGACCCTTCAAAGACTTTTGACAAGCATTCATTTCAAGTTTTCCTGAAACAGAAATACTAAGTTGTTTGTAGACTAATATTTATCTGCATTTATTAATATTTATTCTTGACTACCAGACAAGACTTAATTTCTTTAGTTATGCTGTTTTCTTAAAAACCAATACAAAAGCACAGGTGGACGTCCTGGAGCCGGAGCAGTGTCTGTGCGTCTTCCCCCAGCCCCGGGGGTGGCCAGCCCCAGTGTGCTGCTCCTCAGTCGCTGGCAGCTGGTGGAGGAGCTGCAACAGGAGCTCGTCACGTGCGGTGCGTGACCCCCGAGCCGCAGCTCTCCCCGAAGGCAAGGAGATGTTTCAGTCCTTGTTTCAGGCTGGGAACCCTGCAGCTTCCCAGCTCCACCTCCAACAAACCTCTGACCACGTTTTCCAAAGAAAAGGGAGAAGAGGGGAACCAGTTCTGGAAGACACGGAAAAAAACCCAGAGTTGTCTCTATACACTAGAATTAAAGTGGGAACATGGACTGATTTTTTTGTTCGCAATTCAGTTAAAGAATTGCCCCATCTCAGCATCATCAGGCACACCATGTGCACGCAGGGGCCCAGGAGGTTCCTGTCCCGGCATCAGGGCTGTGAGCGGGCCGGGGCACAGGAGCAGCGGCAGCGCTGCCAGTTCCGCAGATGGGAAACCAAGTCGCTGCGGCTTACCAGGGGAGCCGGGGAGTCTGTGGCAGGGCTGGTAACTGATCCGCAGCCCCCCAGATATCAGTCCAGCACCACTGTCATAACACTATCTTCTCCGTGCTGTTAAGACAAAAAATATAGATGACTGGAAATTATACTCCTACATACCGAGTGTATCAAATGGATGGCGGAGGCCCGCGGAGACCGAGCATTTGCTGAAATGCAAGATACTACTTCCTGATTCCCCACTACGTTTTATGGTGTGGCAAATTTATTATGGAGATAATATTCAATGCCCACGCTTAACTGAATTTAAATCCAGGAGAACATATCCAGGTCAGGTTTTTTTCTCATCACTTTTAATGGCTGCAAACATCCTGCACATGTGAGTGACTGTAACAGCGTGTCCGCTGTGTTTGCTAAGGTACAATGGAGTGAACACTTCGGTACAACATGGTAAATGTTTCATGAACGGAGTATCAAATGGACTGTCTAAAACCCTCAGAGACTGTCTGCTCTGCACTCAAACGCAGGACATTATTTCATGATTCCCTGTGATCCCTTTGGCATTGTAATTCTAAACTGTGCAAAGAGAAGTGGATGAAGGCGGATTACAAATTCTAGTCCATATAAAGAACCTGTAATTATTTGTTAAACTGCTGTGTTTAGTCTTCTGTTCTGCTCTCTCCAGACTGGGCTATGCAGTATTTTCCAGTTTAACTCCCTGACTGTATTAGTAGTTTATAAGAACTATGTGTACCTCCTCCTATGTTCTCACAGGCCTGCAGATAAGACTTCTGCTTCAGATCACAGGCGATAGCCCAAGCGCGTCTGCAGGCGGAGGGGAAGTGCCTGTGGGATCCAAGCTCCAGTCCCACGCTGTGCTGGTGGGACGCCTTTTGACCTGACAGCAGACATTTCTGTATGAGCGTTTGACATGTCTCCAGACATCTTCGCGTACTTTGTTCTTTTGCTCGTTTCCTCTTAGACATGATAGGATTTGTTTTGCCTCATGATAGAATTTCCCCTCAACTGCAAAGAAGTATCTGCTTCTCTGTCCATCCTGGACATCTGGAGATATGTGTGTGTGTGTCTTTACCTATATATATGTATCTGTCTGTATATTCTTTCTTACCCTGTTACACTGTGATTTAAAATAGGAACACTTTGCCAGTCTCTTCTCTCCCACCAGAGACAGGTAGGGTTATTTTGGAAGGTGCGAGGGTTGTTTGTTTCAATTTTTCTTTAAGTCGCCAAAATGGTGTTAAATATAAATTCCATGAAATGCTCCAAACCCACTGCATTTGCCTGGGTGTATTGTTTTTCAGGCTCTCTCCCACCTCTAATCAGCTATGATTCGGCACAGTTGGCAGTCTCTGCTCAGTAAGCAGACTGTCTGAATCACAACTCAGCCCTAGAAAGGATGGTCTTTCTAGGTCAGGGCTAAATATACTGAGTATGGGGGTGAGGATGGAAAAGTTCCCGTTCCAGCTGCTCCCCTGCACTGAGCCTGCGGGGATAAAACTCCCCATCTTGGCAGCACATTGGGAAGCTTCATTCACTGGGATCTACAAGGGGAAGAGGGAAAATCCTGCAGTAATCCTGCCCTGGCAGCAGAGTGGTCCCTTGGGGACATGGCATTCAGAAGTGCTTCAGGGCAGCCTCACCGTGGCTCTGAGCTGGATGGAGAAAAGGGGCATCAGAGTAGCCACTGGTCACCTCGGCATGAGCCAGGCTTACGTTGAAACTTAATGTCACTCTTTGCTAGGACTCATAGCTATGGTGGCAGGATCAAGAGGTCTGCGTTCACCTCACCTCTGTGCCTCACCAGGCAGGGTCCCCTGCAGATGCGCTGGCCTGCAAGATGCTGCTTGCTCTCTGGTAGCTGCCCATCCTCAGGTGGTGAGGGATGGCTGCAAGATCTTTTCCTGATCTTAGGGATACTTCCAGGCTGTCTGACAAGGAAAGCAAGCTCAGGAAACCTTGCTGAGATATGGCTGTGCTGCAAAGGGCAGGGTACTCGCGGCGTTCAGCTGTGTTTGGATGAGGATGCCCCAGCTAGTTCATGAAGCACCAAGGCTGGCAGTGTAGGGAGAGCCAAGTGCTTTCTCCAGGGCTGACATCTGCATGATGCCTTCTGAAGCACGTCAGCTATGGAAAGAGAGCACTCACAGCATCTCCCTCCAGCCTGGTCCAGCTATTCCTCCAGCCCATGGCTGAGACTTGGCAATCTGGCTGGAAAAATTAGAGCACAAATCCATGTGCTCTTTGAAGTCAGTAATGAAACAAACTCCCTTTTCCAGGAGTGGGACTACATTTCCATTGGCCCCCTCCTATTAATTCTGTAATACCATCTTTCATTTTTATATAATGCATTAGCCTTCTGCAAGAGTTTTCTTTCCTTTTAGAAGATGAAGATTCAAGATTGTTACAGTTGCTAGAGGCAACTATTCTACAAAATCTTTTTATAAAATGTATTTATCTAATTAAAAATCTTTTAACAGCACCATGCCTGTAGGACCAAATATCTCATTTGTACTGTGCAGGGCTGGGACAAGTGTTTGCTGCTTCTGTAGAACCACAGATAAACAGGGACTGGAGGGGCATAAAATGGCTGCTCCAGCTCAGCTAATCCTAATGCACCTTTTCCAGTAAAAATGTGGGATCTAAGATCTCTCTGGTTTGTTACTGGAAGAAAAGTAATAGGGAGGGGGGAGGAGTAAGCTTATAATGGAGTCAATTCAATGTAGTTGGCAACAAGAGTAGAACAGCCTTACATCAGTGACATTTTCCAGTGAAACAAACCTGTTGTACAGAGAACAATTTTTAATTAACTCTGTATCTCATGTGTCGAGGAACGTGAGCAAACTTCTTTATGACTTTACTTTTGGCTGCAAAGTATATCCCAGTTTTTATTCTCCAAGAATAGATTTATGAGGTGAGTGGCAGGGAGGAGAGGGTTTCTAAATATGCGTGCGAAACTCGGTACAAAGCAACTTTGCAAGCACTTTATTGATTTATTTATCTGCTTCTTTTGCATGATGTAGAGTATGGTGTAGTAAACATTAAATGGTAGTCAAAGAGGCTTTAAAAGGACAAGGCTTGGTTGAAATTGGTATGGAGTTTGGAGAAACTGCATACTTGATGCTCAGCCTTGATGAGCAGGAGCCCAGGCTTCTCCAGACAGTGACCACCATGGTCCCATCAGCGTGGCAGCACCACTGACCTGCCTTGGCGTCTCTCCTGGCTCACGGGAGTGGCCCAAGGGCTGCCGGTGGCCTGGGGTGGACCTCCTCCCCATCCCCACTGTGAAGGCAGGGCAGCAGGACACCTGCTGCAGAGCCCACTCCTGACTCTGACATAACAAAGGGAGAAGAGCATTTTCTTTGTGGTGGCATTACTCTGTCCCCTGTGTTTGCCTCTTCTCCAACAGGGCAAGAATGCTGCCGGGCAAAATGTGGGGGACGAAGCTCAGATGGGGTACCAGAGGATGCACTTGGTTTCAGGTATTGGGCTGGTGTAAGTGGCCGCTCATGTTTGAAAGGTCAGGGGTGAAATCTGGAAGAAACTGGAAGTATCTGTGCCACGGCAAGGTTTCTGCTGCAATACAGGAGCCACACTGAAGCACAGTATAATGTCTGGAGGTGTTTCTCCAGAAACTGAAGCTATAGAATCACCAAATTAAACACTTTCTCTTGTTGGTTTTTGTTGTTGTTGTTGTTGTTGTTGTTTTTACCTATCCTAGCAAAATAACTTCTGCTCTTAATTAACTTACCCAGTCAACACCAGAAACCAATCATTGCTAGCTATTGGTGTCTCTGGTTTGGCTGTGTTTCTCCATGTTGCTGAAGATGTGCACAGAGCTTTGCAAGCAAGAGCAAGGCAGAAGCTTGCACTAGCTACAATCTGAACTAGCGTGCAGACAGAAAAACCATAGAGAATGAGTTTAAAAAAACACCTGAGCATCTCTTTGGCTTTGCACATCTTTTGACATTCCAGGAACATTGTTCAAAATATAGATTGCACTTACGGCCACAAAAGGAGGTTGATGATTTCCAGTCAAGCTGAAAAAAATGAGCATTTCATGGGGAGTTGAAAAGGAATTAAAAAGAACTATCTGTAAACCAATTGGTTTCACTTATGGCCCCGAGGCTCACCAGAGCTCAGGTATTTGTCTCAGTGGGGTTCCCTGCTTGGCCTGTACCCCCCTCACTGCTACACCCACTAATGTGTATAGATTAGAGCTGTGTCGCAGACATAGTAATGGCATGTTGAACAGCATAGATCATAGGGGAGCTGAACTTGTATGCTTTAGCACAAATTAGATTGCATTTCTAAAATCCTAATAAGCATAAAGATGGATCCAGAGGGATTGTTACAAACCAAACCAGAATAATAAGCTCATTCAGAATTTACCTAATGGACAAAAGAAGAGATGGTTCTCAAATAATGGGCACATCAAATGAACCAAAGAGCAGCTCGGTAAGAAGAAATATGATCCTGTTCTGGGATGCTGGGGCCTGCAGTGGGACACGGAGGAACTTTGCAAACTGTAGCGGTGTTGGAGAGAGATGCCGATGAGTAGGTAGCAGACTCTCTCAAATACAAAAGTCAAGGAAGTACTTTATGTATGGATGAATAATTGCTTTCATAAGGCCAAGTCCTTCATTGAAGCTAATGGAAAATTTGTCATTGACTTCACTGGGATCGGCACTAGACCTGTAACAAGAAAATAATAATGGTCTTGTCTGCAATATAAAGCCAAAAAGAAAAAAACACCACCCCCAAAAAAAAAAGTCAGCATTCACAGCAGCCAAGAGCCTTCTGCATGGATCTAGGAACACTGTACTTGGTGAATCATTTCTCTGTTAGATAGAGCATTTGTTCTGTTCCTGATTTATCTCCAAGCAAATTTAGACTACTCAAAATCGATTTGCTCGTTATAATTTTTTCAATGCCTATGGGCAAACTCTTGGCTTCTGCTGTTTCCTATTGTTATTCCTGCTGAGCAATTGGTTGCCTCGCTCACGTGGCTCTGCTCTTGCTCCCTGCCTGCCTGCCGCAACATTATAGAGGGCTGGCAAAAATCACAGCTACCCTTCTTTCACAGAGGTGGGCTGGCATGGCTCAGAAGTGCTCTGTTACACTGCCTGTTATATGGTTCGCCCCAAAATTCAGAGATTCTTTTTTAGAATAATTTCAGAGCACCTGTTCTTAAAATCAATGGGGGGCACATGTTAACAGGTGATAAAGAAAAGCAAAGCACGTAAGGCAGTAGCTAGGAAGACCTTGAAAGGGTTTCCCTGGCAGAGCCATTGAATCAGGAACCTGCAGATCTCCATTAATGAAAATTATTTTGCTGAGACAGGTTTTTTCACAATAATTTGATTGGGTTGGATTGGTATATAGGAGGAGGAGACCTAAAGAACATTACTGGAAATGGTGCTGGGGAGCCTGCTGAGCCTTAATGCAACACCAGCCTGGTGTCAGTACATTTTGTGGGCACTGCTACAGCTCCTCTAGCTGTTTTCTGGGTGGGATTCAAGCAGTAGCCTGGAGGGGATTTTACAGACCTCTGGCCTTTTCTGTCGAAGCTGCTGCTTACCCAGGATCCTGTCCAAATTTTATTTAGATGTTCCTATTTGGTGTCCCTGTTTACCATTTTAATTACATTTGGCTATTCCGTGTCCCGTCCAACCCAGTTCTGTGCTTCACTGGGTGCTTCAATGCTCAGAATTCACTACCTACAGGGGCACTGAATGCTCTTTTAGCCTTTATCACCTTCAGTTCCTCTGAAATTCTGGGGGTTTACAGCCCTGCCTATCCCAGAAGACCTTCCACAGGAGATGTCCCATTGCAGGAGCAGATCCACTGTTATTAACCAGTGTAAGAAGCTCTGTTCAACTGCACGGTCTGCAAGAGTAGCCCAGGCTTAGCTTAACTCTGTTGTGTACAAGTAAGGTGCTGTTTCTAACTCATACGAGTAACATACAGGTTTGTCTTACGTCAGACTAAGCAGCCCACCTGAGGCTGGGCGCAGTGAGCCACTGTGCCTTTATCGGGATCCTTTGTTCTTGCAGTACCAAAGACATTTTTTGGAAATGCTAAGAATTTGCATGATATTAAAATGCATGTTCCATTGGGCTTTCCAGTTAATTCTTTCTTTCTTTTTTTTTTTTTTTTTAACAAATAGGGCTCAGTTTTACCATTGTTCAATTTTTTTCTTTTATTTAAGCAAAATTTTCAGCCATTCAGCACCTCTGTTGAGATTTTTTCTTTCATTACTTTATGGCAGATGAAAGTTAAGAGGTCCAATTACTAACATTTTATGATAGCACAGAATATTATTAAAGCACTTAAGAGGTTATTAACACCTTTTATGTACCTCATTATTTAAAAGCCTGCCATATTTAATCATTTTATCACCATTAAATTGGCATTAACAACAACCCTATGACTTACACTCAGAAATGTCACCATTTGACAACACTAATGCAATAAAACATCTCATAGAAACCTGGAGGCACCAGGTGAACTATAATGCTTCACAAAAATTGGGCTTTTTTTTGTGGCTTTCAACCACAGAGAGCTTCAAGGAATAACACGGGGGTCCCCACCTCACCCTGCAGCCGTGCATGCTGCCGGAGAACCGGGAGGGAGCTGCTGCAATGCCTGTGGCAGGAAAACTGGGTTTGGTACAGGGCCATCAGCAGTGGGCGAGGAAGACAAGCGCTGCCGGGGGATGCCCACGTGCAGAGCAGCAGGAGCTAAGGCTCGCTCAGTGCTCTCGGTGTCCCAGCGCAGCCGAGGGTTGCAGGTCTTGCCGGTGCAGTGTGAGTCCTGCGCAGCCTTTGTCTCCCAGTGGGTGCTGGGGCAGCTTCGCTGTCTCCCAGTGTCCATGCCAAGTCACGGGCTCAGGCTTTGAGGGCCTTAATTCGATGACAGTTGCACTCCTACCTGTGCCTGACAACGGATGAGTAACTTTGACAGAAAAGCAAGGGAATAGTAGAAAAGCCCTTCATTCCCTGTCCTGCCCCTTGTTGATAGGAGCAGTTACACATGTACTAATCCCTCTTGTAAAGTTGTAAAATTCTTTCTCCCGTGACCCTCCTCTTGGGTCCCTTTCCTTTCTTTTTTTCCTCACTCCCTTTGCTGTGGAGGGCTGAGGCTGACATACAATCTGGTGGTTAGCAATTACACACTCAATATCAGCCTCTACCCATTGATTATCAAGGACAAAAAACAACAGCCATGGAGTGGCTAAGTGGAACATCATGTTAATCAAGTCAGAAATATTATTTTTACAACCTCTTGATTATTTCTAACAACCTGCTAAAAGCCAGTGGGACTGGGTGGGTCGGAAAAGCTCTGGCGACACTGGGAGCATTCCAGCCCCTGCTTTTCAGCTCACAAGCTGGGACGCCAGGAGCAAGATTCAATTCATATGGGACTTTTTCACAGCAAAATATGGGATGAATTGTGTTTTCTCTGTAAGGCTTACAAACAAATCCCCTTCCCATAATCATTATTTTCATAGATGAGCGTTATTAATATATTTTGGCATTTTAAAGCACACCCTTGAATTTACTCTGGCAACTGCTATACAGCTGAACACAGAATTGGGCAAATCTATTCCATTACTCATCTGCCCAGACTTCAGTAGCATTCCCTTTCTTTATCATTGTCTAACAGAAAAAAATGGAAAAGGTCCCAAAAGCCTGAAGTTTGGAGCCATAACAGGCCTCCTGAGTTGTTTTTCAGATGCTGGCACTCAGACAAGAGGCTGTATCAAAAACCCCAGCAGGTCTATGTACAAAACCTATCAGTCCCATCTGCTGGAAGGATGCCACCGCCGCTATCAGTGTATTAGTTCAGCCATTTGGGGAGAGTAAATGTCAGTATTTGTAACTCAGAAGGGTCAGGGCATTCTGCTGTTAATGAAGCTGCCTGTCCACAGCCAAATCCCTCCATGTACATGATCTGTGGGCGCTTCCCTATTTCCCTTGCCCTTGGAGGGATGGATTAATATTCCAGCCCAGCCACACTTGGGTTTATTTTGCTGTTTGTATTACATCTATATCTGCGGCAGTTAAGTGCTGGTAGGTCTTCAGGTCTGTTAAACAAATTATGGGAGCCTTTAAACATCATGTGCTGAGCTTTATCCCCCCCCCAGCCAGCAGGCAGATCACTCAGGTGTGAGCAGAGAGCAGTGAATAAGGCTTCCTGCCAATCCCCCTCTCCAGCAGGGCCAACTCCCTCGTTATCTAGAAAGGCGGGGAGGGAGTTAATTAGCATGTATTAATATAAGGTTTAACAGCAGTGCCCTGACCCTGAGGACAGAGCTGTGTCTTGTTTTCTCTTCCAGGTTTAGTCCCCGTCTCCCCAGGTGCCTCCAGTCTCTCTGGAGTTCCCTGCCCCTCCTTCCTGCAGCTCTCCCACCATTTAAAAGGCTTTTTTTTGTTATTGTCGTTGTTGTCGTTGTTGTTATCGTAGCACCCTTCACTAGAAGACTCCTGATAATAAATGGGCTGAAGTGTGCTGTAGGTGTAAAGCACTTTATTTTTCAAAACAGCTTAGAAATGAGTACTAGTTCTAGTGGGATTTGAGCTCTCAATTAATTTGGCCCTTTTGAGAAGTGTCCTTTTTGCATGGCCAAGGGGTTTCTTGAGTCTCTCACAGCTGGCTTTGCCATGACCTTCTTCCCCTCTGCTTGCTTGTCTGTGGTGATGGAGCCGGGATGTGTCCTCGGGACGTGGGCCACGGAACGTGTCCCTGCTGCGCTGGCTGCAGGACCCCGGGGCAGAAGGAAGGCTGTGGCTGCCTGTGGGCCTGCTCTCTCCCTGCCGTGGCTGCGATCCCCGTGTGCTTGTGCCAGCTGAGGTGGCTGGGGAAAGAAGCATCTCTGCAGGGTCAGCAGCAGCTCTTGCTCGCCAGCGTGGGTATGATGCTTTTGCAGTGGCTATAGTGGCAAAGCGTGCGAGGACTGGGCATCAAGGGGAGGGAGACCAGAGGTGAAGTGCTGCTATGTATTTATATATATTATAGTATATGATATTATTCTTAAAATGGCAAAGCCTAGATCCTGCCTATGTGAGCAAGTTTTATCTGTTATATCAATACAGTTGCAGCAACATGTAACTGTATTGTATTCAATGCTGTAGAATAGCTCCCTTGTGGACTTTCCTACCAAGGTTTCATTGCCAGAAGAGGTGTGACTTTCATTTTTTCCTTTAAGGGCAGAAAGCTAACATATGCTAACCTTTTTCTGTAAAATCCTGTGGAGATGGGACTGAAGACCTGAATGCAGTGTTGCTAGGTCGGACTAGCCATGGGCCACTTAATGTTGTGCAAGTGAAATGGTTTAATCCCTGCAGTTATTTCAGACTTGCTATTGCTTTTTACCTGATGGGTTGACTTAAAACCCTGTCTCAGCACTTGTTCTGCTTGTGTAAATGCACTTCACTGGGGCGTTCATCCCAGCCTGTGTAGCCAAGCCAGCAGAAGTTTCTAGTTTAGCCTGTCCTTCGTCGGTCGAGGGGATTGTCTCCCCAGCAAGTGGAGCTAGGCGATTTGGCTGTGCTTTGCAGAGTATCAGCCCAGGCTGGTGCAAACCCAGGGCCATTTATCATCTGGGTGCATGATGGATGAGGTGATATGAGTTGGTGGCTTTGGTTCATTACTGTTGGAACCAACTGATCTCCTTATTGGCAGCCTCAGCAGAAAGTCTGGGAAAGGCTCCTTGTGCCCTGTGGCACCTTTCCCTCTTTGGAAGGAGCTGCCGTCCCTCAGTGGGGACTGTGAGCAATCAGCCCATTGACCCTGGAGATTTTGTTGCCCTTATTTTCTGGAGCCCTTCCCTGCTCTGCCGGGGCTTGGTGGATGCTCCAGATGGCCTGCTGCGAGGCCCAGAAGCTGGCTCCCGGATGACTGATTGCCCGGGACCCCCAGGCAGGTGATGCAGCTACTTCCCAGCCTGAGATTTGCATGTCTGCTTAGCAGCTGGTCTGCAGCAGCGAGGTATTTGCATTTGTGAGTGTGGGGTTTTTTCTTCCCCAGATCCCACAGCGAGCTCTGCTCGTAACTGCTGCGTCTCGCACACGGTGCAGGGAAGGCTGGCGCGCTTGTGCAGCTCACCGGGCGCTTGCCAAGGTTTGGCATTGCAAGTTAGCTAACCCTGGTTTTTAAGGTCTATTCCAACCAATTTAACTCCTGAGATTTTCATGAAAAACAAGATGGGAAATATAAAAGCTTACATCAGCTCCTGTAACTCGTAAAGTAAATGGGAAAGCTACAATAAATTTGCAGTCAGAAAAAGAAGAGCTGTGCTTCATACAAACTCTTGTTCAAAGACAGTTTATTATCAAAGGATAGGTTTAGGTGACAGTTGTTTCTGGAGTATTTTGTGCTGACTTTTTTTTTAATTATTGCTACTTTTTTGTTATAAAGTAGTTGTCATGATTCTTGAGCAGATACTCAGACAAGTAAGATTGGCTCATCATTCTTCTTTAATTCCACATCATGTCACTTTGGAAGGGAAATGGCTTGGTAAAAGCCAGAGAGTTCAGATATGATGCTGGCAGATCGTTATGAAATATTCACAAGACATTTAGTTTAACTTGGTGCTAATTGAACACTGACAGCACAAGTTACTCCTGCCTGCAGCAATAGTCTATCACGTTTAGGCAAGTGGCATTCCTTCCCCTTCGATGCTCCCCTAGATAGGAGGCTGAAGGGAGCACGGTTGACAACCAGTAACACTTGGGTGAGCAGCGTCAGAGATGGATCCTGCACCCGCTGTGCCAGGAGAATCCTCCAAAGCTGGTGAGAGTTTATTTGCACAGGGGCTGTAATGAGACTTCAACTCTCTCTGGGAAAATATAGAGTATTATGTGAGGGGTGGATTGAAATGGATGCAGATATTTTTGGGATATCTCCCATAGTGAAAACACTCGAAAGCAAGTCTATTTGCAGATTAGCTGATGTCACTTCTCTGAAGCTGTGCCCCAAAAGCCCTCCTTGCCCTGAAATGAGGGGTTTTCCAGGGCAGCTATACTGATGTAACAGTGTGTTTCTTCATGGAAACATGGACTTATTTAATTCTCTTTCATTTTTATTTCTATAGCTTAACATATTGTTTGCTGATACTTGTGAATCTGTTTCTTATTTGTCAGTTCAGCTTCCCTGTGGACATTTAATAACAGGAATTTTCCTACCATTTTAATTGTCTCTTATTCTAGAGCCAAGCAGAGTTTGAAACAGAGTAGTAATGCCATCATTTTAGTCATCAGACATGATGTGTGGTCCAAATAGCTTGGATCAAAACTCAGCACCCAGCTCTGCCTGAAGCCCTCTGCCCATCTGTGGTTTAGATGCAGTCATCTGCCTTGTGTGCCTCAGTTTCCCAGCCATGGAGAAAGGCCAAGTTGCTAATCAAGGACTTTCCCATCTTCCCATTTTTTTTGCTCCAGCCTTGCCCTGCGCAGTTAGCACAGAGAATGCACAGAGGGAGCGTGCAGGGATGGCTGCCTTGGTAGGGACCTTGCTTCTCCCTCTGCACCACAGTCCATGCCAGCCATCTTATGTCACTCTCAATGTAGCTGAAGGACTAAGAGACTTTTACTTGTAACAACGTGTCATAACAGTGACCTAGAACATTTTTAACCCACCAGGGGAAATGTCCCCATCTGCCCAATTCATCTGTCCTGGGGAGTTAAACTGGAGATGGAGTCACACATGAGAAAGCGTTACTGCAGGTTTAAACAAACACCGGGGTGACAGTGACCGAGGTTGCAGGAGTTCATCTAGCAAATGGGGTGGTGGCTGTGATGTGAGCGCTCGGTGGCTGTGGAAAGGCAGAGAGTGGTCCAACCACCATGACTGACTAAAGTAGTAGTAGTACAAATAGTAGTAACCACCTAAGAGCTCCAGCAACTCAAAGGAGTGAAGACCCATTGTTCAGTGCCTGTACAAATGCAGGGAAAATGGACATCCCCTTCCCCATAATCCTTACGGGAAGCTACAGATGGGTGTAGACAGCCAAGGAAGACGAATTAAAATGTGAGTAATAGTGCATGGGCAGTAGTCACAGCACACACCAGCGCGGAGGCTTTGTTTTTCCCTTTTATTCAGAAATCTTTGAAAAAGGAGAGTGTTAAGAAAGGGTCTAGAGGCAGTGGCTGTGAGTTCTTTGAAGCTTGGGTGGGGTAGAGGGTGAAGGATGGTTTCTGAGCTGGGCAGACTGGAGGCAGCAGCAGCCGCTGATTTATCTTTGGAGTGATCCCCATTTCACTCAGCTCCAGTCCTGGCGCCTGAGGCGAGTGAAATGGGGATCACCCCAAAGGAGCTTCTGTCTGAGGTGGGGAGCACCCATCTGGGACTGCAGAGAAGAGTGACCAGTTAAATGTAGGCAGCTGAGAAAAAGATCTTTTCAGTAGTATTCTGCGTGGCCGTGAGAGGGCAAGGGGGCAGTTCTCAAAGTAAGGGATAAAGATTTTTCAGTATTAAAAAAGGAGATTTTTAACTACGTGAACATCTTGGATGCTATGGAGAATAAATCTGAGATCCCCAAGCAGACTCTGGATGTAAGGGCTGAGCTGCAAGCCCTAGAAACTGTTTCTGCCCTAGAATTTTATACAACGTGGCTAATTGCTGTAGATAGCAATTTGCTGTAAAAACACACCTTGCTTTCAACAGAGACATGGTCTTGGACACATTTTCAAAAGCCAAGGATGCAACACTGGACTAAAAGAACTCCCAGACTTTCATTCAGTGAACCTCCTGCTCTTGGATTGCTAAATATCACTCTCCCAGTAATACTGTCCTTGGGAGGGCTGAATAAACTTTTAGTCCCCCTATGTCTGTATAAAACATCCTCACCAGGAGAAGCAGAGGGAGGGATGTGAAATGTCCCATCCTCCACAGAACCCTGCTCCAACTGGCCTCCATAAGCATCGCTCTTCGGGAGGGAAAATAAATGAGGCTTTCAGAATTGTTTTACTTGATTCATTTCATTCTGGGCTAGAGCAAGGCAAATAGACAGTGGGAGGACTTCACTGATAAAGTATTTTTTTCCCCAAGCAGAGAATACCAGAAGATAGCACAACAGCAAATTACTGCATATTTTAAACCCTTGTAGCTAAACATTTCCTTCTGGGGCTGCGCCAGGTATCTCGCGGTGCCAGTGAAAATGGGATACAGATGTTCGCTTGTTTGGATGGAGACACTGCAATAATTCATGCCTGCTACAAATGATAGGATGCCTCATGCTCACAAGAGAATACCCTGATCTGTTTGTCAGTAATAAGAAAATATATTTTCTGTACTTGTATTAAGGCAAGTAAGGTCTGTAAAAGCTGTGAACTGGGGAAGTCTGTTTTTTTCCATTTCCAAAATGCAACTTCTGATGTAGCAACGCAGCCTGTGCTACTGAAAGCTCTACCTCCACGATACCAACCCAAGGGTGTCCTCACTCGCAGAGGAGTGTGTCCGTGGCCGGGAGAGGGATGTGGAATGTTGAACACCTGCTGCCATATCTGTCTGAACAGAGGACCTGAGCTTGCAGAAGAGTGGAGGTTTGGGATGTTGTGTCTGGGGCTTTCTTTTTTTTTAACAAATTTAGCTTTGAATGCTTGCTGATTTTTGTAAGATGAATTTGGGTGTTTTTAAAATGTTCTGAGTTTGAACTCACTTGTGCTGAAAATAGTCAGAGACCATGGTAACAGTGTTCAGGAATGTGTTCTGTCTGTTTGAATGGACATTATGGAAATGGGAGCTGTATGCCCCCAAAATATATAGGGACGGGATAGGGAGAAAGAAGAGCTGAGCCCATCACATTGCAACATAACAGCGGGGCTGACGCTCACCTTCTGTGTTTTCATGTGTAGCAGATAACTGCAAAACTGGCATTTGCCGAAAGAATTTGTTAGCATATCTGAATAGCTGCACCGCTGGTTTCCCCCCGTGGTGCTCCCGTCAGGAGAGGCACAAACAGGTTCCCGCCTGCTGCAGGGCTTCAGGTTGGAGGAATGCGTGTGCACAGTTGCACTCTTTACATTCGGCTCCGCTTCTCGAAATCGTAGCTCTCTGCTTTCCTTGCCTGTTGTTCTATTTTTCGCTTTCTTCCTGCAATGCCCATATTAAAATGAAGATTTTTTTTTTATTGATTTATTTTAAATCTTCTTAGTTCATTTTCATGGTGGAGCTGTAACTGAATCCAAAATCACACTTCTGGGAATCCAGCACCGGTGCTGGATGAAGGTTTTAAAGGTGTGCACAGGTTTTTCTCTCACTTCCCTGAATTTTACTTTCCAGTAATTTTTATGAAGTGGGTTTGGGCTTGACACAACTGGCACAGTTTGGGATGTAATGACTTATTCTTCTGGTTTATTTGGGAGGCGTTTAACCATTTGCTCACCTTTCTCAAGTTGTAGGTTGACTTTTAACTGGAAAATCTCATCGAAACAAAAACCGCTGAAAATGTTTTGATTCGGTAGCAATGAAATGCAATGCTTTATTTCCCTATTTTTTTTTCAACTGTTTTTCTTGGCTTAAAGCACTCAACAGATTTTTTTTTTTCAATTTAGTGAAAAGTTTTGGCATTCTGAAATGGCATCTTTTGCAGGACTAACTGTTAACTGATTGTTTTTCCCTGATACTGTTTACTACGTTGAATTTGTCATGTTGGTGCAGACCATAGACAACCCTAGCTAGCCGTATATATTAGGGTAGTGATTTTTCAGTCCTCATCAATATGGACACCATTCGACACTTACCAGGGGAAACGTGGGTCTCTGGATAGCAAATTACAGGCTGCTAACAGCTGAATACTTGTCTTATATCTCTGTGGACTCCTTGAAGTCCCCAGGCCCCCAGAAGTTCATGGACCACAGCTAAAAGCTGCTTCAGGCTCGCTCCCACTTGCTCACATCATGTAGTAGTTCAGCAAATACACGCTGCCCCACTGGTGTTTCTTCAGTGGAGCTAGTCTCAGCCAGAAATAAAGGCAGGGTCTATTTTTTTTCTTCTGTAAGTATGTTCAAAACATGAATTTCCATGAGTTTCCAACATAAGACCTATATCTGCATGGTAAGTAGAGTCACTTTCACTTGCAAATGAGGTTGGATCTGCTAAAAAATCTGCTAATTTGCAATAAAAATAGCATCCATCTTTGCTCTGCAAATATAGCCTATTTGAAAACTGTCCCATTTTCAGAACTGTAGCAGCCTGCAGGATGGGAGAAAGGGGAAGGAGGAAATACCTTGCGTTTGAAGTCACTTCGTATTTCTCCAGGACTATTTCACACACCTTTAGTCATTATGTTGCATTTTGTGTTGTCACATTAATTTTCACAGCAACAGACTGATATAAACAGTGTGACTGCACTGCAGAAGCAAGGGAAGCTGGATTGATTGGGAGGGAGAAGGATTTGTTCAGACATAAATATCTCCTGCCATATTGAGGGGAGTTTAAAAAAAAAAATGGCCAGCCAAGAAATTGCTTTTTTGTAGGAACGTTCTGTTTCTCTCTCTTCTTTTTTTTTTTTTTTTTCCCCTTTTTAATGTGTGATTCAGTGTGAGAGACCAAGAACAAGGGGGAACCGAGTGGCTATTTCATGAGTCTGGGATGCTGGATGCAGCTGCTCTTCCAGGTGGGTGGAACTGCAAGGAATGGAAGACACAGAAGGTGAACATTTGTGCAGGAGATGATATTAAATAAGGAGGCCTGGTCATGTAAGGTCTTGTTGGGGAAACTGCTGACTTTCTTGCAGGTTAAATGCTTGAAGGAATGGCAGAGTCAGGCTCCAAGAAAATGAGGGCATGCACCAAGGACTCAGCACACAAACAGGTGAAAATGCCAGGTGCAGAGAGGAAAGCCAGTGCAATGCCTTCTGTCCCGAGCTTCCTGCACCCAGTGAAGGACACAGAGACCAGCAGGTATTTTGTTGGACCTGTAGAGCAATGCCTCCTTGGCCATCACTTGTCTCCCCTGTGTGTTGCGTTGCTCTGTGCAGGGCTCCAGACTTTCAGAAACCTCCGGTCAGGGCAGGATGAGATGGATTTCTTGCTACGTAGTTTCCCATCTCTCCTGTTGGTGATGTTTTCTATGATGAACTTGGTGCTCTAGCAAAGAGGAAAAGTGTGGCTTCAATCTAGGCTTTCATAGTAGTGTGGAAGTGTCAGTAGTATCTTCTAAGGTTATATTTGTAGGACTGAGACCTTCCCCTGTTCTCATACCCACATCTGCCTGAATTGGCTGTGCTGCTTTTGGCCTGCTGTGGCCAGTGTGGTGACATTCAACGCAGGCTGGAAACGTTCCCTGTGCGCTCATGGCTTTTCCTTCAATGGAGGAGCTGAGAGATGCCTCAGCTTTGGAGCTGATGATGCGAGTTCTCTGTTGGCACTCATCACTCCATGAGTATTTTGGGCTAGAGCTTGCGGACGCTAAGAAAATAAATCGACCCGTAGGGAGGTATGAGGAAAAGTCCCAGTATCTGATCAGAGGTTTTGCCAGTAAGGATGGGAATGGGCTGCAGCCTTACTCCTCACATTTCTCCTGCACTAAGGCCAGCTGTGATGGGTCACACCATGCTTTGCACAACGTCTGAGCCTTGAACTCAGGTTTCCACTTGGTGTGTCCAAGTTTCTGACACCAAAAGCCTTGGGTGGAAACTTGCTTATGTCTGGATGGTTTACAGCAGGCAAAACTCTTAAAAGAAGGCCAGCTAATTGCATATTCATAATGGCACACACAGTACTTGAGAGAAGCCCTAACTTCTAGTGTGGTGGATCTGGAAATACACCTCTGGCCATGCTCAGCAACATCTATCCCCATCTCTGAAGAGCATGGATCAAGAGGAGCTTTTTGGCCCTTTTCTGCTGAGAAAGAACCAGTGATTTCTTCAGTTTGAGCACATTAGTATTTTTTTAAAAAAAGAACATGATACAGCTCTATACACCAGTTGGGAGCAACAAGATTTGTGTCATGATTACTAGTATGCATTTGACAGTATCCTATAAATTCAACACGTTTTGAAGAGCGTTAACAAGACTTGTAGGAACCATACTTAAATTATTTCCCTACTTTTTTTTCAATTAAAAGAAAAGGAAGTTAGCGAGAATCTGTATTTGTATCCAAAATAAATATGGCTTGGGTCATGGCAAGACTTCTGCATGCCGTGCTAGACCTGGGTCTACAGCACATTCATTGATTTTTGTCTCCATGAATCACCCTAAAGCTATAGGCAACAAAAGCTGAAGCTATGTAGATGTGATTTCTAGCTCATTTGTTGTTCATTAGAAAGATTTTCTCTCTCTTATTTGCGGCACCCCTGCTGCTGCGTGTTCATTAGGAGAATGGAATGTATTCCAAATATTTCCTAGCTCTGGCAGGGCAGATGGTGGAAAGTAATTTTCCAAACTCTTCTGGAGGGGGGGGGGAACACACCCAATAACCCCAAGTCACCCCCTGCACACCAGCGGAATTCAGTATTTCTGAGTGCAGACGTGCCGTACACTTTCTGTCTCTCTGGTTGTACAGTGCTGCGTGTCGGAGTGGTGGGAAGTGTGTATGAATGGGAATGTATCACATTACATGTGGGATGTTAGCAAGGCTGGGATTTTTTTTTCACAGGAAACTGCATTTGCAAAGAGCACACAGCAACACGCAGTACCCTAAAAGCTGTGTGTGAAGGAGTGAGCAAGATTCATTTCCCTAAATCTTCTGGGCAACCCAATGCCTAAGGGAATCCCAGGGAGGGAGGACGGAGCCTGTGCTATGCTCCAGCTTCCCCGTCCAGCCCTGCGCAGGGGCATGAGGAAGCTCCTCAGACACCCTGTCCCTGTCCCCTGCCCTCCACCAGTGCGGGCAGAAGGATGTCCAAGTGTTCAGACAATGGTGGAGGAAGCGGCTCTGGCTGCGTTTCCCTCCTGCTCCCTGGGGAGTCGGGACAGCACACAAGCCAGGGCCAGATTTAGCTCTTGGATCCACATGAAACACCTCTGTGCCGGCTGCTCCCTTCCTTCGTGCTCAGCCCCTTGTCACTGGAGTGGAAGTGGCGCACACACAGAAGGGGAACAGAAAAGCCGAGTCAATCTGCAGCAGGCAGAGCCGGGAACACAATGCGGGCGAAACAAAGAGCGGGGCTGTATTGACTGCCTTCCCGGTGGCATTCACTTCTCCTGCTTGGAGACGGTTTCCTCTTTTCACGAGCCTCTTGACCTGCAGATCCCTCTCCTCAGCAGACAGACCCCAAAGCCCCCCGGCTGGATCCTTATGCCTCTTCAGATCAAACCAGTGGAACACTTTGAGCACAGAGCCTGAACTGTGTGTTTGCATCGAGCCTTTAAGCTCCTTGGCGCTGGCACCAGGGGTTGCTGTTTGTTTCCAGCTCCTGAGGACAGCAGTGGTGCTCTCTGTCCCGGGACTGTGCCGTGCTCTGGCCTATGGAAGGTGCCTCTCGCACTGATTTGGGCTGTCACCTCAGGCCAGCACCCCCAAAATCTCACACACAGAAACCTGGCAGAGCAAGGCGCTTCCTCAAAAGAAGGGCATCAGTTGCCCCGTCTGTGCCACCGAGACACCCAGCTTTGGAGCGAGACACTTTGATGGCTGCTGTAAAACCCCATCAGATTTCCAAAGCCCGCTATTAGTGATGGATTTTCAAGACCCCACTTTCTCCAGGCACGCTTGCATCGCAGGGTGCGTGGGTGCAGGTGGAGGTGTCGGGGCCTCTTGCTTGACTCATCTCCGCAGCTGGGCCTTCGGGTGCAGACGTATGAATGAGCAGTCCACAAGCTAACGTTTGAAAAGGCACCAAGAAAGGGTGCACCCGCTGAGCGTGAGGCAACAGACCCCTCTGAGCCTGCGTTCAGCCTTTGGACAACTGTCCCGTGGCATCCGACGTGTCTGTAGGCTCAGTGGAGCACCAGGACAGTAGAGCCATGCACGTTGTGCAGCGGCTTTGCGGAAGCAGTGTTGTGAAACGGATGCCTTCTGTCGCCGCCGTGACCTTCAAACCCACTGCTCGGTCACCAGGCAGAAGAAATCAGTAGAAGTCCTCCCGAACAGCTGCGGGCTGGTGCCCGTGGGGAGCTGGCTTTTCCTCTTGGGCTAGTCAGAGCTTCCGCAGCCAGGGCTGCCACACTGAGATTCGGGAATTTGCCTAAGCTGCGTCTAATACCTAAACCTGCATTTTTCACAGCCTGACAGAGTTTTAAACTCCTTTCCACCAGCTATGGCCAGTAGCCTTCAGAGACGAGCAGTGGCTATAATTGATTCATCAAGACTCCTGTTAATTTGTTTTTGCTCAATGGTTCCCAGTTATTATGCTCTGGAGTCAAGCTTCCTTTAGGTAATTGACAGTGTAGCCTACGTGTGTGTAAAACATTCATCACAGTTGTGTTTTTAATTAAAATGCATATGATAATACCAAAAGGAGAGAGGAGGGGGAAGGGAGGGAACCCAGATTAAGTTTTTAATTGTTTTAGTAGTGAGATTTGGTTCAGTGAGAACAGGGCACATTGGTTTCCTTGGAAACATTGGCGATGTATTAGCTGTATAAAATGTAGCATAAAAGATTTCCGAAAGTGAAGCCTTTAGGTTTTAACTGATATTAGAACTCTTTTCATTTGGAAAATCAGATTCACATGTGGCCCCTGGAGTCCCAAAAAGGTGTCTTTTTCACCTTTTCTCTTAAACCTTAGAATTAATAATTTCACAGATTATCAGAATCATTAGAAATCTGAAACTGCAATAACAACAACAACAACAACAAAACCCCTTCCACAATTCAATATCCCCGATTCATACGATTTAATTAGATGTGCCCGTAAGCGCTCTTTGTGCCAAGCAGCACCAGGCTCAGGCAAGACTCCATGTGATTTGAGAAAGAAGTATAAAAATTTGGCTTTTTAAATGTTCCAGTAAAACCAGAGATTATTGGTAATGGAGCAGTAGCTGATGCTTTAATTCTACATCCTATGTTCAGTTATTTTATTGTACACAACACCGATACCCAGATATACAATATACAGTGGGCTCTGGCCAGCTTCAAGTTCAGAGACTGGCAGTGGCTGCTGCTGACGGTCTGGCTTCACACGAAGGCTTCGGTGCCTCTCTTCTTCCTGGCGTACGCCTGGGGAAACCGAGAACGCCCGGAGCACCTGACCCCCCGAGACAGCGCGCTGGGTTTGGGGCGATGACACCCCAAGGAACCCCAGGAGGTCAGATGTACATTTTAAGGTTGTTCTCATCCGAGGTGAAAACATTTCCTTCTCCTCCTCTTTGAAAATCAGGCTCTCAGATTGTCCGTTTTGTCTCTTTGGAGTTAGAAAATAAAGCCTTGGGGGGGAGGATTCAGCCGTCTGCAGCCGAGCGGGACTGAAACGACCCATTTTCATCTCGGTGCTTCCCCTGGGAGCCCAGACTGGGCCGGCGCAGTGCCCTAGGGAGCGGACGCTGCCCCAACTCTCTTTGACACCAAAGGGGAGGTCAGTCTGCAGCTGCAGCACCGGCTGTCGGACCTCGGGCCGCCGGCGCACGGAGCGCTGGCTCGGCCTGGGTCCGCGAGGCAGCGCTGCGCCGAGCTCGCTGCGGCGGCCGAGCCGGGCGCCTGACGGGAGAGGCGTTCACGGGGGCATCCGAGCCCCGGGATCCCCGCTCTGCCCGGGTTTCTCTGCCCCGCCAGCGCCCGCCACCGCGCACGCACACGGGTGTCGCGAGCTCTGCCCGCTGCCGCCCGGCGAGCGGATCGGGCCCGCGCTGCGGCTCTGTCCGACACCCCGGCTCGGCGGCGCAGCGCGGGCCCTTTAAAGCGGCGGCGCGGGAAGGCGCGAGCTGCGCCTTTGTGGTGGCACCGGGTCACCGCGCGGTCACGGCCCCGCCCCACGTGGAGTCGGAGCCCACATGACCGGGCGCGCCCCGCCTCCCTCCGCTGACTGGCTGCCTTTCGCCCGGGTTCCCCGCTTCTGATTGGCCGAGCGCCCACGTCATTTACATGCGGGGGGCGGGGGAACGCCTGTCCGTGACACCGGCCGCCGGGCTGGGGGGATTTAAAGGGGCCGAGGCCCGCCAGGGGAGGGGGTTGGTCTTGGCGCTGCTGGGGGGAGGCGGAGCGGCGGCTGCGGGCCGCGAGGGAGCCGCGGGGCCCCCCGCAGCCGCCGTGCGTGAGCCCCCTGGG
>Ga0065711_1035567_pt1 | contig 22130 bp, 13 predicted proteins | sample Hoacrofraction12_FD_59098 | JGI IMG/M metagenome (GOLD analysis project Ga0065711, IMG submission 59098) | Hoatzin crop microbial communities from Cojedes, Venezuela - Epithelial fraction 12 v2 (version 2) | ecosystem: Host-associated > Birds > Digestive system > Esophagus > Crop | place... | reverse complement strand
TTAAACACTGTTATTCAGTTTAGTTCTGTTCTTTGTAATCTTGCTAACAAGGACTGTTGTGGCTCAAATGTAGCTAACAAGGACTGCTTGCGAGACAGACGAAGAGAAACAAGGACTGCTAACCAGAACTTAGTTGTCTGAAAGAAGCAACTCTCCAGCTGAAACTGTTTCTATGGTTTGGGACTCAGCCAACACAGACAACTCAGGAATTTTTGAGCCAAAGGTGAAAACACACAGTGAGGAAGACTATGAGCCTTCATTGAGAAGACCCCCACAGATGACCACCAGACGACACTGCGCAAGTGCTAAAGGGGGGTGGAGTATGATAATCAATTCCTAGAAATAATTACAATAGTCCAGCCTATTTAGATAAGCTTTGTAATAAATAGGTGCATGCTTCATGACGCGGTGTGCAAGTTAGGAGGAGCGATCCCCCTTGCACCTGGCGCGGCAACAAACATACCTGCTTTATAACGCTCTGTGAGTTGTGAAGTTTGATTCTCCACGTCATGCTCACCTAAAAAAAAATATTTTTTTAAAAACCACCAAATGCAATGGTTGCTATTCCTTAAGGAAACAGTATGTGTTTTTGCACAATTCCAAAACAGACTTTGAAAGGAAAAAACCCAACTAACAAAAAAAACCCCAAACAGAACTGAACACAGTTTCACCTGTGGCATGTAAGTGACTAACCTTTTTGGATAAAGATGCTGCTACAATTCCATTCCAGATTACAGTGAAGTATTTGACAACTGACCTACAGAATTCAATTTAATTTCTGCTTCTAATAGAAACAGCACAGTATTGTGCCACTGTAGAAGGCACTGGCCATCAATGACACTAAAATTCCAAACCAGCGATTTGGAGAGGACTGCACTCTGAGATGAGAGCTAGCTCTGAGTTAAAAATTGTCCAAATATCTTCTTTCAAATCACCACAGGAATACAATCTGGAAGAGTCCTGCTATTATACTCACAATGGCAACAAAATGTAGGTGGCTTCAGTAGGGAGCTCAATCAAATTATGAGTGGGTCTGTGTGATATGGTTGCCTTGAAGACCAGAGACCCAGACCTTATGACCCAGGAAGCTTCTTCCAATCTCATTTCCTCAAACAGTTTCTTTTACAACTTGTCAAGAGGAAACAGATCAGTTGTGCCAGAACAGCAAGCCTTAGAAAATAAATCATACTAAATATTTATGTTATCTTCACTTGTATTATCTTCAGTTGCAGGAAGAAGGAAACTTGACCTACTTTCCTGTGCACATAAAGAGAGTCCTTTAAGAATCCTAATCACATCCTTCATGGATGGCAGAACAAGCTTGAAACTTTGGGAACTTCCAACAGCTCAGAAAATGTTTGTGCACAGTCACAGAAGATATGGTCTTAATTTACCATCTTTCAGGATGTTCATTGCTTGTTGCAGTAAAAAACCCAAACAAACTGCATTTGAGCTTTCTTTGGAGAATTATGCTTTTTACTTTTGCCCCTGACTCTTCCAATCTTACAGGCAGATCTGGCAAATTTTCAGCTGTGGAGCTGCCTGAAAATGCAAGAAGCAAAACCTTTTTCTAAAGCTATCTTCAAATTGTCATCCCAACAAGAACCTGTGTGACCCTGTACTAGGCACTGCATAACTAGAAATTGTCTTTTATTAAAAACACACTATACACATTCAAATATAATGTGGTTAAGCAATTAAAGCATGAGAAAACGGTTTGGAAAAGAGGAGAAATGGACACAAAACTGGAGTGGAATCAGCTGCACAGATCAGAACTTCGGGGGAGAAGAGCATGAGACAAGTTGAATAGAAGGAAAGAGGAAATGAGATATAGGGGAGGGCAGGGCACAGCAAACTCACACAGTAAACAGTTCCATTCTGTCCATAGAAATCACCCCCAGAATTCAAATTCTTCTGAAGGATCACTTTTAGTGTACACACATTACTTTAAACAGCAGAACCGCAAAGTCTTGTCACAGGCTGTAAATGCCCCAACAACATGCAGAATAACAGGCATCAAGGCTGGCTGCAGCAAGGGTACAGATCTGTGCCAGTGCTACCAGTATCTACCAGAAAGGGGCAGCTGCTAAAGTGGTCTTGCACTCCTGCAATAACCGAGATCTTGCAATCTGTCACCATCACTAAAAGTGAAGGGCCTGTCCACAGCTGCCAAACTGGGGCAACTCAAGGAAGAGCAAGGCTTTCATCGCTGTTCCAGTGATGCGCATCACTCAGTCTAGAGGAGAAACAGCCTGCAACTGGCAGTCCATGCTGGCCTGGCACTGAATAAATTCTTCCTTCTTTTCTCACTCCTGTGCTGCCCTTCCTACTGCGATTACAGGTATCTGTCCTGTCAGTGCTCCCCAAGAAACGAGAGGGAGGAAAGATATCCTTTTTGATGGCTTTACTTTGGCAGTCCATCTATGCCCCGTTTTGGGTAGTAGCATCTCCTCTGCAGACTACTCCCTGAAGCATCTTGCAGCAGTTTCCAGTACAAATACAAACCAGCTTCATTCCTATTCAGTTATTTTCTTGTAATTACAAGCTAGATGGAAAAGATGTCAAAAACCTCAAACCCAAATATCTGCCAGTTTAGCTAGACTCAGAATCATGAGGAAGTCCTGGCTAAGCTGAGGGAATCCAGGATTCTCGGTGCCATGTTGTAACCAAGTGAAGTCACTTCTCTTTAAAGGCGCTGATGTATATTAGACCATAATTTATGCCCTCAAGAGGACAATGTCTTAAGAAATGCTCTTAGCATCTTCCTAAAATATGCTAACCCTCCTAAAATTTGCCCTTAACATCCTTTTCCGAGTCATTCTTAACATTACTTCCAAGACAGACTCAGATTACAGAGAGGTAACAATATATAACAGAAGTATACTACATTGTTAAGAGAGATTTGGGGTTGACTTTATTCCCCTATCCTAATGGATATAAATCTAGACAAGAACATGAAATTACAAAGAAACAATTAGCCTTAATGGGGTGAAGAAATAGCTACTAATTCAATCAAAAGTTGTACTTAAGTACAGGAGTAAAAGGATTTCAACACAGTACACTGAAATATGGAGCAAAGTATATTTGCTAAGATGTACGTTACTGATTCACATAGCAATGTCACTGGTACTTTGGTCTTTCGACTCTTCTGATGTTATTTCCTGGCTATTGTGAATTAGCTTGTAAAAACTTTATAAAACTTATGATGGATTTCATTTAAAATGAAAAAAGACTTCACATTCTAATATCGACGTCCATGGTGAAGAAATTCATGCATGCAGGGTGCCTGTGGTATGCTTTAGAACTGAAGGCCCAAAAAGCATGCAGGTGACAGCTATTAAAAGCCTAACAGTTAGGTTCCAAGGATACTGTCAGTCTCACTAATCAAGCAAGCATTTTTCTTCTCTGGTAGATTTAAGAGCACGTGCTTCACTCAGACAGGCACCACATTTCTTTTAAAGCCAGAGATCTGACTATGCAACACCAACATCATTGCTCTGCCAGGCTTCCTTAACAGGGACATGGATTTTGCCTTTCTGGAAGAAACTAGAAAGTAATACTTCTTCATATACAGGTCAACAGTAAAGCACAGCAGCAATCTGCAGTTTTGTGGCGTCTAGGTGAAGCCCAGCTGTGCAATATGATGTAAAAATCCAGGGTAAGACACAGCTCCCATCCTCAACGGCTTACAGTTTATTTTGGAGGTTTTGCCACTCTTTCACCTCTTCATTGGAAGATGAAAGAGGATAGATTCCATTAAGGTTCCTTCCTTTCAGTTTTCTCCTCGATGTTCGCCACCAGGAAGAAAACTGCTAGATTAACTCAAAATTCTGTGCTCTTTTGCAAAAATATTCAAGAGATGAGAGCCTCTTACCAGTGGTCTCGCACTTTGAAGACAGCCCTCTGTGGTTAGCCAAAATGCAAACCTATGCTTAATCTACCACTCATGTACCCTCATAAGCTGAAATGAACTCCCAAACATCCCATCAATCATCTTTATTTCTTAAAAAAAAGAAAACAAAACAAAACCAAATTCACAACAATGACAGTTTTATGAAAAAATCCTGTATTTGAACTTCTGGAATCGAATCATCCTTTGAACTACTTTTTGTTCACAATTAAAAGAAGTGGCATAGCAAGAATGTTGGAAATTTTTTGGTCAGTTTGTATCTCTGTGAGTACAACCCACTGTGGCATATACTTGCCCTAGCCAATATGAATACTTTACTAAAGTTTGTCAAAACAAGGCCTTAACCACTTCACATGGAAATTTAAAATTATAATGTGCATCCACCTTTGAAATGGTTGTGTTTTGCACAGTTCTTAACAGTCCTAAAGAATGGAGTTCTGAGGAATTTGGTAAGCTGTTTCGAAACAAGCAAGCAGTAGAACAACAATTCTTCCTCTTCCAGAAGTCTTTTGGGTCACAGGGTGTGTTCAGGAATAAGGAGAAAATGGATTTGTGGATCTGCTGCAGTTCCTTCTCTCTTCTCATTTTTCTGTTCTTAGAAGGTAACCATTTAAAAATATTTGCAAACCTAAATCATAGTTGCATTACTCACAGGTCTTGTCATCATCCAAATGTTATGGTACCAGAAGCTAAACAGACTCAACCTCACAATATTTACCTTGTTTCTTAGCAGTAATCTACTCACTACACAGAGCTTACATTTAAATTCTGCGTCACTTAAGACTTGTGTGCAACCAAACTACTCATGTGTTCGAATAAGAAAAAAAATTACCTTTTTCTGCAGTTGAAGAAATAGTAACTGGAAGAGAAAAAAAAAAAAGATACATGGTAAGTAAATCCACATTGAATCAAAAGTTTGGCCAAAAGTGAGATATATGAGATAGCTGACTTGTTCCAAAGTGTACTTCAGGTGTTGTTAGAGCCTCCCTACCCGACTCTGAGGTAAAACAGGAGTTAGTATTCCTCCTGCCAGTCCTTGAGACTTGGTGAGTCAGTGGAAGAGCTGAAGAGATCCAGTTCCCTGCACTAACAGAGAGAGCACACTCCTTTACACAGTCATTACTTAGATCACAATTTATGCATGTTCCCCTTCAGATATGCACCTAGCAATTTTTTTCTGAGGCATGTCAACAACCAGGCCAACAGATGTACCACTGGAAAGCAAAAAAATGAAACAGTTCTTACAGAAGTCCCTGTGAAACTATTACATGTAACCTACTTCCCTCTTGGGTTTTTCTCCACCACCTCTCTCTTCCCGCCACATGCTATTTTTGACTTTTCTCCCCTGACCTGAATTCTTCAGGCATAATTAAAACCTCTCCACTTCCTTCTCTCCTACATCCTCATCTCCTTTTATCCCAACAGCAAATTCTATCTTTCAAATCTACCTTGTATACTGCCTGAATAGTAGCACATCCTCCTGCCCTCAGGCTTCTCTCCAAAACCATCACAGTTCATTCATCAGCTCAGGTAAGATGCCGAACAGAGAGCTGCTGTACTTATTTGGTCTCTTTGTTCATATCACTCCCCTTGCTGCATCTCTTCCTTAGACACTGAATTCCTGAATTCAGTGAGGAAAGGATCTTCTCCCGACTCTTCATCTTCTATAGTAAACTTAAACTTCTGGTCATCAGCACGAGCAAAAAGTTAACAGAGCACACACCCTGCCTACTGCAGTTCACCTCACTCCACACTGTCTCCTCTCTCTCAGCTCGGACATTTCCACAGTCATTAGTGCATGTGCCAGTTCAAAAGATCTTTCTCCTGCTGCACACTAGAGTCTTAAATCTGCAGGGCTTCACTATGCCTTGCAGACTTCCTTCTGAAGGGTTACTTTGGTCACAGAGGTGGTATGTGTCTCACTTATACTTGCAGACCCTTCTGCTATAGATACCTGCACTTATTATGCAACCGTGCCTTTCTTTATAGCCAACAAGAGACATAATGAGGTGATATCTCAAGGTACAGATGACCCCTTTTTGTTCAGACATGTGTTTTTTGGTTTTTTTGTGTGTGTGTTTTTCTTTCTCCCCTTCCCCCTTCCTTAAAATATCCACTTGGCACCCTCTATCTGTCCATGGAAGCCTCTGTGAAGTTAATGAAAACACTTCCCATTTCTTCCTTCTTTAGGTGTAAGGAATTACCATTTAGAATAGAACAAGGTTGTTTTCAAACTAAAGGAAGTCAATCCTAAAGGACAGCTTAACTTCACACTAGTTAGGCATACTTGCACAGCCTCCTCCTATGCTTCTGTCTGAAACAGGGACACAGTCCGCACAGAAAAAAGTGACCTGAAACACACGATTACCTGCAAAGTATGCATGTAAATACAAGAACAGGTCCAGTCGTGTCATGATACAGTGTCAGTACTACTCCATTGCATGCTACAGGAGTCTCATAATTTTTAAAGCAAATCCTATGAATGTTTTTGCTTGGAATTTTACTAATGTGTTATTTCTCCAGCTAAAACTTTTTCAACAGCACAAGAAGATAAAATCATAAAAAAGGTGAAAATTAAAACAAGCTTGCTGAGTAGGGTTGTTTGCTCAACTTCGAAAAAAAATACTGAAAGTACTTCAGATTAAGCTTTGTCTTTGGCTCCTCATATATCTTAAGTAAACACCTTTGCACACAGCTGGACAAACATGTATTTCCCAAGACAAGAAATATAAAAAAAGGTCTTAATTATCCTCTAATGGGATGGGAGAATGTAGTTATCTACAAAACTATAGGAAATTTTTTGTAATTCTGTTTAAAGCACTCCATAATCTGTAGCCTCATTTCTGCTGTTGCTACAAAAAAAGATTGTGAGCCAAATTTGATGTTTCAAGACTCAGAATGAACAGTCTTCACACACGGAAAAAAGGCTTAAGATTACATCACCTGTGAGACTTCATCAAAAAATCCCTAAAAAAACTTCATAAAAATTAATTAAAGCTTCACAGCACCACGAAGATAATTTTCTCATTCGTATCTAGGTCCCTTAGGTCAGAATGCAGTTATTAGGCTATGCAGAACAATTTTAGTTTGGCGGACTCCTGCAGTTTGAGGTAAAATCCAACACTGAAACACAGTGATTTTCATCCTGTCTTATCCTCAAATGAAATAAAAATAAAAGACAGCCAGTCGTCTTCTGCCTCAGAAGTTTGTGCAAGTTGTTTCCGTTTCCATCCCTTTCACTGTTGGTACTCCCATTGTCAGACAAAGTAAATGAACAGCAATCCTACTACTTGTCCAAATTCACTGAGCAAAGGCAAATTAACAGCTTTACAGAAGCTTTATAGTACAAAACAAAGTCCTCCATTAAATACAATAATATTAAATCTTTACATAAAACAGAGCTTAAAGCATTTGCTAGGCTGGCAATGTAACAAGCAGCTTTATACCATCAAGAAATCAATTATAGCTTTTGAACGCTGGTTCAGGGCAAAAACCCCACAGAACACGACATAACCATTGTGTCCCACCATCACTGGCTTGTAGTTTAAGTTACAAGCTTAGCTCTTAGTTTTTCTCCTCTGCTGCTTCCAACTACTGAGATATTGCTGTCAGTTTCTGATAAATTAATACCATTTTCACTTCAAATGTTTCTGAAACATCATTTCTTGTTTTAGGGGGGTTGAATGGGGGAAAAGCAGCACTGCCTTTTTGCTTATTGATTTTTTTTTAACAAAATAAGCACTGCATATGATTTATATGTTAACCTCAGGATGCAACAGCACTAAGCACTAGATTAGATGTATCAGCACAAGTTAGTGCCTTCAGCACTGCAGTCAACACAAATCTGTCTGTATTTCCGAAATGTAAACATCATAGAACAGCTGTTCTCTTGAGGATTTAAAAATATAACCTCGTATCAGTCTATTGCTCAGCTACAAAAGGAAAAATAAGAGCAAAAATATTCTTAGGATTGGCTTTTTAATATTAATTTTCTGGTTTCTGAAGAAGACTTAAAATTCTAGCAAGATATTGCTAGGGAAGGATAAAAAAAGTGTGACTAGACAGGAAAAGCTGCAGTTCACTTCATTGCAAAGAGCTCAGAAGCAGGCACTCATGCACACAGTGAGTTTCCACAACAGCCTTGTAATTTCAAAGGATTCAACATTTCACCGTCAGAGCGCCCAGCAAGTCCTGTTTGTCTGACTGCAATGCAGATCTTTACTGTGGCTACCTCAGGGTTTCCAAAACCTACTCCAACTAAGGAAAGAGCTCAGCAAAGCCGGCCTGTGAAGAGAGGTAAACGGGCCTACGCTGAACTTCATGCTGCCCAGTATGCTCCGCCAGCTGGTCCTGCACCACTAAGCAGCTTACACGCTGGACCTCCCAGTGCTCTGGGGTCACTGCAATATGAAGCACACCAAAAACAGTATGTGGTTTCACTTTCTACAGAATACTACCTCCAAAATACACAATACAGCCTTTCATTAGGCTGGATTCAAACGTACTTTTTAACCTGGTCAGCTCAGAGGACAAGCAGAAATTCCAGGTTTGACTTTGAGAGCAAAAAGTTGTCTTAGTTTTGATTTAGACACCTAGCATCACCCCTGGCAGCGAAGACGCTTTTTCCTTCATGACCTCAAGTTCTTCATCACACCTCTTTCTAGATACTCTTCCTTACATTGTTGTCTGTTATCTTTCACCTCACCTATGTCACAAGAATGAAAGAGGCGGAAGCCTATAGATTATCACAGGAAACAATCCTGCAGACAGAGGGACATCATTACTTGTATAACAAATGAGACTGGGGGGAAAATGTCATTTGTTGGAAGCATTCTTCTTGGAGTATGAACTGATAGAAGTGCAAATTTCAGAAAGCTCTGGAGAATTTTTAAAGCTGCTTCAAGGAAACCTCCCAGAACATCTTGGAAGAACAAGTATGCTTACGGAGCTCGTTTGCATTCAGTTTCAGCCTTATTTTCAGGATTGCTATGAAGTGTTCAAGCACCTTCCAAATCACTGCATAATAGGAAAAAAACTGAATCTCTCTATTCTGAGGCAAAGAGGTGGAATGATCTGCCAAGACCTTGCAAGAGGCATGCTAAAAGAAGACATATTCGCCTTCAACCTCAGAAGAACCCCACCACTCTACAAAACCCATAAACCACATCTCCCTACTCCTTGATAGGCATATTCTAGCCAAAGCCAGGTACGCTCCTTGAAGAGCACGGAATTCAACTGTAGCTAAAGTATAGAAAAGGAAAAGAACTGATCTTGTTACTGATGTGCTATGTTTACTTCCCCCCATTTCCTCCCACGATGGCTCCTAGCAGGAGTCATACTTCGGGTGTTACAGCCTTTCCACGAGTCTCAAGAGTAACATTCATATTTTGGCTGACATTCCTCATGGGTGGGAAGAAAGAGTGATAAATGTGCAACTGCATCCCTTCACCAGATGTACAGCCTTAACTTTTCTCAATTTTTAAGGAAAAGGGTTAAAATATATATATACATGCATACACACACACACATATTTCCAGAAACCACTAGTACTGAAACTTGACAGAAACTCCCCATGGGCATTAGCCTATCTGCAAAGGGAAGCACCACTGACATTATCCCAAGTTTTTAATTTGTTCAGAAAATGGCATTTAATTGAAAGCATAACTTAGATTTATGGTAATGTAATTCCCATTTGCAAATGCAGACCTTAATCACTGACAAGAAGATGGTAGAAACATTACTTAGTGACACAAGTGGGACAACAAGTGAATTTCCTTGAGCAAATACTCATTTGACTTCTGTTACAGGGCAGCGCCAGAGCATGAAGACTGCAGCACCCCTCCACTGTTCTCTAAAAGCTGTAATTCTGTGACCCTTCCACACTGAGCTATTTCTTGTTTGCTGACTGGCAGGCACCCACTAGGTGCTTTCCTCCCTAAGCAGCAGGGAGTTGTTTTTAGACAAATGACTCAACACAACTGAGTTGACAGCATCGTGCAGCCAAAAGCCAATGCAGAAAGATGCTGCCAGGTCCCTGCTGAAAGGCTACTGGTGCCCAGGAATTGCATACATGACTTGCCACCAGCTGGAATGAATGTCCTTTGCAGAACCTGGAATTGTTTTATCTTCATATGGTGCTAGACTGAGGTATTTTTTTACTTCAGAGCTCCAGGAACAAGACACAGGTTCCACTCCAATACACTGCTAGTTAATGAAGGCAAGTTTGAGTGACCACAAACAGCAGGGAATTGCAGTGATGAAGCGTGAACGGCAGTGAATGGCCTCTCGCTGTCCTGGCTTATGCACAGTCAGTCACCAGAGGCAAAAGAAACCCTTCCAGGGCCACGGATGCCTTAAAGCAGTGCAGCCCTTTCCACAAGCACATGAGCTAGAGCCCAAACTCCTCACACACTGTGCACAGCAACATCGCTTGAGTGAGCCACTCCTCTACTTCAAGTGATCACAAGATGATGATGCCTTCAAAGGCACTGCAGGGAGCAGGGGGTGGGGGTGAGGGGGGAAATCTGGGGTGGGAGGAGAAAGGAGGAAGAAAATGCAGCCAGGGGAGAGATGCCTTACTGCAAGGGGGATGCTCTGTTGTTTATGGCCACCAGATTTTCTACGTTCATGATTGCCATGCTCATTGTTACAGGATTCAAAGAAGCATTATCACGGGGACAGGTAATATGCATTAATATTTCAAATAAGGCAGCTCAAGCTGCACTGCAGACCTTTTATGCTCTTTGTTACCAGCCATCGTTATGATTTGTTGTATGGTTAAAACAATATTAACACAATTCTTTCACTATAATGAGTAATTTAGAGCAGCCAGAGCCTTGCTGCCCAGAAAACATTCTCTTATCACAGTAACAAAGGAGTTTTTTATTTAGCAAGGTATTTTCAGCTTCAATGCAGAAAGTACACACGTAAGTACAAACAAGGCTACAGCAGAAATTAGCATAATCAATGCAAGATACTCCTTGGGTACTGAGTTACATTTAGAGATTAATTAAATGACAACCAAAAAGATTTCTGCCGTGCGTTCTGTGAACAGTAAATTCTGTGCTACCACTTCCACAGTTCAAGAACACAACTATGAAGGCATCTGACTTCTGGACCCCACAAAACCCTACACACGACTCCTCACCTCTGCCTCTACAAAATATTCTTGAAAGTTACACCAAAGGTCTCCTGATGGTCTTCTCAGCAAGGGTGCCTGCACATTTTAAATGATTTAAAAACCAAGAGTTACATTTGGTTAGCATGCAAGAGGAAGTGTTGCCATGTCTTAACCACACAGTCCCACACTTGTGTCCGCACTAAGAACCACACAGTATTAAGAGATGTATCAGCCCAAATATCTAAAAGCTTTTTCTGCATATGAAGTTAGCATTCAGGTGCAGCAACGCACCTGGTTTGTTGTCCCTGAAAAGCCCTACTCCCTCAGAAGCACTATTCACTTTCAATTTACCATAATTGCCCAGAGAAACCTAATGTAACTTGACTTTCTTCAGCTATTTAATCACTATTGCCACTGCTCATTCTGTTTGCATTTTGATGGATTTTAAACTCTAGCATTACTTCTACATGCTTTCCTCAGCTGCTTATTCAATTATTGGACTTTCTTCATTCAGATCTTTCCCCAAAATTCTACTTTATCATAACAATAACAGTTTTATCACTCAGTAGTTTGGAAGTGTTGCACGTAAGTTGTTTCCAATATTGCCTTTAAGCTATCAGACACAGCCAAAAGAAAGCCTGGTTTCTTCTCGAAAGACAAAAAGAGCTCTTGCACGAGTCAGTGAGCCGTGCTCCCTCTGGCACACAGTGGAATGGGAAAAAAACAGAATTGACAGAAAGGCACGGAAACACAGAAGCATCTGAGTGGAGCTAGCTGATGTCCACATCACTAATTAATTACATTTACATTTGAAGGAGGGGTATTTACAGTCAGGCTGGCCAGATCAAGCTCACAGTAATGCTACACTCAAGTATCTGGATTTGTGAAAAGGCTTTTTGTGTTAGGAGTAACTCCAGTGGTTCTTTAGTTAAGACACTATGAGGACGCTTGCAAGAGACAGGAGACACAAACAGGACAATCAGCTGGTGTTGACAGAGCGCTAGTATCATGTGTTGTACAGAGTTGTCTTACACACGAGACTAGGTGTTCTCCAGATAATACTAGAAACCATCAATGTATTTAAAATAACAAAACAGAACAAACAAAAAAACCCACCCAACCAAAAACCAACAACATACAATTCATTCTTATAACAGAATTTTCCAGGTAATTAAGGAGTTATCTTTTCTTTTCAAAAAAAAAGAGACGACTTCACTAATTCATGATTGTAATTGCCAGTCAATATCTGCCTTAAATATGAAGGTCACTTGAAGCTGAGTTTCTTAATGGCTCAGGACGCTACTAGTAAATCCATTTACTTCTACTCTAGACAGATGAAAATAGAACGACAGTTGTTGTTTAGCTGTTCCACACAGCTGTGAGGTATGACGGCAGGAGAGCAGAGGTGTCAGTTCATGAGAAACAAAAAATCCAGACACAGCTGCTGTGACGTGCAGGCACAAACCATTGCCTGGTGGCAAGAACAGTCAGCAGACAGGCTCCGCTTTGTTTATCGTGCGCTCTTCTCATTTGGCTTTGCACTCTTCCAAAATCAGTTGGCTCCTTACTTACTTACCAAATCCCTGCTTGCAACAAGTGTTTCCTCAAATATTAGGATAAAATCTCCTTGCAAAACTATGTGGATAAAAATCTCCTTGTAAATCATATTACAAAGTATTAGGCACTCTGTTTTCTGAGAAGGATTTTGCTGCTGCCAAGTTCATTGGGTAATGGGAGAAATCAAACTGCCCAGCAAGATGACCTCCTCTCATGCACTAGGTCACTGGATTCCTCAAATGAAGTTTCAATGTTTTTGTAGCATTGGTCAGGTTTGATTGATATTTGCCACCTGAGATTAAATATGGAACTACCTATGATGAGAAGAGCTAATTTTCTGCCAGCAACACATTAGCAACATAGCAGCCAGTAATGTAATTTACATTAACTCCTGTCAAGATATTAGTAAACCAAGCTTTTGAATAGAGCCCTTGATGGAAGTTGTTTTGAAAAACATGCTGTTTAAAAATAATGCCTATTAGTTGTGGGAAAGTTTAATGGTGCAGAATTCATGTCTTCAACATACTGGAATTGTAAATATTAATAATGATTTAATACTGTATTTTATAAAGGTTCAAAGACATGAAGTTGGTTGATAACAAATGATGCCATCTTTTGACGCTGGAGACTTTGCTGTGTGTTCTTCTTGCAAAACAAAGTATCACTCATTAAACCTTACTTGGACTGAAATATCTCAGGACAAACCTTGACTATAGCTAAAGCTACTTCCTCTAGTTTCTTTGCAAACAGGAAGAAATAACCAGCAACTCCCCAGGAACATAACAAAAGAACCAGGTGTGCTGCAGAGGGGAAAAAACATCAGGGATAACAGGACAGCAAGTTCTGGCTAGAGGACAAGATCAGAAGGACATGTTTTTGTTGCGCCAGGTCTCATTTAACTACCAGACCACCTAAGAACATGAAAAAGTGACAGCACGAAGACTGCACGAGCCACTGCAAAGGGATTTTGGATACTCCGGAAGATCTATACTAAAATTTAGACAGTACTCCAGAGTAAAGAGAGAGGCAAGTATACAAAATAGCATAGCCTATCATCCATATAGCTTTCATTCAGTAAATATTGCTTCCAGTAAACAGATAGATAAAAATCCTCAGAGCTCACCTGCCTGCTGACAGTTTACCACGTATTCTTGGAAAGCATTAACTCGGGACTCTGTGAAAAGGTCAGCTGAAATACTATAAATCCTAATGCAACGCGTGCCATGGGAAGAAACATTGCTGCCTACTACACCTCAGAGTTGCATTAGGGCTCCCATGGCAAAGCACTGGGTGTAACATAGCAGGACCAGCAAACTGCCAGCGAGAAACCAGTAGAGTTTGATGTATACATGACACCTACTAAGAGAATTAACGCTTGTTGCCATCTCCCTAGGATATCACACATTCACATATTGTAATGCAGTTGCAAGAATATCTACATTTGCAGGTGAAGTACTGGAGAGTGGTACCCCAGCGGGAAATAATGTTTGTGAAGAACAAGAAATTATTGCCACTGGTCTTACAAATAAGTCAGGAACCACACAGAGTTATGGAAAGTTAGATCAGGAAAGTGATAACTTGTAAACATCTATGGGTAAGTGCGAGGTGACCCAGACCGTTAAGCCTGCAGCCTCCTGAGAAGCCACACAAACATAAACCAGGATGGGATCAGGAGGTGCAGCCACTTGTCTAAAGACTTCAGAGGAGCCGCGCAGTGAGCGGAGAGCACTGTCACACAGTAGGAAAGGAGACTATCACAAAACCAGGCAGCTGAGGCATGGCAGCACAGCTCCTGATGCCCTCCATGTGCCTAACAGTGCTCCCAGACTGTTGTTTCTGCTCACAGACGGGTCCCTGGCAATACGGTCTGCAAGTGTGGGAAGCAGGGAGAAACTCAGGATCTTTACAAGTTTGAGAACATCAATAGAAAAAAGCCACGCAAAAAGACAGAGAATGACTGAATCTAGTGCTCAGTGGTCTTTAAGCTTCCCTTTGTCTAAACTCATAATTTACATAAATTATGAATTATTAAAAAAGTTCAAGCCTACCCTCTGCACCAGTTGCTGCTTTATCTCAGCGGGCATCCACTCTGCAACAGAGCAAGTAATATCTCTGTATGTAATGACTAGACTGAACTCAAGCTTTTTTTTAATATCTGATTATTTAAGAACAACAACAGGAAACTTACAGAGCAGTAGATCAATCCGATAAAAATATACACACACAAAAGATTTCCACAAAAATCCTATGCACAACTTGCATCCTTTTCTAGGTATTGTAAAAAAAGACCTGCATGATAGTTACATAGGATTTTTCAGAACAGAAACCAAATTTTGCTCTGCTTTGGGCTCCTTTGCAACATTGGGGTAAATCTGCATGTCAGAAACCAATCGGCATGAAATCCTTCAGGCACCATCAATCCCAGCAGTGTGGAAATACACTTCACTTCTGTTTTTTTAATCCAAACTTGACAAACCTAAAAGCAATGACTACTTGTCAAGAGCAAGGGTACGGTAACAGGTTCTCTGCATTCATACTATGACTAGACAGTAGCCGAGGCACTTAATGTAAGTTGCAAGTCTACCACAGACAACTGCAAATCAGCTTATAAAATAACTGTCTGTTTAGGTTGCTTCAAAGAAATCGCATCTGTCCCTCTCAAGGTTATCTAGATTTAATCTAATTTTTGGTTCATTCTCTCTGCATCGGCAGCTTGCCTAATTCCAGATGAATTATGACTTCCATCTCTAAATTTTTTGTACCAAATAGCCCCCCCTCGCTCCCCTCCCCCCCAAAAAAAAGGGGAAAAAAGAGCTATCTCCCTGCTTAGCACTTCACATGAAATGCATAGGAAATCTCCACTCTGGAGACAAAAACATATCAGGATGCACACCTGAAAAACCACAACAAAAAAAACCTGCATAAACCCCTCAATCGATCTCCCTGTAAATCACAGCATTAAAATGGTTCCGTGCTTCACATTTAAGATAATGCTGCAGCATTTATAGCATCAGAGCGAGCGCTGCAGAAACTGCAGAGGCAAAGCATACTGCTCTTGTGATCCAGTTCTCTTTGACAATCTCATAAGACAATTTTAATAGTTAAAAGGGAACATGAATAAGGAACAGATGAGCTATTTGGTCTTTCAAAAAAAAAAAAAAGGAAAGCAAATGCTTGAAATGTTGCAGAGTAAGAACTTGATTTTTAGCACAAATAAGAGAGTCAAAGCTTAGGTAGAAGACACTCCACCAAGGACTAGGGGTGCACAGGGAGCAGAAGAGAAGGAAAGATCTGGGTTTTTTTCTTGACCCAGGACAGAAGGAGTTAAGCACATTCCACAGAAGACAATTTAGTGACAGCAGAAGGAGGCAGTATTGGGGAAGTGCCTAAAAAAGTAAATGTATTTGTTGCAGTCTCATTATCCCTTTTATACCTGAATCACCTTGGTGGAGATTCAGCTCACGCAGAAAAGGGGCCTCTACTTACTTCTCAAATGTTTCTATTTAAGTTCATACATACTAATGAGACAAAAATGGATATTCTTGTCCCGTTACAGGAAGAACATGCACTGGGTGGGGAGGAGCTAAATGACTGAAATGAAAACTCCCTAAAAGCTGTTTCAGGACAGTCAGGAACCTATGGCCTATAACACTTATGAGGAAAGCACATGTTAAACTGGCATAAACTCTTCACAGTTGTAGGAGACTGTTGAACAGAAAGAGCTGGATAAACACCGACCTATCAAACGGGTGAAAAATGAACCCCATGAACCCTCAGAATTCACAGGCACAATTTTAAACAGACAACTAGGATTTCTCCTACTTCCATTTTCCATCACAGGCAGTCTCAAGTTCTAGAAGTAAAAGCAGGTACAGTGCCATCCAAGTGTTCTACCTCAGCTCAGTCACCCACCTTTATAACACTGTAAATTCTTTGATTACGGAAAGCACATCTACATTGTTCTCTAGCAGCTCATATTTTTAGGAGTTAAAGTTTTAATTGTTCAAATTTCAAAGTTCACAGAATGCAGAAGGTCAGAGACCTCAAAGTAATGGCTACTGAAAACATACACTTGAAATTCTGATCCTTTTTTCCTCCAAGATGCTATGGATAACTAGGAGACTAGTAAGCGATGGAGTAATGTAAAACCTCTGATTAAAAATGAAAGTGAATTTTTAGTTCATTGTTCTAACTCTAAAGGCATACAGAAAGCTCCTACCGTTGTTACCAGAGAAAAATTTGAGAAGTTATTTTTCATAACCTTAAATACTCATATTGTCTAAGCCCTTTCAAACCAAGAACAAAAGCTTTACAGTCCACATCTAAAAGGCAATCTGGAAGCGCTGAAGCAATAAGCGATCACAGCTACAACAAAAGAGTAACACCACAAGCAGAGTTCCTGCTTCGGCTCAGACACTTGTGCCAAGCTCCCTGCTTTCCCTAAGGCCCTTTTCTCCCCTACTCAAAAGCCATCCTGCATGTGGAACAGTTTCAGCCAAGTTTTGCAGCTCGGTGGAGGTCTAAGTATATGCCAGTGAGTTTCACCAAAGCTGCTGCATGGGTAGAAGAGACAAGCAATGCACTCCCTGTTAGGAAACAGCTGCTCTGAGCTCAGGCGCCCATTTTCTGCCTGCCTCCCCGCAAGACAAGCAACATCAAACTGGCCACCGTACCACACTGCTTTTTGACCAAACGGTAACTAAGGATCAAGGAAAGATGCCAACTACTGCAGAGCTGCCAGGAATGGTTCAGCAGATACAGAGGAGAACTGACAACGGAGGGCTGGGGCAGGCACTCCAGACAGAGCAATGGGAGGGAGAAGAGGGACGGAGTCCTTTTGCTGGCAGAAAAGTAGGAAGAGCAGACACAAGACAACTCCCCAAGAAACCAGGCTGACTAGTTCTGTTGCTCTTGGAACATTTTTCAGTAGAGGACTGCCAAGAGAGCAGATTTCATGCCATATAAAGGGCACATGCCCACCCATCTTTATAAACTAATATGACCAATACAGTGCAAAGCACCATATAAGAAGATATTTTTTCTATTCAAGCCGAGTGTCTAGTTTTCCAAAACATTTGGATCTAATCTGAGCACCTCATCAGGAATTCTACTTACTTACTCAATAGCCTTCTGACTATTGAGTCTTCAACTCCGGCTTTTCAAGGCATCAATAACAACAGAAAAGGTTCTCATTTAAGATGACAATATGCCAGGACGCTACATCACAACTAAGAGCATCCCAAGCAGTTCAACATCTTTATTTTGAAATTCATGAGAGGCACATAAACATAGGTAACTGTTACTAATGATCTAACTTGTTTAATTTGCTGTTCCTTTTCTTGAAAGGTAACCCTCTTTTCCTACAGGAATGCTTTCTGCATGCTTAACATGCAAATGTTGTACTTGGGTGCTGATACTTTAGCTTTTTCTGTCGTTTGAAATCAGAAGTTACTGACACACTGCTGATATCACCTTGCCCACTGATTGATCGCTACTGCATTAGCATATTCAGGAAAGATTTCTTCCGGAGGAGGCAGAGGGAATTACCTTTGCTCTGTTCATGCAACAGACTCTTCAAACGGGAGCGTTACAACAGATCAGATCACCATGTGCTTCTCATGTAGACTGTGCTTTAGGGAAATCCGAGCTATCTCCCTACTGACAACAGCTATTACAGTCTCCTGGAACAGTAAGGACTTCCACTTGTACTATTAACATGAAGCTATGGATTCTAAATTACAAACTACTGTGTTTGCCAGGATTTTAGACACATTAGACATTACACTGTATTAAAAAAAAAAAAGGGCCTTTCTGAAAGTAGACGCAATGAAAGGAACACGCAACTAGTTACTCCTGTAGCTTTCAAAATCACATTTTTCTATACTTTGCAGAGTTTGAGGCATGAAAACACTCATACATTTACAAGACTAGTAAATTCATAAAACAAGCCATTCTCCTTACAACTCTCGGGCCAGGAGAAGAGCCATATAGTTCTTTTTGGAACATATAGCTCTCGCTATAGAAGCAAAACCCTAATCTGAATAAGTGTGGGGTTTATTTTAATAAAACCAGCCAATACACTTTAGTTATGATCTGCAGACAACTCAGCCAATGTTAACTTCTTTCTCTTTTTCTCAGTGCAGACTGCACTACCAAATTCTGCTAGTGTTTTAGCAAAAAGGTTGCATGCAGGAAATGGGCTGCCTTCACCCACCAACTGCTACTACGTGTGTCAGAATAGTGTCTTCTGACCATCCTCTAGCCAGTCTGTATTACAGCCGACCACCTACAAAAACATTTGGGACAGGTAATAAGAGACAAGTCAGTCATTAGTGAAAACAAACCACAAGAAAAGAGCTCCAGTCTTTCTGAGCTTCTGAGGGATGTGGTAAGCAGACACAATCAGTTCAATTCACTAACAGCATAACACAACCATTGTTTACAAATGCTGTACTAAAGGCAGAACATATTTTGATAACAAGAAAGAACACATGAAATGGTTTTAAAGTAATGAAAAGCTACTTTACAACATCCCTTACATATTTTTAGGTGTGCTTTCTTGCAAACAGAGCTCTGGGCAAGCTGTGTGTGAAAGGAAGAAATAATCCAGTAAGAAAGTGTTCATTCATGTTTTTCTACTTCAAAACATTAAAAAAAATCTGAATGAGATGTTGCCTCAGGTCTTTTGCAGTTCCTTCAGTTACATGCGTTCACAGATTTCTTCCACTCTGCTGACATTTCCTCAACTTCTACATATTTGGTGAGAAAGGGCTGTTTTCACCTTTCCAATTAGCTTAATAGCTAATCTACCTGATGGATCACAACTACACAGCAACAGTGGTCTAAAGAAGCCAGTGTTCACCAGCACACCACAGCAATGCTTCAGAGAGACAGAACGATGCTGGCAGTTTCCATGGGTGGAAAACAATAGACGAGCTCATGAATCTCCTTCATCTTATCCACACCAGTCCTCTTCAATGTTCACAGCCACTATATAAGTAATATAATTTAGGGTTATGGAGGAGGCACGACCAAGTAAATACATACTAGCAGTGAATTACAGAGTAAGACTGAGTCCATCAGAAACCAAAAGCAAGACACTGAGCAACATGTGAGCATACCATCAAGGGAGGGTGGGGCAAGGGGAGGGAGAAGCAAAACTGAAAGGAAAAGGGTGATCTGATGAAAGCAGCAACCCCAACTTTACTATCTTCTACTTTGATTATTAGCAATATTTTATGATATCACATCAAGCTTGGCTTCCCACTTGATCTACTAACTGAATACATATGTTTAACCTTTAATACATGAACAGGGACTACGAGAAAAAAAAAATAAGCGAGGAAGAATAAATAGTTGGGGGAATGAAGGCTTTCTCTCTTCCTGTTTCCTTGTCAGCTTCACATCTTAACAGCTAATCTTTAAGAATAACCTTTGAAAAAAACATTGGTGTCTGTGGGCTTTCATTTTCTCTTTTACTCTCAGTATTTACTCAAAATTTTCTATTGTGTCTCCTCTTTTCTAAAGCTTCCCTTCCTCCATCTGTCTTCCCCTTACCCAGGCATGCATCAGCTGCGTGTTGTGCCCTCTGACAAAGCCGCAGAAGTGCAACAAGCCATAAGCCCAGCTCTGGCACCCGCCGCATGTGAACATCTGCAGAGACCAGCGTCACCTCTTTCATTAGCAGTGCGCTAAAGGCACGTCCTTGCTCTTCTTCATAGCACACAGTGCAGCATTTCTCAAACCAAAATAAAACATGAGGAGCACTGTGAGAAAGTAAACGTACCTGCCAAGAGAAACAGAAAATCCTGTATTTCACTGTAAGTCCTCTCTATGCCGGTTTGAACTCAACTGCAGTGTAAAAGAAAAGCATACCAAGGAAAAAAACAAGCCACCAAAAAACCCAAGCACAAAACCCCTTTCCTCTCCTTTGATGAGATACCTTTTATCAAGAGTGTAAACAAAATTAAACAGGTTAAAAAAAAAACAACCCCAAACAAAACCCCAAACCCACAACAGAAAAACCTCACGGAAAAATAACTGTCTAAATCGTACTTGGTGACCAAGGAGCTTAACAACTGTACAATTCAGTGACAGCAATAAAAATCAGTAAATTATTTTCTTATTAAATGACCACTTTTTCTGTATGTGCAGATGTTAAGAATAAAGATGATTTGTGAGAAAAAAGTGCCAGCCGTCTAGAAACCGGATTTATAGATGTGAAAGTTGTCACAAAAACAGGAGCAAACCATTTCAATAATTTTCACACAAATGAAACTCTAATGGACTCAGAAGGACTTTTTGTAGCTTCTCTATGCCTGTGAAGGAGAAATTATTCACCAGCACCCAGCCCTGACTCACACTGTGATCAAGACACTGAGCTAGAACTTGGGAGGTCCAGGCTCTGTTCCCAATTTAGCCTTAGACCACCTGTGTGACCCTGGGCAAGTCTCTTCATCTCCGAGTTTTTGTTCTTTGGTTAAGAGCAGGAACGCATGTCTCTAATCTGCCTTTTGGTGTAGTGGTCAGGCTGTAATGGGTACAGAGACCTTCCTGTCACACCCGTAAAATGTGAGTCTGTAACCTCACACAGTCCCTCTCAGCACTACTGTAACAGCTACCCATGCCCCAGACCTGCAGTATTAAAGACTGTCTAAAATTTGGTTTCAAGTGTTTACAGTTTTAAGCACGATTTTCCCAGAAAACTAGTACTATTTACTCACACAAACAGACTACTAAACTATAGCAATCTGGCAAGTTTGGATACACTGGCATATTTGCAACTCTCTCATGTCAACATTTCACGTAATACCTCAACAAACCTTATTTCACAACTATATTTCTACAATTTTAACTCCAAATAACATTTTTCCTGTAGTTTATGTTCCAGTTCACATACATACAGCTAACACAAAAGGCTTTGAAATACCATGGGCATTGAGAAATGTTATCCAAAAACCTAAGTCCTGCAGAAAAAAAAGTAACTAATTATTTCTAGTAGAAGGATGTATTTACAAGTTTGCCCAGATCTGAAGTATACGCAAGCCTTTTATTTCTAGCTAGAGATGTCAAAGCATGTATTTTACACAAACAGCGAGAAGCACAAGGACTTCCAGGCAGTAGCCGACCTATATGTAGCTTAAAATAGTTCTTCGTACTTAGGGGTTTTTTTTTTCATTTCAGCTTCCTTACTTAAACATGCCAAACACTCAGCAACACGTTCCTTAGTTTTCCTACCCTGCTTCCAAGTTTCACCAAGCCTAACAAATAACCGTGCATTGCCGTGCCGCTCCGTTTACCCTGCCTGGAGAAAACCAACATACTCCTGATCTTCAGTTTCCTCATGAAGACACAAAAGGGTAAATATCATTCTGACCGACACCGTCTGCAAGTCGGATTTACACAATGCTGAGCCCTCGTCCGGAAAGCCTTGACGTGGCCTGACAAAACCCCGTAAGCCCTAAATCCTTTCCCCTGCTCGCTTAAGCGGGATGTTTTTGGCCTCGTTATGCTTCAGTGACACAGGGCTTCTTAACTGGGGGG
>Ga0065711_1035566_pt1 | contig 22131 bp, 10 predicted proteins | sample Hoacrofraction12_FD_59098 | JGI IMG/M metagenome (GOLD analysis project Ga0065711, IMG submission 59098) | Hoatzin crop microbial communities from Cojedes, Venezuela - Epithelial fraction 12 v2 (version 2) | ecosystem: Host-associated > Birds > Digestive system > Esophagus > Crop | place... | reverse complement strand
TTCCGTCTGAACATGAGGAAGAACTTCTTCCCTCTGAGGGTGACGGAGCACTGGAACAGGCTGCCCAGGGAGGTTGTGGAGTCTCCTTCTCTGGAGATATTCAAGACCCGCCTGGACAAGGTCCTGTGCACCTTGCTGTAGGTGACCCTGCTTCGGCAGGAGGGTTGGACTAGATGACCCACAGAGCTCCCTTCCAACCCCTACTATTCTGTGATTCTGTGATCACCTGCACAGCACAGGTACCATGTGGCAAATGCATAGCTAGGAACAAGCACTGAAGTGCACCTTGTGCTTTGCCACATATTTCCGTCAAATCTATGAACATGCTTTCGAGGTGCCTATCAATACCTGGGGTTTGCTACATATATGCTGTGAGGCAGGGTGACACTGCAGCTGGCCGCTCACCTGGCAGGAGTTACTCCTAAATACCTTGTGATACTCTAGCATTGCCAAATTTCCATATTTAACATATATTATTAGAACTTGATAGTCCCAAGAGGCCATTACAGCCACTATTGATTGTACATGTACATATGTTTTTATTCCCTAAATGTGTATTTATCCGATTGAGCTGGTAGCGGGCTCTGACAGTGTGTGTGTCACACTTCCACTCAGCTCCTTCATTCACTGGGGTTTTCTGGGGGGGAATTTCACTTTGTGTGTTCTGTAATACCTGCCCTGTGGTGGAATGAGATAAAGACTCCACAAAATACCTGAATTTTACCTTCTGAATTGTCCTGCTTTTTAGGTTATAAGTGGGATGCTTTGGTCCATCTATGTTTTGCTTTTCACCAGATTTATAACAGTTAGTAAAAATAAATAATACTGCAGAGCACACTTCTCATAGCAGTTGTCATTACTAGCAAGCATAGTAAAGAAAAATAATTGACTAGCAAAAGGTTTGATAACTCAGAGTTTTATGTTTCTCAGAAATGACTCATTCCCATATGTATCCTACAAGCTGCATTCTGCATGCTGAACTCACTATAACCTGCTCTTAGAGAGGCTCTTGTCTCACATTCCCATTTTGGCATTAGAAACAATAAAAGTAACAGCAGCTTTGAAGAGTATGTAAGTGTATAACGGCTTTCCAAAGTGGATTGATAATTACTCACTGGACTAAATAATCCTAGAAGTGTGTTAGAGAAGGAATGTGAGAAGAACGAATGAACTTACATAAGCAGAGAAATCTATGCATCCCTTCTGCTGTCTGGTTCATTTCAACAGTCTTATTACAGTATCAGTGTGGAGGGGAGATAATGAAGGTTGGTTTATGTTGTTACACCTCTTTTCCACTTTTTTTTATTTTAAGAAATGCAATGGTACCTATTGGTGGAGTTAGCAGCCACCAGTGCCACTGAAATGTTACGTTTACCCCACTCCGAATAGCATGGGGAATACAGCAAACATGTTAGATGCCAAAAGTTAAAATCTTGTGCAGTAAATATTTTGACTCCTTTAAACTGAAGTTTTGTTGTTTTGTAAAAGATTTCCTTATGTAGAATTTTTTTTTTAAAAAAAACAACTTTCAGTTGGCACCAGCTAAATTCATTTGACCTTTTGAAAGCTAATTTCCAAGAATTACCTCCTCTTTTATACTAAATTATTTTGTAAATAAAAAGGTGTGACAGAGGAGCATAGGAAGCAATTGAGCTTTATTCATCAATGCCTGTCTCTTGAAATCTGTTAGAGGATAGATAGCAACACATTGCTGGCCCCTTTTTTTTTCCTTCTTTTTGTTCCTTTTTTTCTTTTTTTAAATATTCTTTGGAGGTTGACTTTTCAGCAGGTAGCTTTTAATTTAATGGGTAAAGAATCATGCTTGTGCTTTATCCATTCACAGTAAACATGGGATTTATTTTTGTAGCTATGGTATGAAGGATGTATTTTGGTATCTGGTGCATGGATACTGGGAAGGTGGAATTTTTACAGGTGCAGAATGACACATGCAAAAAGGCAGCTCAGGTTGCGGTCCGGCTGAAATTCAAGTCTTTGAACTGATGCATCTGCAAACCTCCGTTTAAACTTTTGACTGAGTTGTGTGTAATTTAAAACTAATTGTTACTTGAGATGTACACAGAGTGAGAATAAGAATGTGTGTGTCCTTCCCTCCCCTTCTGTTGGCTGGATTTGAGTTGAATTTCCGTGGACTCTGCCCAGTGAGTTGCCACCAGGCACTGCTGGCCGCAGCCGGCAGTGGGGGCATGGAGAGGTTGAGCAGAAGCTATTTTTGAAGTAGTACCACGGTGGAGAACCAGGCCTGGGTATTTCAGGGGCACAAGTGCATGTCTCTCTTTCAATGTAATTTATTTGTATTTCTATCTGTGATCACATTTTTTGCCCTTGGTGAAGTCTTGGGACCGGGAAACTTATCCCCTGTGTAGGTGAAAGATGATGCAATGCTGACACGGTTTCTGCTGCCTTGTGTTGCCTGTGTCCCACCTTCAACTCTGACAGAGGGTTTACTGTAACAGGCATGTGCAGGGAATAGTCACTTCATTTAACCAGTTAAGGGAGCAGTTAATTTTTAACTGTTTTTTTTAAATCTTATATATCCAGCAATTCTCACTGAGGAGGGTTAAAAGAACTATTTGTCTTCAAATCCATGGCAAATTCATTGGTATTTAATATACTTCAATTAGCAAAATTAACTGAAAACATTTAAGATTAATTGGCCAGTGCTTTTTTTGAATGCCTACACCTCCCTTCTGGGAAAAAAGCATGTTTACTTGTTTTCATAATAAAAACCCCATGGAAAATATTTGCAAACATCTTATTTTAGGGCTAAAATCCTTGGAAGAAATCAGCTAGAATTACACCTTCTCTGTGAAATAGCAGCAATTAGGACAGACACTCTCTTCTGACTCTGAGCCAGGCAGCTTGAGTGACAAATATGTCAAATTAATACATCACCAGGTATGAAAGCACAGTTAGAATTTGACTGAGGTACTTCCAGCCTGAGAAAGGGAACGATTTATCAATGCAAACTTAATAACATCTATTTGAATCTAACTAAAAATCAATATTTCATTACCAAATTGTTAGTGAGAATGAAGAAAAATTGCGGAAGTCGGGCAGTTTGGTGGAAGAGAAGCATCAGGAGTTCAATGTGAAGACGGGATGATTCATGAGGCCAAGCCGGTGGAAGGGTGAAGGAGGACGAATGCAGAAAACTTGGAGGGCTCTCTCTCTGGTGACCTTGGCAGCGAAAGGAAAAAAAAATACCAGAAAATGAAAGTGACTGTCAACTCCCAACAGGGATGGATCACACCATAAATCAAGCATAGCCCTGAGAGAGAAGAGAGGGGCTTGGGGTGGGTGGCGAGCACGGCAGGGGAAACCGTTGGGTAATTTAACTCTTTGAACCTTGGATGCCTTTTATTTGTACTTTAGTGGAGTTGGTAAAACATATGTGAATCCCTTCCCTTTGCAACGGTTTACATAAAAATCTGTCAGGGGTAGATAAATGGTGAAACATTGCTTTCCATTGGCTCAGGTTTAAAGTACAGTACCAATAAGCATTTCCTTCAGCCAAGGAAAAGAGAAAAACGAGAGACTGACGCTCCTGTGACACATAACTAAATCAGTTGGTTGGGAGGCCTAATCCAGGAGAGACTTTTTGGTGATTTGCAGGAAAAAAAATATAGATTTAAGGACATTAGTATTTCTATTACTGAAATAATCTATTGATCCGAACAGCAAGCAAAAAAAATCACTTTTAAGTCTAAAATACAAATGAAACTGAAGGGCTCTTGGATTATTTTTTTAACCTTTAAGGTTTTGTTTAATTCTTAAAATCTGTTCTCTGACAGAAGTAAAGTGAAGGGGGTGGCTGCCACTGAGGTGTTCGTAACTGTCTGACAGGGCCTGAAGGGGATTCACAGGAAATGTGATTATTACCTCTCTCAGCTAGAATTAAAACTTAGTATGAGCACTTCATCTGATAGAGAGGCACAAAGTATTCCCCCCTGTTTTTTCCAGAGGATATTTTTTACCCTTTCTCCTGCTAGTCTTATATTTTCTTTTTCTTATCCATCACAAGCAGGGTCCTGTGTTTTCCTTCATGGGCCAAATGGATGTGCATGCATACCATCCATGAAAAATAAGCACCTTTCATTTCCAGTTGGAAGAAAGACATGCAATAGGGCATCTGTAATCCTGAGCAGACATCGCAGTACCTACTGTGGTGGGAAGCAAACCTCATGTGCATCAGCAGGTTTGCTTAAAGGTGCAACAAAGTATGTTCTCATCCGTACTGCCAGGAAAGGTAACTATGGTTATCGTGTTTGACTTCTGCCTTTGTCGCTAAATATTGAAATCCTAATGCTAGAGGTACTGGAAGCACACCTTGGGAGCGCCATGCCGGAGCACTCCAGTGCCAGGACTCCTGCTGCGGTCCAGCCGGCTGTGCCACATCGTTGGAAGCAGTGGCAGGGGGTCATGGTTGTGCTTCCACATTCCTTGAAATGGCCTTCACAATGTGTGTGCTGGGTACAGCACAGTTTTTCATCCTCTGGGTAGAAGGCAAAGGAGCGAGGTGGCTCCCATGCTCCTAAGGCTCATATAAATTACCTTTAGCTTGAAGGTCGTGGAAAGACACAATGAAATGTGAACTGGTGGGTTAAGGGAAAGGGAGATGTGTGTTGTGCTGAAAAGCTCCCACTTCCAGAGAGGAGGAAAGCCTGGGAACTGCGGCATTGTTCCCTTTATTAATCCAGTAAAAGTCAAGTTTTCTTATCCCTGGTTCATCCTTTGGGCCACCTTTATGTGACTTCAGAACGAGCCTGAAAACTAACATGTTTGCCCTTTCTTGACTTAGTTTTCAGCTGAACCAATTTGCTGGTCTATCTTTAGGCATTTGCCTGCATGGTGCTGCCCACAAAAGAGGATGACTCCCGCTGTGTCCGGCACCGCGCAGTTATGGGGGACAGGGTATGGACTATTGCCTCCGCAGGTGCTCCCAAGACGAGGGCTTGGGGCTGCACAGACATCCTTCACCCGCTCTGGATTTTGGATGTAGCCTTGTGCATTGGCTCTGAAATAGTAGGTAAGAAGCTGCTTGCTAAAATCACCCAATACAGCTGTCCTGCTGACAAGGTGCTGCGGTAAATGGGGAGATGTTTCCAGGGACGTGAGCAGCTCCGGGTGGCAGGGACCTCCCAGAGCAGCTCAGAGGGCTTCTGGGCTTTCAGTCTGCAGGTTGCGCCCGAGAAGCAATAGGGTAAATCAGCTACCAGCAGGAGGGCAAATAAGGGGCAATGGAGTGGTACAGGGAATGTGGCAAAGTACATATGGATCTCTGCATGCTCTGCAGTTCACTTGCGGTACTGCTTTTTTTTATCTAAATATAGGACTCATCTCAAAGCCTCACATGAGAAGTTGCAGATCTAATCAAGGTCAGAAGAACATTAAAAAAAATTGGAACAGGAAAAGGCTATCAGGACCAATGTTTCTGTTCCTTTTTTCCTCTTGTCTTAGCTCTGGATCTTGGCTCTAATTGCCATTTATTTTTTATTGCTCTCACTATACTTCTCATATAATGTTTATATTAATGGGTGGGGAGGGGGGGGAAGTGAAGAAACACCAGGAAATGGAGTGCAATCGGAGTATGTGAGATGTGGCTTTTGTCTTCTTTATCACTGTTTTCTTGTAGTACTTCCAGCTCAGATATTAATTTATCATTGAGAGTGCTGCAGAAGTTTGGTCCCTTGTATTTTATTGAAGACTTGATCTAAATTCCAGATGGTCACCATGTGATCAAACCAGCCATGGGCAAATAGGATATTTCATTCTGTCTATATTTTGTGTCTTTGCTAAATTCATACCTATCTAATCTTCTGTCCATAAGCCTGCATTCATTCATTCTCTAAAGAAGTGTGCAACAGCTCAGACTCCTCATGGGCTAGAGACATTGAGGATGATTGCAAACATTCACCATCTAAATGCAGTTAAAATGCGACACAGTTGCATTCAAATAACAGCTCTCCATGTCACAAAAATGTCTATCTGAAGTTTACAACAGAAAAATAATGCCTCTCCTCAAGGAATTAAGGGTTCTCAGAGAATATGTGATGGGGGACATGAGTGTATTGACTTGACAATGCTTCAAGAAAATGTTTTGATTTTGGGATGTGAAGAACTGTGAAATATTACTCATGAAAATCCACAGAACCCTTCTTGTGGAGTCCCTGCTTTACTGCAGGAGTTTAACGGATGTGCATGAGAGACCATCTACACTGAGTAGGCTCTTCTTTCTTTAAAAAAAAAAGGCAAATTTCAGATTACAACAAAATTCTATATACTTCAGAACAGAGAAGTAACAATATAAAAACCTTCTTAATCATGATATGATTAAAGGATTTTTAAAAGCTGCCTGGTAGTCACATTTCCATTTTCCTGATAAATTCCGCTCTTTCTTTCAAATCACTCCTCATCAGAATAATACGAACTGTAAAAAATCCTTCCATTTCTGCAGCGTGCTATGTGAAAAAAATGGGGGTGGAAAGGAGAGAATTAAGAAGGCTCCAAGTTTTATCATTCTGTTCATAAAGCAGCACAGCAACCATAACTGCAGCACAGAAAAGAAACAGATACTGTACTGTCTGAGGTATTCTGTGCCATAAACTCCCATAATAGAAACAGATGGCAAAAACGCCTTGGAAGTAAGGGAAGTACTGTACATGCAGCTCTACCCTAACATATGAAGAGATTCAGGCCTGACACATAAAGGAATATGTCTGGAGCCCTGCCAGCGCCACTGTGCAATGCAGCAGTTGGTGCTGGAGATGAGAGAACCCGCGATTTTGGGCTTGGGGCTCTGGAGCGGCTCGGCAGCAGGACCTATTCCTGCACTTTAGTGGGTGTGTTGTTCCGGCTACGGTAACGGAGATGGATGGAAAACCTCGCGGGGTGCTGTTGGGAGCTTCCTCTGAAGCCCCTTGCTGCTGGAGCAGCTCGGGCATGCTGCAAAGCCCTATGTGTGCATTGCGTGCCAGGGTAGGATCTGCCTCTCCCTGCCTCTGCTAAGCAGAGATATTAGTATCTAATGAGCTAAGCAAAGTTTAGTGGTGAGTACCATGCATACAGTGAAAATGGCAAAACTATTTTATTTGTCTCTGGTATCTAGGTAAGGAAATGTCACTTATTTCATCTGGCATTGTTTCACTGGTCCTGCTATGAGTGAAAGGAAATATAATGTGTGCATTGCACTAGAGGGGGAGCTGAAGGTCAGGAGTGAAATATAGCTTTCTGCTGCACTTGGTCTCAGTCTGAATGTTACCTACATTATCATCAGAGCTCACTGTCATAATGGGGAGACCTTGTCAGGGGAGGGAGGTCACCTAGAAACAGGAAGAAAAATTGGGGGAAAAATACTAAATAAGAGAAACTAAAAAGAAGAGCAGTAGGGATCCCCAAACTTCCTTTGTGTGTATTTGAGAGCGGTAAATTATCTGCAAAAGACGTGCTTGTCCTCCAGAACCTGAAATCCCACTGTTGCCTTGGGCTTGAGGTGCTGCTCTCCTAACTTCCCGTGATTTTATTATCAGCATCTTTTCACCAGTGTGTCTAGGTTTGACCCGTGTGCTTTCGTGATGGCTTGGATTTATAAACTCCAATTACATCTCAGGGCAGTAGCCTTTCAGATGTTCTTGGGAGAGGGGGATATATCAGATTGTTTTCATTAGAAAGCAGACCATGACAAAGAAACTTCGGTATCTCCTCTGCCCCCGAGATTCTGCGTCAGACCCCTGAACCATGCTTATCCCGCTGGCACAGCACCCAGGGGGACCTGGCAGTGTGGCTGGCATGTGTTGTCGTGAGCTCTTCCTCACTGCTGTGGGTAAGTTTTACTTCAAAGTTTTTGGAGGTGAGACCTGTGTTCCACAGCGTGGCTGAAACTTCTGCCTTTTTGCGGGGCAGAAGACATTTTTAAACACCGCTGTGAAGAACAAAGTATTGCATTGGGTTTGCACTGTTTGCATACCCTCCAGCCACCCAATTAAGAGCCTAATATTTGTGCATAGCCTCTTTCATCTAAAGATGTCAAAGAGGTTTGCAAACATTAATTCATATTAATATGTTGCTAAAAACAAACAGACAAACAAATGTTCTCAGTGCTTCGGGGCCTCTCCTCTCCCTGACACAAATCCAAACTAGGGATTTCCAAGGTGGTGCTCGGCACTTATTCTGATCAGGGGCCACCACCTTGGCATGTTGGCAGGGAAGGTCTGCTCTCTTCCAAGACCAGCAGCAAATGTCCCAGCTGCAGCTCAGCAAGGCGCAGAGGTCACCTTCTCTTTGATGTGCCATGGTAAACGTTCATGTGGTTTCTCTCTGGTCCTGTCAAAATAATCTAGAATAACATCTGCTGTTACTACAAGCATAGGATTTAATCCAGACTGCTTCACCAATGCAAAGGTAGGAGGGATTACACCTCCAGGGCTGCAGCAGCCGTTGAGGGCATGAGGGGTGTTGAGCTACTGGGCATCCATGTTGGAGGCTCAGCCGTGGCTCAGGGGGATGTGGGGCTCTGGGCCACCACATCCACCATCCCTCAGCTGGGCGGACAGCTGTCTGTCTGTCTGTCTGCAAACACGATTAGGTAGGGCTACAAAGGTACTGCAGTAAATATCCAGAAATTCAAATCGCTGATCATACGACATCTCCTCTCCGATTTACAGTAAATCCTTTGGAGACTCACCAGAATTCAAGATTTAATAGCTAAAGCTTACACATGAAGGTTTTACTTTCCAGCCTGCTGGAAGAACGTCCAGCTCGAAGAAGTCTTTTCACATGAAATAAGCCTAACTGTATGTTTGTCTAAAAACAAACAACCCAAATACCATCACCAAAACCACAATCAGGACAAACTGAGTTTCAGGGTTTATAGTGACAGTTTGTACAACCCTAAACCATCCTGATGATTTTTATTCCTGTGTCAGATGTTGCAGGATCACTATCAGCTGTTTGGAGACAGGAGAGCAGCTGCCTTAGCACAGTCACCAGGAGCTGGCTGAAAGGGACCTTTGCACATCTTTCCTTTGGAAGGATGGTATTCAGCCCCTGAAATACACAGCCAGGTACCAATGTGAGCATTAGCGCACATAAAATGCACTCTTTCATCTCAGTTTAGTTGTTACTCTGACAGTTTAAGCTGCTTAAATACTGTATCTCTTTTTAATGAAGAAATTTCACACTCACATACAGAAATCACGTATTTACAGCATAGAACACCTATTGATATATTTTGGTCATTTTTACTGAATTTGGAAGTCTTCATAAAGGGAGAAATACAACATTTCATTACACAATTACAGCTAATTATTTTAGAAATACAGTTTAAATGCAAGTTATCTTAAATTTATTGTTTATCTGACTGGAAAGATCTAAGTAAAACCTGAAAATCATAAACCCTTCCAGAACATTATATTTTATGCAGTCCAAAATGTGACACATGGGGTCTTTAATAATTCACTGCTTGTTAACATTAAACAACTGTTAACATGCTCAAATAATTAGTTATGCTTGCTTGACATGTTTGCATCTTTAATAATTGATGCATTTATCTTAATTACTAACAGTATTATGGTCATAATATGCATCCTTTTTCTATCTTAAAATTTTAACAAAAACTGACTTTTTGCCAAAAATTATTATCCTCTAAGTTTTAATTACTCATTGTAATTAAATTGCAAGCTGCAGTATTTTATTAAAAATATCTTTCACAAAAAATATTTAATGGAAAAGAGGTGATTTGTTGTTTATGCATCACACTTAGTAAATATTTCATAAGTTTCATATTACCCTTTCAGAGCGGATATAAAAAACATAACATTCTTAATATAAGAGTCAATTTAAAAGCTGCTACAGGAGTCTTCATTTCTCTTTCCAAAGGTTTGCAGAAGTCAGTGAATAAAGGAAGACAAAAAAAAAAAACCAAACAAAAAAATGTGGTGGTGATTGTAAATAGGATTCCCATGGTGACAGGAACCAAGGCTGGAGACATTGTGCTGGTGAGTACATAACACATTCTCCAGTGGAATTAGTCTGACTTGAAACAGAGATGAACATTAGAAGTTTTTTCATTCTTCAGTGTTCTTCTGATTCAACTTTTGCTTGCAGGCTGCTAATAACAATAGTGGCAGTACTTTGACTGTAATCATTTATTTATTGCAATGCTGATAGAGATAGAGGTGAGCTTTGTGTCAGCCAATTTAAAAAGACTATGTTTTCAAGGCCTTCCCATTGGTAAGACAGACTGGTTTTGATTAAGATGGCTGTTTCTGGTCCTGAAATGTAGTGGAGGCAATTACCACTTCTGTGGAATGACAAAACTCATTAATGCTGTCAAAGGATTCAGCCGCATCCAGGTTCTGGTGCGTGGTTGTGTTCCTTCCCAAGTGACCCCCAAAGATGCATGAAAAGGCATCAGCATGTTATTGGCAGGAAAAAGTCCATTTGAGAGACAAACAAGTTGTCCAAAATTTTAGAAATAAAACCCAAAAGCTGTGAAACACTGTCTCAAAGTGCTACAGACTGAATGTCAGGGCTTCGTTTAGCAAGTGACTAATGAGAGCCCAGACTGTCTCTGAGGTAGGTGGCTCTCGAGGAGCTAATACTTGAACCATCAGCCAAAGTCAGCCAAACACTGCATTTTCAGTGGAAAAATGTGCCTGGGAGTAATCTAGGATAGCATAGTTTTTAAGGTGAGTCAGTAGGCCTAAGGTGCAGAAATGTCCCAAGTGCCAGATGGAGTGGGCAGGCAGATCATGACCAGATCCAGAGGGCCTCCTCCATGCCCTCAGCTTAAAGTCTTCTTTCAGAAGGTTTTATCCCAGATATGACCCTTTGCCAGAAAAACAGCTTGACGTCAGATATGGAAGAATGCTGAACTCTGCCGTTGAGCTCTGTGCAGAGTATACTACCTGCTTTCTCAAATATTTGGGGGTTTTCCTGCCAGCAGTAAATTAAAATTGCATATTTAGTCTTGAGCTGCCAGCAGAGCCTGTGGTCCTTTAGCTTGTGCAACAGTGATGATACTGCGGTGAAGATTTGAACCTGCTGAGAGAATCAGGTATAGAGCAAAAGTAATATGACGTTTAGTCCCTAGGAATGGCTTTAACCAAAACATGAGAGAGGCTTGCAGGCGGGGCTGGGGTACTGCCTGCCGTGGTGTCCAACGCTGGGTGGCACACATCCACCATGTGTGGCTAGGAATGGCATAAACGTGGCAGCTGCCACCCCTCCAACTGCTGCTTCCAGATTCACTGTATACTTTTAATCTACCCTGCCTCTTCTGACAGATTTAGAAGACTCTCTATTGCAAAGTCCTCGTGTCCTTGATGCAGTGTTCTTCAATAAAGCGATTTCTAGTGTGATTTTAGAGTTAAATAAAAATTTACACATCACAGATCTATTAATCATTTTTTCCCTTCTGAGGGTGTATCTTCAGATTTCAGTGATTGATTTATGTGGCCAGATGGGTGCATTTGTTTCCTGCTGTCTTTCAGTCCAGCAGGATCCGTGCATGCTGTGCAGTACCATGGACTTGAACTTTCACTTAAAATGTGCTACTGTACATAAATTCTGAATATTATTTCCTCTTTGGAACGAATGGGATTCAGATGTGGATCCTTTGGACAAGGCACAAGTTGAGTTTTTACCTCTAAATTAGTGAAGAAGCCATTCCTTTCAGCTCTAATAGGAAAAATTCAATATCACAATGGGAGGTCCTCTTCAAGTTCTCCATGTTTTTGCTCCAAACGCTTTTGCGTTTCCTGTCACCATGTAATGTGTAGAAGCTCATTAGCTGAAGCCAGAGTTGTCACAGAATTTTACTGTGGGGAAAGCAATCTGTACTCTACATGTGCATTTACATTGACATATGCTAACATCATAAAAAATATTTGCATATGGTACCGTAACGTCAATGTTCCCAGATCCAGGAACTGTGAGAACAAAGACCGTGAACACCTGAGAGGGGTTCTGTGGAAAGAGCTGGAACTGGAATACAGTGGACATAGTAATTTGATTCTCAACAATATTGTATGCAAAGGCACATGTAGGCATACGGCCTCTTCCTGATCTCCGACAGCTGAATGTGAATCTTTATCCAGATGATGCAAACGCTTGTGATGACAAGTCTGTTTCTGACAGAGGAGTAGAAGTCTCGGAAACAGCAGGTTCCCAAAGGCCATGTGAAGGTAAGTTGGTGTTAGGAGAGGGATATCCAAACTAATTCCCCTACTAAGGGACTGGCTTTGGAGAATCCACCTGGAAGAGAGGTCTCCCAACAGCCAAGGTAGGAGTTCGCACCTCATTAGACACCAGGAAGTCTCATCATGACATGAAGGGTCACAAGAAATTAGTTTCACAATTTTACCAAGTCAGAGAGTGAGTTATTTTGTATGTAAGGTGTGTGTGTTTCTGTGTAAAATGGAATATTTTGCTTCTTTCTGCAATTAAAAAATAACCTTTCCTGGTTTATAGTTCACAGCTGCTTTTCAAGTCCTGGTGTTGCATTAGGGAGAGACCCATAGCACCACATAAATGAAAACACTGTGTCCAAGCAATAGTTGGTATTTGGGTGAGAGTATTGCTGTGGTGTGAAAGTGTTTTATGTGTCCAACAGAAAAAAAGATGCAATGCAGAAACAGGATTTCGAGAGGTGTGGCTTGTTTTTGCCATCCGTTCCTGTTGACCTTCTGTCTTCATGGGATGTTAATTTCTAGTTTTCTCAATTTTTCTATCTTGATATTGACTGCGACTCTAACCTAGATTTGCTAAAAGCGCAAGAAAGGCTGTCCTGAGTGCTGTCATCAAAGTAGGAGTCACGCTTGCAGAATGCTGTTCTCTGTCACTCCGCTTCGAAGCAGAAATCTCCATTAGAAATCAACGAGCAGTGCCATGAGCTGACCTCTGCCACGGGAACTCCTCAACCCTTCTGAGCTGGGGCAGTTTTTACTACATTTCCTAATTTTTTTTTAGTCCAAATATTCGCAAAAGAGTTTGTCTGCAGCTGTAACAAACCTAATCGTATCTTTTATTCAGTACCCTTATGACAGGCTTCCCATGACCTGCAAGAGCTGGTGGGGCACACGCTGACCCTGGTGTGTGTGTCCCCAGAGCACAAGTCCCCTTGGGACTGACCACCCATGCTGCTTGTGATCAGAAATGGTTTGGCCAAAATTCCTGCTGATGCCTGTGTTCACTCACGCCAGTGAGAAAGGGAATGAGCTCTTACCACTTTCACGCAGACGTCCAAAAGTGTGAGTGTGGAGAACAGGAGGTGGAAGAGTCACTGGCAATGATGGCAAGCACCAATGTGCATGCAGAAGTATTTCCAGAAGGGGGCTTAGCTTTCAAAAAATATTGCCCACAGAAATATGGATACTTCCCTATGAACTCTATGATTTGCAAAATATACATACAAGTTTTACAGTATTTTCAATATGAACATGTTCATGTTTATGACCCAGAATATTTCAGCTGTGAGCTACATTCTTTCTAGCTTACTCAGGGTTTTGACATTTGTAAGTCTTTCCTCAGTCTAGGAGTGTCGTTAATGGCTTATATTAACTCAAGGTGTCCCTTTATGCACTTAAAAAAAACACCTTCCTTTTAATGACATTTCCATTTATTCAGAATTATTGTTTAAAATCCTAAATTAGCATTCTGCACTTCGATTCTGACAGAGCCATTACATTTTGTACTAAAAGAGTTTAGTTAATTTTAAATTATTAAACCCCATTGGCTGCATGAAGTGAGCATCTCTAAGCAAGTTTCTGTAGTTCGGTTGCATTCCAGTTGACTACAACTGCAAACTTAATTCAAATCATTTTCCCTGTGTGGCTTTGTATCCTTATAAATGGCAGTTGCTATATTCTGGGTTTCACTCTGGTTAGAGAAGTTAAATAGCAGCTGAACACATTAACAGCAGTATAGAGAGCAACCTGTCCTGGGCAACAGAGGTCTTCAAACTGAAGACAGAACAAATCACAGAAATAATGTCTCTTTTTTCTGAAGGAAAAATTTAAAAGTCCATGATACAAACTTGCTTACATAAGAAACAAATTTCTTCTGTCAACAATATGCATTTACTTTGCATTTCTAAAAGTTTTATCTTAATTAACGTTTTCCACAGTATAAAATAATTTTATTTTCATTTTCAAAGACATTTTTTCCTTTCAGTTGTTACCTGCCATGACTTAGGTAAAATTCTAACTTTCGCATGAATTAGTAACGATAATTTCTTCAGGGATTTAACCGGAGAAACAATTGCAAAATCTTCAGAGCAACATCTAGTAGGTGAGAAGGTCTTTGCACAGGTGAGATCTAATACACAGTCTTAAGGAAACAGTTTACAAGTCTTTTTGTCCGCAAAGGAACACAGTAAAGATGACAATAATGTATGCAAAATGGGACAGAATATAATGGAATGTATAGTTACTCTTAATCCTGAAGTTACACTTTAAGGGCAGCATGGATATCCAGCAATAAGAAGCCTCTTAAAGCACTTCAATTGCTGTGACTTCAGGTGAAATTTGCTGGAAGCTATAGATCTGCTTTAATTATTTTTTGAATCTGCAAACTGTGGCATGCATTGCTAGTTCACTTGTCTCCTGAAACTTGAGCTGCGCAGTTTGGATTTTACAGATTTACCAAGTGAAGCGATTGGGCTAATATCACATTAATTTAATTAACTTTAATTTTAAATGACTTGCTAGAGTGCCTAACAAATGTAACATCTCAAAGACATTTTAGCAGATATCTGAAGCTTTGTTGTACACTCTTGTCTTTGTAGTGAGAAAACATCTTGTTAGCATGAAAGGCCCCTAACTACTTTAAAAGAGAATATCTTGTTTATACAATAACGCTTGCCTTGATTGCCTGACTGTCATTTCAGAGGTGAAAGAAAACAGCAGAAGTGCTGACTAGGGGGCTGATATAATTTTAATGTCTGCGCTGTTCTGCAAAGATCTCATGCAAACACATGTGGCATTGATAACTTGTTGTATGTTTAGGATATCCACAGGGAATTGCCCGCAGCCTGGGACTGCAAGTGTGTACCCAGCTCCTGGCCAGCAGTGGCTTCAGGAGAGCTGGTGCTTGGGTCAGGACCTGCATTACTGGTCAGATAAGTACCAGGATGATATACGAGTCCCAGAAAGGAGAGCAAGTGTGACACTTATCTTTTTAAAAAAATTGTGATGGAAGAATAAAAGTAGTCTAAGGAAAATACAGATAAAAATTCTGCCTACCCAAAACCCGTCATCAGGTGTTCAGCAGTCCCATCATCCACTGCAATTTTAATGGCAACAACTAAATAAACACCTAAATATTTTTGTATATATATGTGAACGTAAGTGGTCTAAAGTGACAGATTGTCCTGTCTGACAGGAAGGTAGGTACACTAAACATTTTAAGAGAATATAGTCTTTCAGTTTACAGAGGCAAGGTGGAAAAAACCAACATGGCCATAGTCCACGTGTAGACAAAGTCAGCAAGATAAAGGCAGGAAGGTTGTATAAGAATAGCGGTTTATTCACACTCACTTTGTATCATACATATATATTAAATATTAATAGCACTGTATGAATATTCATTATATATTTAATATTCATGTATACACAGAAGTTTACAGCTGATCCCTTTAACTTTTGGTGCCAAAACCAGTGTTCAAAGGGTTATGCTGCCATTGTTTCTACAAAACATTTACATTTGTCTGCTGTAAAATAGGCTGAATGGCACCGAAGAGTGTCGCATTTAGTTTTAAAATGCCACAAATAACAGATTTATAGATTTTTCTAAATACATTATTTTAGCTTGACAGCATTAATCATTCATGCTTCCTTCTTTCATTTTTCTACCTGCAATGGATTATTGAAACAGAAAATAACAACGGGAAAGGCTACAAGCAGTATCAAAATGTCAAGTTTGTACTTACAGTTGTATGTGCGTAGACAGGGTCAAGAGCCTCAATTATTTGTATATGTACACAGTGGTACTACATGAAAGGTTATGTCACCTGAAGCTATTTTCTTGCAGATTTAAATAGGACTGATATTCAACTCCACAGTCGGCCACTGACATGGAACATAGAATTGTAAAATACTATGAACTCTTATGTCAGGACCTAAAATATGAACTGGGTGATTGCAAGGTGTAGCTATGGGCAATCCTATGCATTGCAGTGTAAGTCCTTTAAATTACTTTGCGTTATCCCTGACCCGTTTTTTTCATTTAAGCATAAGCCAGAAACAGCATGGAAGTACTTTCTAGGGAGAAGAAAACTGCTTGATATTGCCTATTTTTGCAGTAGTGTTTGCTTGGGTTTTGAGAGTTCTTGTGTTTTTTTGGTTTTGTTTTCTTTTAAATGCTTTATATTTCCTTGAATCCACCCAGGTATGATAATTTTTAAAAAAATCCAAGACCACTGCTTGCATGTTAATGAAGTGCAAGTCTTATATCAAAACTGACAGTAGCGTTATTTGGAGTAGGATGTGTGGTAGAGCTAATCAGTGTATTTTCACAGTAGAGGGAGGAGGAGAGGAGCTAATCAGTAGATTTTTGCTGGTGATTGGCTTATTTAAGTTATAGTTTAGAAAAAATAAAAGAAGAAGAAAAAGCATTAGTATGGAGTTTTCTTGACCAAGCTCCTTATGGGTAATAGTCACTCTTTTGAAATGTCAGCACAAGATCTACAGCTCAGTCTTATTTGTGGAGAAATAACTGCTATAAAGGTACTTTATACCTTTAAAGTAACCTACTAAACCAGCAGTAATAATCATATTTATTGATAGACTTGTAGATCACTGATGTATGACAGCATGACGGACACAGTTAAGGTTGTAAATTCAGCTTCGGTATTTACATTTAGGAATTCTTGAGAGTAACTTACTGCTTCCATATCTTTAACTTTAAAGACAGAAAAAAGTTATGTTATTGAAAGCTCATTTATGCACACAACATTTATGTACTGTTAGTCTTGCTTTGATTTAAATTATTTACAGGTAATGATATAATTAGCACTGGGAAATAACTATCTTATCAGACAAGAACATTTCAAAGAACAAATAAATAAATGGTCAGACATTAACATAAAATTCTATCTCCTCAGGTAGCACAAAACACGTGTATATATATATACTGAATAAATAAAGTTATCATTACAATTTTGTTTTGAGACCTGTCATTCACTTAGTGATTATGTTACTTCATCTTGCCTATTTTTACAGTTCTGTCACATTTTAGCTTTTTATCAAATTTTAAAATACAGATTTCACTGTCTCAAAGTACATTGAAAGTAAATTAAGGCATTAAGTATTGCTGAATGAATATGTTTTTACTACTAAATGCTGTTATACATCCAAAAGTTTGATCCCTGCTTTCCGGGAGGAAAAATGTGGTTGTATTGCCTCTGGAGTAGGGCATTGCCATTACATAACACACTCTCCTCTGTATAGCTTTCATTTTTTGTCATTTTAGAATTTTTCCCCTGTTACTTAATCTTTAGAGTTATCTCATTCAATTATAAGATATAATTGATTTTAATAAGTGCTAATTGTTCTGCAAAAATTCTTCATATGCATACACATTATTATATACACACACACAGAGGCATTCATGCTACAGAATTTAAGATCAATTCCAGGGAAAAAACTCTGAGCTGCTTAACTGAAATAGCGATGATATTAAAATCCTGAGGGTTTCTGCTTACAATTATAGCAGTGGAAATAACATGTGTAAGTCAGAATCACTAATATACAGGCAGAGTTTGAAAGTTTTAGATCCATAGCTAGGTATATCTGGTCACTAAAATACAAGGGAATGATGGTCAGGGGGAAAACTGAGAGATGGAGCTGTGGGCATTCATAGTCCGTCTTCCCGAGAGAGAAGTCTTCAAAACATGAAGTGTTTCTGGCAAAACCACCTCCCAGGGAAGGCTTCCTCCTTGGAGTGCCAGAGCAAGCCCTGGGACAGAGCAGCACGTGGAGCTGGGACTCACGGCATTTGGATGGGTCCTGAAGTCGGTGCTCTCTGGTGGGTAATTTGGCTCCACACTGACTCTCTGGAGGCAGATTATCATGGGATTATTTTTTTTCCCTGTGGTTTCTTTCCTTTTCTTCCACTTCTTCTGCAAGAGCAGGTTCCATGATTCACATTAAAAATATTTTAATACCAAGGCAGTATTGATTGACCATGAAGAAACCTACTCATGATAGTCAGTATGCTCCAAGTAATAATATAAGTGAATAATGTTTTACAGTCACTTTGAGTCGGTCTGTTTTTCCAGGTCCAATCCATCCATATCCACTTAGAAAGGACTCCTCTAAGGCAAGTTATTCATGGGTTCATCCCAATTCTCCTCTTTAGATCCTGTAAACAAATCCAATCACAGGCTGTTTAACATTTTTATTACATAAATTCCAGCATGAAACAGAGCATTACTGGATACTGCTAATAACGGTGTGCATTTCAGATGTATTCTCTTTTTGTCACAAAACCCCTTAAACCATTTTCTGATAACTGTGTATAAGATATAATTGGTGAGAAGCATTACATTCAACGACCAAGAGGAATATCTCTGTAGTGCTTTCTGTTGCTCCTGTTTTCATCTAAAGTAACCACCAGACACTTCAGTTCCTTCAAGGAAAAACAGTCCATGTCTCCTGTGATAACCCAAACGTGCAGACATGCTGATAAATAAGATATGTTTACAGTTCTTTTATTACTGTATTCTGTGACAAGATAAAATAAACTGTGTTTTGTGGAACATTACAACTTATAACAAAGATAAGCTACTGTCTAAAGATGCTGAAAATTTCCAGTATAAATACACTTTATTTTCAGCTGGCTCATGGATGATTAGGGCATCCCAACATTTTGACAATTTTCATACCATGCTATGAAGAATTTCATGATTTGCCTTCATCTTACTGCTGCCGCTGGCTCATTACATCTTTTTCTAGTAAAAATTATATGAATCTATGTTTTTTACTCTTCTCATACACCATAAATCCTCGAGATAGTTTCATACGCGTTAACCACAATCTTGCTTCCCCCCCCAACCTCTCTCTGGAGCTCAACCAGCAAAACCTCAGATACATTGCACAGAAGAGGAGCAGAACATAAGGAGACATCACTTTGGTGAGATCCGAGTAATTTCTATTTATAAATATCTACCTGTATTTCTTTTACATAAACAATAGTGAAAGACCAGGAAAAGGTTGGGTCATCAACTGGCATCTGTTTCTCTGCATGAGATGTCCCAAGAGAATAATATTTACTGGGCAAACATGAGTTAGATGATGGACCATAATGTAGAGTTTTCAAATTGTCTTGGCAGCTGTTCACCTGTTGAATAGCTCTGTGACTTTCTGAGGAATTATTGGCTTGATCCTGTCAAGGCAGAAGAAAGAATTTTGATGTATATGAAAAGCTATCTATGCTTTTTTCTTTAATAATCTCCCTTCACAATATACTCATTTATGAAGCCTGACTTTACTGATGAGAAGGGACAGGCAGATCTTTGGCCTTAAGAATTTGTCTCTGCCTTTGATTTAGAGGACTTTCTTTGGGTTAGATCTCCAATTTTTCCTGCTCTGCTTATGCTCAAGATATTCCTGTTGCTCCCTCAGCCTCCCAGCAGTCCAGTTCCTATTAGAAGGGAGACACAAGCAGTAACACCCACAATCCATGTGCTGTCTCCATCGCTTACCACAGTGCTTCTCATTGACCAGCTCTTTGGGACTCGTCGCTGGGGACCTGTCCATGGGGTCTCATCCCCAGCCTCCACCCAAACTGGCGGTGGTGGGAGAGCATGCTGGGGTCCTTGCCTGGCCCTTTGGGGCACTGGGGAGGAAAATTCAAATACAGCTTAAATATACTTGGAAAGTTGGAAATCCCACCAAAGCTCATTGCCTTGGTGTTCTTTTCTGCTCTGCTCCTTTCTAATTTTACCACCTGTCCTGTAAATTTATATGAGGAGAGGCTAGCAAAACAGCTAAATACTTTTTTGTGTGCCACTGCCTGCTGTTCTCTCTGTTTTGTTATTGTATGTAGAAGTTTATTCTCATTTTAAAATTCTACTTACTGCCCTTTTATGCATCCTTTATCTCTGAGCTTACTTTTTATGTACTCTGATTATTTGGGCAATAAAGTTTTCTTTGTATGTGTCAGGGTTTTTTGGCACAACAAGAAGAAATGTAGTTCCTTGTAGCCTATCCCAGTAAGAAGTTTATGCATGCAAGGAATAGTTACTATGTTTTAAAAACAAACAGAAAAATGAAAAAAACTACAGTTAAAGAGCGCAGTCCCTCAACAAGAGTGCCCATACCTGGGTTAAGGGCTAGCTATGTTATGCACTAAACTTACCAGAACTTCAAAAGGCATTCGGAACACAAAATATATGTTACTGTTTTGTGCTTTAAAGATTAAATCCATATTAAATCCAGAAGATGGAAGCAAAGCTCCCACTGGAGAGAGATTTGTGCTTTCGATCCATAGTCTGGAAGGTGAGTAAAATCCTCAGGTGTGATAGTAAGAATCCAAAAAGCTCACAGATGTCATTTTGCAGGACCATGACCCTGAGACTATGCCTGAGATACTGCAAAGAACTTTGTGAAAAGCCTTTCTTCTGTGCCTAAATTGTGTTGTGGATCCCAACTGGCTCATAAATTAGGTATGCACATCTGATGACTTAAAACATGCAATCTGCATGTGGAAGAAACTAAAAAATTACATTTATAATTTTGACAAATAGTGATGTTTTGCTCTCTCTGCCATGAGTTAGGGCACACTATTCTTCTTTGTTTCAAGCAAGTAACTGAAGTATTAGTAAGATTTTCTTTCCATTTTCTTAGAACTCCCCAAGGTCTATAGTTTTCTTTGCGGAAACAGTTGCCATTAAATATGCTGTATGTCAATGCAGCAGTGAGGTGGTTAATTTTGACTGAATATTATGCTATATAACCACTTGGCATTTAACTTGAAAAATGACTTTCTGCTTCACCTGTCAGCAGCCCAGTTCTCATCAAATAAGTGAGTGAGAAAAATTTTTAAATTTCAATTTCCTGATGCTATTAGACACTACTTCTTCCATACTTAAACAGTTTAGCAGTGCATGTACATGTTTTGGTATTCATGCCATGCATCACACTACATGCTATTACAATAGCTTTTTTGTTTAAAGGGTAAAGAGATGCATGGATCTTTATCTTGGGGTTAGGAAAATGTATTGCAGGAACATGGCCAATCAGGTTTCTGAATAACTTTGTAACATAGTACCATAACCCTGATGCAGTGCAAGGAATTTAAAATACGAGGTGGCTATGACTCCATGGAAAGAAAGTATTCTAGATGGAGACAGCACACACAGTAATCTTGCACTGTGTTTGCTCTGAAAACCGGTGCCTCATGGAGTGTTTGTCTTATTTTACCCTTGCTTCTGCCAGATACATAATTCTGATAAATCATGTAACATATTTTTTTGTGTTTTCAGTATATTTTAGAGATTAAAACCATTGCCATTTTGCTTTAATGGTAAATTTGCTTTGTTTCTATTTCAAATACAAGATCATGTTCCTCTGATGGCTATTGTATCCCCAAAGAGTAAGAAAACTTCATTGATAGAGGGAAGGCACAAATGGAAGAGATTTCCCTGTTTCATTTTTGTTTCTTCTGCTACTTTACATAGTTCTCACTTTACCAATAGTAAGTCTGGAGACGTTTCACTCAGGTGGAAAAATGCATCTTCTCTGCTGTTTTTCTCTTTATTCTTTGGCATCAGTTTTTATGGCAAATAACAATATGTATAAATCCATAGCTGTATATTAGCAAATATCAAACATAATTTGAAATAACAGTTCAGTGTAAATATGAGCTGGTATCGCTAAGGTCATTATTATTTGTTCATTTATGTGGTTAGTCTTGACAATTGACTCCATACTGTGGATTACAGAACACTACGGACAGTTTCAGTCTGCAGCATTTACTGTCTTAAAAATAGATATACAGAAGACAGGTGGTACTTAGGAATCCAGGGGTGCCTGTTTTTATAAGTCATGCTTGTAGTAAAAAAAAAAAAAAAAAAAAAAAAAAAAAAAAAAAAAAAAAAAGGAAAGGGGGGGG
>Ga0065711_1035565_pt1 | contig 22131 bp, 19 predicted proteins | sample Hoacrofraction12_FD_59098 | JGI IMG/M metagenome (GOLD analysis project Ga0065711, IMG submission 59098) | Hoatzin crop microbial communities from Cojedes, Venezuela - Epithelial fraction 12 v2 (version 2) | ecosystem: Host-associated > Birds > Digestive system > Esophagus > Crop | place... | reverse complement strand
CGCTGAATGGCAGCACAGCCTTCTGGTGTGTCTACCACACCTCCCAGTTTGGTGTCATCAGCAAACTTGCTGAGGGTACATTCTAACTCTTCATCCAGGTCATTGATGAAGAAGTTCAACAAGGCTGGGCCCAGTACTGACCCCTGGGGGACACCACTAGTTACCAGCCTCCAACTAGACTCGGTGCTGCTGACGACAACCCTCTGAGTTCTGCCATTCAGCCAGTTCTCAACCCACTTCACCGACCACTCATCCAGCCCACACTTCCTGAGCTTCCCTAGGAGGATGTTATGGGAGACAGTGTCGAAAGCCTTACTGAAGTCTAGGTAGACAACATTCACGGCTCTCCCTTCGTCCACCCAGCCAGTCATACCATCATAGAAAGCTATCAGATTGGTCAGGCAGGATTTGTTGTCGTCAGCGTCAGCTGAAGCACAGGAAGTTCCGTCTGAACATGAGGAAGAACTTCTTGCCTCTGAGGGTGATGGAGCACTGGAACAGGCTGCCCAGGGAGGCTGTGGAGTCTCCTTCTCTGGAGATATTCAAGACCCACCTGGATAAGGTCCTTAACAACCTACTGTAGGTGACCCTGCTTTGGCAGGAGGGTTGGACTAGATGACCCACAGAGGTCCCTTCCAACCCCGAACGTTCTGTGATTCTGTGATTCTGTGATTTCCCCTTGATGAATCCATTCTGACTACTCCTGATATCCTTCTTTTCCTCCACTTGCTTGTTGATGACCTCCAGGATAAGCTGCTCCATCACCTTTCCTGGGATGGAGGTGAGGCTGACCAGCCTGTAGTTCCCTGAGTCCTCCTTCTTGCCCTTTTTGAAGATTGGAATGACATTGGCCCTTCTCCAGTCCTCGGGCACCTCTCCTGTCCTCCAGGACCTCTCAAACATGATGGAGAGTGGCTCAGCAAATGATGCATGTGCTCCTGCAGAACGAGTGGTGATTCCACCATGCTTCAACCAGCCCTTGATTTTAAGAGAAGAGAAGAAAAAGGATAGTGCCATAGTCTGAAGCACCCATTTTTTTCTCATCCCCTTTTAAAAGGACTGGAACAATTGCAAGTTACACTTTTTTCCCCCTAAAACAGGTAGGAGTTTGATTAGCTCCAAGCAGTGCCTGGAGCTGAAGTCAAGTGTGTGCTGCCAGTTTCGGCCTTGACCCTTCCAAATATGAAAACCAGTTCTCCAAGCTGGTCAGTCAGTAACAGACTACTGCAGAAACCCTAAGTGAGGTCATTCCGGGTGATATCTCTGCCAGGCTCTGAGATCAATGGGGCGACAAATTTATGTTATTGCCCATGTATTTGTCATCTGCATTGTACAAAAAGGCGAGATTTCAGATAAACTTCTGTAAGTGCTCGGTACCACTGGGTTTTTGGCCCTGGAGCAATTTATTAAGCTTGTCACCAAGTTGCCCTGTGATGCATCATTAAGTGGAACTGTTCCGAAGTCATGCGGGGATTCCCTCTCTAAATATGCAGTACTATAGCATCTAGAAGCATATCCTCGTCCTTTCAACAGAGAAAGGGCCAGATACAGTTGTCCAAGGAGTATCACTGCCAGACAGTCTGGCAGTCTAGCCTGATTTCCTGAGTGTAGTTCAACTGTTGCAGTGACAGCCAGAAGAGGAACTGGACTCAGGGCCAAAATTTGAGCCATTTGGAGAAAATAAAAGTGGTGAAGGTAGGGCACAAGCAAAGAATCACATCTGTAGCTCTACACACAGCTCCAGACTTAAAGGATTTTATCGCATTACCAACATCAAATTTTTATTCTGTCGAAGTAAACAGCCAATCAGATTTCATGCAGTAACTAGAGAGCTGTTGTCCCCATACCCAGATGTGCTCGTGTGTCACTAAGTTGGAAACACCTGAAACCTGTGTGAGCTGCATCCGTATATTCCAGAAGTTGATGGCTGATGGTCACAGGCTGGGATCAATTTTTTCTCGTCTCCCTGCTGGGAATCTTTGTCATCAAAGTTTAGGCTGGGTCTGGAACAGAACACCGTCATGTGAAACAAGATCAAGGCACAATTTAAAAGTTCCTGAATGATGATTGCCAAAGTCTCATGCTGCTGCTCTCTGCCCAGTTTCACTTTCAAGGACTTTGGGAACAAAATAGTGTTTAAGAATTTCAGATGCAGACTACACGTAGTTTGGTACAAGAGAGCACTTCTCCTCTCCCACCCCATGGTGCCCGGCTTGCTGAAGCAGCACTGAGTTGTAGTGACAAAGTGTTCTCTAGTGCGCAAAATTATGCTCTGGTTCAAGGCTGGAAATGTTACCACTTAGTGTGAACTGAGCATCCACCTGTTTATTTCTCCCAGAAAACTTTACAATTCACTTTCAAACATACAGTTGATGAAGGAGGTCCTTCTCTTCACAGTGACGGCTGACACAGTCTCTCAGGAGACCAGGGCCACCAGCACTCCCATTCAACAAGTTTGGCTCTACCTTAACTCCAGCAGAGCACTGTGTGGCTCTGCAGGTGGTGGGCAACGACATCATGCCGGGAGCTGTAGGGACAAAAAAGCAAGCTTCATGAGCCAGAAGGACAGGAACAGGGATCAGTCTTCCTCTGTAATGATGGTACCTTCTGGAGGGCAGGGCAGATGTGGTACCAGTTATCCAGCTGTTTATATATTTGGATGAAACCCCAGAAAGGATCCTGGATATCAATATCAGAGCCTGAGTCTACTGTTTTGCATATAAGTGCCCTGACTACCACACTTTCCGAAATGCCCATACTCTCTGATTTTGCCCAGAGTCTGAAGAGCTTTGCTATGTAGTGTGATCAAGTCAATAAGAGGCATGGACGCTGACCACATCCAGATTAGGGTTTATGTTGTAGATTTAGAAGAAGCTAGTAGAAGGAGTTGTTTGTAACCACACAAGCTGAAGAAGGAAGCGGCCTTGGTTTCTTACTTTCTATGTTGCCACTTTGGCACTTTCAACTCTGCTTACTACAAAGAAGGGACTGTCTCCATCCTTGCAAAGATGGACTACCTTTCTGTCCAGTGAGCAAGACACTGTGCTGTGGATCCAGACTGCATGCATACATATATATATGTGTGCGTCTGTATCCATGTGTATATGAAAATATATATGAAGGTATATTCCTTCAGTTTTGCCTCAGTTAAACTCTGTTGAGCGACACGGTTTAAGACCTTCCATTGTGCTTAGTATTTCCTAATGACAAGACTCTGATGACTGCTACTGAAGGTATTATGTCTCTTGTTTGCACCTGCCCTTTTGAGGCCACATCCAGCTCTGAGTTTCACCCCTAGAGCCAGGAACCCTGGCAGATGCCTTGCAGAACTTTATTTTCAAGTACCTTTATCTTTTATTGGAACCAGACCTCAGATACTGAAACAGACTTATTGTCTGCTTCTCTGGTAACCTAATGCTATGAAAAGTTAATTAATGTGTAATGTGATACAGGGAATTGTTTATATACTATAAGGAGCTGAATATCACAAAAGGTGAAAAGAAAGATGTGTAGAATCATAGAATCATGGAATCATAGAATCATAGATTAGTAGTGGTTGGAAGGGACCTTTAAAGGTGATGACCAATCCCCCTGCAGCGAGCAGGGACATCTTCAACTAGACCAGGTTACTCAGATCCCCGTCCAGCCTGACCTTGAATGTGCTTAGTTTTGCACAGCAGTATTGTGTACACCTGCATTTGGTGGGGAAAAGGGGATTAAAGGTTTCTCACAGTTGGGCCACATTCTTTCCATGATTATTTAAGCATTACTTGAATCAGATATTAGCTCACACAAATATCCGATTAGTGCAGCTAACACTGGCATGAGGCAGACGTTCCCTGTGAGGTCAGATTTGTTTTGCGGGAATCAAATGTGCTTATGAAAAGCATTCTGGTCCACCAGGGGAAGTTTTAAGTGCTTTGATTTCTTCCTAGATCTTTTTTTCTTGGTTAAGAATGGTGTAGACGTCACAGGGTTTATGAAATGACTGAATGAAAAATTCTTGCTAAAGTAGCTGTATTGGCGTGTAGTGTGGAAAATGCGATCTTGTAGGCAGTTTATTCTCGTAAAAGATGCCAATACAAAGGCTGGTGTTTAGAAAGATGATGTAATGCTGCTAATAAAATACTTCCTTTTTGGGTATGAGCTGCATGTTTGTTAGGTGGCTTTGACAATCTAACTTCTTCAGTATAGAATAAGCCACAGAGAGACAACTGATCTGCCACACAGGTTGGTTTTATTTTTTTGCCAGTAATTCCTTGAATACAATACCTAGTGAATCTAGACCAGTGTTTTAGTGCAGACTGAGGACACATTTTGAAGAAAATCTCCCATTTGTCCCTATGTGCCTTTCTCTGGGTCATGGAGCAGCCTCTAAGGCTGCAAGCTGTGCTGCTCTTGGTTGAACTAAAAAAAATGGTGGGCTTCAGGAGAGTCTTTAGTGTGTTCCAGCCAGTTGTGGGCATTCAGTCCATGGGCTGAGACTACAGCTACCTAAAGTATTGCTACTTGAAACAGGGATAGTGTGACCTGCAGATCCTTAGCACCAGCTGTTCCACTCTGCAGATTCACTCCTATTGTATGTCACTTCTTACTAATGCAGATGTGAATCAGGTTTTGGAACCAAAACTTTGGAAGGGAAGGGAAAAACATGGTGTATTAAAGCATTGCTTTTTCTCATCCCCACTTGGCTTCAGTGTTGGGTTTTGTCACTCAACAGCACAGGCATTTTTGTCACTTAAGATCAACATTTGCAGAGTGATTACACTAGCATTAGGTCTTTCATACTGCATTTATTATTTCATAACAGATTTTAGTTTCCTTTGCATGAGTAAGCAGAACAGCATGACTCCTTGTCTCCCTCCAGGACTTACGGCATGAGCTAGAGAAAGGCTGATGCAACTGAACTAACAATATTTTGACTTTATTGAAGAGTCCTCTCTGTGTGGGAACAGAGATCTGTGATGTATGTGGTTTGCTGTTTCAGTACTGATTTTCTCTTGTGGCTAGCACAGGCTGTCCCCTAAACATAAATGCAGAGAGAACACTGTAGGTGTCCCCAGAGGAGACTACAGAGCAGAATGGTCTAACCTGCTACCTTTCCTGCCAGGGCAAGACACTTTATTTTGATTATGTGTAAGAACATTTGCTGCTTCTGTGAAATGGTATATTGTATCCTGATTAGAAAAATAATTTTGGTTTAAAAATGGAGCACAATGGCCAGTTGTGATGCGGTTACCACTTCTACTTTTAGAAATAAACAGCCTGGAGAAATGATTTAGGTTACACAAGCAAGGCAGCCCAACGGGTAGGTACTCTCATGGTCACCTTGGAAGGACCAGTACTGAAGGTAAGATTTCAGGCTCCAACTGCCAGAAGGCTGCCTGATCAGGCTGGCTGAGCTCCTGTCAGGATCAGTGGGGAGAGACATCTTCAGAAGTCAACGTGCCCTACCCAATTGTCTCAGTGGACGATGTACAGTGCTCAGAAGATGTCTCTCTTGCTCTCTCAGAGATTATTTTAGACTGGGTATTTAATATTTGAAGTGTTGAGATGACTTCCACCCTAAATTTCCATTCCCTGTTCTGCCTTCTCCTCCCCAGTGTGCCACAGCAAGATTTATGTCCGTTTGTCTGCCAGACAGAATCCCATTTATAAAACCAAGATAAAACACCCTCTCTACCTCACAGAACAATTTTTACAGTTAACTTCAGCAAATATTGTTGGTGCTCAAATTCTTTGCTATTGAAGACAGAAGATCCTAAAAGATCCTAAAAATTGTCATTATGAATTATGTAAGTGAAAACGTTTGCACATTTCATATGACCCTACACTGAAAACATGATTTTGATAATTCAATGACAATCATTTCTCAAGTATGTTCTTGTAAAATGTCTTAAAAAGTCTGGCAAACATAAAGTACAACTAAACAGCTTTTCTGTGAGGTACTGAAAAATCTGTATCTTTGGGCTGATTTTACACAAGGGTTAACTAACTCATAGGGCATTAAATGATTTTGTTAGAGAGAGGCCAGACTACAATGCAACACAGGGCATCCTGATTACAAAAGCCATTACTGGTTAGATTGCTTGTTTCGACCAGCGCAGTGAGAGAATGTCCTAGTGCAAAGAGCAGTGTGGCATTCTCAGCCTGTCTTTTTCTCTCCATCTTCTCTTTGTTTTTCTTTTGAAACAGAAAGAGAGTTTGCAGTGAATTGCTTTTGAAAAAATTGAAGTTCTGCAGAAGACTGTAAGCTGAGGGGAGCAATTCATGCTGCAAATGGAAAAGATCTGATGTGTGGTGCGTTTTTTCTTTGAAAAACCCAGGAAGGTGAAAAACATGGTTCCTAGGTGCATTATATGCTTGCATGGGACTACCTCAGATCTTACAGGTGGTTTTTACACCAGCTGAAGTAAATTTTCTCATTTTAATCACACTGTTTTGTGCTATGGTGAACTAACTACTCACAGCAAAAGCAAATCTAATCAGCATATGAAATAGTTCTGTTCTGAGCTGCTAGGAGCTTGAGGTCTCTTCTTTCTTTCTGTAGGGTTGATTCTGTACAAACCTTAGCTTAAATATTTGCATCTATTCACCTGTACATGTACTGCTCTAATATCAATCAGTATGGCATCTGAGGATCTTCACCTTTCTTTAGGTGTGTTCTCTTTCAGTGTTTTTACCACTCTAGATAGTGTGCTATAGCAGTGCACAAATTAGACAGACCCTTGCATATTGAAATAAAACTGTTTGCACTGCCTAACTACAACAAATGAAAAGTTTGAAGAGAAAGGTGATGGCTGTCGCCATCCCATTTCCCAGCCTATCTCTAGGTGGTGGAACTGCCTGGGAGTCCTATAGGCACCTAGAGCAAATACTCCTAAATTATTCCAATTCGAGCTAGGAAATGAAGAGCTGGGAAGTTAAATGTGCTCAAATAAGATGTACTTAGCTAAAAAATTGTCAGTCTGCAATTCCTTATCCTCTGGAGAACACAGGGAGAGAACATCCAAAAATTTCATTGCCCCAGGGATCTCCAAACCTGCATGATGTTGAGTGATGCTTGGAAAAAGCTGGCAGTAGACCTGGTTCTGGATGACGTCGACAAATAAACAGGAGTAGTATTTCTATATAATGCTTTCACTTCTGTCCTTAGTATCCTTTGGTTGGTATTATTATCTTTTTAGTTTTATTTTGAACATTGCCAATACAACTAAGAAGTGATATCTGGAGAAAGGACACAGACAGATTCTGGGCCTTACACTGATCTCTCTCTTCAGTTGGTGCCTTCTGGAAGGGAACAACCTTGTCATTAAGAGGCCACTGTCAGAGGTACAATCCCTAGACGCTTGTCGAAACTTTCCCTGACTGTTGCTTATTTCAAGAGCTTTGGCTTCTCCTTGCTCTAGAGCTGACATTCGGACATGAGTAATGACAGGCATTTGCTTTTCAGGTGAACATCCATATATCTCTGTCAGGGGACAAAAGAGCAGCTGAGGGAAATGGGATATGTGAATATTTACAGGCACATAGAACACATGATTTCCTCTTTAATGCTAATCACAGACTTGAAAAGACCAGACAGGTTGGCAAAGCAAAAGCATTAGTCCAGGTTTAGTATTTGGCTGACAAACAAATAGGAGGTGTATTTCCATTCTAATGTTTTCATTGACATTTTTAGTATCATCTATTTGGTGTTATCCTATTTTGATTCATAAATACTTGCTGACATATTTCAGCTGCAAAATATACTCTGTGTGTATTTTTAGAACGAAGTGACCCCTACCCTATTTTTTCCACAAGGGAACAGCAATTTGTAGAAGCTTTGAGTTTGTATTTACAGGGAGCTTTGCATATATTAATGTGTTTAAAATTAATGATCCTTTAATTAGCATGATAAACTAGAAAACTAAAGCAAACATAGGATGACCAAATATTCCTTTAAAATTGTCAGAACCTGTGAACCGTGCTGATCTGAGAACTATCGATGTTTAAAGTACATATTAGTGAAGATTACAAAAGCCTGCTTGTGACAAAAAAAAAAATCTACTCATTAAACTAAAAATAGCATTTTGGGAGTTTTTAAGAACTATTTGCATTTTAGAGAAAGGAATCCAGCTTGGAAATACTCTCATAGCAGAGTTTACTAGCTGGTTTGCCTGAGATTAGACTAATCAGCTGGCACTGAAAGAGCTGACATTTGGTCTTACTGATGCATTACAAAAGTACACTGTCGCATTCCCTGCTCCTTTAAGCTTTGATTAAGGTTTTTCACTGCTGTTGGGAAAACAACTTGTTACAGCAGTGAGAAAATTTACATTCTCTAGGTCCATGTGCTTGGATGTTGTGAACGAGAAAGGATTGTGTCAGGAGGGTGATCTGGATTAAAACAGGGAGACTTCTGCTTGCCAGCTCCAACACCACAGCAGGATTCAACTTACCTTGTGCTTAGTAAGCAGCTAAGATAAAAACGAAAGGGGTCTAGGAAAAAGGAGGTGGTGAAAAGAGAGAAGAGACTGCTTAGAGAGACTGGAGGAAGTTTTGCAGTTGACAACCAAGTGTGGGTGCGGTCAACATGCTCAAGGCCAGGCTTGCTTTCTGAGGGACCTGGGCAGCCTGGAGGAACAGTCAACAATGACCTAATGAAATTTGATAAGGAAAAATGTGAAGTCCTGCTCCTAGGCAGGGAGAACCATTGGCAGCAACACAGGCTGGGGGTGGACTGGCTCTGCTGCAGGGCAGCTCTGCTGTAGGTGCTCTTTGGGTTTGGTAGACGGTGAGCTGGGCATGAGCCAGTAGTGGACCTGGAGGCAATGAGAGGCAACAGTGTCCTGGGTTGTATGAATGGAAGCAGAGCCAGCAGAGCAAGGGAAGTGATTATTCCCTCTGCTCAGCACTTGTTAGACCATGTCTAGGTTACTGGATCCAGTTCTGGATGCCCAGTTGAAGAAAGACATCGATAAACTGAAGGGATTTCAGTAGAGGCCTCTATCAGCGGAGGGGGAAGAGCACTTGCCCTGTCAGGAGAAGCTGAGTGACTTGGACTTGTTCAGCCTGGAGAAGAGACAGCTTTGGGGGTACTCAACAGCAGCCCCCCAGCACCTATGGAGAGGATGGAGACAGACTCTTCAAAGTGGTGTGTGGTGGGAGGATTCTGAAATTGTAGCTGACCCTACTAGAGGTAGGAGGTTGTGGTAGAAATATGCAGTCCTTTGCAAACTGAACTATCCTGTGATTCTATAAACAGCAAGTAAGGGGAACATGTCAGGCAACTAAAATCTTTGTCTGCCAGAGATTCACATTCAGAAAAGTCTTTCCTAATCTGGATCACAATTGCTTTTTATGCACCAATGTGGCAGTGCAAAGAAGCAGCACAGTAGACAAAAAGATAGATTTCCTGGTGGATGAGCATTCAAAAAATCCTGCCATTTCACCCCATGAGGAAAGCAAGGCTTCTGAAGTCTCAAAAGTGAAGAAAAAAATGGAGAAAGTGAGAGACTCTAAAACAGTCGACTCGGCAGGGCAGTTGGCAAGGTTACAAGAGGTGCTCAGGCAGGCACAAGTACTCAGTCCAGGGACGGACTGTGGGTCTCTGAGTCCTGATGAAGAATAAGAAATGAAACTAAACCAAAAGAGCATTAGAAAAATACCAGTTGATTTTATTTGGGAGTGACAGAGCTCTTTGTGGTTAAAAACTAAAATCAGAAGGAAAGATAAAATGCCTAATTCAAAGTTATAAGCGAACATGAGTCACTTGCTGAACACCACAAAATCAGGTCTTAGGCTTGGAGACACTATTAAAATACAGTAGTTAAAAATCAGCATTCTGTTTCTGAAGGAAGTTGCAGCCAATTTGCTGATTAATCCTCCTTCAATCCTGTAGAACAAGTACTCTTTGGCCTACATAAAAAGCATCAGAGGCTAAAACTCCAGGGCCCTTGAATACATTTTTTAATGAAGCTATTTTAATCAGTGTTGAAGAATTAAATATATTCAGAGAGACTACATTTTGGGTGATTGGTAATGGGTGACTGAGCTTTTTGTTTTGTGTCACTGACTTGAATACTGCCCAGCCCTGAAGTGACTGGAAATCATCACTACTATCTGCTGGTTTCAGTCCAGTTTCTAGTGGACAGGTGTTTATACTATGAAAAAACATAATCACCATTGACACTAATTTTTATCTTTGTTGAGAATCACAGCAGAGAGGCAAATATTCAACTGTGCATAACTACTGGAGAGCTTTCTCAGAGACAGAAATGGAGTACTAGAGTAAGACGGAGACATCACTAGAAAATACTCGTGGCCTGTATGTATATGCATATATACAGACACACACGTACATATGCTCTACTTATAATCTGCCAAGAGAAATACTTTCTTACCCTTTAAATTTTACTTTTGTCCAAAAATTCACATTGAACAAAAGGCCACATAAAGTTTACCTTTCAATTAAACTGCCTTTCTAGCGTTCATTTCATCACTTCTGCTTTATCTAGTGTTATTCTCAAACCATCTTCTTGTACGAGAGCTTTTCCAAAGCAAAATCAGAGTGAAGAACTGCAACCCCACTCCTTAATTCACTTTCCTGCAGTCACAGAACGTGCCACCTCCAGATACCCACTAATGCACACAGCTTCCCCCATCAGCTAACTGCTGCTTTGTGTAAGAAGGGTGTTTCAGAAGGAGGTTGTTGAGTAGGCGCCCGGTTATTGGATTAATTTCACACTTTGGCAGCCATATCTGAAACTGCAAGGATATACCTGGCTCCTGGATTAGCAATAGAAAGGGAAGCCAGATCTTTGCACACCCCATCCCCACATGACGTCCCAGCTGGCCTTCCAGCCTTAGGTACAGCAGCTGGTAGAGGGGGTTATGAGAAGGATAAGGGAGGCTTGTGGCAAAGAGAATTATAAGGATAGTTTTCTTCCTCTTCTTTTAAATGAAGAAGTCGGGCAGTTGTTAGGGCATTAGAATGAATGATGTAGCCAAACATTTCATGATGTGGTCCACGCTGGAAATAGCGATGTTTCCTTAGGTCTTCTCATCTCCATGAAAGTGATACACTCACCTACTCAATCCACTTGTCACCCTATGGCCTTTTGGTTGTGATCACAAAAAATGTTTGTATGGTCTGGTGCTTATAAAGGGACAGTTTGCACAGGAGGTAGTAGGGAAGTACTTAGCCGAAATCTGGGGACATGTAGCCAAAGGAGGACATGTAGCATTATGTATGTGAAAATGGGTTTGGGTTTTTTTTTTCTGAAGGTGCAAAGATTCCATTTGAATTGATGAAACTTGTTAATGAATTTACATTAATTGCCATAATAAGGATGCATCTAATTAAACCAATAAATATAAATATCTCCAGCCTAAGGAGATGAATTTTCTTATCCTTCTCTTTTTTTGTCAGCCTTTCTTTCTGTGGTTACCTTCTAAATGGGGCACTTGAGGGTGCCTAAATCTTACGGACCCTGAAGAATTTTTTTGCAGAATTCAGTTTCTGACTGCTGCTGATTGAATGAAAACAATTTGATATTTAGCCTTGCAGGTGCAGCCAAGTCTGTGGGAAATGAAATTTGTACTTTTTCTGCTTTGTCACCTGCCATAAACACCTAACTCTCATCAATTGGTGCAACAGGAACACTGTTGCCTGTCTTTGTCATTTGCTGTTAAAAACATAGCTTGGAAAACAAGTGCATTGTTACCTTTTCTTCGTCATTACATCAGTTGATTCCCAGATGAATGAGAAGTGTATTCAAAATTGTTCTGAGCTAGTTTAACAGCTGTCAAGAAATTCAACTGGACTTCTGTTGAGTAGTTTTGAAGACTGGCTCTCTTGTGCCTCTGTAAACCCTTTCACAGTCCTTATAACGGTATCCAAAATCCTGCATGAAATGGCTGTGCTGCCAAGGGGACAAGGATTAGAAATAGTTCAAGATTTTGAACCTTTCTTTGTTGCTGCTGTTGCTCATTGTCCCTTTTGGCTGTCCTGAATCTCTGTCTTCCAAAGTCATGGACTTGGGAGAGTTCTAAAACAGTAACAGAGACAGCTCATATGTAGCCCTCACAACCTGTAAAAGTTAGGTACCTCAAGGAAATTCATAATTTCTGGGAAAGCAGAGTGAGACACCAGCCCTCATCACTGGTGAAGCTGGGCCATTTTGCAGTCACAAATGAAAGAGCTCTGGGCCTGAAGGGAAGAGAAATGAAAATTAATTTTATAGCCTGGCCATGAGTGTGCCCAGAGAGCAAAAGGGAAAACCCTGACTTCCATGATTACTGGCTTCCTTAACATTTATTAAAAAATGCATTATATTTGTATTTTATTTTTCTGAAAAAATTGAAATGTTTCTGAGACTGACTTAAAATAATTGCTACCTTTTACCTGAGAGAAATCATTAACACCAAAATCACATAATTAGCTAAGAACATTTTAGGAATGAAGGGTTTCATTTGTATGTCCTGGAAAGCTTTCCCAGTCAGCTATAATACACGGAAGGGATAGTTCTGTCTAAAAACCTAGAAGAAACTTACTTCAAGGAGGGAGATGTGAGACAGTTTTGCAAGATTTGCCCAATTCTGCTTTGTAATGGCTGTAAACAGAGAAGCATTATTTTCCTTGCTCATGAAGTTCAAGTAATAAATGTATGAACCTGGGGTTATAAAATTCTTTAATCCATAGTAAATCATACCCTGTGCTCAAAAAGAACGTAATTGATCACCTGTAGAATTAAGTGGAAAGATACCCAAGGTCTACTGGGCTCCACTTCCAGCCATTCCAACACAAGACTAAGCAGATTCTTAACTGCAAGTCACAGCGAGAATCAAATTCAGCAAAGGGCCCTTTCTCATTCAGTATGAGACTTTTATGCCCTCTGTTCTTTTCTTTGTGTTAGTCCAGTCTCCCGCATTCTCTGCCTTTTTCTTTAACTACTTGAGTTACGATTCACACTGAACAGCACTTCCCAGTGGTTTCATCAAAATGAAACGGATTATGAATCAAATCACTTTTTATATCCTACAAGTACAGATCATTGTAATTGTGACACCTTTGGGGTTGCTTAGAGCTCCAAAATGTCAGAACAGAGTCCCTTTTCTAAATGGGGGGAAAACTCCCTCTACAAAATGAACACCTTCCCATATGCTGACTTTTTGCAGAGAACAGCTTTCTTACTGTTAAAACGACAAGCAGAAAGCATCATAAAAAAGAACCTGACAATCACTTGATTACAGCATCACTTGGTTGACACTTTAATAAAAGTGGCATTAAAATAGTACTGGATATAAAAATGTAAGATGAAAATAAATGGGACTTTCGGACCCTAGGATTTTTTTTATAACATTGACTTATTTTTCAATGTTCCTATCTTTATCTGCTGATATGAGTCAAAGGGCACAGCTTAGTGCCAGGAAAAATGTTGGATGGGTAAGGAAAGCCATACTGCATGTAAGAAGAAAGATTCCTCCCCAGTGTAAATACAGTTTTGCCCGGACTTCTGTTTTACAAGAAAATAGGACCATATCAGCATTTGGAGAGTATTGGCGGGCCCAAAGTTGTCAACTAAAGCGTTTGTTTACTACTCACAACCCTGATCTTCCCAAAGAGGGGTTTTTTATATCTTAATGGAAAGGACAGAAGTATCTCAACACTGTGAAATATTTATAGTACCTTTTGTTATGAATGTCCACAAGCTTTAAAAGGAAACAGTACAAACATGGTATTTTGGAGGCTTTGTTTCGGAATCCAAGGGCCTCTTAAAGCCCAGAGCTGGCCAGTAGCCACCAGCCAAAAGGTGCAGAGATTTAAAGGAGATTAGGCTCTGTGAGTCTGGGGTTTATTATGTTCAGCCAGCCCTCTCTCACCCATTACTCCTTTCAATCTCCTGTCAGTTTTCAGTCTTCCTTTCCCATTAAAGGAATTCTTCCCTATATTTATGTCTTGCCAACTTGCGTCAGTATTCACCTACTCTGAGCCTATCAGATTTTCCTAACGGATTAATTGAAAGAAAGTTGCTAGGAAAATGGGCAGAGCAGCGAAAACAGTGCCAGAGATGTCACTGATTTCCAGCTGCTCAATGACATCACGTACATATATATTTGCGAGCTCACTGAAAGGAGCAGGGAAGACAGAGAGGTTTGGAAAGAAAAAAGAAATCAAGCTGCACAGAGAAGTGAAGACTCTGCCCGATTTTGAAATCTGAAACTTCATCCCAGTTCTAGTTACCAGAGGAAAGCACCAGTTCACATTCCCTGTTCACACGGATTTTTCAGTACATCTCTTAAAATACAAGGCTGTTTCAAATCTTCTGAAAAGAAAATCACTAAAAGTGTGAAGTGTTATGATAGTGCTCCATCCTATATCTTAAGCTCTTCCCAGTATTTCACTGATAAAAATTTATGACAGTTATCAGGCTTGTAGATCCAACCTAATTCTGGAAAGCTAGTCTCCTTTTCACCACTTTATGATAACTTATGCTGCTCAAATTATGACTGTTGAGAACCTCATTGTCTGTAAATAAAACTTACCCTGAAATTTGTTCATCTGCTGCCTCCAGTGTCTTTGTGGATCTGAGACTGTAATTAGAAATTGCAAATTAGAATTGGCAATTGGCTTCTTGACTGAATGTTAATAAATTGTTCTTACACAGCTGAGAAGAAATGAAATCTAGTTCAATGTTTTAGCTGTATTAACTCCATAGAGTTAACACAGACGAAAAGTAGTAAAAACTTACTTTTGTCATTCAAGTGAACAGATCTGCTTCTGAACACATTAAAGTGACAAATCTGAAGAGTCAGAAGGTGACATTTTTACATAGGTAATTTTCAGAATAGAGTTGTGCTTTAAAATGTGATGTTAAAAGTGAAGGTTACTTGTGCTGATTGGGAACATACTCCACCCAAGGAGAAGAAGGGGCCACAGGCAGAGTGCAAAAGGGATGAGGGGAGACCAGTGCCACTGAACTTGTGGCCTTTGGATGTACAAAACTTTCTATTTGAACAGCTTTTTAAGGCCCACTGTAAGCTGTCATGGCAGGTCAGCTACTCACAGACTTGAACAAGGCGAGATTCGGAGCTGCCTTGGCACGGGAGACGTGGGCCTGGTGCACCACCACGCTCTGCTAAAGCTGAAGGTCAAACTAGAGGTCACTGCTTGCCACTCAACTGGTTTCTTTTACGGAGTTGTGTGGCACTGTCTGCCTGCTGGGCATGCTTCTGGGCTAGTTTTTGGTTTTGGCTTGCCCAGCTCAATGTTCACTGCACTCATTGTACTCATTTCCCTGAATAAGATAAATCCTTCCCTGCTTTGGTGTGAGATCACCAGCAGCTCTTGCTAAAAACAGCCATGGCACCAATATTTTCCCCTCCCTTTATCAGGGTAGGACTGTAACAACCAGAGAAACTGTAATACCCAAAAAGTATTATGGAATAGTGGTTTCCATGTGATGGATGGATGCCTTTTTTCATGAGACAGAAGGGAGCAAGCTTAGTGCCATGAATTTATAGTGAACATGTGTTCTGCTGTAAATACAGGTCTGTGTGTGGATGTCTGGGGTTGTACTGCACCTCTCTTTCCTCCCGATTAGCGCTCATTGCTTTGCTTTATCCTGAGCCTCAGGCACATTCAAGGAAATGTTGAAGACAGGTCCCCCCCTTCCTATGCCACATATTGCAGCTGCATCCAGCCCTCTGGCCTTCTAATTTTCAAACAGACTTCCCATCTGTTAAAATAGTTTTCCCACAGGAGAATTTACATATGTCCTCGCTTAGCACAGCAACGGAGTAGAGAATTGAAGGTCACAATAAAAATAATGCTTTGAAATTACATGAATAGTTTAAATTACATTTTGGAGAAGATGAAGGGAAATGTTGAATTTCACCAGCTAAAATGTCTGAAGGAACTGATGACATCTCCTGTCCCACTTCAAAAATATTTAGATAAGTTGACTAGAACCAAGAATTAAAATGATTTTAGCATCTCACATGAAACATTTGCAGAAAATCTGGAGCAGAAAAGCTGAGCAGAGCTTATGTGTGGCAGTCATAAATGTAGCTAAGGATGTTCAAGGCAGAATTACCAGTGGATACCCACAGGGACAAATCCAGTTTGCCCTCTTCATGACAATAATCCTGTTGACAGGGACTGTAAATCAACATACGGCAAGCAATGTGTTTTTCTTAGAAGCTGCTTATTGCATACCTGATATATCTGTGGGAGAAAGAGGCCTAATGTCGTGTGCTCTTGGGTACCATGATTGTTCATTATCAGATCAGAAATGTATTTCATAGGTCAAACTTCATCTGAAACAAACCACTTCAGCTTCATAGGCTCTCCTGGGGCAAGACCAATTTACACCAGCCAAGGATATTACAGGATATCTGCAATCTTCAGAAGTATTGCCTGCCACTGCAGTGACAGATTCTCATTCTCCCAAATGCCAAATTGATATTTTGAGATAGAAACAATACCTAACAAATTACTGGAACTAAATGAGGGCTAGGAGGCCTGATTTCTCATTATGTTGATTCAGACAGCCAGTGTGCACTAACATGGAGGTGAATGAGGCCCTTGAAGCATGCTACAGTGCAGAGCATGAGTTTCTAAGCACATTTACCAGGAAGACTTGCTTTTTTGGACAAACTCAAAAACCTAAGTAAGGAAAACCAGTAGATATGAGTCATGCCTGCTTCCTACTGCATTTCGTTAAACTTTATTCTTTAAAATGTATTCACACTCTCAGGACTCACAATCAATGCGATTGTGTTATCATGTAGAAAGAAAGCTAACTAAACACCATTTGAAAAAGGAATGTTAAGTAGCACAAGATATTCAGGGCTAATTATTTGGTGAGGTAAGAGGTAGAAAAGAAAATAAGCAATACTAATGAAACTAACAGATGATACTTTATAAGAACTTCAGCACACTTGGGTGGGTGGAAAAATATTTTCTTGAAGAGTTCAGAACAAAAGTACAATATAGTAATATAGGATCCACCTCAGAAAAACAGGCAAAATGCCTATGACAAATATTTCAATCTGAGAGAAAACTGGAAAATAATAGTTCTAAAATGAGTGGTAATGTCTACTTATTATCTGGCCTCCAACAATGCTTTCTTCATTGTAATAAACCAATGTATTCAGTCAGTCACTGATGGTCTTGAAGACGTGTACACTCACATGGTAACACACTTATGTACACACAAACATGTGAGTTGCTCATCTGTCCTGAGCCATGTTGTAGCTATTTACCCTAAGGGTTTTTTTTTCTGTCACTCTACCCTCCTTCCAAAGTCTATGGATAGAGACTGGCTGCTTCAGGGAACATTTAATCTCATCCTAAAATGCTTATTTAAGTGCAATGAGCAGTGGCAGAAAGTCTAATTGGAGGCCAGTAACTAGCAGTGTACCCCAGGGGTCAATACTATTACCGGTCCTGTTTAACACCTTCATTAATGACCTGGATGACCGGGAAGTGTACCCTCAGCAAGTTTGCTGATGACACAAACCAAGTGGAGCGGTTGACACTCCAGAAGGTCATGCTGCCATCCAGAGGGACCTTGACAAGCTGGAGAAATGCGTTGACAGGACAATCACACAGTTCAGCAAGAAGAAATGCAAAGTCCTGCACTTGGGCTGGAACCACCCCAGGTACCAGTATACACTGGGAGCCACCTGACTGGAAAGCAGCTTTGCAGAAGAGCATCTGGGGGTTCTGGTGGACATCTAGTTGAATACGAGCCAGCAACACGCCCTTGCAGTAAAGAAGGTGAATGTTATCCTGGACAGCATTAAGCAAAGTGTTTTGGTTTGGCCTGGATAAATGCCAGCTGCCCACCAAAATCACTCTATCACTCCCTCTCCTCAGCTGGACAGGGGAGAGGAAATAGAATGCAAGGCTTGAGGATCGAGGTAAGGACAGGGAGAGATCACTCACTGATTACTGTCATGGACAAAACAGACTGAACTTGGGGAGAAAAGGGAGTTTACTTCATCACCAATCAAATCAGAGTAGGATAATGAGAAATAAAAGCAGATCTTAAAACACCTTCCCCCCACCACTCCCTTCATCCCAGGCTCAACTTCACTCCCATTTCTCTACCTCCTCCCCCCGAGCAGCGCAGGGGGACAGGGAATGGGGGATGCAGTCAATTCATCACACGTTATCTCTGCTTCTCCTTCCTCCTCAGGGGGAGGACTCCTGAAAACACTCTGCACCTGCTCCAGCCTGAGGTCCCTCTCATGGGAGACAGTTCTCCACAAACTCCTCCAACACTAGTCCTTCCCATGGGCTGAAGCTCTTCACAAACTGCCCCAGTGTGGGCCTTTCCCATGGCGTGCAGTCCTTCAGGAACAGGCTGCTCCAGCATGGGTCCCCCACGGGGTCACAAGCCCTGCCAGCAAACCTGGTCCAGTGTGGGGTCCTCTCTCCATGGGTCCACAGGTCCTGGCAGGAGCCTGCTCCAGCACGGGTTCCCCACAGGGTCACAGCCTCCTTCAGGCATCCACCTGCTCTGGCATGGGGTCCCTTCCACAGGCTTCAGGTGGATATCTGCTCCACCGTGGACCTCCATGGACTGCACAGGAACACCCTGCCTCACCATGGTCTTTCATCACGAGCTGCAAGGGAAGGGTCTCTGCTCCAGCATCTTGAGCACCTCCTCTCCCCTCCTTCTTCACTGACCTTGGTGTCTGCAGAGTTGTTTCTCTCACATTGTCTCACTCCGCTCTCCTCACTGCTGTTTTGCTGCATTTTTTTTCTTCACCTTCTTAAATATGTTATTCCAGAGGTGATACCACTGTTGCTGATTGGCTTGGCCTTGGGGAGCGGCGGGTCCATCTTAGAGCAGGCTGGCACTGGCTTTATCAGACATGGGGAAAGCTTCTTGTATCTTCTCACAGAAGCCAACCCTGTAACTCCGCCTCCCCCCCCACCAAAACAAAAAGTAAAGCCAGCAGGTCAAGGGAGGTGATCTCTCTCCTCTGCTGAACACTGGTGAGGCCACACCTGCAATGCTGTGTCCAGTGCTGAGCTCCCCAGTACAAGAATGACATGGACATACTGGAAAGACCACAAAGAGTGTTAAGGATTTGGAGCTCCTCACATTGTCCAGAGGAGGGCAACAAAGCTGGTGAAAGGGCTGGAAGGCCTGTCCTGTGAGGAGCGGCTGAGGACTACAGGTTTGTCTGGTTTGGAGGAAAGGAGGCTGAGGGGCAACCTCATGGCTCTCTACAGCTTCGTGAGGAGGGGAAGAGGAGAAGGAGATGCTGAGCTCTTCTCCTTGGTATCATGTGACAGGACACGTGGGAATGGTTCAAAGCTGTGCCAGAGGAGGTTCAGACTTGACACTAGGAAGTAATTCTTTACTGAGAGGGTGGTCAAACACAGGAACAGGCTTCCTAGATAGGTGGTCGATGCCCCATGCCTGTCAGTGTTGAAGAGGCATTTGCACAAAGTCCTTAATAACATGCTTTAATTTTTAGTCAGCCCTGAAGTGATCAGGAACAGTTCCCAGTGAAAGGAACAGAGGCAATGGGCACAAACTGAGACACAGGAGGTTTCCTCTGAACTTCAGAAAACACTTTTTAACTCTGAGAGTGATCGAGCTCTGGCACCGGTTGCCCAGGGAGGTAGTGGAGTCTCCCTCCTTGGAGGTATTCAAAAGCCATCTGGATAGGGTCCTGGGTGACCAGCTCCAGGTGGCTGTTCTTGAGCGCAGGAGTTGGACCAGGTGACATGCAGAGGGCTCATCCAACATCAACAGTTCTGTCGTTCTGTGATTGTGAATCTCCTGGTGGTTTCTGTGTTACTCTGTGGAAGCTCTGATAGCCAGCTGAGGCAAAAGGAGGGGACATAGTTGCTTAGGGTTATTTGAGATGTTTCAGAGAATCCCTCCTGGTTTTCAGATGCCGTAGAGAAGGACACATGTAGGTGTTAAATTGTACATTCAAGTGTTATATATATATCTCAGGTTTACCCTACAAAATCTCAAATGGCACAGGTCACCTCTACATTGTCTGTTAGAGCTGAATCAAGGCCTGAATGCTAATTACCCCACCGAAGAAAAGTAAGATGAATGTTACACTTCCTCAGGACCTTTGGAAAGATAAGCACAGTGAAATGTGCAGAAGGACAGTTGCCCTGAGTAGGTACATACTGCCAGGCCAGATGCCCTAGCATATCCAAGATACCCACTTGACAGAAGTCTTACAGGTAAGACACACCATGCTGGCCTGGCAGCCAGGGGCCAGGCAGGATACGCTGTAGTATGAAAATACTTCATGCCTGTGTTTAGGTGACTGAATCCCATCCAGCTGAGGTCTTTCCCATCCCTTGTTCACATAGCAAATGGGATATTGACTTGCTGTGCTATATGGCAGCAATTGGCCTGTGTGATTTTGACTTCTACATTCAGAGGCATTGTACAATGAATGGTGTTCAGCTCCAGATTCAGTGAAATGTGGATGTCCACATGTGTGCCATATATCTAAGCCCCCATTGCAATCAACGAAGATCTAGCCGCAAAGTTCAATGGAGTCTTGACACTATGGAGTAGAAACCAAAATTTGGGCAGCTGAATAACTCTCGAGGCTCCATGAAGGCAGGAAATTATTCGTACAAGAATTGTTTTAAGCCTTGGGAACCACAGTCGTTTTCAGAGCAGTGCAGTGAAGGCTGCAAAAACTTTCATGGCAGTTTTGGGGGGGATGGTGAAACTCAGAGACAGGGGGAGGCTCCTGACTACTCAGTGTCTGAGACAAAGCATTTGTTTCAAAAGGCTACTTGAGTGGGAGATAATGAGGTGAGGACTCTAAAGGTCTTTATCCTGAAGAAGCCACAGCAACAACCAAGACATAAGTCACTCCAGAAGAAGCTGTCTCTCAGCAACAGAGGTAATGGCGGAAAGAGAAAGCAGAGAGGTCTCTGCTTTCATAAAAACACGACATATTATATATCTTCAAGTAGGGGTGAGAAACCATTAAACTGTCACGAATATTCATGCTAATCTTTAATTCTTGAGAATAATTTTGTAAGGATGAAGGACAGTGTGATGTGGGCCTTTAGGCTTATCGGCCATTACAAGTAATGAATTATAGCTACAGATCTAGTTTAAAAATAGGAACGTCATAAGAATGCCCTCTCTGACACTTGGAGGAAACCAAATGGAGAAAAGAAAGAAGAGACCTTTTAAAGCTTGTATTATACTCCTGGAGACAGTTTTCTCTTTTGTCTCATGAGTATTCTGAGAACAAAGCAATTTTTTTGTTAAAAAAATTGCAACCTACATCATAATCATAAAGTGCAGTAATATCGCCCCAAAGTCTTCACCCTAATGTTAAAAGGAGTATATGTTAACAAACAGGAAAATGTTTAGCAGTGTTTTGTCTTCTTTTCTGATCCTTGCAATACATTGTGTGTGGGTGGTGGGGGAACATGATTTCTAACATGGAAATTCTTTCAGTGCAATTGATTTTAGGCTGAGGGTTGCACTATTCAAACCCATTGTTTTCCCACATGTACTTCTCTAGCCCATTCACAATCCTTTTCACGTACTCCACTTTTGAAAATCTTGTGGAATTGTCTCCTGCCATATGCATCTTCCCACTTCAGGCTGATAGCTTATGAGAAACTTTTAGAGTTTGAGACACCCTTAGCAACATTTAAAATCTCCCTTGACTACGCTCATAGGTTGTCTCCAAATGCTTTTTGCTTAAATACTCGTTTGCTACCTAAGGATGTTCTCCAAAGACTTTTTGCTCATGATATTCTTGTATTGTCTGTTGCACTTTACATGGCTATCATGCTCCATATATTGTAGACTGTTTATTTTCAAGGAAAGACATAGTGGTGGAAATACATCATCATGATCTCTTGTGTGCTGATATGCCAATCAGAGGAAGAATTTCCTGCACCAGATCTGCCTCTCCACTCACCTTTTCTTTTTTCCAGAGCACCACGATGCAATGTAAACATGAGGAAGAACTTCTTCCCTCTGAGGGTGACGGAGCACTGGAACATGCTGCCCGGGGAGGTTGTGGAGTCTCCTTCTCTGGAGATATTCAAGACCCACCTGGACAAGGTCCTGTGCAGCTTGCTGTAGGTGACCCTGCTTCGGCAGGAGGGTTGGACTA
>Ga0065711_1035564_pt1 | contig 22131 bp, 12 predicted proteins | sample Hoacrofraction12_FD_59098 | JGI IMG/M metagenome (GOLD analysis project Ga0065711, IMG submission 59098) | Hoatzin crop microbial communities from Cojedes, Venezuela - Epithelial fraction 12 v2 (version 2) | ecosystem: Host-associated > Birds > Digestive system > Esophagus > Crop | place... | reverse complement strand
GCAGGTTATTCTTCCATTAAAGCATATGGTGAACTTGTGAGTTTTGGAAAGCTGGGTGAAAGAAGGGACTTTAATATAATGAGATTTGTCGTTTGTCCCTACTTTCGTGTTAAGGAATTACTGGAGCTGAAAGTGTTCTTGTCGTAGGTACACGCTGGGTGCAAAATGGCTTTCAATGCTGCTGCGTCCCCCTGGCTGCCTCCTGTTCATGGCTGGTGCACTCCTGGCTGCAGCTTGTTCTTGGCTCGATCTCGGATCCCCTGGGAGCGAGTGGTGGGTCCGCTGTCCTGGGGGCAGGACATGGCTCTGGGGGCTCCTGGGCACATATGGCTAAACTGCTCCTCGTGCTCTGCCCAGGCTTTCTGCTGGACGAATGAGCGAAAGGTTGATGTCGGTCTCCCAGGACCTCTGTTAATATATGTTATGTGAAGTCATGTATAATGCACAAAGATAGCAATGGGAAGTCAAGAGTTCAGAGGGATGTATCTAGATACAAAGTTCAGCAGTCCCAAGGTGGTGTGTAGCCATGTGGGGCCATGTTGAAGAACTCATTTCGGATGGGCTAAAAGCAATGTCGAACCGTGTCCCTGGTCAGGGCAGGAGTGGAGTTCAAAACGTGGCTCTTGCAGGTCAGTTAAATGTGCTGCTGCCCCTGCGTTCAATGCTGCTGCCGTGGGTGCGGCCCTTCCATGTGTCCAGATGTTACCTGGAGACTACCAAAACGTTGCTGACAAAGGGAGAGAACAGAATGGAGATTTTTGAATCGTTACCCGTCAAAGCTGAAACGAATTTCATGGAGCAAGGAAAAGCCTTCAGGGCTTTTTCTGAATTTCTAAGGCTAGCCGCAAACAATGACAGTGTTAAAAACTCAAAAAAGGTCGGAATAATATTTTATAATAGTAAGTGTTAAGTAGCCTAAACGCAAGGGTTTGAGCCAGCTCTCCCCGTAAATAATATATACAAACAGAAAACCAGGGGGAGACGAGAGGTCTGTATTATTCCTGCTAACATGCAGCAGTATCATTTTAATGGAAAAAAATACATATAGAAAATACAGAAAATGTTGAATACTTTTTCAAGCTGCTCTTGAGAAGCTCAGTGTCTTTGTACAAAGATGGGAATGACAGCTCGTACTACATTAAAGTGAATAGAGTTCCCAAGTCATTCAGCAGTGGCAGAAATTCACTTAATCTCAGTTTGATAGAAGGCAATTTTTTTTTTCTTCCCACCAGAATGATTGTCTGGGTATGTATGTGTGCTCTTGCTCCCTCTGCTTCCCTCCCCTGCTCGGGTGAGGTGTTTGTGTGCGCACACACACCATTTTTGACATTCAGGATGCTGAGAAACATTAGTTTTCTTCACTTGTGTTATTCAGATTTGCTCATTTCAAATAACTTTCAAAAATAATACAAATAGGCTATTATGAAAGGCTGAAGTTCATCATTCCCCATACCAAAAAAAGGAAGTCCCTGACAGAATTATGCAGTGGTTTGGGTTAGAACAGACTTTTAAAGATCATCTAGTCCAACCCCGTGCCATGGGCAGGGACATCTTTCAGTAGATCGGGTTGCTCAAAGCACCACCCAACCTGGCCTTAACACTTAGTGCTTTAGCGGGGGGGTTGGACTGGATGATCTCCAGAGGTCCCTTCCAACCCCTGCCATTCTGGGGTGCTGTGTAAATGGAGCAGGTAGAAACATGGCATGGATAACACATGGTTAGTGGTTGGAATAAGTATTCAAAATTATTGTGAAGCCTGACAAATAGTATGAGCCCTAAAAATGTTTTACTTCTAGCTATAGGACCGGGAAAGCTACGGAGAAGAACGGGCATTTTGTAGCTTCTTCATAATTTTTTCAACTGCACTAAGAGATGTGGAACCTCATGAGGTGCTGTTGCAGGCAGACATGCCTCCTGCTTTCAAAATTCTGCTTCATCTTGAATGTAAAATCTTTGGCTGTCCTGTTTGCATTTGCAGAAAGCCAGCTGGATTAAATTCAACTCTGTCACAATAAAAATTGGTAGGCAAGGCTTCTCTTCAGTAGTGTTCTTGCTGCACTCCTCTAAATCAAACCTTGGCAATCCATAAAATTGGAGAGAGGCAAAAACTGAATTTAAGACTTCGCTGTAGAGCTAAGGAGCTTGGGGACTGATATTTTAAATGTATTTGGATAGCGAGCTGCCCTCTGTGATTACACCTGCACCGGGCTGTACACTGTGGTTGATGTACGCTGGGTGTCCAGGTGAGTGGCTTTGCCCGCTGGACCCATGCAGGCGAGTGGTGGTTTATAGATACTGGAACAGGTGCAAGTACAAAGCGCACAATGACTAATTTGTAGGATGCCCCTATAATTTCATGCATATTAAGCCAGTTATGCAAAATAGAGTCAGTACAGCCTTTACATTTGGAAGCACAGATTTTGCACATTCAAGTTGATGAGTGAAAATAAAGCTCATAGCTGTTTGTGCAGATTAGCATTTGAATATCAACCTCCCCAGTTTTGGGGCAGAGGGAAATATCCCATGTGATTAGTCGTAAAAGTAATTCTAGGTGGTTATTTTTAAAACTCCAGTGTCAGTAAGTTATTTTTGAAACAAAGTATTTCTATTTTAGTGGTTAACTAAACTGCATTCGCGTTCTGGTACACCACATTCAGTATCCTGCAGAATTCATTTGCCAATTACTTTTAAACATCAGCAACTCCGTTATCCGTTCCAACATCAGTGGAATTTGAAAGAGCGCTCCATGCAGAAATTATCTGATCCAGCAACATCAGGGTTATGTTTTGTGGGGTTTTTTTTCCAGGTGGAAGTAGACCAGTATGTTCTCAAATTGTAATTTTATATATTTTTTTGCCAAGATGCAGGAGGGCTTGCCAGTTTTTACTGAAAGAATAAGAATTTTCACAAAACTCCTGTAGATCTACAAACTGTTCATAAATTTATTGACAGTTGGCAGCCCTGCTGTGTGTGCTGTACTGTTATATATCTGCCTTCTTCACATCTGCTTTGTCGGGGTAGGAGACAGTGAGTCAAAAGTAGCTTAAGGAGGCTTAGCACTGTCTGTAAATAAAATGGGGGAAAAAGCTTTATTTTTCCCTTTCTCCAAGGTTTTTGTTTTTTTTTTTTAACGTGAAGGGTTTTTAATGAAATTCTTCAGTCTAAGAACAGCAAGTGCAAAACAAAGAGGTCTAGCTCCTGTATTTCCTCTGAATAATCCCCTCAGACATGACGTGAGGAGTGGAAAAGAGCATCCTCCAAATGCAGAAAGCAAAGTCTCCACTGCCAGGAGAATCATTCCCCTGCTACTGCTTTACTGTTGATTAAATTGGTGATATTAGTGCTAGGATCCCTCAGTTAACAGGTGATATTTAGATTATAATAGAATCCTGGGGTGGGGTTTTTTTTTGTCTTCTTCTGTAAAAAGGCTACCAGTCACTCACAGCACGACAGCTCAGAAAATCAGCGTATTTCCAAATCTTTCCTTTTACAAGAAAAGCAGGCTGCTTTGGCTTTTCTCCTGCGAAGTTACCTTGCGCAGAGCCCAGCCCGGGGCGGCTCCGGCGGTTGCTCGGCTGTGCTGCATTGCACTGTGGATTCTGCTGACCACACTGTATAAATTGCACCCCTCTCGCCCAGTCCTGCAAAGTCAAATTTAACTGGTAAAATTGAAGTACAGTGTCTGGGGCTTAGTGAAGCAAGGCAAATCCTCTCTATAAGCTATAGAGGTGACCTTTCAAACCACCTCCCACACCAAGCCTCCTCCTTTTATTTTTGACACTAAATATAAACCATAGGAAGGGCTGGTGAGAGAGTTGTAAGACTTGTGCTCTGCTTGTGACTTTTAAAAGATTTTTAAGCAAAGCTAGGAAATTCTGCTGTTTGTGATTTGACACAGTTAGAGGGACTTCCGTGCCATAACAAATGACAGTATTAACTCAACACCCTAATTCACGTGAACAGAGCCATTGGCCAGATTTGATCCTTCCATAGCCAGTGGGTAAGCGCAGTGACAGAACTGCTGAATCAGACAATGGTTTAAACATCTACTTCATTTTAATTTTACAAAATGAGCCTAAGAAGTATTTTTAGGGAATGTTTAAAGTACAAAGGAAAATTTTGTTTAAAAATAGATTTTTGACAATGTAAAATAGGTTAGTGCTTCCTTTGAGGCAAATAAACAACCCACTTAAGAATTAAAAATTTCCAAGCAAATGATTTGGAAATCCTTCCTGCTCAAAGCATGATCAAAGTAAAGTCTTGACAGGTAGCATTTATCACAGGTAGTACCTTCTGCTCAGTAAGTACTTGATGAGGCAAAAGGGAAAATTAAAATGGTGGTTCATGGTTATGTATCTATTGTACTTCAAGCGTAAAAAGCCTGCCTTTAGGAAAAGCTTTGGTTTGCACAGAAGCTGCAACTCTGTTTTGAAAATTTGGGTCTGTCATTACATAGCTGGGTTTCTGGTTAGAAGAAACAGAAATGGAGAAGAAGGTTTGGGTTGCTCTTTGCAGCCTGCCTTGTGGAGCGAGCTTCTTTGGCCACTCTTGTGCGTTTATCAGAGTGCTGGTCCTTTGGAATGTTCCACATGGTGGGACTTCAGCCTTGCTTCTGCAGCAGCATCCCATAATCTTATGCAAAGCACTTGAGTGCTTCATTTCCAGCCTGGAAATGGACCAAGTGAAATGAATAAGGATTAGTTAGGGTCTGAGGAGAAAACTTCTGAAAGCGTAGAGGACAGTTAGGGCATCTCTTTCTTTCCGAAAGCCATAGGAAGTCAAGCTCCTCGTACACACATTCAGAGACTGTGAGTCTTTCCATAGGGCAAAAAGCGTGCATTGAAGGGTGGTGCTGCGTTTAGAGAAAGAAGCCTCGCTGTGGCGAATTCCTCCCGTCTTAATATTCAGCCTTAATTTCTCTTCATTAGTTTAATTCCTTCTCTCCTAGGTAGAGTAGCTGACACCCTTCTCAGTATTCACTTTCTTCTTTCTTGCTTTCCTTGAGGTCAGGCTTTGAACCCGGTGTATTGTCCTGTAGGTGATGAAATTACTTCTTTTTAATTCCCCCCAAAAGAGAGATTTTTAAAAGAAAACTTTTTGTTTCCCTCTTCTTTAACTTGATTTAGATATCAGGACATTTCCTGTTCGCAGAATAATGATTCCTCATTTTAATTGTTTAGAAGCATAAAATTTGACAGTGAACAGGGAGATAACATGGCAACTGAGATCCTGGCGAGAATGCAAAGAAGGGGTCTAGGTTGTGTTTCAAATTTTTCTGAATTATCATCATGCTTAGACCTTTAAACACCTTTTCAAGAAGAGTTACAGTGCAGTAGCAACGGATTTCAGATCTTGCTTGTAATGTAGTTAGTCTGAGACTTGTTGAGTGGGTAGAAGGTATACGGTTAATAATCTGCCCTGTGAAAAGTGTGTGTTTTTGAGACCAGCTATGTCAAAATCTAGTGAGGACTGTAAGTGATTATGAAATATGGCTGCAGTGTGTGGAAGGCATCCAGATAAATCCTATTTCGGGTTTTCAGATCCACCATTCTAGATTTACGGGCACGCTTTTCTATGCATGAAGGACAGGTTCTCAGAGCAAGGAATGCTGATTCTGTTTTCCTGGTGAGAAGTGGTTGTCCTCTGTATTTTACTGAGCAGCTGATTGTTAAAATAAATGGACTAAATGGGGGAAAGATTTATTAAGCATATCTGACAAGTCACAACCCCACCCCAAATACAGCAAGCATATACAGCCTAAGTGAGCTCCAGCCTAATGGATCCAACTTAAAAGAATTTATTTAAAGAAATTTTTAGTTTCTTGTCCATCCTTCACAGCAAATGGGCTTCAATCAGCAGTGTTCCCTTCAGTGTAAGTACAGAGTTGCCTTCTGCAGGGATCCCATGGGACCCCACAGTGCAGAAGGCACACGTTTCTTGGGTACCTATGCCTACAACTGATGTCAAACCTTTAAAATATTTAGGAAGGTACAACTACAGATTGCGAATAGGAGCATTACCCATGCGATGCTTTTAGCATTTTTTGCTGGAGGTTGCAAGACTTTGCAAGGAAGGCGTTCAGATTTTTTGGCTCTGCTCAAATACCCCAGCTTGCACTTGCAGTAAAAATGAAGCCTTTGAGCCAGCTTTTTTCTTTTGCAGATGTAGACACTTAACTACAAGCCACCTGATTGTCAGCAGTGGTGAGCAATCACAGCTTCCATTCATCTTTTTGAGAGCCTCAGTGCTTGCTACTGTTGGAAATAAGACCACTTGTGCTTAGGTGCCTAACTTTCAGAAAGTGAGTCTGAAATTGTTTTGCCTTGAAAGGGAATTACAGTGATTTGCCTGCTTGAAGATGACGGAGCCAATCCAACACACGGATTGGCAGAGTTGTTCCTGGAAGGCTTTGCAGGTGACTGCACAGGACTCAGCAGTCTTCAGGAGGTGACACTGCTCTTCTCTCTGTTACAGGCGTGCTTCGTGTTTGTCTTTGACGTTGATGCAAATCTTGACTATTGTCTGTGGGCGAATGAAATGCCATCTTTGCTGTGTCCCTATTGATGAAAATGAGTAAAAAAAGAAGAGTTAACATGTTCATAGTGTTCCCCCAGCAGCCCATAGATCCACAGGTTCTTCGCTCTTGCACGTTCCTGAGTTGCTCTGGTTCATGCTGTTTACGTAATTCCTAATGTCTTGCTTATGTTCTGTTCCTGCTGATGTTACAAAAGGCATTTCCAAAGGCCACAGATGTCAACAGCCTGTCTTGTTTTAGTAACCGTGAATCACACAAATATGGAGGGCTGTCGCCCAGCTGTGGAGTTATGTGGGTTTTACAGTTGGTGCTGTATTACTTAAAAAAAAAATCACATGCAGAACAGACATAATCTGGCATGGAAATGAATCCAGTTCTTAGTGACAAGCATCTACAGAGTTTTGACTTTCTGAAGGCATGGGACTTCCAGATTTGTTACCAACATTTCATCTTCAGCGTATTGTGAACTGGGGGATAGATTACATTCCTTCCTGTTTGCTGATGAGCACAGATCAGACACTTCCATCAGTACTTAGAAACCCTTCGTTATCTAGTTCAGATACGTATTCCGCATAGGAAAAGTCCCATTCTTAATGTTCTCTTCAACAGTAGTCCTTACTATGGCTGTATTTTACAACTGTTTAGTGTAGCCTTCTTTGAATCAGTTGAAGGATTGAGTTTTACATGAATGCCATAGGGATGTTCTGGATCGAGTTATGGGTATTTATTTATTTTTAATATTGCTATTTATTTGTTTATTTTTAATATTGCTATTCCTGTTTACGACACAAATCATCAACAGCCTGTCTTTAAATCCAGTCAGCCAACCGACCTTGACTGAAACAGTGCATGGAAGCAATGTCCCAACTCAGGAACCCTTCTGCTGCTTCAAGCTCTCGAAGATAAGGGTGTGTTTTTGCAACAAGGTGCTTGCACGGAGGCCCAGATTCAGATGGCTTCGGGCTTTTTGCTTCCTGATTTCTGGTTGCTGGGTCTGGAGAGACACCTCGCTAATTGGAAACATTAGGTGCAGGAACTCAAGTGGCATTTAGACTGTCTAAATCCAGGCTCAAGTGCTTTCATTTTGCATTTTTTCAGATATGCAGTGGAAAAATGAATCAGTGGTAACACATGTAAAATAGCACAATTGCTTCTTAATTAATTGTCTACATGGGAAACAATTATCAGGAGAGTAGGTGGGAGTCTGAACAAATGTTTAAATAGCAATTGATAACAATTTTGGTTTTGTCCAGTGTTTTTCCAGAACATTCCTTGTTTGCTTTGAGACACGACTGCAGTGAGAAATTAACATCTTTAAACGCCCTCCTGTTGCATATAGTAGTGGGATTTCCAGTGCCTGAAATCTGCGTTAGACACTGAGCAGACCATTCAGACTATTTTCCAAGATAGAGACTGAGAGATACTTGCAATTACCTAATGCCTTGCTATTTGCCTGTTAAAATTTCTACCTTTCCTAAATGTTTTCTTCTCGGGCTGTAAAAGGCTGGTTGTCGTACGTCTTTTGTACGTCACAGCACAAGACTCTGCATTCAGGAAGATGAAAACGCCTACATATTTCAGATACATGTCATTTATTGTGACTTTATAGCAGTTGGGACATACCTAATGACCCTGTTTGCAGGGGTCATGCTTCCCTTATAAGCTTCTCTTCTTCCAGGATTCTTCTTTCTCCTGACTTTTAAAATCCCATGCAAGTAACCAGTACGGAAGCTAGCTTGATAAGAGTACTGAGATACAGAATTCCCATTGACAGCAAGTGCTGATGTGTGCAAAGATGTGTAAATAAGCTGAATGTTGCAAGTGTTTGAGAAGCAACCGTAATGCAGAAATACCCTTCTGTTTAAGGCTATCAAAGGGCTTGACCTCAGATTTGCTGAGAGTGAAGAAGCAGAGTGTGCATCAAGCCATGGACTTTTCAGTGTTTTTTTTAGTCCTCTCTGGGCCAACAACACGAAGGTGACAGAAGAAGGTCTAAAAAAGAAAGTATTAGAACAGAAGGAAAGGAAATGCAGCTAAAGAAAATTGATTTTGTTTCATCAAATACTTTTTGAAGTTATGAAGTTGCGGTATTTATCTTAGAAATACTTATTTTCTGCATGGATTTCAGAGCTACAAAAATATACATTCTCCTTTGTCAACATTTTTTCCTGAAAGAGTTCAGTTTAGATAGCTGGACATGCACTAATCCGTTTTGATTCTACAAAAGAAAGAATGAGGAAAAGAGAAAACAGAATTATTTGAGTCCTTATGAACTCAAACAATTTGTTTCAATGTATTTTCTGCCAAATTTGCCTACTGAGCTGGGAAGCTTTTGGGATGATTCATACGGACTTCAGAAGCCCAAGCATTCAAGCGGTACAAAGGTCAAGAAATTTGAAAAATCATGTATAGTTTCTGGGTTTGGTATAAGCCTATATAGTTTCACTTGGATAGCCCTTTGTCTAAAGGGTTATAGCCTGAAAGGGGTGATAAAGCCCGACTGCTCGAGGTTTAGCTTTGCACTGGGCCAAAAAGGCACATGAGGGGCCAGCAGTCGGGATTTCTGCCCGTCTCTGAGCTTTCTGCCTGTCCCCATCACACCGGCATTTACCGTATGCTGTAGCAAAGAGTTCATTGCCACAAGATGTCACTGACACTAAGAATTTACTGAGGATCTTCAACGGGAAATGTGGCATTTATGTGGCTGAGAAGCGTTCACAGCTTTGAAATACCATACTTGATAAATAAAAGACAGCTTGAAACTGCTTGGAACTGAGCTATCTGCAGTTCTTGGAGTCAGGATAAATTACCCTGTTTTCCCACTCTCTTCCCCCTTGTCTTCCTCTGGCCGGGGTATGGTGCGGGGTGCTGGGAGATGCAGCTCCCAGGTTTGATCTTCTGCAGTAATTCCTAACGTCCCATTTCCAGTTCTGTTTTAGTCAGCAACTGGTGTTTGCCAGATCCTCAGTCTGTTAGATGAGAGTGACAATAATTACTTGTTTCCCAGAGATGGTGAAATGCTTAATTGCTTGAAATTGTAGTCTTGAGATGAAAATACTTGGAAACAAAAGCGTTGTTGGGGTACTGTATTGCTGTTAAAACAGCAGCTTTCCCCGTCATTAATATATCCCCCACATTCTGCAGAGAAATTCATATGAAACGCAACAGAAATGACAAATAGCGCCAAACATTTTAAACAGCGGCTCTGTACTGTATTCACTGCTAGATTTGTGGTTAGTCGTATTGAAAAACAAGGTAACGGTGTATCAGTAACGGTCTAGCTGCAAACGAACGGCAGAGGTTCGAGAGGGATCAATACCCAAGCCTTTGGTGCTGAGGTCCACACTGCTTCTGGCTGCACTCTTAGAGCTGCTGGGATGGGCTGCTGGAGATGTTACCAAGATATTTTAAACTGTCTCACAATCACAGAACACCTTGGAGCGGAGATGGGCTCACCCCTCCGCCCCAGATCTGCTAATATTTCATGAGGAAAGCATCGAGACCCTTAGGGTGGGAGACGGAGAGAGGAGGTTCCCCTGGTGCCCTGGGGCAGGTCGCTGGCAGAGCTGGAAGGATGGTCCTTGCTCAGTGCCCCGTGCGCCAGATCCACCTGCATTTGTGGTGACTTCGGCATGAGGAGGGTGCAGATATAGAATAACTTAAGAAAGTTTTTGTCTTCTCCAAGATACTGAGAGATTTTTCCTTATTTACTGACTGGCTGTCTAGCTGGGTGACTGTAGGGGCCTGGGAAACTGTCCTTCGTCAGTAGATGTGTACCGAGGTGGAAATCGCCCATGCTAATAAAGATTTTCTAACGTATATACAGATTTCATAATACGAATATACTGGATTTCAGTATTTCCACTGAATTGACGGCAAGACTGAGCCTCAGGCAGGAGCACAGCAGAATTGGAAATATCCATTGTGGGAGAAATTTTGGAATTTCACTCCCAGAAAAGGAACGGAAATTCCTCATGCAGTTGTGTGTCTGAAAAATTTCAGCTGGAAATGTTTAAATATTCCTTCTGTAAGGTTTTGTTTCAATGAAGTCAAAATGCTCCATGGCAACTTTATCATGGGACTTTTGTACTTCAGATTCTTTCAGAATTTTTCAAGCCAGCTTCACCTGTTATGGTAGGATGGATACTTCCTCAGGGAAATAAATGGAAGTGAATCTACTATATAACACATCGTGATGCTAGCCACTGGAAGGTTAATAGGAAACTGTACATGGCACTTCCAGCAGGTTATAACTTTTTGATTGAAATTTGTAATATGTCAGAAGAGAGCCTTCCCTGTGAGTAAAATTTCACAGAGGAGACTCTAACACTTCCAAATGTGTCTACTAAGTAAAACAGTGAATCAAAACCAAGACAATATCAAGTACAGCTTCATGAAACATTCCCCAGCATCCTGAGATCGCTCCACCACGCCTACCTCTGGAGCTCTCACTTTCGAAGGCACTGCCAGGCATCTCTTACCATCTTTACAGAGGAGAGTTTCTCCTCCTGTTGTCGCTCCGTTGCCAATTCGTGGCTCCAGCAAAGACAATGCACCTTCAACATGCTCTGGGTTTATGCAGACATACAGTGGGTCAGGGAGAGATGTTCAAAGTCAATCACGTTCGGGATGAAGCCGGGTCTCCCTGTGATTGCCAGCTGGCCCTCTGTTGAGAAATGTCCCTAATTCCTGTAATAGTGTGCCTATTTCATGGTGCTTTACAGTGAGAACTCTCAAGTGGCTGGCCACATAAGCAGCTTTCACATAAACACTTCAGTTCTGCTTCACCGAAAATGGCTTAGGTGCTGAGAAGTGAAGCTACACGCTTTGACATGGCAGAGAGCTGTTTGTTTTGCCTGGTACAATTAAATTGTCTCAGGCAAGTTAGACCCACCAGGTATGCACGTACCATAAAGGTGCCTTTCTGAAGAACGCCTGAGTGATCTCCTGCTGTTTTGTCCTTTCAGGGTAAGAACTGTCTAGTTACCCCCACCTCTATTTCTCCTATTATTTGGGTAGAACCAAACTAGATGCCATGGGCAAAGCATTATCTGCTGAGCACATTTATTTAAGCTCTGCTTTTTGATAAGGTGAGTGTGCAAATATGCAGGTAGAAATCCCTGCACAGCTGCACATCTGTAGGCTGTGATGGTGTCGGGGAGTCTCGATGTGCAAGTGGCCGTTGGATGCACAGAGCAGTCCTTCTGGCACTCACACACGGAGTGTACGCGAGCATCTGTCATTAAACGTGTACATCAATCAAGTTCTTGTTTGGATGCTTGACCTTTGTAAGATGGAGTGTTTGAAGACTTAGTATGGAGGTCTAAAGCTTTGACGGGTTCTACTTAAAAGGCACATTGTACGTGTTTTTTATGACTTTCACTGGGGCAAAGTCAAGCCTTTGTTTTTGTTTAAAACTCCCAATTCCAGACATTCTATGGACTTAAGTGAGGAGGCACAGGTATTGCGACGTCTCGCTCTTTGCTTCCCACGTACACCCACAGGTTGGTCTGAGCCTCTTGCATCCTGGGGCACGACAGAAAATACAAGTTTTGTCATTTGGGTGATGATCGAATGTTGACTTAGCAGATGTTAGCTGTTGCTGAAAGTATTCGTCCTAACCTCTGTGGTTCTGTCTGGTTGGTATTCCTGAAATGCCATGCTTCCTCCCCTGCGATCCCGGCCAGCTGACAAGCATGGCAAAGCTCCATCCTGAGGAGTTTCACTGAGCAGGTGGTCGTCTTCAGACCTTGCATGCCTGCTTTCTCAAGCTAGCGGTGAGCAATAGATTCAGGGTCTCTGTGGCTCATTTCCAAATTTCTTGCCATGGGATTCGCAAGGGAGGCGTGTTTCTGGCACGCAGCTTGCCCTTTTACTAATACACTTCGGCAGCTTTAGTAGCCCACTGATTAGTGTTTCCATATGGTCTTGGGACCCAGAAATTGTTAGGAGAAGATAGGAATGAAGACAGGGTGTTCTTCAGCAAAGACTTGGAGACCATTTTTCTCCTGGTACAGCCACAGCACAGCTGCAAGGCTTGAGCTGTCAGTCAGCTTGCACAGCGGGACAGGACATTTTTGTTGGAGAACCTGCTGTCCGTGGTTTATTTCCCATATCCTCCGTGTGCTGTAGGGCATAGCTCACAGGCGCTGCCAGATCTTCTCTGCCAGATTTTTCCAAAGCAGATGGGTTGTGAAGGATATATATGTTAAGATATTGGCAGAGGGTAGTTAACCCTAAGCTGTTAAGAGTTTGTGGCTGAGTGTTATTATTGAGAGAGGTCCCTTACCCCTGGTCAAGTGTACATATTTTAGGATTTTGCAGGCAGCTGAAATCATGATGTAGACATTTGTACGTGGTAATAGATGTGGACAGTCAGACTGTAGACCAAAACTTGCTTTACCGTGGGAAAATAAGGCATGGGCATTAGTGAGAGCAGGATGCTGAGCCCGCAATTCTGTTTCACAAGCGTGAATGGAGTCTGAGGAACCTTTCTGGGTAAGTTCTTTGATTCATTCATGCTTTTGTGTGAATGAATCAAAGAGCATCTTTCTGCATCTCTCCTGCAGGACCTCAGGTAGACATGGAGTTGGTGCAGCCACTTTCTTACCAGCATGGCTTGAGATTAAGAGGTTTTGAGGTTTCAGCAGGCTCTACTGTAGCTGATCATTGCAGGTTAATGTAATCGTCTAGTGTGGTGCTCGGTAAGGGGTGTGTCAGGATTTAACCAGTCTATCTACCCTAGTATGGGAACATTTGCAGACTACAAAGATTAATAAAGCTAAAATAAATGGCATTCAATTATTTTATTATGGGTATCGCTTATGGTATAAATCTGCCTTGAAAGAACATGGTTGGTCTCTGAGATTTTGTTTTCTTTGGCTTTTTATTCCTAATAGAATTACGCTGGAAGACTCTATCCAAAATATGGGTTTGATGTTATAATTAAATGGAGCATTTTGGCTATCAGTGAAGTATTTGGTGTGTTCTGCTCTGAAGCCAGATTCTGTTATATGAATGCTGATATAAGTGTAACATAGTTTAACAATAATCACAAATTGGAGGATCATCACAAGAAGTGATTGATAGTCCCTTGTCAAAATGAATTTCATATCATACGTTTTCTGCCTAGGGAGTTTTAGGTGCGGGGGGGGCTAAAAATTACTATTTTGTTTCCTTTTATTGTTTTGTTGCTGTTGGCAAATGCCTAACCTACTGTCTGTTTCTTCTGTATTAGGTTGCAGAAGGAGAAAAATAAACAGTGAATCTTTTAGAAAAACAATATTTTATTAATAGGGAAGGGATTAAAATCAAGCAAAAATCCATATTTTCATTAAATGTTTCATGAAGTGTCCTTGTTTTGGGGAAACATTTTTAAAATATTTGTCAGAGAACCAGGTTCTGGCAAACTGAACTATTCCTGCTAAATATCAAAATATTCCAGCATGGGGGAAGAGCGGTTGTAAAAATCACCCCATGCATTTATTTCCTGAGGTGGTTCAAAAGCATTTTTTCAAAATTTACCTCCGCTGTGTTGGTGGGAGGATTCCTTCTGTTTGCTGGGAACCAGGTTGTATCCTACGGCCCGTGACCAGCCGTGGGTGTGCTGCAGAGGGATGCGGGAAGGGTGGAACCCGTCCCCAGCTGCTACCCGACTGGGGCTTTGGCTTTGCGGCATCACTCGTGTTGCTGCCAGCGGCTGAGCCCCACTGCCAGCACAAAACCCGCTGGAGGAGGGAGATTTGCTGGGAGGAAAACTGGTGTACCTAAAGCAAACAAACAGAGCTGAAATAACTTCACAGGCAGCTTTTTGAAGCCTCCCTTTGCTGACTGGGAAATACAGTGGGAACATCCGTTCCGCGCTGGAGCCGAGCGCAACTCACTTCAGAATTTTACCGCCCAACTTCTCAGTAGTTTAAAGGCAAGATTAACGAGCACTTTATCCAGCGCATATGAGCTGCCTATCAAGAATATTTTCAACAGTGCACCAGTGATACACTGCAGATAGTGCTGACAGAAGCTAAAGTGAAATGTCATACTTTCCGATCTGACGCTGGGTGCAGTTGGAAGAGGGCCTGTACTGCCTTCCGAGACTGACAGCTAAATCCTTCATTCTTTCAGCTTCCAACATATGGCATGAAGTAGGGTGTGAAAGATAAATTTCTTTGGATAGGTGCAGAAAATATGTGCAACGTTTTTACTGGTTGGCTGCATAGAAAGATCAAAACAGACGTTTTTTCCAAGGGCAGGAATTGAAGGCTTTGAAATCGTACATCCAGATTGCCCGTATTAATGATGGGTACCTGGCTGGAGGAGTTAATAGCGTTCTCCATAAGCCTAGCAATGACCGTGTGAGAGAAAACGTGTCAGTGAGGCCACAAGAGTTCCCTGTCTGCCCTCTGTTGCCTTGTGCCATAGTTATTGTCAAAAGAAAGAGTTGGAGGAAAGTTCCAAGTATGACTCAGTTTTTCTTTACGTCAGCGGAAGGTGTCCATGATGCCACGCCAGTCTGCCTGTGTGAGCGTGCCGCTGTATGTCCGGGCGTCGTACGCTCCAGAGTTGTGTCAGGATGTTGGGATGTGATTGACTATGAAGCGAAACAGTCTTAATCAGATATTACCCCGCTACAATCCCATCAAAACTTTGGTGTGTGCTAATATTATGTTGCTTAAAGATTTCATCTTTACAAAGGAAGTAAAATGCTTCATAAAGGTGGGTGTTTTAGCCAGACAGAAGATAAAATATTAATCTTCATTAACTCAAAGTAAACAGATGTTCTCTGATGCCCATATCACTAAAAACTATATTCATAACTGTATGTATTAGGATCAATGAAATTTATTCTCTCAGGAGATCTGAGCTATTGCAAGTTTACAGGCAAAGTAACCAGGCAGACATGGAAACCAGTACATAAATATGTGATGATAAGATAGAGAACATGAAAATAAGGAATTTAAGAATGAAAAAAAGCGCACTTTTATATTGTCCTTTTATAGATAGAAGAAGAAAAAGTCGTACTGATCAAGTATGTCCCCTTTTTCAAGCCCCCCTCCCTTATCCATCTCTCTCTGCCCATCTGCAGTCTCTCCTCTTTATTTATCTATTCGATAGGGCAGGACTGACTTTCTGCTCGACCTCTGCGCTGTGCCCCTGATGACAGCTCCCCTGACACACTGGTATGGGCTGTGAGAGGGGTGCAAAAGATACTGCTTTTTTCTGGCATGCAATTTAAGGAAAATTCTCTGATGCACATTTTCAAATATTTATTTTGACTCCCAAAAATGTTACCCAGAACAAATTAAATATCTAACATGCCCTTTTCACCTGCAAGGTGGTGACAAAAGCACCCAATGGGAATATTCCCAATAGCAAAAACAAATGTAAAAGGCCTCATTTTCCTGAGTGTGGAAGTCAGATGCTTCTGGAAGTAGGATTGCTATTAAAAATGTCATATTCTGGAATTATACAGAATACTGGAACATTATTATATTTGTATATTTTGTATTTGTACCTTTATCACAAAAACACTGTTTTGTGCTGTTACGTGTTCTCATTACAATACATGATAACAGTGATGTACTTGAACTTAAATGTGAAATGTGGTCATCTAGGACACACTTTGACCCTCTCGGTATTGTATATGTTAACAGGCTGACCATTCCATGCTTTCATAAAGGTTACTCAGGCTGCAAAGAGAGAAACATGTGGGTCAGGTGGACAAATAAGACAATACCAATAAACTCAGCGCAGGGCACCCCCGTTGCCGTGATTCGGAGAACGTGTAGAGCATTCAAAGTCTGATGTCCTCAGGCAGGAATACATATTGTAATGGAAACAAATCTAGCCTCACAAGTTAATGGTTGTGCCATGGATAGCAATAAGACTGGGAAGAAGTATGAAGTTAACTTGCTTTCATTACAGCTTTAAGATTTATTCGGCTTTTCTCCTGGACTCATACCTTTCCAGCAATCGGAGGAAGAATTTGAATGCTGAATATTCCAACAAACTGTTTACATTTTAAAATCATCTTCAGATTTATTAAGATAGCATCTCTGCAGGATGAAACCTACTTTAGAGGCTAATAATAATAGCAATAAGTTATATAGAGAGGTGCTTTCTAACATGGATAATTCTAAAGCATTCCATAAATGCATTTCACCTTGGTCTTGTAGCACTGCTTGTACAAAAAGATAAACCATCTATCAGCAGAGAGACTGCTTTAAATTGCCAGCTTTAGGACAAATATGTTCTTTCTTCTCCTTCCCTCTGTAAAAGTAGCTCTACCCTGGGGCTGCGATACGTAGGGATCATAGCCCATGCTTTCGGCGAGCATCCATTTTCCCAGGTGCAGAGACAGGACTGACCACGAAATGCAGCCTCTGCAGGGATTTCTGGAGCCCTGAACCTGTGGGAACTCTGCTCCCGGAGGGAGGCAGGGAATGGAGATGGTACAATTTACTGGAATGTAAACTGGGAATCACGCCAGTGAAATCAGTGAGCGTGCTTCTGTTTGAGACAGGACTGAAATTAGGCTCCAGCTGCATTTACGGACATGCGCCCTGGCTTTTTGCTGTGATAACCCAATGGACCAGACACCTTTCAGTGTATTCTTCTTTTATTTCTCCTTTTTGGTTACAAACCACCTCATGTATGTATAGTTGATTCGTATTCTTTCTCTGCTTAGCACTTTATGAGAGACTGAAACTGCCTGCAAAGTCGCCAGTCAGTTCCAGCGGAGCTTGGAAGCCGGCCTGTCAGAGCCAGCTGTAATTCCACGCTGGTGCCCACCGTCAGAGGGGACTCACCCAGCAGCAGCTTTCACCCTGCTGCTCCAGGCTGGCTCTCACTGCATGGATGAAGGAGGAAAGTATTTCATCCCAGTATCCATTTCTGCAGCCTGATCCCTATCCTAATGATCAGTTTAGCACATAAGGGATGCAGAGCGAGAAGGTGTAAGTGCCGTAAGGTCCCATGTCCAGTTCTCACCTGTGACAGAAACCTTCCTGTCTCTCACCCTACATCCCATCTGTTCAGAAATGGTGGAACGTATAGCTTTGCCTCTGTTTGTTTGTGAAAGAATTGGAGGCAACCCCATAATGTTTCTTACAAAGCTTCTTATGATGTGCCTATACCTTACCTACCACTCTGGGACCCAGTCTCATTTTGACTCTCTTTGAAATTGGTGTCAGAAGGAGTAGAAAAATGACACTGGTTATACTGAATTAAAGCCCGATCCTGGTGTCCTGCTAATAGCGATAAATGCATGCCAGCCTTTTGTGCTTGGCAGAAAGTGTGTGGTGGTGGGCAGATCTGAAATCACGTGTGTATAACAAAGTTTGCAGACGGTAGGGTGGATGGGAACTTGTTAAACTTCTTCAGGCGTTTGTGGAACAGCACCAGATTACCTTCATTCTCCTAGTCGTGGGATATTCCCCTTTAAATCTAGATGCAAGTAGAAATCCAGTGCAGATTTAGTGAAAGTATTTCAGCAACAGTGGGAGAGAGACGAGGCTGGAAAGCTTTCGTTTCCATCCCCACTGGCACTGGAGGGGACTGTAGATCACCAAGAGACAGGCCACGATGCAGACTGCCCTTTCTTCCTCTCGGTTCCTCCAGGTACCATCGTGTTACGACCTTTAGGCAGGCTGAATGCCGAGCCGTGACGGAAGCTGTATGAGATGCAAAAGCACCATAAGCAAAGAGAATCATGCAGCTCATTGATTTTTGCAGTTTGTGCATTTGCCAGTGTACAGCAGCAAGAAGTTAGTGGCACATACTGTTTTCATTCTTTTTAAAAAATGAATCTTTTTGGTATCAAAGGAACTGCACAAACAGCAAAAAGACTGTGAAGGAGGTTGGTAAGCAGTTCTGCGAAAAGCCCATGAAGTGGTCACTGTTGGCCATAGTGTTCGTAGTACTGTAGGCTTTATTGTATGTAATTCAGAAATTACAGACCATTAATTCATGCATGGATGCCAGCTGATTGCATTGTACTGCTTGTTTGCCTCTGGAAATATTGAGTCACGGCCTTTCTGCATGCACAGATTCTGCGATTTGGATACCAGTTCTGCTGACAGGTAGCCCCAGTTCCATGCAAAGTGCAGTTTGAACGTGAAGATTTCTTAGAAGGACACCCAGAGTCTAGGAAAATGGAGTAATACATGGACTGCAGTATTAAGTTACTTCACAAATTATAGAAGCTTCCTTTGTTATGTAGAAGCATCCTTTGATCTAGATAGGCTGTGAATAATACTATACTTCTGGAGAAGAGAGGGGCTTATTGTAGTTTGATTACAGAATTAGTTTGGCCTATTAAACAGATTACTTACAAAATCATCCCTGTGTGACAGGTTAGCAGATACCCCACTTTGCAGTTGTTCAAACTGAGCTTGTGGAGTGCAGGTTAACTTCACAGAGTCTGCTCTTGGCCTTGTTGGATTTCAGGATGCTCCAAGCTTGTGGCTTCCTGGAAGCTGGAGAGGCCGAAGTGCCTCTTTAAAAGCATTTCAGCTGATGCGCTTGCATGGTTGTTACCCTGCCTGGAAAGTCGGATAAGCAGCTTTTTTATTCACTTTTCTTACTCAGCTGTAACTTTCAGAACAAATGTAACAAATAATGAAAGCTAGAATTTTCAAAAGATGCTAAGCCAATTAGACTCAAAATACAATGGAAAGTCAAGGTGAGTTAGGCTTCTAATTCCCCTAGGGTCTAATTTCCAACAAAGTCTAAGAGATTATGTTAAGCCTATTAATACAATGTGAAATTATAGGTGTTTTATAAAAAAATATCATGTGCAGCTATCGATTTCCTTCAACTCAGCCATGCTGATTGTTTTCAGGAAGGGGAAAAGACAAGCAAGAGAAAGCAGCAGAAATTGTCTGGCAGTTTAATGTGTTTGGGAATAGAGAGGAGATTTTGTCATACTACTTTGGAAGACAGAGATGTCATACTAAAGAAGTTTATTATGGCTATAATGGCTAAAAGTGATTTGTAGTTTTTCGCAGTCCTGGCTTGCTCTGAACCTGGAGAGCCCCTCAGCGTACGTTATGTGGCGCCGGGACCTCTTTGTTGGCTCAGGGTCTGTGCTACCATGAATTTCTCCAATTGTCCATACCCAGTACGACAGCCCTGGTTCCAGTGCTGAGGTCCTGCCCGTCGAGCGTGGCCTCCGTCCGGCAGACCTCGAGTCCATATCTGGGACCTTCCAAGCAATCTGTCCGTGTGCCACTGCTCTCGCGTGCCCTGGGCGTTGCACACATACAGGTCTGCTGCTGCGTGTGCTAACGTGCTCCAAAGCCTCAGCGACTACATCCACATTTCATTTGTGTGGCAGTTCCCAAAGAGCTTAGGCAAGGTGCTTCGTTTGTCTGATTTTTTACTTGTTAACCTGGTGAAAGCCTCACTGAAAGCCAAAGTGCTCAACCAGCTATAGGAAGGTGATGCCCACTGGTTTATTCCAGTGTGCTTGCAGAAGAGCGATGCTTAATACAGGATAGTCTGAATAGAATAGTCTGGATAGAATAGTCTGTTTCTAAAATGCATGGATCTTTTTTTTTAATTACAGAAATCTGAAAGCATCCCTCCGTATTTACTTGTAGCATGGAGAGCTGCATTTGAACATAATAACTTCTTATGTCAAAGCTTTAATTATATGATTTACACTTCTAAAATTAAACACGCAAGAACCAATAATAATAAAAAGTGTTCTGGTTAATTCTAGAATTACTTCAATTAGCAAACAGATTAGTGTATTCTTTCTTCAAGTTTGAAAAAGATTTTGCATAGAACAGTTAAGGCTGAAGAACGTCCTCTATAATTTTGTTTCTAAAGTGTCTGTTGAGTGTGTATGTATTTAAACATCCTGTGACTTTAGTCTTAAAATTATATGTAATTGTGCATTTACTAAAAATACTGATGTGTTTTTTCCAACACATGGCTGCAGACGTGGACTGCGTGTGAGAGACGGCAAGTCTTGCATCGTTTTAGCTCTGGGTGTAGGTTGAGCATCTGTTTTGCAGGGAAAAACGCTGACAAGTTAAATTCCTCTCTGATAGGAAAGCACAGACATCGTCGAGCACAGGGTATGATCTGCACTGCACATCCCTGCTGTCGCCTTGTCATTTGGGCCACCTGTATGTGTCATGTGGGTGTAATGTGGGGAAAGTGAATTTGCTTTCCAAAATCTTCTTGAAATCTCCTTCTCAGGAAAGAGGGTTGGGGTTTTGGGGGAAACTGGTGACACCTTCCAAAGATCCTGTGACTAGAAATGACCCATTTTGCTTCTGCAGACTTCGGAGAGCTGTTGCAGGCACAGAGCCTAGCTAAACCCATAAGGGCTTCGTACAGACTGTTCTCTTCACCTGGATGAAATTGCAGGATTACGGGCTTTTGTTTATACTTCTCTGTAATGAGAAAAGTGAAGATGAGAATTTAATGAATCTGGATATAAATTGCACGAGGTGTAGACACTATGATCCCTACCCTGAGTTTGCTGGCAAAATGACTTCATCAAGTGCTTACAACTATTTTCCATTTTTTAATTTTACTTTTTAACTTTGTAGACATGCAGCTTTTGCAGTTAATTATTCCAGTGTACATGAAACTCTTACGCTGAGTGGATTTGTGCTGTTGAAATTAAACAGGGAAACAAAACAACTGTTGGTAATTAGACACATTTCATGTATCTGTGTACGCATCTTAAAACAACAAAAACTGTCTATGTTTGCAGTGGAGCCTCGGATTTGATAGCAGTCAGTAAATCTAATTATAGGCTGTGGGAATTTGCAAAAGTCCCTGAATGTTTACGTACAGTTTACTATTTTTCCGCAGAGTACTTTGATGGGTTTTGCAATTAATCTTCAGATTCATTCGACTGGAATTTAGAATTCTTGGGTTACAGCTGTTGCCAGTTGTGTGGAGCAGGTTTACCCTGCCACAGTTAGCATAGTATGGCCTTTGCATACTCTTGTACATGTGGTTTTTCTTGCATACCAATAATATTCCTCATATAAGTTTCAAATGAAAATGGAATCAAAGAAGTGGAGCTTTCTTAAGTCCCAGAAGATTTTGGAGTACTGCAGGCGTTGTTGAGGTGCTGAAGATAACAAGAGAACAAAGAAATCCAATTAAAATAACATTTCTTTTCAGCGTCCTTCCTTACCTGTTTTCTGTGAACTACACAGTTCTGTTAATTCTCTACTACATCATCAGGGCCCAGAAAATCTGAGGCACTTCGCTTAGTTCGGGGAAGTCCTTCTTTATTGAGGAAGTTTTTTCTATATGAAGCCCTAGAGAAGTCTTATCTTTGGATTTGCTCGAAACACCCACTTTGTTTGTCTTTCTGCTGGCGGTTGGTGCTGACCCCTGGCTCTAAAGCTACTTCTGGAAGGAAAAAAATGGCAGAAGAGTGGGCTCCCAGGCAAATCAGCCTTGAGAGTGCGGCTTTTTCCTGCTGGCCTAGAAATGCAGGACACAAGTCGACAGAGGAGCTGGACCTGTCTCTGTCTTGATTTGTTGTACTCATGGTGCCTCTTTTGCTAGAATTTGGCTAGATAAAGTTCCCCAGTAACTTCTTTTTTTTTTTTTTTTTTTTTTTT